>Ga0210059_1006758_pt1 | contig 18346 bp, 7 predicted proteins | sample Ectturendosymbi2_FD_188042 | JGI IMG/M metagenome (GOLD analysis project Ga0210059, IMG submission 188042) | Ecteinascidia turbinata endosymbiont from Florida, USA - Sample 2 (SPAdes) (version 2) | ecosystem: Host-associated > Tunicates > Ascidians > Unclassified | place: Key West, Florida... | reverse complement strand
CTTCTAATCTTGGTTCTCTCTCTTATTTGGGTTAGGAGAGAGAATGAGTTTGCATTTTTGATTCTTCTTCTGGGTCTTCTCTCATTCATACTTCTTTGAGTTTAATATGAGAGAGTGCTTTGTTCGTCTTTGGCCACAATAAGCAGCTTCGTTACGTTGAGAGTCATTTGTTTTGCATTGTTGATTCCCAACAAATGGGAGTTTCATAAAGAACATGTACAGACTATAAAGTGTCTGCTACACCAAGCAGACAAGACTCAATCGCAACATGAAGCCTTCTTCAATCACCTTTGTAATATGGACCATGAGTCTGACGCAGAGGAAATATCATTGTTATTATTTAATCATAAATCCAACTTTGAACAAGCAAGTGGTATTTATTTTCGTTCACTGTTTTCGTCTTCTTTCTTTTGATAATGGCGTGTAGCCTACAGAGAAATGATAATATTATTTTCGTTTTTGTGGGCTGCAGTGTCTTCTGCATATTGTGATGACTATGCTGCTAAACACGAAATCACTTGTAATTGCAACAAAACAATTGGTGTTCTTTTTTGCCCAAAAACGTATAAACAACCTGCTCGGAGCAAATACACACAGGCAAGCATGAAGCGCTTACGTGCTGCGTACAACAGTGCCTACTGGATTGTGCATTACATACCCAGAAATGTAAGTGTTCGCTCACACCAAGTTGCCCATTGTGTCAGGACCTTTGATGCCTTGCTGAGAAACAATTTGTATCGATTTTTTCAAGTTTGGCAACCTGCCTCTGCCGGCAAAGCAGCGGAAATGAGTGAACTGCAAGCTCGCCACTGCAATGACACCAGAACAGTGAACCTGGCTCTTGTGTAGTGTGTGTCATTGTGTAGTGTGTGCAAATAAACTGTCAATGCAAGAAATAAATAAATTAATCGGAATTGAGCTGCCGACATCAACTTTTCTAGAAAATGTTGGATCTTAGTCTATTTCCAGGGAGGGGCAAATGCCCGTTTTGACCCCCTGCAGACGCCCATGGTTTGGACGTACCACGAGTTCAAAACTGTTTTCTTGAGTTCAGTGTAAACGCGCACCCATAATTTTATTTGGTATTTACATGTTCAGCAACAATGTTGACCTAAAAACTAATAACAGAAATTGTAGAAAACCATTCTGAACTTTGTGTGTGTGCGAATAGCTGCAATAAATTTGTTTCAAGTCGATTTTGGTAAATCATGAAATTACTTACCGGTATGATACTGTTATGTAAGGGCACCTGAGGTCCCGGTGTCCCCCCTTTCAAAGGGAAGGGGTGGCAGTTCCCCCGTCATGCACCCCCGTTCCAGCGTCCCTGCAGAGAATATCGTTTTGCACGGGGTTTCTGAGTGCTGTTTACGGCTAGATCAACAAGTTTTGCAGATTCCCTTGTACCCAAGCATCATACATTTCTAAGCATGTTGGCATGCAATAGCGTAGTTTTCATGGCTAAAACTGTTGGTTGTTATAAAGGAGTGCAGGAAACCTTCCCAGCAAGTTTTTCAAAAACCCATTCTTATCGTTTACACAATGTTGAATAACCAAGCGGCAAGCGGAAGTAATGGGTCAAATCCTTCGCTTTTGCGGATCGGGACCCTCAGTGGCATATTTGTTTGTCTCATTGTGTGTTTACTTTTTTATGTGAAGCAATTGCATTTCTAGTGTAATCTGGTGATTTGTTGGTTGGTGAGGTTTTTGGAAATTTATTGATTTTGCCCATAATAAATGAGGGTGATCTTTGTTTTGGTTATGTTATTGCTGAAAGTTTTAAAAAAGTTTGAGCAAACACTGCGCAAAAATGTAGTTCATGATTCTTGTCCGTCTTAAAAAATTACTTTTTGTAGCTGTATTACATTCATGAAAGTGGCTCCTCCGCGTGCTGTTCTGCTCCTCTGACAAGGAACAGGTCTGAAATAATGGTTGCCTTTTCAGCGGCGCGTAAGTTATTCGGGGGACATTTGATATTCAGATTTTCTTCTGGAAAAAGGAAGAAAACGAAGGGTAGTTTTTTGCAAAATAAATCTACCTAAAAACCTACAACTAATCAAAAAAACGCAGTTTCCATTTTATGCAAACCGGAATGATGAATATGGAAGATTTAATTGATTTCGCAAACATTGATTGTCATGCAAACAGTCAAAACTTTGAACAATATAAAAGACTGTAATTACAAAGGGATCATGAACATGAAATTGGGATTAAATATTCCACCATAAACAACTTTCAAAAAGCAAGAAGAACGAAAGAGATTGCGTAGCCGCAGTGAAGTGTGAACGTCTTAGTTGCAGTAGTTGTCATTTGCTTGATCTGTGTGTTTCTTCTAACCAATTTCATTCTGAACCATCTTGCAGGCTGTTTTCTCGACAAAACTAACCAAAATTTCAATGGAAAGAAAGATTACCTCCACTTTTAGATAAAAACAGAATACTGTAACTTAAGTACAAAGCAAGCACCTTCCTGTACCACGTGCTAACAAGCCCCAAGAGTTTTTAATAGTCCATCTCTGGTCCTGGAGAAAAGTTACTCTGCATCTTACGTGATATTACAGAAAATATGCACCGAAGTCATTCAGGTAAATGTTCCAACAAACTTTATTCGTGTTAATCTTGCACAGTCAGCATGATCGTCAGTTATCTGCCCGAGTAAATATTTTTGCAACTGCGCACTCAACCTAACACCAAGTAATGAATGTGTCATTTTAAGTAAATGAGCTAGCGTCATTAAAAACAGAGCACTGTAATGGTATTTAGTGTGTGGCCACCTCCTGTTCTATTGCCCCAGGCTACATGCTTCAATAAGCAGCAAAATTTAGGCGTTGTTTTGACAATTTCTCATTTGAAATCCAGCAATTCGCAATAAAACTTATTCCGTACTGCTACTCGTTGATCGCGACCAAACAGTATTGTTGATTATTTGCTCAGGTCAGTCAAGAAACTTTGAGCGTCAGCAACACAGCCATTTGAAGCAATTTATGTGATGAGAAGTGTTAAAACTGTGTTTGTTCACTCGCACACGAACATGTTCGCATATGCGATCTCACGTCTTTTTGTCCACTTTCATTTTTATCTGAACATATGAAATAGATACTTGTTTGAGAGACATGTGGTGTGGCCAGTTGACAATACGAAACGCAATAAACAATAAGCTTATTCTAATGTTCATATTTGGTTATTCTCCATTCACACTTGACAGTTGTCTTTATTCTTGAACGTCTGGAATGTTCTTGACTCAACATGTCGTCAGATTTTGTGAAGAACTCTTGCGTCATCAATTGTGTGGCTCAGCTATGGTCAAAGCTGAGAATCCGCACCATCCTGCACATAGTGATCCTCATTTGCCTGGAGTGTGCATCTCCGTGTTACTGCGTAAGTTGGCCGTAATGGATTGTTCTGCAACTCCAAATGGGGAACAGTTTCTTGCATCAATTTTTATTCTTTGAGGATTCTTTTAGGACCAATGTATGCGCCATATTTTGGGCGAGCAATGTGATGATTTGTCGTTACCTAAACGAAGAAGAGCATCTGAGCAAGCCAAATAAACAAAAATACCAAAAAACATTTTGTTTAGGCCAAGAGCATGTTACCAATCCGTCTGATGAACTACGTTCGAACCAAAAGCAAATACATGTCGGAGTAAGACCGCGATTTTGGACAGTTTTGATAATAATGGACTTTACCTCTTGGGAAGATCTTCACAGAATCTAATCGTTAAAAGATTTTTGTATAATGTAACTAACCATTCAAGCATACAGAAACCAAAAGCCCGCAAGTGTGAGTTGACAACAATCACCTTAACTTACACAATAGAAAGTGACAGTAACGTGCATGAATTACATGGTGCTACACAAGTAATGTGTGCGCAATGGGCATAAACTGCTTTTAACTCAACGGCAAAATCGTCTGGTTAAATAATTTAAAAGTTTGATGAAATATGATTATTTCAGATATTGAAGTAGTCCTGCGAAAAGTTTAAAGTGACATCCACTTGGTTAAATTTTTGTGTTTTTTTTGCTATGTTATAAACAGTTTTGATTTCCGTCGCGATACTTCATGATTTGTTCATCTCAATCTTGCTCCCAACAATTATAATGCATATATATTCAGTGCCTTAGTGCTAAAAGCAGTAGTGGGGAACGCTCTACTTGAAAGAAAGTCATGTGTTGCTAGTCGAAATAGGTGAAACTTTCCTGAAGCAAAATGTTGCGAAGAATGCCTGCCTAAGCACCATAATTTTGGGTCACAATATGTCAATAAGTTAGTAAGAGAACACCATTGCCCCTTACACAAACGTAGGAGAACGACCTTCTCCCTAGTTCCCACTCGACTATAGCTTGTCGAGTGGAATAATCTTGAGAAGAGAAGAATATTTTTGTGAGTTAATGATCCTCATATCCCCGGCTTATGGACCTGCTTTTTCTCCAGGTTTTTTATTGGGCCGCAACAATTTTGTTATTTTCAAATTATTTGCCGGTCATTGCACAAAGTATTTTAGTTCAATTAGGCGCAAACCGATAGCCAATGTAATGTGCCCGGGAAGCTGAACAAAATATTTTGGGATAAAAACTGCTATGTGAGTTTTAACTACATAAGGAAGAAACGATCAAACAAAGTCATGGGACTAATGGCGGTGCAATTTTCATCACTTGTGCATGTAATGCTATCAACGTTTTTGTTTAAAGGTATTTAGCCTTTCGACTGTTTGACCGATCTAACTAAAATGTACTTATTATGCCATCATGCAGTAAAAAATTCATATTTGACACTTCAGAAAGCTCGCTGTCGTGCTACAGCACTTTATTTAGCACAAGTAAAGATGGAGAAATTCTGAAAAGTACAGTTACATGTGAGTGGCTTGACAAGAAGCCTGCAGTGTTAGTTGTTTCACTGTACTCTATTCCAAGCGCAAAATTTTAGAAATACCTGATTTATTTCAATTGTCAGTTGCCAAATTCATGTACTCCTTTTATAATGGTGGATTACCTAATCACTTTGATAACTACTTTGCTGAGATTGCATCAGTTCACAAATATCAAACAAGACTTGCTTCTCTGCAAAACTATTATTTACCCAGAATGAAAACATCTCTTGTTCAGCTTTCTTTAAGGTATATTGGTCCGAAAATTTGGTCCAACATTCCGGAAAATTCGAAATCGTCTTCGCCTTATTCATTTGGCAAAAAATATAAAAAAGTCCTGCTATCTTGCCAGACTTCCTATTGATCTTCGTTTTATATGCTTGTCACATTCTGTAATATTGCGCTGATGCCACTATTTTTCCTCCTATCTGCCTCTATAGTTACTCACCCCACCCCCTGTACATATGCATGCTTTTCCCCACTGTTTTTGTTGTTGTTTTTATGCTTATTTTACCTGACGTTGATTTGATGCTTTTTATTACTTCTTGTAAAACGTGTTCAATCAAAATCTGGTTTGTGTTAGCAGCAGGGCTGCCTGAGAACTTGACGCAGGTGGTCTTTCGCCAACCCTTTGTGATTGAACATGTTAGAACACGATTTCTAAGCTGCGAAACATAAAATTTCTTATTTTTTATATTTTTTCATCACCATATAATCAGCTAGTGATCTTTGATGTTATTGTATTTCCTCTTGCTGCATTCGTGTTATTTCGTGAATTGAGTCGCAAAAATGCATGATTAAACAAAACCAAACCTTATTTCAATGTTTTATTTTTTGCATCATTAATCTTTTGAAACCTCTTTACAAACTCACATGTACACAGTGTGTTTCTCGAGGAGGTGAAAAGCGACCGTGGGGCACCTGTCTTTCTCAGGTACGTTTGTTGTTAGCAGCCAAAAATCACGTCTCAGAGCAACAAAGATAGAAAATTAAAGAAAATTAATGCTTAAACATTGATGGATAATGCCATTTTATAGTAATTTTTCTCCACAGGTAGAGCTGTGTCGAGGCACTGCTGCGCTTGGCAATATTGTGTGCTTACACCTTCATGGTAATGTTAGTTAAAAAGATTTCTGGATCAAAATCTAAACGTAACATAGATTCATCCTTTGAAACTCTGCCTTTTCAGTACTTACTACCGTGACAGCCAGAAGCAGTGACGTGCAGAGAGGGGTAAACAGGGCGACGACCCCGGGCATCCAAAAAGTGAAATTACAAAAATTAGTATGCTGTAACTAGATTATTTTTCCTATTGCAAGGCTACTAACACATGGTGCATGGAATTAATTTTTCGAAACTTAATATTTTGCCAACAGTAGTTTTACGTATTCAAATTCCAGTGATTCTCACATTCTTCAATACCAGGGACCTATACTCAAGATGTGCGGCGCACACCCAATCAAACTGATAGTCACGTGACTTTTTCCAGATCGTGCGATCAAGGGAAAATCACAAAACAGGATTGAAAGATAATTATGGTGCGCTAATACAGCCGCACATCTGTGCTTGCTATATGTACATCATTTCGAGCTTCGTCATTACTTGGCAGTTCAGGCGGATTGATCATACGGCTCACACAAGCCCGTATCTGTTCTGTACACCCAGTTATTTGTACATATAACATTCACATAAAAAACGAAAGTTTTCTTGCGTGCTTTATGCGCATTCTCAATTCTTACGTAGTTTAACAAGTTTCAAACTGTAATCCAGGGGGTCAAACACGCGGCCCGCTTGCCACATGTGGCCCACGAGGACATTTTGTGCGGCCCGCGATACTTTTGGGGAAATATCAAATGGTTAACATTTAAGTTATTTAGTTTATTCACCTGTGTTTGAAAGTGCTCAGCCAGCGAATGAACACGTTCCTTTTAAAAGAACGTAGAGACGGCTAGAAATTATTTGCTTGTAACCCATGATACCTTTCACAGAAAATAATATGAAAAAGCTGTAACTGGTAAGTAAAGAGGTTCAGGTACCGCCATTGTTGCGTCAGCGTCATAATGCGACCCTCGGGTTGCTTTACAAGTCATCATTTGGCCCTAGGAGTAATTTGAGTTTGAGAACCCTGCTGTAAATTCTGTGAGTCCGCCATCCCAGCCGCGTACCTTCTCTGTTCGACTGCTATTCGACGTGATATTCGCGCAGCCTGATGTTTTTGCAGTTGTGAACTGCCCTGTCGTAGGGTTGAGTGTTTTACTTCGCTCTTGCAACGTGCATCCTTGTTTTGCAGTTGCGAACTGCGTTGACGTAGCATTGATTGTGTTCTAAACCCCTGTTTTAACGCTTTGCAGGATATTTTTGCAGTTATGAACTGCTCTGTCTTAGCGATGAGTGCTGTGTTTTGCTCCAGTCTTCTAACTTGGAGCGCTGATAACAGTTCATTACATTGACAACATTGTACAGCAACGAGTAAGGAGAACGCGTGTGGAATAATATGTATGTTGTGTCAACAAACTTCGCCAAAACGTCGATTTGCAAAGGTGAATGTGACGTCACAAAAAGCATATATACGGTAACAATGACCACCATACGCCACTGCTCAATACTAGAATTTAGTAGGGGAGCATACAGACAAGCAGGCGCCCCGGGCATCACCAGACCTCTGCACGCCACTGGTCAGAAGTGACATTATAAAGCCACCAAAGCATAAGTTTTTCTTCTCAAAACAGCTTCAAACGCACGGCAAATGACATCAAGAATTAAGACGTACGCTTCATCAAGAGTGTCATCAGGGAGACTTTTCGCATATTCACATCATTTCAAAGATAAGAAAAAAGCTAACTTTGCTGTGCTGGACTGGAGGTAAAATTCACTTCATAGATTTATGAAATTCAACATTCAGATTCTACGCTTGTAGAAAATGTGTCATTGGACGAAACATAGGCTACAATTTAAACGACATTTGTCAAGCTTTTCTTGGGAAAAGATCTCCACAAGAAAAGAAAATTTTTGAGTTGCGATGAACCTCATTTTTTCCCCAGAAGTATGGGTCTGTTGCGTGTGTGTTTGAGTTGTTTTGTTAGGCCTCATCAAGTTCATGCTTTTGAAATCATTTGTTGGTTTTTGAAAGCAGCCTGCTGAAAAAGTGTATTTATTTTGCTATTTATAAATCATTTTCAAGCATGGTCGTAGGAGGCGGGTGGAGGGAGGGATGTACACCCCAACTATTTTGGTTTCTGACAAAAATCATTTCAAACACGAACAAAATGTTTATAAACATCAACTTTTTTTTTATCAAAACACTTTTCTGGTATTTATGGGGTGAAAATTGCTGGCCCGTGACGCTCCATGCTTTGATCTACTACAGCCGAGTATGAAGGGTTTTTTTATCTCCATCAGCGCTGCAGCCGCAAACGTTATGTTTCCATTCATCGGCAAGAGTAAAAATGTGGAAAAATAGTGGATTTTGTCTTTTATACACGCTTAAAAGAAATGAAAGTACGGTTTAATCTTGTCTTTGTCGGGGAGAAAACTTGTATCTCATCACGCTTGTATCTAGGAGCAATGCCGCAATACGATGTAATTTTGGCGTAAGACGAGTAAGAACACATCTATGAGGGCAGTTTCACAGTTACAGCTTGTACACAATCAACAGATACATATGGATAGGATAGAACGATACAGAAAACACTGAGTACATAACTGTACGGGAACATCTAGTACACAAGAGAAATCCTAGGTCTGTCTGGAACAATTGTCTGCATCATATTCATAATGCATGACGCACAACAAAACTGATCTCAAGCAAAAACTCCAGAATATCGCGAACTATCTGGAAGCGAAGCATCCAGGGACGCCGGAACGTCAGTAGGGCAGGGGGGGCAGAAAAAAGTTGAGGCCAATGCAAACTTATGAAAAACAAAAAAATATTTACCAGTTATCAAACCCGTAACTAGATCGGCGCAGGGGGCTTAGTCTCCCCTGAAAAAAGTTTGGCCCTCCCTGGAAAAATGTGTTGGACGTAGTTTAAAATATTTGGGCCCCTTTCAGTAAACTCTTCGCCTCCCATGGTGTCCCAATCTGGTTAGGGCCTGCCAATTATGCTTGCTATAGTTCAAAAATAATGTTGAGTTCAAAAATAATGAAACAAAACTAGAGACAACTTGTTTGAATTCGATCTTGATTAATCATAAAATTACCTACGAAAAGACACCTTTGCCTCCGTTCTCCCTCGTTTGAAAGGTCAGGGATTCAATACCACCGCTCTCCGACGTCCCTGCTTGCCGCTATCAGCAGTCACTGTCTCGCTACTTACCTGCCAAGATGTCTGCGTTCAGGAGTCACATGTGACAAAACGCTTTATATCGTAACTTGAAGTGAACATTTAAAGTTTGTTGCCATGTTATTATTACACGATAAAGACCAACAGTAAAACAATCCGCTCGCAAGTTTGGCAACTTGCCCCTTCAGGCAGTAGCGTAGCCAGCCCAAAAATTTGGGGAGGACAAAAAATTTGGCGGGGAACAAAATGTTAGATTTTACGCGAATAACACTATTTTGTTTGTGATACCGCCTCTCAAAGCACAAATGACTATATGTTCTAAAAATCTGTGGGGCACATGGCCCCCTAGGCCCCCTGGCTACAGCTATGCCTTCAGGCAAAGGAGCGGACATGAGTGAACTGCAAGCTCAGCACTGCATGCTACCAGAACAGTGAAACTAGCTGCTGTGCCGTGTGAGTGTCGTACCGGCAAATAAACTGTTTATTGCAAGAAATAAATCAATTAATTGGAATCGAGCTGCTGACGTCAAATTTTCTAGAAAGTTTTAGTTCTTAGCCCCAATTTCCAGAGAGGGGCAAATGCCCATTTGACCCCGGGGCAGATTGAGCCAATAAGGTTAGGGGGGAGATTTCAGTAATATTTGTTAGTCAAGTCTCATTACGGGTTCACTATTAAAGAGAGATGATACTTCACAACACTTCTGTGACAAAACAATGGATGACAAAATAGCCTTGTATTGCGAATGCTGTTTTCCGAATTGTACGCAATCATGGTAAATAAGGTTAATTCGCAGGTTTTAGGGAGAGGGATCCTCTCAATCGCCCCTCCTGGTTTCGCCCCTGTTTTGACGTCCCTGCAGACGCATTCATAGCCATAATGAAAAAGCACATCCATAGCCATAATAGTCATTCTTTTCACATTTACATGTTTAGCAACATTGTTGACCTCAAAACTAATAACAGAAATTATAGAAAACCATTCTGAATTTTAGGTGTGCGAGAATAGCTGCAATAAATTTGCTTCTAATTGATCTTGATAAATCATGAAATTACTTATGATACTGGTGTGTAAGGGCACCTGTGCCCCCGTTGCCCCCCCCTTTCAAAGGGCGGGGGGCAGTACCCCCGTAATGCACCCCCGTTCCGGCGTCCCTGGAAGCATCATAATTGCCTTGTAGCTATTACTAAACGTCGCTGCATAGGCAGTTTTAAATTTCAGTGCTCGAACTGAACTGTCAAAGTGGGAGTCAATGAATTGTTTTAAAACTCCGACTTTCGTAATAACAATATCCAGTATCGAACTTCCTGTAAAAAAGTATTGAATCCAACTCCAAAGCCCTGATTTAAATGCCCAACGGCTTAGAACACCATATATTGTAAAAGAAAAGCAGTTGAATGCCAAAAATTTATTTCGATGGTTTCAATTTTTATGTTTTTATAATTTTTATGTAAGCTATAAAACCGTCTGCTTTCGACCAAAATTTCTATCACCAGGCGTTCAAATAATTGGCCTTATTATGAGCATTTTTGGAATTTTTCTGCTATTTTACGACGACAGCATTTTTTCACTGCAGACGATGACGACTGTATGGCGCTTAATAACATTGCTGACTACAATGGTCATTGGGCTTTTTGAAGTGATAGATGCTTGTCTTGGGAAAACGAAAATAAAATAAAGACTCCTGAAAGAAGCTAACCAGTAAGAAAAAAGACTTGTGGGTGTGACCAAAAAGCAAAGTGATTATCTACAAACGCTCTTGTATGTGTTTCCGTTGCAGAAGCAGACGGTGAAGTTTTTGTCTTCTTGGCATTCAACTCGTTTTTGTCAAAACGGCAGTTGTTCTGCATTTTATTGTGTGGTGTACACCGCAAATGGTGGAAGACCAACATAATTTCCTTTTCTCGTCTGCGATCAATAATCAGATAAATATTTAAATTCTCCAGGAAAGCGAGGGTTACTTACAACTGCATTCAGTGAGATATGACAAAGAATATAGCACTGTATTTTCGCCAAAGCATGCACTTCATTACTGAAATAAAAGAAAGTGTTGTATCATTACAAACTTTCCTGGATAAAATCACTTGCAAGCAGAAAAAGGTTGGGTTGGCTGTTTGCGAATTACCAAAGTTTACTCTTTTCATCTGCAAGAAATCAATGCATGTGCACCAAAATTTTTATTATGAACATCTGTTTTGTACTCACACTCCCATCTACCTTGCTGGCGTTTGAATCAATAACGAATTCAACCTGCTGAGGGAATGCATAACTCGGGGAATTCACACCACATAAGCATAAGCGTACGGGATTGGAATTGGGGAGCAGCATCTTCTCAGAAGTGTAAACAGAAAAATTTGCACAGAGGTGATTTACTTTCAGGGCAGTCGAGTTCGAGTCATATACAATCACACCTTGATACTTATTAAAGTAAAATGAAACTATTAAATTGGCTGAATAATGTGTAAAAATCGAAACGAATGAGACCAAATTGAAAAAAAATCGTGGTTCAAGCAGAAAGCAAAGAGAAAAGCACACTTCCATCGTATTAAAAAAAATCAGTGAATGGGGAAGTGTAAGGTAATTAGGACAGTTTGAGAACTTTATTAGGACAGAGTCTTTTTCCCTATACCCTCATGATACATCTTCCCAAACGACTATACACATAAATTCTTTGCATGTGAAACTTTTCATATTAAAATTTTCATTGCGTAGCACACAGATGTTGTCTCAGTACTTTGCCTGCATGAATCTATAACTTTTGTTATGGAAAAGAGATTTTGTGCTGTGCTGAAAAGAGATTTTGATGACTTTCAGGTAACAGAAGTTTTCATACATAAATTGTGCAAAGACTGGTTTCTTGCAGAAAAGCTTCCGGGATTTACTGGCAAAACTCCTCTTAGCTTTACGAGTTTTTCGACGGAATTTCCTCTTATGAAAGCGATCTCAGTTGCCATTGGCTTCAGAGCTGTGGCGCCTCGAGTGTCTGCTCCGCTCCCATTCACGGCTTAGTTAGGCGGACGTTTCCAGACATCACGAAGCCATGTGTTGGTTCCTTCACGCTAAACATGGCATTCTTGCGCCACATCTAACAGTGCATGGCGTAAAAAGTAAAACGTTTTTAAAGATGCGAACAATTTCTCAAAAAATTGGAAAGAAATGCGTTTGACCTCGCTGATTTCCCGTTTGTGAATGTGCGGTTTTCCTTAAGGTCGTTCGAACAACTCCCACTATGTGGCTGTTGGTATCATTCAACGTTAAGATAAAGTACTATTTTCTTAATTTTTTAAGATATGGCATCCTTTTTAAATAACTTTTTGCGCTTTCAAATTGCAGCGCTAGGGTATGCATGTCCCGATCCACGCCTGTACGTCTCGTGGTGTCTGTGCTTCAGAGCTATATCTTGAAAGGTATTGATTTTACCGACAATAAAAAGAATACGAAGAAAAGGCTCGCTATCAAATGTGGGGAACGAAAGTTTTCTTTGTTACTGAAAAATAAAACTTCTTTTTTTCTTGTTTTTTTAAGAATCATTAACTTGAGTAACAAGAAAGTCGAAATTTTAAAATTCATTTAGTTATCTCCCCAAAAAGTTCCGCTTAACCACAGACAAAAACAAAAAATATATTGCTAGCATTACGTAGCAATGATGACCTTGGATATGATAATGCACTGGTGACATACGATTCAGCCGTTGCTATTTGGTTTTCAAGGCAGAAGCTATCTTTGAGAAATGTTCCCCAAAAGCACAAAACATTTATACATTAATTTCTTCTTAAGTTTGGCAGAAAGGGTTTATCTAATTCTAAACAAACAAAATTCATTCAACTGCGTTGAAGCATGCCCTGCGTTCAGGGCTAAGTGTTTTAGACGATTCTCTCACACGTTGTTTTGCATATAACGTTTAATGAATGAAAATTTAGGGTAGCTTTCATTCAGCCGCAAAACATATGCTACGTTAAAAATAGGTTTGCACTTAACTATCACTTTACACGTTGCATATCGTCCCACCTGCTCTGCATTCGTCAATTTTGTGCTGGGTTTGATGGGGCCCCAATATGAGCAAGTCGGATACAAATGCATTCGTGACTCCTCGCCTGTTCCGTCGCTCATGAAAGCTGTGAAAGGAAATATTTTTCGCTAAGTATAGTTTTGCAGCCTGTTTTTCTCAAATAGGCTGTGAAACACAGCGAACCTGCGTTTTGCGTCAACGATGCGTTTTTGCGATCCTGCATTGTTGCAAACGCAGTATTATGATTGTTGTTGCCGTTTAACTCATCGTTTTTCGTGGCGATATGTTCACTGTTGTCTTCAGTTTCAACTATTGCATTAACCTCAACAGGATGGTACGTAAATGATGATTCTTCTTTCAGACCGCCTTAAATGTAAAAGAAAAGTGTAAGGATTGAACAATTTATGTTTATTCGTGAGCACTTGGCGGTGCGTAAAGATATTCACTGATTATGAAGCGTTATCATTTCGCTGGTGCTCCTATCAACTCAGCTAGAAGTACCTGAGTGTTTCACAGCAGCCGGCTTTTCTTTGAAAAGCTTCGTGACAGGCGGCGGGCGTGTTTTTACTGAAGTTGCAGGCTGGTCAAGATGCAGGTTGTCAAAGATTTGATGCTCAGACGTTTCGGTTTGTTTTGAGCAAGACATTTTGTTGTTGATAGCGAAATTCGCATCAATAGCTATGAAGCAAATAAAAAACAATGGAATCAGGGACAATAGATTCCTACAAAATTTGTTACTCCGACTCCAAGTTAAAATATAAGCTTACCTTGATTGCAGATACTCAATCGTCTGGCTTCCTCGATTCGGCGTAAATAACTGAAATAACACAAAACTCTTTGAGGGTGAAATAGCGTGCAACTTTTCCAACAACACTTTTCTTACAAACTAGTTGGTTACAAACATTATTATTATTAAACTCATCTGAAGATAACAAACTAACATTTAAAGATGCGTGCATTCAGCGCAGTTGGTCGTGAGATGCAATAAAAGCAGCAATTATTCTGACAGTTGCAAACCTACGTTATTCAAGGTTTTCTTGAAGAGAACTTACAAAGCAAAACAGAAGATAAGTAACCATCTTGCAGGTGCGAAGACACCAAGGCAATCTATGCTGGAAGGCAAAAGCAAAACGCAGAGAAGTCATGAACACGCTATCCTTACACGAGTAAATTTTCTCCTATTTTTACGTGTTTGCTGTAAATTCTAAAAGAGTTGATTACACTCTCCCAAAGCTGTTTTTAAACAATACTCAGGGTGAGCATCTGTCTTAAATTTTTTTGGTAGCATCCTCTTAGCATTTTTCCTACTATATTTTTCTTTAAACTGTTTATTAAAGATTGCAACTGTGTGTCTATCGAAAGATATTATTTCCCAGCTAGGAATCAGACACTAAGATCTTATAGGGTAAATATTTCGCCCGAGTCCCTTACATGATTAGGTTGACAAATAATCACTAATTCGGTAAAGGTTGCGAACATCCAAAACTTGGGGCAGAATGAAATAATTTTCAAGGGAAAGAAATAGTAAATTTTTTCTGGAAAGTATGAAAAATCAAATGCATTCACTCACAGTCTAGTTTTGGAAATTTTAGTGTGGACTGTTGCGCGTTTTTTTGCGAACCTAATTCTATTTGGTCTTCATGAAGAAATTGGTCCTCCATTCGGAATTTGCTAAGAGGCTTCCTCGTGTTGGATATTTTTCTCTTTCTACCTCTTCTAAATATGGAAAATGTGGCTGTTCATTGATTTGAAACGGAAGAGATTTGAATCAGTTTTTACTACAGGAATTGAGCAAAACTCACAACGTGTCACTAGGAAGCAGAATAGCAAAACCTCTCTCCTAAGTCTTTCTTCTAATTTCACAACAAACTTGTGCGGATTTACCAAAAGTCTCAATTATAACGTTAAAATCATTACTAGTACAAAAAGTATTTTGAGGATATTCAGAAATTTTACATGATTTAAACATTTTTCTATAAATCTAACAAATTTCGTTAAGTACACCCGTTTCTTAACAACAACTGTCTATCGAAAGAAATCCTTTCACAGCCAAGAATCAAACACTATCATCTTATCGGAGTATGTATTTCACCTAATACAAATTTTTCTTTTGATAAGCTAAACTGGACCAAAATTTCCTGCGTTTGTACTTGGTTAGTCTAAATCGTTTTTTGTTAATGGATTCCGTAATGAGTTAAGTACAGGAAGCTATATCATTTGAACGAATATAAGCTGACCTTGCTCTATTGTAAAAAGCGTACTTGGAACTGACTACAAACTGAAGTGCTGAATAGCACCAGCACATATTGACGATTCTGCCGAAATAAGGCTGATATTTCGCTGAAGCACGTGAACGCATAACCTGCATGCGTACCTGCAGAGCTCGCAGTCCGACTGCCCGTGATATACAAGGTTTGTGATGCCACGTTGCAAAAGAGGATCATGTGGAAAATCCGACAAACTTTTGTGAAGAAGCGTCGGCTGTAAAAAATGTTGCAATGAGGCAATTTCACTGCAAAAATACGAAAATGCGGCTGTGTATGTGTTGTGAAGAAACACTGGCCGTAATGTGAAAAAAAGAAATATCAGTTGTGATACACAAAATGAGTCTTGAATAAATTCGATTTTACAAAAATGAGATATCGAAATATAAATCTAAGCAACATATTTCAGCAGTAAAGAAGAGATGCTGAAGGCTGCAACAGTTCAGACGTTCTATGTCCACGACACGACTGTTAGATGCATCTCCAGAAAATGCTTTTTCCCCCCTGCTGCGAAATCCTGGCGATGGGCCTGGTAACACCAAAACTTGCACTATAGAAGTTGTAGTAATATTTCTCGTTGACCACTTACAGTTAACGCTTTGACAAAATAATGCAAAACTTTTTCAAATATTCGGGTCCTGGAAACCAAGAAAAAAGCGGATTCTGCGCCCCTTGAAAGCTACGGGCCGCCTATTTGACCTAGTGGAATGGTGGGCCCTGCTCGCAAAGGTTGATGATCTTTTTAATCAAAATCATGGTATAATTCTAGATCAGCTATGTCCAACCGAAATTGGTTACTGAGCCAAAAATTATGTCACTGTCTTAACGAGGACCGCACATTGAATGACGTATTATTGAGAGCCGCGCATTGAATGTCTTACTTTCATCGTAGCAAACTAAACTTAGTTTAAGCTAATGAACTGAAAACGTTCCTATCCTAACTGCAATGGTAACGACTGCTTGGCATTGGCACCTTTAACCACTCCACTACTGTGATTTCATAAGCAAGTTTAGTGCAAATGAAAAAAGGGTATAAATCAGAAAACTATTAAAATTTTTGCACCAATGTGTTAATGGATATACGGAAATCTCTCACACACAGTACAGACGTGATAAAGTGGCACTGAGGATCACCTGCATCCAGGGATGTAGTGCAAGCCAAAATGGCGTGGGAACGAATCCAAGAAATAGCCATTTTTGAAACAGCTTCCAGCTCATTTTAAAGCAAAACGTGAAAAAGGAGTGTGAACGCCGTTCCCACGCGTTCCCGCCCCACTACACCCCTGCCTGCATCAAACATGTCAAATTTAAAATTATCAAAATACGGACAGGTTGTCAATATGTAGGCTACTCATACTACAGTGCAAACCTAAACTGGGCCGCACAAAACGCTCAGCTGGGCCGCGGGTTGCACATAGCTGGTCTAGATGTTTTGTTGCTACAGAAGTCAATGCGTTGTTTTTTCAAAAATAACATGTGTTATTTGTTGTCCTTTTTATCATAAGACAAAATTATAAAGTTTTGGTGGTCCGCCCGGCATATTCCATAATTCATTGTCCCATCATGGCACTGTAAAAAGATTTCCTACCTCTGTTCCAGAAGTTTCTACCAGGTCTCGGTCTCGACGTTATCGCTGTTACGCACTTTCGGGGTTTAGAAAAAAGGGAGAACTGACACTTTTGTTCGCTCGTCATACATAAACATTTCGGGAATTTCGGAAATTTACGCTAATTTCAACCGCATTCCCGGGTAGCTTGTGTCGAAGATATTTTACTAAAAATGAAAAGTCAACGGCTCAAAACGACTTGGCAGCAAAAGTGAAATATCTTAAATGACTTTTACGGCTTGATTCGCTCTTGACTTGACTTGACAGGAAGCTAATAGCAAATGACTCGAATTCAAACCGGCCTCGCATGTCCGAAGACTCGAACTCGACTTACAGATTTCTTACTCGTGCCCATCACTGCCCCAGACCATGGGGCACGTGCGAATCAACAGTTTTTGTTGATACCCAGAGGTACAGTATTAGACCAGAGATACATGTGTGAAAGTTTCGTGGGACGTGAATACAGTGGGTTTATCGGCACTTTTTCTAAGTGCAAAAGTTTGAGGTCAAAAGTCTATTACACCAGATGCACATTTAAAATTTGACAATTGCTATCTTCTGTTTTAACTTGTGAGTCGATTTAGAGCTAGTCAGAAATGAATAAAGCTGGCTTGGGCGTCGGAAGGGATTTTTTCCAGGGGGGGGGCAGTAGGGGATTTTCCCAAAAATTTTTCCAGGGGGGGCCAAAAGTGGTGAAATTTGTTTTTTACCCCTCGAAATTAAAAAACAACCTTTTTTTGCCAATAATTTCAAAATCCAGGGGGTGGGCAAGGCCTCCCCTTCCGACGCCCATGAAAGCTTGGTTGCAGGAAACAACGACTGTTTCGAAAAACACCACCATCTCCTACAGCCACGGAGTTCTTACGTAGTATCTCTACAGACTAGAAAACATGACAACAAAAGTGAATTGATGTTCGGAATATCTCCCCATGATGAGACAGAAAAGCAGCAGCATTAACCCCTAATCATAGGGTCTATAAACTCTAAAGGTTGGCCAGGGGAAACGTTTCATTTCGTCAAATAATCATCATCATAATGTTGCTATGAAAACGTGGATTACACCAAAATAAAGGGAACGTATACTGTTACAGGGCATCACATAGCTAATCTACAACTATCTGCTTAGAAATGTTAAACAATCATTTAAAAATGTTTGTAAAGCCACATCAGTGACCCACACCAAGCGAATCTATCGCAATTTATTCGCTTGGTGTGGGTCACTGATGTGGCTTTACAAACATTGCTGAATGATAAGTACAAGCTTGAATCATTGCAAGGAGATGGGAGCAGAACCAGGCAGGCGATCCCTCAAAATGCCCGCTGA
>Ga0210059_1006757_pt1 | contig 18349 bp, 14 predicted proteins | sample Ectturendosymbi2_FD_188042 | JGI IMG/M metagenome (GOLD analysis project Ga0210059, IMG submission 188042) | Ecteinascidia turbinata endosymbiont from Florida, USA - Sample 2 (SPAdes) (version 2) | ecosystem: Host-associated > Tunicates > Ascidians > Unclassified | place: Key West, Florida... | reverse complement strand
GTTATGTTGGCACCCAGCATTCCAGACAAAGTTTCTGGATCTGGATAGATTGACTGTTCGTAACTACTCCACTCTTCAATGCCAGAACACCGTGCACAAATTGCTTGCCGTTCCTTCTCGATTTCTATCGTTGTTGCCACAACATTTAAGTCTACAGATGGCAGCGTTTGAGATAAATGAAGTGTCAACGCCATGAGCTTCTTTATACATGCCAAAGCACCCAGGGGCATTACGAGGTCAGATGGCGCCCGAGGCAAGAAACAAGTTTGGCGATTCCATATTCGAACCTACGGTCATTCGGAAGCAAATGTACTGTATTGAAGAAAGTACTTGTGACATTGTTGGGACCTTTCGGCGTTCCCCGCAGTGATTCGGCGCCCCAGGGCCGGATTTACTAATAGTATGTAGGCTTAAGCCAAGGGCTTCAAGATCCACGGGGGCCTCAAGCAAACTGTGGTACCCCCATAGTGATTCGACGCCCGGGCAATTGTTCCCCCCTCGTTACACCCCCGAAAGCACCTCAAAAGTGCTTCGTGCTTCTTTCCATTCATTGATTCCAACAAAGATACAGTTTTTGTCTTAGATCCGGAATAAAAACTCATAGCAATAAAAACTCATAGCAATAAAAACTCAAACATAGCAACTAGTTGCTATGTTTTTCAAACCTTTTACAAACTACTAGAAGTAATTGTCAAATCGTATGACCGAATCTGTCTGTGGTGCAATTATTGGATGCGCACGTGTTTGCTCGCGGTTATTGCTTGATTGGCGCTTCTTCTCTGTACCATTTCTTGTGTTCATGTTCGTTGCGCATTCTGTTGACTTCGTTATGCGAAGGTACCTGCTTGTGTCTTGCTTGTTTGATCTTAAACAACTTGGTATGTTTTGTGTTTAACGACTAAGTCCAGTTATAGCAAAATAAAGCCTAAGTATATAGGCGTGCTGTGTGCTAATATTTTATTTTGCTAAAATGGACAAATGCTTGAGACCGCAAGTGTTCTCTGCTGAAGCTGATACTGCGGATGGCGCTAGGAGGTGGCAGTACTGGAAGCGTATGTTGGAAAACTACTTGCGCAGAATTGATAATATCTCCGCACAAGATAAACTAGACGTTCTGATCAGTTTACTTGACGCTTCGGTATACACCTACATCCGTGAGCGTGCTTCATATCAGGAAGCTATCGATTGCTTGGAAAACATCTACGTTAAGCCAGTCAACGAAGTATATGCCCGGCATAAACTGAACACGTGTCGCCAGAAAAGTGAAGAGTATCGCTTGTCGGCCAACTCAATTTCCGTTCTTTCGGTTGACTCTGCTGCTGCGTGCAATACGAGCGAAGAGAATAGTGTGTCCAACAGTGGCGTACGCAGAAAATTTTCATGGGGGGGGTTTCATTCAGTGGCAGATAGTGGGCATTTGTTTTTGATGTGCGCTGTTTGTGACGTCACAATTTGACGTCATATTCATGTTTTCAAGCGAAGTTTGTTGACATAATAGAAATATTCTTCTACACACACTCACCTTATTTTTGTAAAAAATCAAGCCCTATACACTCGCCTTATAACAAAGCTTTTGTAAAATAGCAAGCTCAAGGGGGGGTTTTAACCCCAAAACCCACCCCTTGCGCACGCCCTTGGTGTCCAATGAGTCTCTGTCCATGGAAACAAAGTGCTATTTCTGCGGCAAGAAACGACATCTTCGCTTCAAATGCCCTGCGCGAGACCGCGTTTGCTACAAATGCAAGAAGAAAGGACATTTTTCCAGTGTTTGTTTGTCTAAATCTAAAGACCCAGCACCAACAGCTGCTCTGAAGTGCCAACAGCCATCTTTGTCTGCCGCTTCGCCAGTGAATTCCGATGATGACAAGGTAAATGTATTCGCCTTAGTAAACGGAGTTCTGGCTAACTGCCTAATAGACACGGGCGCAAAACGGAACCATATCGACAAAGCGTTCATTAACCAAACAAATCTGTCGGTGAACAACATCACAAAGGAAGAAATTGGGTTAGCTGTTAAAGGTTTAACTGTGAGAACCAGAGGTTCATGTAACGTTCAAATATACCTACTCGATTGAAGTTACGACAAAGTTAACATGTTAGTTATGGAAAATTTGATGTGGCATGTTATACTGGGCCGAGAGTTTCTTAGAAAACATAAAAGTGTTATCTTCGAGTTTGGCGGTCCCAAGTGTCCTTTGAATTTGAATGCTTTGGATGTATTAAAGCAGTGGTTCTCAAAGTTTTTTTCATATTCCCCCCTTAAAAACCCAAACACTATCAATTCCTCCTCAAAAAAGATCACAAATGATACATCCAAATAATCCACACTACCCACTGTGAAGCAAAAAGAGGAATATGAACCAAAGAGACTCTTTTATAAAAGAGATGATATAAATAACATCAGACACTGCAGTCAAAGTAGCTTTGCCTGCAAGTTCTGCGACTACTACCTGACAGGCGCATGGTCCGCTAAATCATGGAGCTGGTTGGTAATCGCAACCTCACCCTTACCACCGCCAACGGCAAACGGAGCAGGTTACCGCACCTCAAGATGGCGTCCTACAGCCTACAGGATCCGGACTGGCACCCCTTCTCTTCAACATCTATACCTCTTACACCCTCACAGACATCCAACCTGCTGATCTGCATCGCAAAGGAGCCTCACTGTCTCTAGTACGCTGGGTCATGGTGTATGGACACCTGCTCCGCTCATGTTCACCGAGTGCAAATGCACGGCGTCTCAAATTGAGACACCCATTTGTCCTCTACGCAAAACAACTAATCATTTAAACTGACAATAATAAAATACGTGCGGCGCACTGGGCTGATCACCGATGGAATGCGGAATGGTTGGGCAAGTGCAACTCTACAAGACTCCGAACTTTCATCCCCGACACCGGCAGCCACCTGGAATGACCCTTCCGAGAACAGCGTGGGTCCAGTGGCTGTTAAGAACAGCGTGGCTTAAACGCCTTCGTACTGGCGTCGGATATCACCCCTCCTGCGTACACAAATGGGGTATGCAGGCGCGGACACAGGGGGGATGCAGGGGGTGCATCGCCCCCCACCAGACCTAAAGAGGTGTTGACATGACACTTGATTTCATTAAAAATCATCGCCAAAAATATTTCTGTACTGCACATTACTTAATCGCTAAAGATACTACAAATTAACTTATGCTAACAGTTACTCAAAAATGTTTCTTCGGTTCATTAGATGAGCTGGCCTTGTCTGTGGAACCTGATATAAAATGATCAATGAGCGCACGGGAATTCGCAGGGTGGTCAAATGCCCGTTTCCCCCTGGAAATTGTGATTAAGAACCAACTATTTCTCGAAAAACCTGAAGTCGGCATCTTAAATTCCGATTAACTGATTTGATTCTTGCAATGACAGTTTTTTTGCCGGTATGAAACTCACACTGCACAAGAGTCAGGTTTAAAGTTGTAGTGTCATGCAGTGATGAGCTTGCAGTTCACTCATGTCTCTTCCTTTGCCTGCAGACGTGGGTTGCGAAAGTCGCGAGCGGACTGTTCTACTGTTGGTCTTTATTGCATAATAATACCATTGCAACAAACCTGCAAAGGTTCACTTTATATTACGGTAGCAGGCGTTTTGTTGCATGATACTGCTGAACGCACACATATTGGCAGGTAATGCAGTGAGACAGTGACACGCTGATAGCGGTAAGCCACGTACATTTGTACTTTGTGATAAGAAGCATGAGTGAGTCTGTAGCAATGCTTCCACAAGTTTGAAAAATCCATTATTAGTGCGCGTGTGACCAATGCGCCTGAGTGTCAAACTACACTTATGTCGGTTTCTTTTCATGCAGTACAAAATTACGTGGCTTGTTAGAATACGTCTGTGCAGGCTTGTGGAAATACGTCTTGATTGTTAAGGTTTAGTTCTGATATCTGAGTGAATACTGAGTGCAAAGCTATATTTGCTGTGGCGAGTTTTCACAATTCATCTGGTCAGTTTTGCAAGACCTGCGTGGTGTTCTAATTTTAGTAAGTTTGTCCGTAGTCGTGTCAACATACAGGTCTCCTTAATTGTCCGGTTTGTGTAGCAAGGTTTCATTGATCGCTTTGGACGAGATCCCAGATTTATGCAGCTGTTGGAACCTCTCCGGTGGTATTGCGTTGAATGTGTGATTCACCACGAACGGGATGTGCGTGAAGAATAACACCATCATATCTGTAGCGCGAGCAAACAGTAGTAAGAGAGATTGCGAGCATGATCTCTATTGTTGCTTGCTGCCACGGTGCGAAGCTTTGCGCACATGCCGCTCGGGATTTCCGATCGCAACACAGCTATTGTTTCTAAGTGATGCTGACAAGTCTTGCTAGCTGATATTGCAATTAGGGGGAGAGCAACCGGGCAATTCCCCCGAAATTTTCAGAAACATGTTCAGTTGTTAGTTCAGTTGAATATATCAGCTGGGTGCGGCCCTACTTGCTAAGCAAATTAAAGTCATAATTTGTGTTTTCGTTGAAAACCATGGCAATCCAATGCTTCTTTCTTTACAAATCATGGCAATCCTTACTTGAAAAGAGATGCCTTGTGTTGAAAATCTGCAGATAGCCTACTGTGTAATTTGTCGTAATACTGATATACCTGACTATTGCTGCCAACGAAGCATTTTTTGTGATTGTTACCGTAACATGGGGCATTTTCTTTGTAGTGTAGAAAGGATAAAGCGATTTTTTAACATCCATTTGCATTGCATCGTCAGCAATGTTCCCTCTGAGCGCGCAAATACTCAGGACCACCAGAACTGTCGTGCAGTGAAATCTCATTCTCGCGTCCTTGCAACATTCCAAAGCAATGGAAAAACACGCGAACAAGAAGCTATTTGAATGAAATGTTATTTTGTTCGTATTTTGATAAGATTGTATATTTATTATATAATTCACAAAGTTTGTAATTCACTGAAAACTCCACTTACTCATTCCTAAAATAATGATGCTCACTAAAACAAATATTTGCTCAGTTCAAAATTATCTTAGAGGGAACACTGACCCTCAGCTATTTGAAAATGATAAACAAAATGTCGACGTTGCCTCCCTGGAAGAATTTCTGCGGATCCCCATGAATGATCGTGCTTTCTCGCTTTCGCTTTTTGTTACTTTCGTGCTTTCCCTCATTACGAATTGTTTGTTTCTTTCCGTTCTCTTAATTTCGGTTGCAAAATAAACACAATCAATATGCTTCTTGTTCTTATTTCATCAAAATTACCTGCAATAACAAGTATCATACACAAATTACTATGAGTGTTGCGGACTATTCCAAACGACAATTAAAAACTGTAAGGTTCCCCATTTGAAGAACACTGATCTAAACCTCATCGAAGTGACTACGCTCACTTGCTGCAACATACAAGTCAAACAACACTATGCTGGCTATTGCCACCAGTAATTGTGCTGTAACAAACGTAACCTATAATGAGGATAAGTATTATGTCGTCACGTGAACTGTTTATCTCGAGTCCTCAATGTACCTGCGCCGACGCCGGTGACTCCGTCGTCAGATCGTTGTTATGTGCCACATTGCTTATTGGTTCCGTAGCGGTGCAGTGTTAAAGTTTGACCAGTTGTATCACTCAAGTTTCTAAACTAACCCAAGCTTAGACTTGTTTCCTCGTAAATGTACGTATGTGAAAGTGATTGATTTACGCAATATGGCCCTGTGAGCATTGGGTTCATTGCAAATCGATATCGCATCCCCCCCACCAAATTAGCTTGTGTCCGCTACTGGGGTATGGTCTCCTCTGCGACTTGTGAGTGTTGAGCAGAAGAACACCGTGGATCATGTTGTCCTCCCATGTCCAATCCGTCGACCTACACACGGACTGCACGGCCTGACGGTTCTGGACGATGAGACAATAAAATGGCTGTCCAACACCTGCACCGAGATCTAGTGCGGGCAAGCAGTGGATTGTAACAGCTCGCTCAAAAGAAAGGAAGAGCCTCTGACTTTCCAACCGCCGTCTCCGGAAAGTATGCATACGCCAACGACTTACCAATCATGCATGCTGATGGAAACTGACAAACAGTGGAAGGGATTCCAAGCAAGGATATGGCAACCGTTGGTGAATACCTTCAGACCTGGAAGTTAAAGCTCAGTACTGCAAAAGCAGTGTTGGCAGTCTTCCACCTCAACAACAAGAAAGCTAAATGTGAGCTGAAAGTTAACCACACCAACGAAACCCTGCCTTTTTGCTCCGAGCCCACATACCTCGGAGTAACGTTGGACAGGACACTCACACATCGACGACACCTCGAGTCACTTCGCAAAAAGTTTACATCACGCTTTGCACTCTTGAGGCGGTTTGCTGTCTCTGGCTGGGGTGCTGGAGCAACAACGTTGCGCAAAGCCACCTTAGCCCTGGTCCATTCAACAGCAAATACTGTACTAAGCTCCTGTCTGGTGCCGCAGTGCTCACACCTGCCTCGTTGACCCTGCCATAAACAACGCCTTGCGAATTGTGACTGGGTGCCTGCGTCCTACACCAGCGGACAATCTTCCTTTCCTCACAGACATCTAACCTGCTGAGCTTCGTTGCAAAGCAGTCACATTGTCTCTCGCACGCCGTGCCATAGAGTCTGGACATTTGCTCCACTCAGCTCTTACCTGTCTATGGAGTGCAAATGCACGGCGTCTCAAATCGGGACACCCATTTGTCCTCGCCGCACTACAATTCATCAATTTCTGGCGACAATAGCAGAAGTGCCGCGCTCTGGACGGATCACCGATGGCATGCAGAAAGTTGGAGAGCACTACGAGACTCCGTACTTTCATCCCCGTCCCACCCTCCTGGAATGGCCCTGCCAAGAACAGCGTGTGTCCAGCTCAATCGCCTCCGCACTGGTGTCAGACATTTCCTCTCCTGTTTGCACAAATGGGATATGACATCCTTTGAGGCTTGTGAGTGTGGCACATAAGAACAAACCGTTGACCATTGTTGTCTTCCAATGTCCAATCCGTCGACCTCCCCATGGAGCACGGCCCGACGGTTCTGGACGATGAGGTACTATTCGATTGGCTGCTCAACACCTGTCCTTAGACTAGTCCGGCCAAGCAGTGGACTGAAGGAACTGGCTCAAACGATTATCATGAAGCAGCTTGTGCTTGCGTGCTGTAGGCATTCCCATCTAAACCAACCTCGATGTGCAGTTTTTTATGTGTTGAATAAACTACTGTAATAATAAAAACACATTTTTTCATCCACAGCTTTTCCTCTCCAATTCCTCCCTGGAACAAATTTCCTCTCAGGAATTAAAAATTCCTCCCTTAGGGAGCCAAGTGGCTCCCGTTTGAGAACCACTGTATTAAAGGGTGTTACGCCAGTTCAGCTTTTCGAGCATTTAACGCCTGACTGCAAACCTGTCGCCTGCAAGTCACGAAATTACTCGCCGTCGGATCGAGTCTTCATTGCCACGCAGACAGCACAGATGCTTCGTGATGGTATAATCGAACCAAGCACGTCTCCATGGAGAGCGAAAGTTGCAGTAGTCAACAACATCAATCACAAGAAACGCTTGTGCATTGACTGTAGCTAAACTATAAACAAATTTACCTTGCTTGATGCCTACCCGTTGCCACGTATGCAAACCTTTGTGAATAGTGTAGCTCAATACAACTGGTTCTCCAGCCTGGATCTAAAGAGCGCATATCACCAAGTGCCTATTCTGCCTGGAGAAAGGTTGTTTACTGCTTTCGAAGCCAATGGCCAGCTCTATAAATTCAAACGCATACCCTTTGGGCGGTAGAATGCGGTTCCCTGTTTTCACCGCGTGGTAAATGAAATTATATCGAAGTATAACTGCAAGGGAACTTAAGCGTACTTGGATGACATTACAGTATGTGGACGGACTCGTAAAGAGCATGACGAGAATCTAAAATGTTTTCTGAATGCAACAGAAAGGTGTAATATTACCTTCAACGAAAAGAAGTGTACCTACGCCACCGACTCTATTAAGTTGTTGGGCTACCACATTTCGAACGGCATGTTGCAGCCGGATTCCGACCGTGTCAAGCCCCTATTAGAATTGCCAGTGCCGAACATTGGCAAGGAACTCCAACGCCTTGTGGGAATGTTTGCGTACTACGCTCAGTGGGTGCCTTGTTTTTCAGAAAAAATTAAGCCGTTGATTGCAACGAAAGAGTTTCCCTTGCGTGAAGAGGCTCTTCAAGCTTTAAAGACCCTCAAGCAGGATTTAACTTCAGCTGCCCTTAAGGTGATCGATGAAAAGTTGCCTTTTGTTTTGGAGACGGACGCTTCAGATAACGCGGTCTCTGCTACCTTGAATGAAGAAGGTCGACATGTGGCATTCTTTTCGAGGACCTTAAACAAATGCGAGTTACATCAGTCAAGTGTGGAAAAGAAAGCTTGTGCTATTGTTGAAGCCATAAGTGTACGGGAGTGCCTACTTTTGGGGATGCAAAAAATTTTTGCCCAAATTTGATCTTGTTTTTCCTAAATAACGTATGAACAGAAAGGCGTAATATTTAGACTAAAACGTAGGCTACCATGGTAAGCAAATTGATGTGTCTGCATGTCTAATTATTGCCACTCGTCAAATCCCAATAACAAATAAGTTTTGCGGTGAGTTGTGCTCCTGCAGATTTTCATGTACAAATTAAATTCAAGGCGGCGACGTATTGCCGTTCAAGTTCGTTGATGTGGTATTTCCATCTCATTGACGAACTGCAAACTGACAGATTTCTCAGTCCTGAGTTTGAAATTACTATTGTTTATACATCTCTTCATTACCAAATCATACAAATAACGAGATAAATAAACGCAATCCCGAAACGAGTGTCACTATGGAGATCAAAGCTTATGCCCTCAACTAGCAACCAATTTTGTTCATTAGGTCTACAGCCTCTCATTATGATTTTACAACTTCTAAAGTCACGTCATGGAAACCAAAAAACACTCCAGTTTGTACAGTTGTATGTGCACTGAACACAACATGCTAAGAACAAATAGCAATGTGGAACTGATTCAGGTATTAAAACTGCAGCTGATTTGATCAACTATCAAAGAATGTGTACAAAAGCATATTTCCAATGACAAACGACTTATAAACTCAAAAAGAATATTTTATAAAAATAGCAGTGGTTCACTGGACTGAATTAATTAATTATGCAGTGCAAAAATAGTACAGTTGCCACTGTTAACAAAAGCTTCACTTCGCAGCATCAAATTGAAACACTAAAATTTCGCAGGATGCAACATGTGAAATCCACTGCATGAAACAAATGGAAAATATAAAAACAGCCTGAAATCACACTTACAATCAATGGTGTGTTTAAGGGGAGGCGAGCGAGACACTTGCCTCGGGCCCCCCTTTTTGGGGGCCCCCCTTGAGGTGCTACGCGCGTAAATTTTCCTTATTTTTGATGAAAAATTTATTATTCACTCTTATAATGTACTACAAAGCAGATCATAAGTAAGTACTCTGCTTTCAAAGGCCCCCCTACAGAAATTGTACTGTGCAGGTACTTTCTTTTCAAAGGGGCCCTCAACAGCAACTGTAATGTGGAATCACCTTGCCTTCAAAGGGGCCCCAACAGCAATTATAATGTAAAATTCCATGCTTTCAAAGAGGCCCCAACAGCAATTGTAATGTGTAAGTACCTCACTTTCAAAGGGCCCCCCAACAGCAATATTGTAATGTTTAAGTACCTTGCTTTCAAAGGGGTCACCAACAGCAATTGTAATGTGTAAGTACCGTCCTTTTGAAACAACGCCATCACCATCTCCAATGAGAAAATAAACAAAAGTTTCAAACCAACTTCTATAGTTAAAAATTGTGGGTTAAAATTTCTTCGAAAAATTTCTGAAAAGACCCTATCAAATAAGAGCAAATAGACCTACTTATACCAAATGATAATTTTTTATACCAAATGATAATTTTAGAGATTGAAGTATTTGCTACATTGGTAATTGTATGAAAATGCCACAGGTGAACAAAAAGTAGTCTATCTTATGTCTCTGAGTTGAAAAGGTGAGACAAATTTATCATTTCTTGTGATGTTGTGCCTTAGTGAACATTTCCATCAGAAATAAGACGACATGCAATTATTATAGCAGGGACCACACTACATCTTTTAATTTATAGGACATTTTCTTCTTAGTTTGCAAAGTAATTTTGTATTATTGCTGTTGCGCTGCAAATACTGTTAATACGCAAGGCTACATTCATGCTTCTTATCACGTAGCAAAAATGGCAATGTTTGAGTATTATGAATAGGCTACTCATTTTTTCTACAGATATTTCGGGTATTTTAGGTGGTTTGATTTGGCCTATGCTTGAAGTCACGGGTTATTTGAAGCTTGACTAGTAAATAATTGGTTTAAGGTAGACTTGGTAGGTGATGTTTAAGCTCGTTTGCCAGCTCTTAGCCGGTATAGCTTGAACCGTTTTTTCTTAGCATAGATTTAATCAATTGTGTAGGCTACTTGCTGCAGTAGAAATGTTTTCGATAAAGTACATGATGAATTATTTCCTACTACTGAACATTTTTCAAACAACTAGCGCCAATGCAAGATGAGGGCAGCCTTGACTCAACCAGCCTCAAAACTTTCCAAAACAAGTCTCTAATTGGATGCTTTTGTATGCCATCTTTTTGCAGTTGAAAGGATGAAATTTAAAACAAATTTAATGTTTTAAATCTTCTTGGTTATTTTTTATAGTATGGATTCCCACAAAGACCTGAATGTGAACAAATTCAGGACACCAACTATCAAGCATTTTGTCAAAGGGGGAAGGTGTAAAAGTTTCAAAGGGGTAAACGTTGTAGTTTATTGATGTTGAATGCAGAGAAATGGGGCGCGAAAATAAAGTGGGGGCGATGCCAACGTGCTATTGCCTAACTTTTATGTGTTGCCAGCCATGTGTTCCCAACTTTCAGTGTTTTCAAAGTTGTGTATCATGAACACTCTTGTGCATTTTCTCCTGCTAATTTCAGTTATGCCGTAGTCTCAGGAACATATTATTGGGTGGCCGTATCTTAGGCAAATCAAAAGTGATTATCACAGTTGGCTGAGTATGATGACGTCATCAGAGGGCCACTTTCAATCTTGCCTCGGGCCCTCCCGACCCTAAACTCACCATTGCCTACAATACTACAACACAAAATAGTGCAACTGCAGTTACTTGGTTAATTGTATTTATGAATGCTTCACAGCAGCAGATTCACTCTTGTAAATCTCACAACATCAAGTAAATTTGAAACACGAAAACTTTGCAGTATCATGTCACAGCTACACCAAATTATTACCACAAAACAGTTTGCAGCTGCATATTGATAAAGTACTACTTCCATCAATGATAACTTCACAGTATTGAACCAAACCTAACCTACATTATAGTTTTACAAAGCAAATCAAAACTACATTATAGGCTTAGAAAATCATAGCAGCAACAAAGCGAGTCTTGAAAATTTCACAGCATGAAACAAGCCTGAAACTTCACGGTATCAACTCACATCATTTACAACTACATTTTTGTTGTTATAGCTGAAAAACACTTACTAGCATCACCAACTTGATGTTCGCAAAATTAGGGTTAGTTAGACTGGTTGGTTAGCAGTAGATGTTCCCAATTTTACAATATTTCTAAGTTTACCCAAATTTGAATGAGGTTGTTTCAATTAACCCAAATTTGATTTGGGCTGTTGTAATTTACCCAAATGTTTATAACATATGCAAATCTGAATGAACCTCTTCTACTTCACCCGGATCATTCCAATAGCACCCATGTTTGGATGAAACTGTTTCAATTACCCAAATTCGATTGAGGCTGTTGGAATTTATCCAAATGTTTCTGATTGTATCCAAATTTCAATGAAGCTCTTGTATACTGTATTACCCAAATTGGAATGAAGTTGTTTGAAGTTACCCAAACTTGAATGAAGTTGTTCCACTTGGCCCAAATTTGAATGGAACTATTACTGTTTGCTGAAAGTTGATATAGTGTATTTGTATTTTAATTTACCCAAATTTTCCAATTCATGGAAATATTTCTAATTTCACACAAACTTGAATGGAGTTGTTCTAGCGCCTGCTACCGTAATTTAAAGTGAACCTTTGCAGGTTTGTTGCCACGGTATTGTTACGCAATAAAGACCAACAGTAGAACAATCCGCTCGCGACTTTCGCAACTCGCCTCTTCAGGCAAAGGAAGAAACATGAGTGAACTGCAAGCTCATCACTGCATGACACTATAACTGTGAACCTGACTCTTGTGCAATGTGAGTTTCATACCAGCAAAAAAACTGTCATTGCAAGAATCAAATCAATTAATCGGAATTTAAGATGCCGACTTCAGGTTTTTCGAGAAATAGTTGGTTCTTAATCACAATTTCCAGAGAGGGAAAACGGGCATTTGCCCCCCTGCGAATTCCCATGCGATCATTGACTATTTTATATCAGGTTCCACAAACAAGGCCAGCTCATCTAATGAAACGAAGAAACGTTTTTGACGTTTCTTTGTCAGCACAAGTTAATTTTTAGTATCCTTAGCGATTGTGTAATGTTCAGTACAAAAATATTTTTGGCGATGATTTTTAATGAAATCAAGTGTCATGCCAACACCTCTTTAGGACTGGTGGGGGATGCATTCCCTGCATCCCCCCCCTGTGTCCGCACCTGGTCATAAAATAACAATTTAGCGTATCGTGCTCAAGAACGTGTGTAATCAAAATAGTGATCGCCGGAGTCAGTATTACTGTTTGTGCAGGAGCCAATGAAAAATTTTAAGGGACCTGTTGAAAGTTCTGCAGTGATGCCTATTTTTGTCAAACAGATTGGAATTAATTGAGACGTGTTTTCTGACCAGCGTCGTTATATATCGCAAACGTATGACACTGGGTTGGAGTCAGTGCCGGATTAACAATAGTAGCAAATGTAGCAATTGCTACGTGCCCCGCGCTTTTGGGGGCCCCGCGGTCTTCTGTAATAAATCTTATTTACAGTAAACCTCGGTTAATCCGGATTCGATTTGACCGACGATTTTATCCGGTTTAGGCGAAGATCCTGATTAACCGAAGATGTTTGCTTCTAGCCTGACGTCATTTCGGTACTGAGATATCAGTGAGAATCGTTTAAATTGAATATATTTACGACACAACAGCATATTTTCGCAGAAGCAAAACGAATTTACTGATGTATTTACAATGGTACGTCAGATTAGTAATCGCCATATCCAGGCAGTTATGAACAATCTTAAGTTCATAATTTTAGAAGCTATGCTCAGATTGTTTATCGCTGAGCATTGTTCTACTGCATAAAAACATGCAACCATTTGAAAGAGATCGTCAAGAACTGTGTGTCAAACAAAAAACGAGGTAAGCTGCAGTTACGTTGCTCAAAATGTTGATTGAAAGAAAATTGTGGGCCGAAAAGTGCGGAATGGGACAAATCGGCGATGGCGATAAATCGGTTATAAGACATGATACTTTTGATGGGAGCACTTTTTCTGTACTTCTTCAAAAAATTTTGTTTCTAACTTTAGGGTTTAGCTTCAGGGCAAACAAACATCCTTTTAATCTAACCTTCGAAGTAGGCTACAGTAGAATTCGCCTGTAACGATTTCGCCTATTCATAACAACGCTTTTTCTTCGGTCCTATCAGATACCTTATCTTTTCGTGCATTAGACTTCCGCTATGAAGAATTCGACTATATCGTTACTTCGCCCATAGCGACGCTTTTTGTCAGTCCCTTGAGGTGACGTTATAGGGCAATTCTACTGTATTTCAAAAACACACTTTTTTCCTATAAAACACTCCCAACCACCATCGCCGAAATGTCCCGTTGCCGAAACGGCATCGCCGAAATGTACTAGACCCCGAAAAGCGTGGTGGCCAAGACCGGCATTTTTAGCCCATTCTCACTGGCAGCGAGTGCAAGAGGAAAAATTAATAGACTGTATTACTTTGTAGGTATCTTTTGATCATCTTAATACGGCAGATTTTAAACAGAATTTTACTGCTTTTAGCAGATTTTAACAGAAAATTCGTGACAAGACTGTGAGTGGAATCTAGCAGTTTCTTGTGACTCCGTTTAGCAGTTTTAGGTCACAATCATCTGGCAACACTGGCGGTCAGCACGATACACTCCGACTGTCATGTCATGATGCGAACCGGAGAGAGCATAGAGCAGTTGTTCTTAACCTGGGGTAAATTTACCCCTAGGGGCAAATTTCATGCTCCAAAGGAGTAAATTTACTGAAACAACATAAGTTGCGGCAAATGCAAATTTATGTAAATCATTCTAAAGTGAAAGAGTTTGTTACGTTTGTATTTTCAATAAATAATGAGCATTGAGGGTAAATCTGGTAATCTTGTTTGATTAAAGGGCAAAATGTGTAAAAAAGGTTAAGAACCACTGGCATCAGTGGCGTGCAGAGGGGGGGAGAACGGGGCGCCGGCCCCGGGCATCCAAAGCAGGGGGGCATCCAAAGAGTGAAATTACACAAATTTAAATGCTGTAACTAGGTGATTTTTTCTATTGTAAGCCTATTAATACATGCTGCATGGATTTAATTTTTCAAAACTTGTTTTGTTGTCAACACTAATTTTTACGTATTCAAATGCCAGTAATTCTCAGCGTCTTTATTACCAGGGACCTACACTCTAAGTGTGCGGCACGGACCAAATCAAACTGATAGTGACGTGACTTGTTCCAGATCGTGCGATCAGGGTAGAATCACAAAAAGGATTGAAAGACAACCAGGGTTGAAAAAAAATATTTTTTTTTAAAAAAAACAACCCACCAGTCTTTTTTTTAATCAGATTTTTTTGTTTTTTTGAAAAAAACAGGTTTTTGTTCTTTTAAAAAGCAAAACGCAAAAAACACATTTTGAATTTTTTTGTTGCATCATGCAATATCACCAGTTTCAGAATTACACGATAATAGCTTGTTATACCTATTATGGCATTCAAATTTGAGGGTAAAGAAATGTATCCATCTTTGTCTTCGTAAAGTGTTGTTGGTCAATTTCTCTAAAGTGGTAAGGTTTGGCAAGAACGCGCAGAGCAAAGAGAGAAAAGCCACTACCACACAAACTCTGCAGTTTCACGTCAAGTTTGTGTACATGCTCTGCTAGTTCAGCATCTATATAGTGCATTTTTTCAACATTTGGTTTGTTATGGTCCAACATCAAGAACAGCTTAATGCAGAGAAGGCAGAAAATTTGATTAAAATATACCGATTTTACAGCTGAAGAAGATAACCAGTAGAATTTACTCAAACTGTTCAAATTATTCTTCTCTTTTTTTCAAGTCCTTCAAATTTCGTTGCTGTTCATTTTGTTTCATTAAAGAATGTACAATTAACTGCACAAGTATGCTGCTCATCTTATTTTTTACTTCATAGTACATTCTTCAAAGGAAAAGCAAAGAGTGGGATTTTTGGTGGGTTTTATTGTTGTTTTCCAAGTGGGCTTTTTTAAAAGAAACTGGTATTTTTTTGGTTGGGTCCAATTACATCAACACTGAAGATAATTAAGGACGTTTAACTGAATTTCTGAGCCTAATGTCATAACACTGGAACTAACCCTGCCCGATTTGATTTTTTGATGCATCGCTAGTTTCCCGTTTCGTTTTCGTGCTAACACAGTCGCACAACTGTGCTTGCAATATGTGCTTCGTTTCGAGTTTCGTCATTAATTGGCATATCAGCTGGAATTGTCATAACGGTTCACACAAGCCCGAACCTTTTCTCCTTTTAGTGATTGTACGTATAACAGCCACATAACAAAAACGTAAATTTTCTTGCATACTTCATGCACATTCTTAATTCTTGTGCGGTTTAGCAAGTTTCAAATTGCGGTCAACCCTGGGTGTCCGCCATCCCAACCACATACCTTCTGATCGACTGCTATTCGACCAGACATTCGCGCAGCCTTGTATTTTTGCAGTTGAGAATTGCGCTGACGTAGCACTGAGTGTGTTCCACTCCCTGTTTTAACGCGTTCCGGATATTTTTGCAGTCATGAACTGCTCTGTCTTAGGAGACCGCTGATAATTTATGTTCACTGCAGTGACACATTGTAGCTTACAGCAACCGGTAAAAAGAGTGCGTGTAGAATAATATGCACAGGGACGCCGAAGAATGGAGGCATGGCGAGGGCATTTCCCACCAGGCCCGTAATTAGGGGGGCTTTGCCCTCCTGCAAAATTTATCGCCCGCCCTGGAATAATGTATTGTAGATCAAAACTATTGGACATAGTTTAAAAAATGTGAGCCCCTCTCAGAAAACTCTTCGCCACCCGTGGTGTCCCAAGCTGGTTATGGGCTTGTTTCCCCTTCTGCCCATTCAAAAGAGGAGCAACGGGGGCGGAGGTGCCGTTTCATCATAGGTGTAGGAGCAGGCAAATATTTGGGGTACGAAGGATTTTGCCTGCATTTCCCCAAACGTGCCCGATAAGTTTTTTGTGCAATTTTTGCCTCTAAATTTTTTCCTACGAAGATCATGAAGACCTCTTTTTGGTGTAACCTCCAAAAAAAGGTCTTCATGTGTTTTTATGCAAACCATGGGCGCCATTTTTTGAAGGCAAACAATGTTGAGCGATATTTTTACCCGGATTTTCAGGGCTTTTGCCCAGATTTTTAGCTAATCAAAAATTTTGGGGTTGCGCTTGCAACCTCTGCACCCCCACCTCCAACACCACTGCTTTCCATAACAGCATCATAGGTATTTTCATGGTTTATCAAGATCGACTTGAAACAAGTTTATTACAGCTATTACGACACTCAGAAAATTCAGAATGATTTTTTGTCATTTTTGTTATTATTTTTGAGGTCAACATTGTTGCTGAATAGAAACAAGCATAATTCGTAACGATTTTTTTAAACGTTTCCATTGCCCTCAACTGTTTTATTGCTCCCCCTTCCCAACAGAACCGTCGCCAGAAAGTTTTCAACAGGAAGCTATTCGTCTGTTCTGGGGCTTGACATTCTGAAATTTGGTAAATACCCCACCGATTTATAGTGCTTCATAATTAAATTTGGTTAGTCTTGGAGCTTTGTTCGGAGGGACTAAGGCCCCAAAAGACACCCGTGGCGACGAGACTGCTTCCCTACCGCTGCTCTGGCGTCCTTGAATATGCAAGTTGTGTCGACAAACTTCGCCAAAACGTTAGTTTGCAAATGTGAATATGACGCCATCTTGTGACGTCACAAACAGCGTATATCCAGTAACAATGAGCACCATACGCTACTGTTCAATACTAGAATTTGGTAGGGGGGAATCCAATCAAGCAGTCGCCCCGGGCATCACTAGACCTCTGCACGCCACTGACTGGCATAGAGTATAGCTAGTAACACGAATTCCGTGCCCACACACGATTTGATATTTGATTATTTCCTTGCCCACACACGATTTGATTTATTTGATTTGATTTAAATTTAGGGCCCCGCGCTCTAGAAATGCTACAGGCCCCGCGCTACCTTAATCCGGCACTGGTTGGAGTACTGAGCATTTCACCACTAATTAATGATGGTTTCAGACGTGCCTATGCAAAATATTGTGTGTAAGTGACAACGCAGTTCGGAAATTTAGGAATCCATGCAGTAACCATGAGAATGTTGGGCTAATGATGTTGGGCAAAAACACAAGACCCACTACAAAAACAATGGTCAACAAAACAGACTTTAAAGAAGTAACAGTGTGCCAAAATGACCTATAGTTATAGGACTAGACCAGACGCGGATCCAGCCAATAAGGTTAGGGTGGCGATTTCAGCAATATTTGGTAGTCAAGTCTCATACCAGCTTTGACACTGTAAAAAAGATCAAGTACACTTCACAGCACTGCAGTGGCAAAACAATGGGCGACAAAATAGCCATGTATTGCGAACGTTGTTTTCTGAATTATACAACATTATGGTCAATAAAGTTACTTTCTTAAGTTTTAGAAGGGAGATGTTAGAAGTAATGTACAGTAGAATAGTTATTTGCATTATTGTGGAGATTTCTAGTCTAGCCACCGCTTGCATAGGCCAACCTCTGCTTACATTTTGGAGCCATCCTGAACAAAGTTTTATTTTTGCCCTGATAGTTTCAGCTTTAAAGATAACCTATATTGTTTTGCAGCTCTATTGTCTACGTTAAATTTGAAAGGGATTGTAAGTTAAGCGTAATGTTCTGTTGAGTTCGTTTTGGCTCCTCAACATAGAACGTCTTGTCAGTGGTGGCCTTAGGGTTTTGCGGGCCCTGTGCAAGAAGCATTATGCGGGCCCCCTACAGCGCGGTATCAACAAATCATTGCAACGGGACTCAAACTCTAATATACATAAATTGCAATACCGGTAACACAAAAAGGCTATTATG
>Ga0210059_1006756_pt1 | contig 18350 bp, 6 predicted proteins | sample Ectturendosymbi2_FD_188042 | JGI IMG/M metagenome (GOLD analysis project Ga0210059, IMG submission 188042) | Ecteinascidia turbinata endosymbiont from Florida, USA - Sample 2 (SPAdes) (version 2) | ecosystem: Host-associated > Tunicates > Ascidians > Unclassified | place: Key West, Florida... | reverse complement strand
ACTAACACCGGTTGTGTAACGCCCTACTGTATGGTTATCCATTTTCTGTGCTTTTGCGAATGACGATACAGCTGTGGAGAGGATAAACTGCTTTGCTCCTCCCACTGTTGGTCGGTCATGTGCTAACACCGTTTCTGTAATTTGCGCTGATGTACAGCCAGCCACTTTTTGTGCTCTTGTGTCTGTGATATGGACCGTGAGTCCGCAATAAAATGTCAGCATACTATTATATATATAGTGCGATTTCTTTCGAAACAGAAAAATCTTGCTGTGTACCACGATTTCTATAACAAACTTCATTCACGTTAAGAGTCGGAAATTTGACCTCCGCAACACTGGCCAGTTGTTCACCCACACGGCTTTTCGCCAACCCTTTGTGATTGAAATAGGTTAGAACACATCAGTTCGCTAATCCTGAAGCTTTTGTTTTTAACATCTCATCAACATGCAGTTGATTCCTGCGCTTTGATGCTGTTGTTTTTCCTCTTGCTGCATTTCTGTTATTTCGTGATTTACGTCACAAAAATTCATGAATAAATCATTACCCGCGCTTCCTAAATCCGTCGCTGTTTCATAGCCAGCTTTCAATAAACTTCGATGCAAATAGATTTTGTCTACATGCGAAGGAGATGTGATACGTGCAGATTAACTACTTCGTTGGCTCTTACTGACTGTACATTCATGAAACAACTTCTGCTCATTTGTCAAAGCTATTGCGCAGAAGACAAAGGTTATGATCCGATCGCGATGTAATTTCTGCTTCAATAGTTTGGTTTACTGGTTACATACATCATAGCGGACGCGGGGATTGATACTGTCATAAATAGCGGTATGTAGTTTCAAAGTGAGGAAAGCCGATCAACGCAGAATGTTCTTGGTGTCAAAAACAATGGAGCTTATTCACATACATCCGTTGGATGGTTGCTATTAAAACGAAAAGACAAAAAGTTAATGCAAAACAACGCAAGGCGAATCTCAGGGCCCTGTCATTGTTTACGACAGGGCCACGGACAATATAACCCCGGGCCCGGTCGTTCCCTGCTTGGGTCTTGCCAGTGGTTCCCAACCAGATTTTTGGGTTCACGACCTTTGTATGCATGAGATCAAAGCAAAATAGCGAAATGCCCGACCACCCGCAGTGGTGGTCTCGAGTTTGCAAAAGACAATGAATCGAACGCAACTCCAGAATCCAGGCTGCAGGGCAGCACAAGATCTGGCTCATATGAACGAACATGTTATATCACTTAACTAAGGTATGCATGTTGCCATTATCCCGCCCATAGCAGCTCTTTTTACACACAATCCCATCATTAGACAGTTTGATTTTTACTCAAACAATGTTAATTTGCTTCGTGATAAGTTCCATGAAACAAAAATGATTTTTGGCGCGCAAAGCAGATGAAAACCATTTCCACTACAAACCACTTGTATGTAGCAGTATTAACTGGTTTTATTAAAGGGGTCCACAGTTTTCAGTCAAACCGTGAAATGGGGCCATGACGCTGAAAAGTTTGGGAACCACGGGTCTTGACAATATGCTACTACATAAGGTGGAAAAACATAAATAATGTGATAAGAACACATGACTCATATCACGCGGGGGGGCCACAAACAGCTTGTGCTTTGAAGACCGCAGCGGATGTAAAGAACACCGGCAGGACTGGTTTTGCTGTAGAGCGAAATCATTTTAAAAAAACACAACAGTAATCATTGCACACGGCGAATAAACAGCAAGTTGCAAAATTCAAATTCTAACGACTTTAACGAGGCGCAAATTAAAGCGGCGGCGGTCATGCATTGTAATGAAACAATCGTTCCAGATTTATGTTATATAATAACATCTTCCTTGCTTGCTTCCAAGCATGATATCACACTGAAGGATACCCACTAAGACAGGTGTTCTTAAAATTTGCCTCAATACCCCCTGGAGTAGTGATATTAGATTTTGGGTGTATTGAGTATGTCATTTCAGAATAAGTGATGTATTATAAAATTAAACCTAATCATAAGGTGATCGTCAGGGTCGAAAAACGCCATTGCGAAACAGAATTTTCTACAGTGAAACCATAAAAGAGACAAACATATGCCCGGATTGGGTCCAACTCTTCGTGTTGCCAAAAAGTTTTCGTTCGACCTGATTAGGGGTATTAAGGCGTAAATCTTGAATTTAAGCTGCAGCAAGAGATTTGAACTTCAAGTAAATAGGGTTGTTGCGAATGGGGTGAAGGGGCCCCCAAGTGCAGTTGGAACCACCGTTTGGTGAAGTATTGGAAATTTCTTGAATGCTTGGCGTGATTTGACTGTTGACGTCAGTGATGACCTTTAATAAGTCAGGCGCTGCATGGGCGTGGCGACGTTAGACGGCGCCCGGGGCTAGAAATAAGTCTGGCGCCCTCATGTTCGATCCTAAGGTCCTTTGGGGGTAAGTTTCCCGTACTGAAGAAAGTATTTGCGACATTGTTGGAACTTTTCGGCGCCCGGAGCATTGTGACCCCCTTGCGCCTTTCGTTACGCCCCTGATTCGCTGAAAACACATTTGGGGGAAATGTGTGTTTTCGTGTTTCTCGTACAAGTTTGGTTTGGATTACATTTACGGCGGAGCCTGTTTCACTCGACGACGTCCGTAACCACAAAACAGCGATCACAGCTTTCCTGTGACAAGGCAACAAATGATTCTTAGCCACAGCATGCACTCTTCCGCAGAAACCAGCATTTGCATAAAAGCGAACTGAAACTCAGTTTTAACAACATCACACAATGCGAAAGCGGTCGCCCTCAAACAGACATGAAGTGGGACGATGCACTGGCCACTTCAGGACATTATGATCTTGTGCATATTTCCTATCATTTTCCAACATATTTACAGAGTTTTTCGCTGCTGGTCATCCACAACAAATACAATGAAATATCTTTCCAGTTCTCTACATTTGAAAGTATTTTCACCCAGTCCCTTCAAACAACCATGATCGCGGACATGACGTTTGCTCAGTTTGTGGTGGAACCGATAACTCAATGGTGCGCAGGTTACAAAAACACAACACGTCAGATCAAGTACTGGCACTCCTAATTACAACCTTAAAATAACTTATATAGATTTATTGATCAACGCACAAATTTCAACAGGTGAACTGTTTTATGTATAATTTTAGCTTGACTTTTAACTGCAAGCGGCCGAAATATTACAGATTTCACTTATTTCTTAGTTTCGCTTTCTTGCAGCATTTGTTCAGCATATTCCTTCTTGTATGTTTGCTCGCGGACTATCGCACGCAACCGCTGAGCGCGCGAAAGCTGCAGAGCTTCGCTTCCTGATCCGGGTTTACTTCGCTGCACCAGGCCAAGCGCCTCCACGTAGTCTTCTTCGCTGTAGCGAACACCTTGCTCCACCACTTGCACCTGCAGATCGTCGGGCATCAGATAGAGCATCTCGTAGAACTGGCGTGCAGCGTCGAGGTGTGATTCTCGCGACATTGTGATGTTGGTCAAACATTGTTGCAAAGTGAAGATGTTACGACACATTTTCTTAACACCAGAACTTGATATTCGCTTGATATGCTTTGCGCCTCCGATGACTATAGTAGCAACCTGGTGGCCTAATCCCTCGAAGCAATAACGGTATTTTGGTGGCTGAAGCGAGATCTTCAAACTTTCATCTGCGGCACTCAACCATTTGGTGAGTTTAGTTATTTGGAAGTCATGCTCCATGCTTTCCCAACCTCGAATATCATAACTGTTGTTCATCAACATGGGTGTTAGTTGATAAAAGCAATGCATCCTTAGCTCAATGTGCAGACATAGTAAGCATATGTCCGACATACTGACGTAGTCACGATGAAGATTGTGAAGAACTTGGAGGGTGTCTGACGGAGCATACTCTTTTATCTTCGTTATGAATGAAAGCAGGCGGGCAGCAAACCACTGTAATGTCTCATGCAGACAAGCAATATCCTTAAGGCTCGAGCAATCTTCAATGAGCGAATTCTTCCCAAGCACAACATTCTCCATTCGTTCCGAAAAAAAATGAGCCTCATCGGCGAAAGCTTGTTGGACGGATGAGACGTTCTGCATGGCTGGGTTTTGCACAACAAGCCAGTTATGGAGTTGTTTAAGTTGCTCCAAGACCTTTGATTCTTTGACCCAAGTTGCACTAAAAATTCTTTGGTCTTCTGATTCTGGCTGCACGACACCTCTGTAAGATTGAATTGACACTTCTTTATATTCCTGTACGAGCGAATAAGCCATAGTAAGAAAATGGTCGTGGTATGTGTCAAGACTTGTGGTTAGATCGAACAAGAACCACATGCACTGATCTGCAACGACAGCGCTCTGCAAGAGACATTTGCATGCGCCCTCCTGTTTGGAAGGCTCAGCAAGAACCTTCAAGGGGTCGGTCACCTTCAACGCAGCGTCAAAATCTTTCTTCAACTCGTATTGAATCTGACGAATGAAGACATCCTGAACATAGTCTGTGATAAACTCATGAAGGGAGCACTTTTTCTCACCGGAATAACCCAGCGACGATTCAATCTCGTTGATAAACTGCTTGAGAGGACTGAAAATGACTGTGATGTTACGAGGGTTGGCTTTGCAAACTTTTTGTGTGGAGAGATCCATCAACGGAGCAACTGAGCCAGAAAATGACTCTGACCGTCGCTGGGCTCGCTGCTCGCGCATGTACGTGTTCATTGATATCGCATGCGAGGAGGCGTCGAAGCGGAACAGTTTTGCCACACGAGCTCGGTTTACTCTGCCCTTGCGGAAATGCAGCGACAAACTTCCACCTTCTGAAAAACCTATTCCTGCTACTTGCTGAGAAGCAGCGGCGACATTGTCCGCGTCTAAATAATCGTGCAGGAGAATCTGAAGGACCGACTGAACTTTCAGCCAGACGCTTTCAAGTTCATACACATTGACATCAAGCTGCTTGTCTGACTCTACTTTATTTATGCATCCCAAAACATGAGCGTGCGCTTCCACGATACAGTGGAACTTTTTAAAGAGCAATTTTAACAACTCTAGCAAGCGTTTGGGATTATCCTCAGATTTATTGTCATCTTTGAAAACCCTATCAGTTACTTCCACAGTTGAATGAATAATTATGTCATTGATGTGACGATCCATGCGTGTTTTAATTGCTTCCACAGTTTCCGGAAGTCTTTGCAGACAAGCCAGAGACTCAACGAGTACTCTCATCAATGTAAAGGGATCATCACTGGGATCTTTGCTCAGATCTTCCAGATCAAGCGCAAGTTCACCAAACTTTCCGATTTTCGCTTCATCTTCATTGGAGTCTCTTTGATCCAAGTTTTTTTTGTAACTTTCCGGAAATTTTGTTTTGTTATTTGCATTCAAGGAATTGATGTAAATCTGACGATGAAGCTCTCCGATCAACACTTCATGCATCTGTAATTTTTTACTTGTCAGCTCATTCTTGATATCATGAAGAGCTTCCACTTTTATCAGCTCAGTTTCCAATGCGTTAATAGTTCGAGTTAACAGTGATGTAGCATGAAGATAAAACTTTTTACTCAAAAAATCGTCCACTTTCTGTGGGGCTCGTTTGACCTCTTCTATCTGAGCAAGCAGGTGCAAAACGCGCTTGTGTTCCACTCCTTCAATCCACAACTTTCGCAACTCATCTTGTCTGCAGTAGAGTAATGATTTGCATTGCTGCAAATCGTCTTTCACTTTCTTGATTCGCTTTCGTGAATCAGAAATTCGATCTCCAATTTTACCAAACTGTTTGATTGAAACCGCCAACTCCTCATAGTTTGCAGACACCAACTCATCAAGTTTTTCATCGTTTTCAGCAAATGCCTCCTCCAATCGTTCTTTTTCTGATTCTCTTTGGTGATCGTCTTCACTCGCAGCAAGTGTTCTAATAATCGACATCAAAAGACCAGCAGGATCTCGAATGAACCCAGCCCGCCCCACCCCGGCCATAGCGGTGGAGCCGTAATTGCCATTCCACTTGGTTGTGTGCACGGAACTGGCAGACCTTTCATCAATATTGTGGGACATCCTAAACTTAGTAATTTTTGTGACAATTTCGTACAAAACTCTGCTACATTACTAACACAAAAACTTAACTCATTACATCTGGTCCAAAAAATGTTAGCGGATCAGACAATTGTTGTAAAATAATTTTAGCCTAGCCTAGCATGTTGAAACCAATATGCTGCCTGACTTCCCGCAAAAATATTGGGTAAAAGTTTATCATCCACAACAGCTCTGGACATTGCTGCTCCCCCTCACATGAACAGCAAAGAGCGGTGTTCATTTTGTGTTTTGTGATGACAACCATTCACAAAAATGATACCAAGGCAAAGTGCTTCCCCAGTTCTAGCAAGATTCTAAAAAATACTGATTAACGTATTAACAAGTCATGCTTCTACTCCCACCCTGCTATCATGTGCATCATTGTGTCGCTTGAAATATTTTACAGTGAAGTGAGTGTCTGATTCGTTTAGTGTACAAACACCAATTCATTTCTGGAAAAATATTTGATGCAAGAAAAGAATGTGCCTGTGACTTGAGAATTTCAACATAATTTCACAGCCAATAAACTTGCTTTCAAAAGCAGCGTCACAAAAAATTTGACACATACAATTACTAAATTCATAGACAACAAGATTAGTCAATAAAAGAAAATCTGACTAGTAGTAAATAGAAATATTAAAGACCTCTTAATCAGTGTTCCCTTCGTGTCAACTTTTACTGGTGAATTTTCTGGGCTCCCCTCAGGTCAAACTCTAGACCATGTGTTCTCAACTGGGGGTGAATTTACCTCTTGGGGGTAAATTTATTGATGCTGTTGTACATTTTTCTACAGTTCTAGTAGGTAAACAAAAAACAGGGGGTAAATTTTACGTTACGAAGCTGGCAAGGGGTAAATGGCAGAAAAAAGGTTGAGAACCCCTGCTCTACATGTTGTTGACCAGTTAATTAGCATTCAGGTGTATATCTGAAAACTTTGTGGCAACTGCTATCTAAACATGATGATTTACGATCATCAATTTTACAAAATGGTACAGTTTGATGAAATATATTCAGGAATGGTCATTAATAATTTTCTTGAACTGCTACATACCAAAAATATCGAAAGGAACACTTATCCCTTAATATGCAGTATTCAACACTTTTACTGAAACCGTTTAACATTAATTGGTACAAGCCAACAAAATTGTTTCAAACAAAAAGAAGCATTTCACCACTATCATTAAAATAACTCCAAATTTAAATTTGGGCAAAAATTTTTCTAAACCGAATTTGGGTAAAAAATCAAACCCAAATCTAAATTTAGGTAAATAATTTTTTTTACCCAAATTTATTTTTTTGGCCATAACTTTTGAACCAAAAACGCTAGAAAGTCAATAAAGGGCTCTAAAGACTTGGAACATGGCCTAGTTTCCACTAAACACTTGAGTCAAAAATTGGCTCTTGGCGTTGGCACCCAGGGCCTGGTGACCTCAGCCATAAATGTGTAAATCTACCGCCATTACCCACAAAAAAAACAAATCCAGAACTTTCCAATTTTTAAAAATCTAAACAGAAGAATTAACACATCTTTAGACGTTTTGAACAGCTCTCTAGCTCAATTGGCTGGCGAATTAAAGTGGTGGAAAGTGATGCAAAAAAGTGGCTCAGGTGTGATTTTGAAGTACAAGACACTTGCTCCCAATGTGGTAAGGGTGATGCATAAGCGCAAAGAAAGATTGAATGAAAGTTCAGCTGTTTGTAGTTGCTATGCTTGAAAAAACAAAGGACAAAAAAGTTATATCAACACTTCTGTATCCAGGTGGTTTTCCTGCAGCAATATCCACGGTTACTGGGTGGTTTTGGGCAGGAAATTCAAATTTCAAAAGGTAGATACTGCCAGGCGTTTTCCAGCTTTAGGCTAAAATGGCAAGCATGGTAAACATTTTCATGTCTTTACGCTGATCATTTGCCAGCATATCAAATCATTTCCAAAAGATTTTAGGCTACATACCACTGCAACAAGCCTGGGCCTGCTGGAGTCACTTTTTTGCAAAGCTTCACTTTTCTTGAGACAATAAAAGCAGCTAACACTGGCATTAAGCAATTAAATAGTATCAACACGCAGCGTTCCTACACTGAGAAAATGCTTGTTTTGTTGCGCACGAGTCGCATGAAACTGCGCAACCATGCAGACACACAAACAGTGACGCATTGCCAACGTTAAAAGGGCTATGCGATGCATATATACTGTATTAAATTTAGAATGCTGGAAGTGCACGAGAATGAGATGGCACTGTGCAAATTGTCTGGTGGTACTGTGCAATTGCGCACTGTAAAGGGAACACTGTCAACATGCCTAAATTTACTTACACAAACATTTCTAATACATTATTTCCTGCTTTCCTTGCACTTGGTGGCATATCCAAGCACTTACACTGCACAAAATCACAGTCACTGCTGCTGTATCCTGGTCCTGCCTAGGAGGACCAACTCAAAAGAACCATGCGTTCCAACAGCCTCTGGAACACTAAAGAGCTTGGATTCTCATTCCAATACCTGTATTATTTAAACTCGGTCTGGGACTACATTTTTAGACTATTCCCAACAAACTAAATGAAAAAAAAGTACATTGTAGGGTTCCAGGACCTTTTGGACAGCAAAACGTAAACTTTTGTAGGCCAACAACAGCTGCACGGAATCGTTTCTATGTAAATTTACACAACCCGAGAGTGAATGTGTTAAAACAAACTCTTTAAAATTAAAAATTACAAGTGTAGGTGACCAGCTCCTACACATTAAATCTTAAAAATCTGATTTGAATTAAAAAAAATGATTTAAAAAAAAAAATAGATGTTTTTGATTTTTTCAAATCATGATTTTTAGCACCTGATAATAAAACACCATCCTCTTGATAAAATCAAGTAATTTGAATAAAAAAAACATTAATATATTAAAATATGTTATCTTTCATATGTAAAAAAGGATAATTTGTAAAAGCTGGCCATTCGTGGGGTAGTGACAGAACAATGTTGCCCTCACTGAAAAAAGTTTGCCTACCCCTGTCCTAAGCAAGCACTAAGTAACCAATAAAACAATTGAATTTATAAAACTGCCAGAACAAAGGTGAAATTGCAAAAAAAACTTGACTAAAAACTGTTTGATGCCATAAAGCAACAACAGCAGGAGCAGAGGACAAAATATCAAGGAGTATGCAGACTGCCCTATTGCACGCAAAGGATATAGCAAATGCTGCTAAGGCAGCTTAACACTTTAAGAGCTGGTCTACGAATATATCGCAACTGGAAATCAGCCTCAACCAGCAGTTTTCGGTTGCCTTACCGATGCCATAGCTCCTCCACCGATTGCGCTAGAGAGCTGTTCAAACCCTCAAAAGATTCGGCAAGTCTTCTAGTCCGCACTCGAAAAAACATTTTTTGTTGGGGTGTGCGGAAGTTTTGTGAGTGACGTCATAAGTGAAAAAGTTTTGGGGTCATTTTGGCTCATGTTGCCAGGCCTCAGGCCTAACCGCTAGGCCAAAGTATTTCTCTGAAGTTTTCAGTGGAAACTAGGCCCAAGTCCAAGTCTTTTGAGCCTTTCATCAACTTTCTAGCATTTCTGGTTCTAAAGTTATGATCTAAAATAAAGAAATTAATTAATTATCTAATTAATCACATAGTTTTATGATGTCAGGTCATAATGTTTCAACCCGAAACCCCAGCAGGTCATCTAAAGTATCAAAAGACTCAGATTGTAGCCTAGTTTCCAATGAAAACTTCAGTGAAAAACTACCATCTAATGGTTTGGGCCCAGGGCCAGGTGAAGTGGACCAATGTCACCTAAAGTCCTCAACTTATGATGTCACTCACAAAAAATCCGCAACCCCCAACCAAAAAAATTTTTCGAGTGCAGACTGGAAGACTTGCCGAGTCTTTTGAGCCTTTGAACAGCTCTCTATTGCTTTAGGCGCCAGAGTTATGCTCACACAAAGCCATGTGCGATCTGTTTTTTGTTGGCGTGAAATCCTCGAAACAGGCCATACATGAAAGTGTTAACACTTTTGTTACAAGGTGTTTTTCCCAAAAAGCAGAGCTGGATACTGGACAGATTTTGGGAGTTCACTACATGTATGCTAGTTTCCTAAAAACCTTGTAACTGAAGACCAAAGAGCTTCAATTGTTTAATCAGTTATTTTTTCATAATTTATGTGTGTATATTAATGAGAAAAGATTATAGTTGGTATCTGTATCCGTTGGATACTATTTAACAGATTCCATTAACTGACAGATCGTTGGATGTTATCCAACAGATGCTAGATCCACATTATACCAAGCACGCAAAGATACAAAGCCAGTACAGAATGTGTTAAAACTGCAAACTTCTGCTTGCAATCTTAAAAATACAAACATTACAATTTGAGTAACATCGTGGATTTTGTGTAAGGCATAAGTTTACAACCCACCCAACAGCCGAATAAATGTACACAATTTCCTAAGGTGGGCAATACACCAGTTAGAAAGAATTATGAGCAATATACAGCAGAACTGTCATATAACGTCCCCATCATGGTACCAGAGAAAAAGTATCATTATATACATGCAAACTGTTGTTATAACTGAACTGTTATAAATTGTTCTTTAAACCGTTCAAGTCCCACACGGGCCACTTTTTTCACCCGAGTTGGAAACAGATTCAGCAAGTCTTCTGGTTCAGATTGAAAAAATTTTTTTCGTTTTGGGTTTTCTGTAGGTGACGTCATAAAGGAGGCATGTGTTCATGACTTTTTGGCCAACTGTACCCAGCGTTTCTGACAAGTTATGGAAAAAATGACAGAATAGTAATTAGGGAAATCCCCTAGGGAATTTCTGAAATATTTCAAACTCTTTTGGCATGCTTTTCAACCACAAACGCTCGGAAGTCAACCAAGGGTTCTCAGAACTTGTATTCTAGCCTACAATCCAAAACAACTTTGAGCCACAAAATCGGCTCATTCGATCGGCAATGACATTATTTAAAAAAAGCAGAACATACCCCAATCCTGACTTCATCAACTAAAAACACTTGAGCCAAAAAAATGGCTCAATGGGTTGGCTCTAGAGCAAGGGTGACGGGGCCGCATGCGGCCCACAAAAGAATTTTGTGCGGTACGTGAAGCATTCAGGCGAGACCAGCAGTTATTACTCTCGTTTGTTGTTTGTTTCTGTTGATGAACAATTTTTTTCATTTTTTACACTTTGGCGTCCGGCTGCTTTCGGGGATTTTCGAAAAAAAAGCCCAAACGCACGCGGCTTTGTGCGGGAATATCTCCGCTCCTGTATCTGTTACAGACCTGGTCGAAGCGGCAAAAGATGCGGCAAGTCTTCTGGCCTGCACTCGAAAAAAATTTTTTTCTTGGGGGTGCGGTTTTTTTGTGAGTGAGGTCACAAGTGGAAGACTTTTATGCCACCTTGCCTGGCCCTGGGCGCTAACCGTTAGGTGGTAGTATTTTGCTGAAGTTTTCACTGGAAACTAGGCTACAATCTGAGTCTTTTGATACTTTTGATGACCTGCTGGGGTTTCGGGTTCAAAAGTTATGATGCAAGTTAGTAAAAATATTTGAGTATTTAGCTAATTAATTAATTTGTTTATTTATTTTGGATCATAACTTTTGAACCAGAAACGCTAGAAAGTCGATCAAAGGCTCAAAAGACTCGGACTCGAGCCTAGTTTCCAATGAAAACTTCAGTGAAACACTTTGGCCTAACGGTTGGGCCCTAGGCCAGGCAACATGAGCCAAAATGACCCCAAAACTACTTCACTCATGACATCAGTCACAAAAAATCCGCACCGCCCAACAAAAAAAATTTTTTTCGAATCCAATCTACTAGACTGGCCGATCTGTTTGAGCCCTCGAACAGCTCTCTAGCGCAATCGGCGGAGGAGCTAGGGCGTTGGTAAGGCAACCGAAAACTGCTGTTTTTTAGTCCAAAATCGAAGTATGAATATATTGTACGCCAGCTCTCAAAGTGTTAACAGGTTTCATAGTATGACTGAAAAGTTTTGTGGCCCGCTTAGCGGTAACTGACAAAGTGGCCTGCGATAGCAAATAGGTTTGTCACCCCTGATCTAGATTCTTGACAGGTTGAAATTTTTTGTCCGCTCCTGCCCCGCACTCGGAAAATTTAAACCCACCTCACCCCGCAAGAGTTCTAGCAATCTTGTCCGCTCCCGCCCCGCACACTTCTAACCCACACCCGCCGCCCACTTTTTCAGTCTCAAACCCACACCTATCTGAAAACTACTAAAAACTCATAACTAGGGCAAATTTTTGTTGCAATAAAATCATGAGAAATATATATGCATTTATTTTTAACAAAAGTTGCAGTAAAAAGTTGCATTCATGCACAAGCATTTTAGATGACAGTGATTTACTCAAGCGACATATTTACATATAAGGCTAAATATTTCCAAACATTATCTGGCGAGAAATGGTGGTCAGTTGTCAAATGTTTGCACAGCATGCTGAAACTTCGCTCCATGCTGTATGAAGTTGCAAATTTAACAGTTTGGCCTACAGTTCAGGACTGATGTTTGGCCAGGTCATTTATACAATTGCTTTTAGGTCACTATTCAGTTCAACTTGGTTATCAAAGAGAACATAAATATACTGAAATAGTTTTAAAGCATGTTTTTTTAAATCACACTTTTACATTTTGCGCAATTGGACAACCTGATAAAAGTTGCAGTATAAAATTCCTGCAACCAGTTCATCGTACAACATAAATTCTGCATATTTCAGAAGCAGCTGGAAGCTGTAAAAATAGTTGCGAAAACTTGCCCTACTCATAACAAGTGACACGCCAAACAAGCAGCACAATCGAGCCTGTCATTCTTGCCACTGGCAACCAACACTTTTCCACAGATCTGATCTTTCACAGTCAACAGATTTGAGGTGATAAAACACACGTTTCACTCCAGTTGTGACTAGCTGTGCGTTAAGCATTGTCTTATTCATTTAGAAGGGCTTCTAGACTGAATTATTCCTCACCAAGTACAACAGTAGCTTTGGAAAATGGTCACTCGCCCAACACATGGCAAGAGCCTGAGCTAATGTTTCGCAACAATGGGTTGTTACATCATAATGTAAGAATTGCTACAGGCCTACTGTCCTAAGCGCAATACTGGCAAACAACTTCAGTACATCCATGTGTTTTGCAATTTTTGAGCAGATTAAGTTCATGTGCTTTGGCTCAACACTCAGTTACCCACACAAATGATTTCTCAACCTGTACCTGCCCCACACCCACACCAAGTACAACCTGCTCCCGCCCTGCTGCAAGTTCAACCCACACCCGCACGCACAGCAGTGCAGGTTCCCATACCTGACCTGCAAATAAGGTTACCCACAACCCGCGTGGGTTAACCCACCCTGTGCAGGTCTCTAGTTGGTGCCCAAGCCCACATAAACACGGCCAAAAATGTGAAAACATGCCCTCATTGTGATGTCACCCCCGGAAAACCCCAAACCAAAAACAAAAAACTTTTTTTTCAATTTTAACTAGGAGACTTGCTGAATCCGTAGAGGGTTTGAACAGCTCTCTAGCTTAATCAGCTCGTGAGTTAAGACGTTGCAAACTTTGCAAAAAAGTGGCGCACCCAGGACTTCATGTATTTTTATTGCAAAGGATATAAAAACGATCCAATAATGTTATCATATTTATACATGGTACTGGCTGACTAAATTTTATATCTCACAAAAAGAAACACATTTCATTTGGATGCTGCAATAAGTCATTTAGCACGAGTCATGTACTACCTGTGTTCGAAAGACACCATTCTATCGAAACATCAATATATCCAGCCTTTTCTTGTTCAAATAACACAACATGCTAACTAAAACAACACGTTTCTTGCCTTTATCATAGGAAACTCATCTATGATTTGATCAAAGAAAGCTTTCTCTGTTTCTTACTTTTCTATACATACCAAAGCTCGATCACACAACCTGCCCTGACTCATTGAGGCTCAGAGATATGAAAGAATTAGTTTCAGTGTACTGCTAGATCACTTGCTACTTGCAATAGATACTGCCATCGTCAGCATTATTTGGAAAGCAATGCAAGATTTGGTAAGTTGCTTTCATCACTATATTCAACTACGAAAGTTAGGTCTTCAGGACATGTGTATTTAAACACAGCTTAATATTAGCATTTTAAAATCAAGAATCTCCTCGTACAATTGTTCGCAGTAGCACATCTAGCCTGGAAAAAAGGGGTCTGTCACAGAAGGGCAGCTTTTGATATTACTTTTCAGCATAAAACCACATTTTTTCTTATGATTAGAAATCGAACGATGAATTTGGTTATATTACCGAAGTACCATGTCAGCAAAATTCCGCCAACATACAGTATATTGACATATTTACTCATAACATCCGCTACACTGGTTTTCTGTACAGAGTGTTCGAAAACCCAAGTTGCTACTTTGATTAATTAAAAAAAATTGTCTGTACTGTTCCTTACGACGTGCAGCCCTCAGGTTTTTGCGTGTGCGGTAAGCAGATGGCTGTCTGTGAACAAATCAGGGCAGCCTACGTGACGTGGTGATTGACTAACTCAGTGACCCAGGTTTGCACAGAATTCCATGTTATACACTTCTTCATCGCACCGAACTATTGTCTTTCAACTGTGGTTTCAGTGTTGTAAAATATCAGCATCGGTTATCGGCAATCAAAATAAAAAGTTTAAAACATCGACATCAGCCCAAAAAAAGCTTATCGATTGAGCTCTACCTAAAATCCAATCAAACTAGGTTAGTAGCCCAGCGGAACTATTTATAATCAGTGTTGCCAATCTGTTTGAAGAAAAACCCCAGAATTTACCTTGAAAAAACAGCAGAAAATAATAAGAAACCCCAGACATACAAATAAAAAAAGTTAAAACTAAACTTGAAATGTACACTAGTGGTACTTGCACATAAAAATTAAGGTAATATTCATTATTTTCATCAAATTTTTAACAAGTTCAAGTCAATTTTTAAACATACTGACAATTTACAAGCTGGGAGCATATCAAATGCATGAAGCAACATAAAAAGTTAATTAGATCTTTTCTGAAAGGAAGTGAATACAGATATGCCTGGCCTGACACAATTCGAATAAAAGGGTCAGTTTGTCAAGCAAATGGCGTGGATCTCATAACCTAGGGGTTATGTGTTATGGCTGCTATGCCAATGGTTTTCAGTTCAACTCTCACCTTGCCAACTTTTGTTTTCTTTTTTTTCTTTACTTTTTTTCAGGCTTAGGTGTTACATTTAGGGGTTAGGGTTAGGCTAGTGTTTGCTTAGAGTTAGGTTAGGAAAACTTATTCATACGCCACTTGTGATGTAACAGTAATGCATGAGAGTGCAGTAGGCTTGGCAGAAACAAACTAAACGCAAAAGCGTTGGGTTACGGTTAGGATTGGGGCTACAGTTAAGGTTAAGTTTAGTGTTTATCTTTTACGTTTTGTTCGTTTGTACCAAGCCTACCGCACTTCGTCATACGTTACTGCTGTGTCACGGGCAGTGCCATGGCAAGTCAGACCCGTACCCCCCAGTCAGAAAGGCCCCGACCACTCGTAGGGGCCCAACAATACAGATTGTAATAGCAAGTTAGAGCCGCCTCTCTACCCTTGACTTTTACTCTTCTGGTTTTTGCCCTCAATGTAGAGCAGGTTAGAGCCGTCTCTCTATCCTTGACTTCTACTCTTCTGGTTTTTGCCCTCAATGTAGAGCCGGTAGATTAAGCATGTAATATCACGACTCGTTAATTTCGAAAAAGAATTGTGGACGTTCGGACACTATAGTAGCTTTTGAAAAGTTGTGGTTACATCAGAACAAGGCCAATTGTTAATTAATAAAGTCTTGACCTTTCCCACTTAACTTCGATGCCATCGCCCTTGTGCGTTGAAATTCTCGGGGAAATTTACGCCATAATGAATGTGCTGTGGAATGTTGTGCAATCGCTTTCTAGATGCGTACAGATAGAGAGACTAGGTGTCTAGTTCAACATAAAAAAAGTTTTCGTGAAAGCTGCTAAGACAGTTTATGTGAAGTTGAAACGAAGGAAGGCTGTTGTGTCAGTTTATTATATATACGTCTGTGAAAACTGTGTTAAGACAGTCTAATTTAAAGTTTCGACCTGAAAAACCGGGGATAATCTCGATAAGTTTAACGCTCGCTTGCTCTATCTTAAAAAGCCTCTTCAGATTTAATCTCACTTGCTATATGTCATGATGAAGATGGATGGTGTCAGATTCTAATAAATTCGTTCTTATTAGAAGTGAAGGCAAAGGGAGTGTTAGGAAGCAGTTAGTTCTATGCATAGCTTCCACCTATCAGCTTTTGGTGAAAGCACCAAGTTGATTACATTGAGACTGGCTATCAAACTGATGAAGCTGTACAGTGTCCACCAGGTGCTCTGTGATCGTTGGGATGCAAATCACAAGCATTTAATGAGACTGCTGCTTTCACATATTGTTGTATACCAGGGTTGTGCAACCTTTACTACTGCATGGCCAAACGCAATTAAACAGATTAGACCGCGGGTCGTGCCTTCGTTTCATGCAGGCTGTCTAGTGCTAGTGACCGGCATAAAAATCCACTTTGTTGTATTGCATTTGGCCCGTGGGCCACATGTTGCACATCCCTATCATACACTATAGTTGATGCAAGTACAGCAACTACATCAAACAGGTAAATTACATCATAAATAATCTCTTATCACATCACAAGAAGAGATGTTTGTTTTGCTTTATTGATGCTAACAATTAACAAGTGATGCAGTTAGTTTTCACTTCCTTTGCATTGGCAGTTCATTAAAGTGATTTTCTCCTGAGTTGTACATTATTAGGTTAGCTTGGTTAGGTTTTGAAATGCCAATGGCACTGCCTAAGGGGCTAATTTGCAACTGCCTCGAAAAATCACGCATCTGCTTAACTGCTTCCTGATCTTAATAGGCCCCATCTGGATTTTTTTTGGGCTCCAACAGCCTTTCACACAGCTCTGGTCACAGGTGGCATATGAATAAGTTTTCAATTCCAAGATCCATAAGCATATCTACAGCCACTGCCTTTCCAAAAAACGTTTAATGTTTTCTTTCACTCCACTTCAATGCATAAACGAAACATGTACGTGATATATTCAAGGTTGTACAGTTTTGTTTTCACCCTAAGCTAATCATAGCATTCATTGCAATATTTAACTAATTCAACATTCATACCTATTACAATGTGCCTGCAAAACAATGAGGTAATGTCTATTTTGCCGCCAATATTCTGACAGCAACAGATCGACTGGAGCTATTGTGCAAAATGGCCCAAAAACTACTTCACTCATGACGTCAGTCACAAAAAATCCGCACTCCCCAACCAAAAAATTTTTTTTCGAATCCAATCTACTAGACTGGCCGATCTGTTTGAGCCCTTGAACAGCTCTCTAGCGCAATCGGCGCAGGAGCTAAGTCATTGGAAATGGAAAGGCAACCGAAAACTGCTGTTTTTACTAGTTTGTTGTTTTAAGGACATGCAGTTATTTAATGTTACATTACATCAAAATTCCAAACTTAGTTTAAGACTTCACTTGACTTTTCATATTGAAAACCCACTGACCACTGAGTTGCAGAATAGTGACTAGTCTGAAAGGTTGATTTGCGAAATATATACAAAAACTAAATTTTACGAGATTCATGTAGTGCAGTAACTGTTAACAAACATGCTATCAAAGACCAAAAAAATTACTTCTGTTTTGGAAATATTTTCATTTTTGGCAATGGTTAATTGAATACAGTGTTGTACTAATTTTAACCTCCTTAACTTGATGATCAATTTTGTACTTCCTTCCTTTTCATTGTTCAGCATCTTCAAACTTTCAAGCACTGTTTTTGCTTTTTTGAGTTTAAACACTCTAGGCAGTTCTCTTACATTCAGTGTTCTGTTCTTATTGCTTTGTTGTTTTACCATTCTTTTTGGTCAATTTTTAGCTGAGCACCACAACGGAACATTTCGTCAAAAAAGCAACTAGGCTACTCGTTACCATGCACTGACAAGGAATATATACACCAGAAGTTATGCACAATTAAACTTTCCCCTTCTGTAACGCACTTTCACCTACCATGCACAGCCACAACATGGCGGCGGTAACGCTCTCTCAATATAAATCGAAAAAAGACAGCACGAGTCAACAGCTGAGTCATTGCGTACGCATTTGCGTGAGTTCATTTTTTCGTCTCCGCGAAAGATGTGTCATTTTTTCGTATGCGCGTAAGATGCGACACCGAATTGAGCTTGAACGACGACTTGTTTTTATCGTCCGAAGTACAGCAAGATGCGTGTCGGGTTTGGACTGCCTCTACCGAC
>Ga0210059_1006755_pt1 | contig 18353 bp, 10 predicted proteins | sample Ectturendosymbi2_FD_188042 | JGI IMG/M metagenome (GOLD analysis project Ga0210059, IMG submission 188042) | Ecteinascidia turbinata endosymbiont from Florida, USA - Sample 2 (SPAdes) (version 2) | ecosystem: Host-associated > Tunicates > Ascidians > Unclassified | place: Key West, Florida... | reverse complement strand
GGGGGGGTTTGGGGATAAACCCCCCTTGCGTTTGATATATTACAAAAACTTTATTACCTAATACCTGCGCAAAGGAGATTGTTTTCGATTACTTTTACTTGTTAATTTGTCGACGCAATGCAAATACTACGGAATGAATTTGCATGCAAATTTCAAGGCACGTTGCAAATGGGCCAAACAGTAATACTTAGGTTTTGACGGTAACCTGGTTTATCGTCTGCGTCCAGGAACCATCTCACCACTTTTTGCAGACCTTTCGTCCACTACGCATGTTTGAGACTGTGTTCCGCGATAGTTCACTTCATCCGAAAAAATTGTCTTTATTTTGTGTGCTTTGGCTGATCAGCGCATGCGCTGACCGCATTGGCTACATTACCAATTTCTGTAGCATAAGAACTGTTGCACGATCTCAAAAAAAGCAGTTGTTAACATACAAGCATTCAGGCATGTGATAATGTCTCAGCAGGGAAGAAGGAAAACTAAAAGTGTGCTGGATTTCTATACGCTGCAAAAAAACGAGTTTCTTGAGGACTTGATGCGCATTCTCAATTCTTGAGCAGTTTAGCAAGATTCGATCTTGCAAACTGGGGCGTGCGCCACAGTCCAGCTGCACACCTATGCTCGACTGCTCGTATTCGACGAGACATTAGCACTGCCTGACTGTGCACTTGTTCTAACGTAGTGATGAGTGTGTTTTACTCCCTTTTTAACGCGCACTCTGATATTTTTCCAGTTACGAGCTGCTATGTCCTAGCGTTGAGTGTATTTTCCTCCGATATTCTAACCTGGAGCGCAGTGCAATGACGCATAAAATAAGAAGAGTGCGTGTAGAAGTATATACGTATTGTGTCAACAAACTTCACCAAAAAGTTAGTTTGGAAATATGAACATTACGTCAAATTGTGACGTCACAAGCAGCGCACACCAAATACAAAAGACCACCATATGCCACTGAATGAAACCTCCCATGAAAAATTTCTGCGTTCGCCACTGCTTGCGGAAATATACATAATGTTTGGTTCTGACTTCTGAGTGAGCAAGTGCAAAGCTGTATTTGTTCTGGCGAGTTTTCATAATTCATCTGGGCAATTTTTAAAGCCTGCGTGGTGTTCTAACTTTTGCAAGTTGTCCGATAGTCGTTGTCAGCTTACGGGTCTACTTGTCATTGCTTGAAAGAGTTTTGCGATATAGTGTCGAACTTTCGTGGTTTTTCACCGCTATTGATGTTCTTGCCGTTGATTATTCTGAAATTATGGCTTATTTGTAGACAGCACTGGAAAACTCGGTATTAAGTAGTTTAGGAAATGAAAAAATATTTCTGAAAGCCAAAGTGTAGAAAACATTTCAGGCTAAATTTTGAGAAGTGAGGTTTAACCGGCACAGACTAATGTGAGCACCGCAAACGTAGTTGTGCATAGTTCAAGTCCAATTCAGACTCAGTTGTCTGTAGTTCACAGTAATAATGATATTGAATGATACCCCAAACAAAAACATAGAAAATCCCACATTGTGCAGGCTTGCCTTTGTACCAATAATGATTTTTGGAAGATGTAGCCCAAGAGGCTACCAGCTAGTGTACATCCTGTAGACTGCTGCTTAGCTTGAAGTGGTTCAAAGTTCGCTGTGTGCTGGGTAATACTTAAACTTTGCAAGGATGTTCTCTAAATTTGCGTTGCGCAACCTTGCACCGTCTGTTTACACTATAAGTTGCAATGCACACAACAACTAAATGTGTGCAAGGCCTGATAAAACTAAACATACCCTGATAAGAACCAAGCCGTCTCCATTCAACTGCCGACAAAACCACTCTCACTGCAAAAGATTTTCCACAATTATTCTTCACCACACACAATTTTTAATGCTCGAAAAATTATTCGTGATATAAACTGTGTCATATGAGGAAGTGTAGTGCTTCAAATATCCATTTGAATAAGATGTAAGGATTGAAGATGTGTAATGTTGTGTGAAATCGATATCCTATTAAAAATTTGCGATAGATTCTTGCTTGTTTTGCCTGTGGAGTGAATACAGATATGCGGAAAGTGAACACAGATATGCGGAAGTTTGAACCATCGCAAAAAGATGAAAGCAGAGCACTGCTGGCTGATTCCTCGAAAGCCTACAGAAAACCTAGAGCTTTTAATTGTAATTGACTGTGTTGGCAGATATCGCGATGGAAAAAAGCCTTATTGCGAATTGTCGCTTGGATAGTTAAATCACGACTACAGTCTGGCTCCCAGTTGAAAATAGAAAAGAACTATCCCACTTGCTTTTTTTATCACCATTCTCTTTTTCTTGTGCAAGGCACGGGTGAATTTTGGTGTTACACCATTCCATGCTTGCGCTTGATTCCAAAGAGACCAAGACTAGATCCAATGTTTTTTTTCTTTATCTCTCAATTCTAGAAGTTTGTTTGGTTGAACCTTGCAACGTTTGTTTTTGAAGCTGGGCATGCGGTCGTTTCCTTTGAAGGTACGCGGTGAAGTCAATACTGAAATTTCATTCTGATCGAAGCTCACCTCGCAGTGTTCCCTCCAATTTCAGGAACGTCGTGCACGTAAGAAAATGCAGTTGTGTAAGTCTTCACAGAAACTTAAATTTTTGTAGGCGTTGCTGCGGTTCCCGTTTGCAAACGGTCAACTGCGATATTCAATATTTCTAACATTTCATGCTGATTGGTAAAACGACACTCTGCTAGCATTCGCTGCGAAGCAATACTTGCATCACTCAGACAGACACACTTGGACAAAGATTCAGTGTAAAGTATGCGCACCCGTGAACGAAATCATTCAGTTCTACACGGCTGAGCACTTGTTTTCGACGAGGGGCGATGAAACCAATTTTATGGTGCGTCCGGGGCCCGACCCAGGGGTACTATCCGCCTCAGGATTGATCAATTATGCGACAGCATTGTCGGTGACCATTCAACATTGTAATGCCTTTAAGATGGAAATGCAAAACGCACCTGCATTGGTTGCCATTTTATCGCAGATATTTTCATAATTTTGTCATTACTCTTGTATCTCTAAAAGATTCATTTCTCTTTGAAGCTAACCGGGGGCAAAAATCTCAGTTTGCGCAAACGAGAATGGTACCAATTTTCAAGTAATACCGGTCGGTTATAAACCAAAAAGCATTCCGAAAGCGCTCTCGTCATAGCCGTTGATAAGTGCGAGTAATGTGTATTTTGAACTGCGTAACGTTTTTTACGGTTTACACGATCAGCCGCAGAGTTACCTTAATGCACACAGACGGTTCATTAATTTGCCACAAAAATGCTTTGCATGGGGCCATTAGTGAATAACGGAACGACGCGTGTACGGTATAACGATACAACAAGACTGAGATGAAAATAAGCTTGCCACATCAACCAAGTTAGGGATTCAGCAAAATTTTGAAGGTGATGTTTTTAATAACGAAAAATCAAACACGTAGCAAAACAGTGGGAAGCTCCCTTGTATCTCGGACCTCCATTGGAAAATAATTTGGGATAACAGAACCTCCAGATCCCCTTTGTTCCGCCGCCCATATTTCCACCTATTTCATCTTTTCTGTCCATCCCGGACAATAGTTAAATAAAAGCTTTTGGAAATGTATTAACCGAAAAACGCCTACTTAGAAAGCTTGATGGCATGACTGACGATTGGCCAGAGTTTCAGAAAAACGTAGTACAAAACCATGACAAAAGGAATCCACCGTCTGCCGCACTCCTCTCAAATTTTTCGCTTCCAATACTTGCCTAGGGTCTCAAGATTGTTTTTCAAGCTGTTAATCACGTGTGAGAGTGCGTTCTCAGTCATCGCATTTTTGTGCAGTTGTATAAAGAAACGGACTCACTATTCTGTCTTTTCTACCTTTCTGAAGTTCGTTGGATATTTCATGGGACGGTGATAAGTCGTGTTTTTGCTTTGCGTGCAGAACTATTCATGCTTCTGCAAGATCACAACCACCGGCATTTAAAACACATCCAGGGGTCAAGCTTTCTTCTCAACTTGGGTTATTTGGTCAACATTTTTGGTGCCCTTAACGACCTGAAAGCATTTTGCTGAAACTGGAAAGATATTTTGAGCTCTACGTCCCTGATGATGGCAGTATCCAGCATGGATAAGTCAGTCAGTTGTTTTTTAGACTACAACTGCAGATATAAACAATCAACACATAGATGGCATCATTGAGCTTCAGGAAAGCGAGATTCAAAAGCATATCTTGAACACAACAAATCTTCATACGTTTTGTTGCCTCCAAATAAAAAGGTATCCCCGTATCACTAAATTAACCCTCGAGGTTCTGTCGTCGTTCGCAACAGCATATCTACGCGCACGCATTTTCTCTACTGGAGGATGTTAAAGCACAAAATGGAACAGTCTACCTTGAGAAAATGACATGATGACTGTCCTTTTTGAAACAAAGCCAGGAATATTCTAGATTGTCGCCGAAAAACAAACACAAAATATAAACATTGACAAAATAATATATTATTAAGTTTAAACTGTTGGTTGATTTTGTTTCAGTAACTATTTTCTGTCTTGTTGTTATTTTTATTTTCTGTTATCACTGTGCACCAAATTGGGGTTTGAAATAATGGAGATCAAGGCAGGTTTTCGGCGGGTTTGTGAAGATTAAAAACCTCTGCTTTAAGGGAACGCACTCTTGAGATGCTAATTTGTGTAAGGTTACAGGTTTGCCGAAAACTTATCGTAGCATCTTTTGCAAACAAACACACCCGCTATCAGCAGTGTATATACTTCAATGCTATTTTCGATTTATGTGAGGCAATAAACTGGAAATAAATACAAGATTAAACGTTTGGAAAAAAAAATACAAGCACGCTTGCATATTGCACTTTAATTGACCTCAAGAACTGTTGAAATTAAACACATATAAATTTGACTGTACAGGAAAGTTTGCTACATTAGAACATAGTCAACAGAACTTTAGAAGTTTTACAAGCTTGCTAAAGGGAGCCCAAAACGACTGTCAAAATCAAAATTTCAGGTTTATCATGCAATATTGATAAAATCTATGCAATATGCAAGCGTGCTTGGTTTTGTTTCTAAAAACTATTTTTGCTTTTTCCAAACGTTTCATTTTGTATTTTTGATTTTGACAATCGTTTTGTGGAAACTTAAATTTCCCTACAGTTTATTATAAAGACTTCTGAGAGTTTGTTGATCACGAATTCGCTGAGAAAGGAATTAAACAGTATGTAGTCGGAAGAAAAGTAATAGTCTGGTTGACCAGTAAAGGACACCAAGATTTAATAAGGCGTTTGTCCGTCTTCTTAGACTATTCCTGCCTCACTGTTATTTCCTGTTGCCAGGTCCGGCCCCTGTTGTGTGCTCGCTGATCCGATCTACTGCAGCACCTTAGCAGGGGTGTAACAAAATACCGCACATTAACGTCAGATGCGCAGTACAGTATTTCGTCGAATTCCCTAAACAGGAGCACCACAAACTTAAACGATGCAGTGCATCTTCAAGTAAAGACCAAACGAAGAATTTGATTGACTTCGTCACAGAGAACGAAGCTCTCTTTGTAAAATACACTCTTGCTGCAGTTGTTGTTAACGATCATTCAAACACTCTTTTTCTCAAAAAGATGGGTCAAACACCAAACATCAATCCAAAGTTCTGATTATATTTATAGGTTCGTAGCGCTGTGGCTGCGGCGTACACTTTGCACCTTTTGTCTGTGTCTGCAAATTTAAATTTTTCCACGAGCGTTGAACAGTTTTTTTGCAAAATGAGCATACAGTGCTTTTGTGGATAACATGTTAGTTCTCTTAAATCATGTTTGGGTACAAATAATACTTTTCGTGATGTTTGTTTACGTGAATCGGCATACCTCCTAACTCATCTCATCGGCAAACTGTGAAATGTGGCATGATCACCAACCGTTTCACAGCCCGTTATCTCACTGAAACCGGTACAGATTGAACTAAAATTTTTGCATTAATGCTGCATTACACCAAACCTGGTCAACTCAATAAGGCTGTGTCATGCACCCAAACAAACTTACCAGTTTTACACGTGCTTCCGGTAAATCCTGGCTTGCATTCACAGGAGTGCGAATTGTAGCGGTTGACACATCGCTTCGTTCCTGGTCTGTAGCACTTATTGGCAGATGTTCCACATTGATCTTTTTTATAAAGAATGAAACAAGATTGTCGAAGAATAAAAGCGGTTTGATAAAGTGCCGAATACATGCAACTGTATATTCATTATTTATTGAGATATATGAAAGCAAACACTTTAAATAATCTTATCAAAACGCGAACTTGTTGGCATTCATTAAGTTTGATTTTAGTGTCTCAATTCCTATCTTGAATATCAATTTTGGTTTGCATTAAAAACATGTTATCGCTTCTCTGTACTCGCTTTCGCTGCTTACAAATGCAGATCGCGATGCATGTCATATCATCCTCGCCAAGTGTACAGAAAACAGTTGTTTTCTGTTCTTGATACAATTTTGCTAGTTCAGTATGAAGTTTACCAAAACAACTTAACCATAAGGGGCATTTCAAATTTGAAAATCTTATCGAATAAGTATACTTTGCATCCAATTTCTTTATGTTAAGAGTGAGAAGATAGCAGAAAAGCTCTAGTAACAACTTCATGGATTCTTTAGCGTAGGAATTTGCTTATTAGGGAGATATAAAGGTCAAGTTGCCTGCTGAAAAGTCAAGAAACTCGAGCAGTTTTTGCTTTTAAAAGTCAAAAACTTCAAATTACGCCGAAAAAGAGTAAGTACAATATAGCCCGTATCTCAGCGAAAGCAAACTCATTTCGCTACATTTAATGAATAGTACAGTTTTCGTGGTCTTAGAGTTCCACTCATTTTCCATTAAAAAACATAAAAATACATCCTCAGTATGGACTGGTCTAGAAAATGCACTACAGACCAGGGTGTTTTTAAGGCGTTTTGGGGACCCGATTCGGATCCCTAGAATTGAAAATCTTGTCCCTAGAATCAGAGAAAATTATCATCGAGTCCCTAGAATCAAGGAAATCGGGTCCCTACACGTCCATACCGGGTACTTAACATTTTCCTTAAAAAAAACCTGCTATAGACAATGCATAGAATGTTTTGAAAATCAAACACATTTGGAGCTCACGCATGATTATATTTGCGTTTTGATTCTACGGACAAGATATAGCTGGTAACGCTGCGTGGCGTGGATGAGAAGCATAGGTAAGACTTAACCAATGGAAGTTGAAAGGTTGTTTCTATGATCTTGAAATAAACTTTGTCGCATACAAACATTCATTACTAATGTAATAATCCAAAAATTCATTAGCTTTTCATTAAACATTCATTACCAGGTGCCCGCGGGCACCATTTTGGTGACCCATCTCCAGATGTATTGTTGACCAGGAAGGCTAGGCAGTCAGCTTGACGCTATACAATTAACAAAACTGCCTGACAAAGAATTAGAATTTAAGGGGTAGTCAAGGTTTCGCCGTACACGCACAAAGTAAAAACACTTCAATACGCAGAAGATGGTGCTTTCGTTGTTGGTTATAGTTCTCTGCAGCATAGTCGTCTGCACTGCGACAATCTTTGTGTGACAGCCTTTGTGATGTCATCACTTTGACATGGAACCCACTGCTCTGTGATCTCTTGAATATGGATTAGTTCGCTGCATGTTTAGAATATTTAACAAATATCTCCCACAGCATATTACATTACACAGGAGGGCATGTTTTTTCGTTCTGCTCCTTGACGCAAAGACCTGAAACACTTGGTAAAGTTTCAAAAAGTGTGCTTGAAAAGGTAATTCTATCAAGCTTCTTAAATTTGAGTTGCACTCCAAAAATGATAAGCCGCGAAGACCAGGGTGGCCTTTCACAAAAATGCACTCCCCTTGAAAATCATAACGAAGCCATCATTTTCCGTGAAATGTCCCAAAGCTGAAAATGTTGGCAAATTTATGGCATGCGCGTATAGCATAAACTTCAGGAAACATTGGGTAATTTGAAAATTGAAAAAAATTGAAACCTTTCTTACCCTTTCAGCAAAATGGTTTATTTGAGGGGTAAGTGTTGTCCTCAGTCTTGTCAATGGGTTTTTTGGCTCTCAACCCATCCCATGGTACCTTGTGACTGTTCCTTGAAATTCCCATAAAATTAGCATCATGAAGTTTATAATATCATGTGCGTGTTTAAAGCCCATCAAGCTTGCACAAAGCCGTGACTAAGTACCCTCAAAATTTCAATTAAGGGTAGACAATGAAAATTGGGCGGCTCCGTTTTAGTCGTCATCTAAAAAAGGGCCCAACAACCTCACTGTCGGAGGCATCGCTTCACTACGCCATGCACTGAGCCTCTACGTGCAATGCTTATAATATACTAATAGTATTCAACTTAAAAAACTCTTGCTAAATGACATAAAATTACCAACAATGAGATATGGGACAAATTTCAAACGGTATTTCCATTTCTGTGGACAACCTGGTAATCTCCGGTTAAGGCTTTGTGGGGCGGTTGTTGAAGCCTTGACCAAGGCAAAATTTTGATAAGAGTTGAGTTCTCACGTCATATTGAGTCAAATGGAGCCCATAACATCAATGAGTCGGGTCGAGTCATTGACTTGAGTTACGCGTCACGCTACCACCGGCCATTGTCGATCAGCAGAGTTGTATGTTGGGCAGGCTTTTCGGGCTTAAGTTTGTCAATGTTTTGGGCCGATTCGACGTGCATACAAAGTTTTACTGCAATGACGGAAATACGTGTAGGAGCAGGCAATTTTTGGGGTGTGCAAAGGATGTTTTGCTCAAATGTCCCTAAATTTGCCCGAAATACTTTTATCCGTCAAACTTTCTTCCTACAAAGCTTCTGTAGCTGTTGGTACATTATATTTTCCTCTAGCCATGTTCCCAAAGACTTAAAAATAGACAATTTGGAATATACTTGAAATTTGGTTCTTAATAACCCAACCTAAAAAAGCACGCTAGGTTGTGCAAGAACTTTGTCATAAGCCAGCGGGCTCAGTGCTCTTGATCATCTGCCTCACAATTCTGACGTTTGGCGTTCCATTCACATTCCAGCTGTTGCTACCATCAAGAAACCTCACACCTAGCCGAGACAGGCCTAAAGTCATTTCCTTCTCTGAATACATATGTCTGATATATATGGCACGCATCACATTATTTACATGCTATTATGACTGTGCCACGAGACACAACATGGTCTGTTCAAACACTGTCTGCTCAACATGCACATATGTGCAAAATGCAACTAACAGTATGGCAAAATGTGTTCATCCAAACACTGTAGTTAAAATTGAAAACAAAAACTTTTCTGTACTTGCCTGGTATGAACTCTGCTAATATGAAGCAAGTGCCCTGCAGCATACTCGATTACGTCACTGCACAATTAATAAAGCATATAAATGAAATGCCTTCTATTCCCAAAACGTTCAAGTGAGTCAGTCACTCATCAACTCTCTCAAAATAAAACACGAATTTATTTGAAACAGTTTACTGATTTTATATATATTTAACGTCTTTTCTATGAGATAATTAACTTTTATTTATACACTCAATAACAAAGAAGTATAATGTCATTAATATTGTTAAATATGTCGAAACTTCTTTTCCCAAAACATTTTTGACAAATCAAAACTTTTGGGGGTGCGCTTGCACCCCTAGTTCCTATACCACTGACGACGGACACTTTTTTTTCATCAATTACTGTTGAAACAATCGAGGTGATTAAATCTTAAATGATTAATTGTGAACTATTTTTTCATGTTTTCTTTGCTACGTCACCAAAAACCCGTAGTTGGGCATGTATTGACTCACTCTGTAAATTTGACTTTCAGGCCTAAATCTGGTTTAAAAAATAAATATCGGGCTCGGGACGGGTTCAGCCTTCAAAATGAGATCCGTTTGCAACTCTGGCGATCAGGTGGTTGACGAAACATTCAATCGTTGCCATGTTTCTCGTTCTCTTGCACTGTCCGATGAGCTTCGAGATCATCCGGAATTAGAAAAAAATTTTTAGAAACGTTTTTTATGTCCTGAAGCGTAGATAAATCTTGAAGAAAATAATTTTTACGCTACGTTTTTACTTACTTGTCAACGATGCCCATTTTCTCTTCTGAAAAGAAACGTAGCAAAAAGAGTTTAGGGAAACAAACCATAAATTCCTGGCGTAAAGAATATAACAGATACGAATTTGGAGTTTGTAGTGATTGAAAAAATTGCAGAAAAATAAAAACAGTAAACACATGAAAGTATGCATGATACTGGAGTCGTCCAAATGAGCAATTGCTGTATCCAGTAATCTACAGAAAATTTGAGATTCGGTGAAAACTGTTGGACAAATTTAAGTAATTTTTAAAAATATTCGATGTGTTTTAAAACTTTTACCTGAATGTTTTTTCCGTAGAATTATGCTATACAATCGGAGTCATTATGAACAAAAAAAGCATGTTAGACAATGCTTGCTTGATCATACAGTCCAGACAATTTCATCTCAAACATACGAACGAAGTGATTTAAAAAAGAGCAAAAACGTTAAGCATAATGAAGATCCATCACGCTAAACTTCACCTTGACGGCGGCAAAAACACAAAAGTGTAGGTCGGTTCTGTGTTCAGCATGAGTCATCTTAATTAATCATTTTCATGTAAAAACATCTGAAGAAGCTTGTAACTTGTTACGTGATTTGGAGATTACAAATTTCTTAAATTAAGTGTATTTTCAAATTTTGTGGACGTTCAAACGTAAGGTTGTAACCGTGAGGGCGCATGGATCGAATCCAGCAATCGATAATGTGTTTTCGTTGTTGGTTGAAAAAATTTAACAAAGACAAAATGAAGCAAATGTATGAATCTAGATACAAACAAGTACAAAGATTGCGACGGTAACTTCGGAGCAATTTTAAAATTTTGTCATCAAACATTATATGCAAAATTCATACCATGAGTTTATGGTCTTTCTTGATATGAAACATGGATCAACGCCTGAGACGCGTTTGAACTGTAGGTGATATCTAACATGTTTACAAAAATGAAAGTATATATGTAGATGTTGACTAATATTAACGATCAAGATATGAAGTAATTGTAGCGAAACACGCATGAAAAAGTTACACCAGCAAACAGAAAATGTTTTCGCGAAATGACCAACCGTAACAGCGTCGTTTTCAAACACTTCTCTAGCTTCTTCGTAGCTACACTGCTCTTCAATGCACTCTTGTTCCCAATTTCCCTGCAGAAACTCTTCAAACCCGGAGTTTGCACGCTTCTCACGTTTCAGAAATTCGCTTGCTTCATCTTTTTCCAGAAATACTGTTAACAACAACCATAAGTTTAGGGAGTAGCTTAGTGCCGAAGAAAGAAGCGGGAAAACTCATGTGATTTTGCTGCAATCAGTAGAGTTGTTATGAGAAATACACCAAAAAAGACAACAAAGTGCCAGTAATTCGGCGTCAAATTACAAAGTAGTGTAACGCTCATCCTAAACGAGAGGAACCACTTATGTGTTTCCCAGACTACACCAGCTGAGTTTGAGTACGCTATATCTGATACAGCAAACATCTTTGAGTTACTATACTGCGTGAAATGATTAAACATCCATATTTCACGGTGATTAAAGCATTTTGTAAGTGCGAGATTTTTAATTGCTGAAGAAGCTATGCTTAAAACAAGTTCAAAACTGGTGAGGAGTAAACGTGAAAATGTGATTAACATTACTCCACATCGATCGATTGATTTGCGTTGTTATACTCGGTTCAGTTTCATTTATAGTCGCTTTTGTGCTTCTTTCAAGTGTCACAAGTGGTCTGCGGCGTCCCTCTCCGCTGACGTTCACCGGGGATCACACGATTACCTTCGTATACTAGTCTTTAAAGCGACTGCGCATGCGATTACACTAGCTAGGCAGTACTCACGCGCACAAGCAATGACCATGTGAGCAGCATAGTCACGAAAGAATAGCATTGTTGATGTCATTCGGTAATAAAGGCCCATCACGTTTACCTTGATCCTAAATCCTGCCGCTCAAAAAGGTGCAAAGCATTGTTTAGAGCAGGGGTTCCCAAACTTTCTCTGGCCATGTACCCCTTCAGCATTTCGTTAGATGAGCATGTACCCCTAAAGATGGGCGCTGGAAGGATTTTTTCCAGGCAAGGGCCAAAAGTGGATTTTCCAGGGGCAGTGGTGCAGGAGGTGAGGGTGCGGGGAGTGAAAGCGTACCCCCAAAAGTTTTGACTTCTTGAAATCCGGGAAAAATCCCTGAAAATCCGGGCAAAAATGGCGCCCAACGTTGTTTGAATTAAAAAAATGGTGCCCAACGTTTGCAGAAAAACACATGAATCCTTTTTTGGAGGTCACACCAAAAAGGGTTCTTTATGGGAGGAAATTTGTTGGCAAAAGTCACACAAAACTTTTCGGGCAAGTTTGGGGGACTTCGGGCAAAAATCCTTCGCACGCCCAAAAATTTGCTTGCTCCTACACTAATGTCCAGGGGTTGCCCAAAAATATTTTTGCAAGGGGGATAAAAGTGGCAAAATTTCATTTTCACCACTCGAAACTGAGAAAACAACTTTTTTTGCGAAAAATTTGATGGGAAAACGTCAAATTTCAAAATACTGGGGGCTTTGCCCTCCTCTCCGACGCCCATGCCCCTAAAACTTTTTATAACAAAAAGGCTGAGGAAAATAACAAAAATATCTTTACTAATAAGCATATAATGAATTTTGAAAGTAATAGTCACTGATATTTATTTCTTATTTTAATCTTTGAACCAGATACGAAGTTCACATAGCGCAAGGACACACTATCTGCACAAACAGATTGACAATAATAGACACAGAACGTTTTGTAACGGTGTTGGTGGTAGGACTACAGGATTACAGATACTTGTGAGCCAACTTGCAACACTTCGTACAACATTACATTACAGACACTTTCTTAAACATGGTTGTTCGCTAACTCGTAACAATTGGTACAACTTTACATCCAGAGTAGGACACGAAAATCGCATGTAAGAAATAGAGTTCAACCCTGGCCAATGAAGCACGAATGCGTTGTGGCCTGCACGGTGCACATGCCCTCAAACGAACACCGGAACGTCCGGGCCTTCAGTCACAAAGTAAAATGCGGTTGTATTGTTAAAAGAATAAGTACGGATATAAACAATCTGACTGCATCAAAGCGCGCAGCCATACGTTGTTAAACTTTCTTCATCTTTCGAGAAACAGGTACGCATTTTACCTCAATAAAGCCTCAAAGGTAGGAATGTTATATTGAACCTGATGACTACTAACACTCTCTCGCCACGGCATGTTGTATAGTGCCCTGCAACCAAAGCTATAAGCCCCAAAAAATCTGTGGAAGTATGCCTTCCTGAAATCACATCATAATTGTGATGCATACATGGGCGTGCAGAAGGAACGAAAAAGTACATTTTTCACTGCATTCGAACGTCGGGAAAAATAAGCTTTTGATATCGCAGTTGTGTCTGAATATCTTTGTCGTCTGAAAGCTCAACACCACGTACAATTCCCAAATCTTTGTAGTGGCTAACAGATTTTACTCTTTGTGCACCCACTACCCAGTGTCAGCAACGGGATGACCGTGCGTTTTGCCGTCTTAGCCTTAAATGTCATACAAACAGTTTTGCTGCAGTTGAAAATAATTTCATACGATTCTGCATAAGCCTGACACACATCTAGCATACTTTGCAACCCACGTACACTTCGTCAAAACACACAAATATCATCAGCAAACATCAAGTCGTTCAATAAGATTTCAACCATATAACACCCATCTTTAATGTTGTTTAGTTCAAGAAATAAATCATCTAAATATACAGCAAACAAGTATGAACTCAATACAATACTCTCCTTTTTCTAACCTGATTAGTAACATGCAACGGTTCAGACAAATTCATATGTATAAATAATTTGAAATGAATAATGTATAAGCATATTTTCCCCTTCTGTTGCTAATCTTAAATGTACCCCTTCAGATAGGCAAATGTACCCTTAGGGGTACATGTACCCCAGTTTGGGAACCCCTGGTTTAGAGCCAGGGATGTGGAAGCGGAAGCTGGAAGCGGTCCTTTTTCTGTGGAAGCGGAAGCGCGAAAATTCTACCGCTTCCGCTTCCACGTAGGTTATAGGTTATTTGACTGGAAGAACAACTTGGCGAAATTTTTTTTCCGTTTCCCGATGTGGATTAAACGGTGAAGTTGCACTATAAGTCTGAATGAACGTGAGATATCAAGAGCACGAGAGAACGAGAAAAAGCACGGGGGAAAGTCGGCACCGAGCCACTTTTTATGATATCGAGGGTAGTTACAACACGGCGCAACATTTTTTGGTCAAATTTTTCCAGTAAGTGTCTTAGGGTTGTGGCATGCTCTGTGGGAATTTACGGAGTAATTACCTATAACCTTAAAAGATACATGGATTATTTCATTCGTCATATAAGTGGATCAAGGGTCCCCATGCGTCGGGACCCATGAACCATCTTGAGGGACCAATAAACCATGCTTAAAACTGTAAGAAACTGTTGGTCCATTGCTGCACGGTTTATGTACACCATTCCTTAAATTTAAAATCGAACTAACGATAGTTCAAGCAGCTAACTGAAACACATTAATGGGTTTATTATTACTGGCTATTACCAATTTATGGAAAGCAGATCTTCGGTTTAAATATTTGAAGTTGAATCAAAACGAAATGTTATTTCAAAGATCAATCCTGAAAATTGAACAACACTACAACAGGGTATGCTTTCATACATCTGAAGAAAATAAATCATCAATGTATATATCCAGTGAATGTTCACAGCAAACTTTTTAATGCCAAACCTCTTTTGGTTGAACTTGATGTGACAAGAGGGAGATAGGGGTCCGCATGAATATCTTTTATGTTCGGCTCAATAAAACTACATTCAACACTGCTGAGATGCTATTTAAGAAACCTTTCCTCTAAATAGCTATATTCATGCTTATTTTCAGCACCTGCCCAATATATAAAAAAAGCTTTTATTTTTGCAACTGATTGCAAAAGCACACAGCTCTTTTTGTGGTTGTACTGAACATGACCGTAACTATGGGGGGCACAAATCCCCTTAAAAAAATTTTTGCCTTCCGTGGAAAAAAGTGTTGAAGATAGTGTAAAACTATTGTACATCTAATTGGTCCCCCTCAGAAAAATCTTCGCCTCATCCTGGTATCCCAAGCTGGTTGCAGGCCTGTTACTACAGCATCGCTGTCTTCATGAGATAATTTACGGACTTCTGTGCTGCTACTATTATAAGTTCAAGGGCCCTATGTCTGGTTCTGACGAGGCTTCAAAACAGTATCGCAGTCAGAATGAGGTCGAAAAAGCCATGGGCCCGCGAAACAAACTTGCTAAGATTACTGGCGGTTTCCTATCAATTTTCAACTGTTGCAGACTAAAGAATGCAACAGTTGGACCCAAGATGCCGTCAGTGATTAACGATGTCATTGACTGTCCAAACAAAATTATTGGCTGTGCTACTGCTTCAGAATGTTTACTTAAATCTATAACTTTTCCATGAACACAAATATTTTTTACTAGCTTTTGCTTTAATAGGGCGGGTCGGTGATAATGGAAAGACTTGTGCTTTTTCCTGGTTCGTACTTTGTGATACCCTTACTTTTGGCGTATGTTTGTATTTCTTGAAGAGTTATATTATAGCTGGAGGATGCTACATTTTCAGAATATGCGTAAAAATGTATTCAGCATCTCGATCAAATTCTTTTTCTGCAAAAGTTTAGGATGGTCTGCCACGAAACGTGACGGGCACACGGCGTCTGAAAAAACTGTATATGTAAATGAAACGGGAATATTTTCGTTTTTTTCAAAACCAGCCAAAATGTTGGATGAAATAGGCTAAATCTATGGAAAGAGTTGAAGTAGGCAAGTCGCATATTGGATCTGGGTTGGAAACCACCCTCTTGAAATTTACGCAGCTTTATCCGCAGCATTTATCCCAATAGCTTAAGCCTTTTCACAAAAAATACTACGAAATAAATAATAGAATTACAAAGTATAGCAATCATGCTTTTTCTCAAGCATCTGTATATCTAATTAGTTAGGCAGGACCATTGAGCCATTGTTCATTGAACCCCACACGTGGATCACCGGTCACTTCTACGCCATTTTGAATCAAAACCACGCCCTCACTTAAACCCTGCAAGTCGATGCTTTTTTTCTCCTGCTAAAATGCATATTATGATGCACTAAGTTAACCAAATAAAAGATGCCGGAAACAACTTAGAAACAACAGCGTTAAAACAAAAAGTTCAAGACGCAATAATTTTACTTCAACCACCAGAAAAGTTATAACCAGTAACAAAAACCTAAACGTTGTACTTGCTTGCATCGCGTTAACATGAGAAAAATAAGTAAACATGAGGAATATCTAGTACTCATAAGTGGCGCTAAACTTGCGTAGTTGTCAAAAAATCTGGGTGGTTCAAGGGTCCTGCTATGATCACAGGAGCCGACCTTCCTTTAACTTACATTCATGGCGTTCTTCATAGAAGGCCTAGTCTGCTAAGGTCAACGGTCGTTTTCTCGTTTTTTGATGGTGGAAGCGGAAGCGCTAGGTGTGGAAGCGGAAGCGGTTGACGAATTAGCCGCTTCCACATCCCTGTTTAGAGCTGTGGTTGCCAACACAGGGGAAAATTTGATTTTAAGGGGAGGGTTGAGACCGAATGACGAGGTCTGGGTTCAACTTTTCGAAATTAATTTTCGTGGTCTTTTCTTCAGGTTGGCAAACATATGTAGTTTAATGTGTGTTTACATTTTTTATCATCACCAGGGAGGCCATAAGCGTACGGCATGGGGATGCAGTCGCATCCCCAAAGCGGAAAAAGTGGCCATTATTCGGGAAAAAATTTTCAACATTTGGGCAAAGTATACAGCCACATTCACACGTAAGTGAGGTAGTATTTATTTTCCCAACTAAGGCAAAATAATGGCCAAATCAACGACAAAATAATGGGGAAATCGACAAAATAGTCTGAGACTAGTTAGCCATTCTTTTTTGCCCCTCATGGCAAATTAGACACAGCCCTTGAGTGAACTGGAATCATGTGGTAATTCCTACAGCTTTCATCAAATTTGGGCCAACTAAAAAAATCATTCAAGTTTTGGGTAAAATTAGAAAGATTTGAGTAAATTAGGAGCATGTGGATATGGTCCAACAACTTCTAGTAAATTTGGGCAAATGAGGAAAGCTTCATTCAAATTTGGGTGAAAATAAAAACATTTAGATAAATAGGAAACGTTTCGGTGAAGACCATCAATCAAATCAAATTTTGGCAATTTGCAACAGCTTCATTCAATTGTGGGCAACTTCAAACAGTCTTGTTCACAGCTGGGCTATATAGAATAGTTCCATTGAATTAGAAATGTCTAGGTGACCTATAAAGACTTTATTCAAATTTGGATGACAGCAAAATCATTTGGGTAAATTTTAATAATCTCAATGAAATTTGAGTATTCAAATTTGGGTGAAGTTAGAAGTGTTTCCATAAATTGGAAAAATTTGGGTGAATTCCAACAGACTTAATCAACTCTGGCCAAATTGCAATAGCTCCATTCAAGTTTGGGCCAAGTGGAGCATCTTCCTTCAATTTTGGTAACTTCAAACAGCTTTATTCAATTTTGGAAACTTCAAACAGCTTCATTTCGATTTGGGTAATATACAAACACTTCATTTAAATTTACATAAAATTACAGTAGAATTTGCCTAATTCGTCACCTCAAGGGGATTAGAAAAAAGTGACGAATTATGCAAACAGGTGAAAACTCTACCATAGAAGCTCGTATACTTTATCATAGTAACTCATATACATAGTGCTCTTATTTGCAGTAAAATACAAGTTTATGACGTTGTGGTTGAATACAACAATTAATTCCTCTGCTCTATTTGGACTCCTCCATTTAATCAAGCACCTTTTAAATCTTTAATAAACTTTTCCGCGTTCTCTCAATTGGAGTCGGGTCGCGCTTCGAACCTCGTGCATAAATCAGGGTTACCATATTGGCGTTTTTCATGCCAAATTGCTCAAATTTGGCGTTTTTTTAAGGCATTTGGCATGAAAATTTTGGTTTGGCATTTTGGCATTTTTTTGGCATTTTTTTTGGGTGGTTTTAATGGAGAACCACCAAAAGGGTGGTTTTAATGGAGAAGCCTATTGTAGATTCTGCAACTGTTCTATTACTGCTAGACATAGCAGCTTAGTAGGTCATGAAGGAACTGGTAAGCATAAAAAGAAAGCCCCACCTCAAGGTCAGCATAACCTGGCTGTTGTAAGAAAACCACGCAATCAACCTGATGTTAAAACAAAGAAAGCAGAG
>Ga0210059_1006754_pt1 | contig 18355 bp, 11 predicted proteins | sample Ectturendosymbi2_FD_188042 | JGI IMG/M metagenome (GOLD analysis project Ga0210059, IMG submission 188042) | Ecteinascidia turbinata endosymbiont from Florida, USA - Sample 2 (SPAdes) (version 2) | ecosystem: Host-associated > Tunicates > Ascidians > Unclassified | place: Key West, Florida... | reverse complement strand
CTGGCATGCCCAGCTTTTCACGCAGAATGCCTGTTATCCATACGTCGTCAACATGAAGTGCGGGTGTGGTCCTGGCTATTTCCTGCAGCTGACCTGCGACGCTGACACTCATTGTGTAAAAGCCGCCCAAACAGCACTTGGGGTAATACGGCCATTTGTATTCGTCTTCACCGATAGCCCACTTCTTGAAAGTGCCTGTTTTGTTGCGGTACGGCTTTGCAGTAACCAAGGTTCGGTATGTGCATATCAAAGGAAACTCTGGCCAGGTGTTCTGGGTCACGATTCTTCGATAGTTATCCACTATATTTTGAAGATGACCAAGATTTATCATGAAATCGTCATCACCAGACGAGTAAAGAAACTCGCTATCCAAGTGATCGTTTGCCCACTGCATTGCAGCCAAAGTCTTCAGAGGCATGCTCCTAAAAAACAAAACTCTAACAATGAAAATATGCGAATGCTGGTTTGATGATCAGGCAAAGTACAAGCATATCTGAGCTTGTGCAAGCGGTTAAATCCATCGTTTGAGCTTTTATTACCGATCATGTACGTTGTTATTGCTGTTATTATAGCTGCCGATTGCCTGATGCGCGAAAACAAGAGTGGGTATAATTGACTTCACACAATTGATAATAGCAACGTTCTCAGATCTTTTCTGAGCATAAGTTTCAAATTCATGTGTTGTGAAGTCCTGCAACTACACCCAAAGAGCATTGTGCTTTTATATCAGTTTAACCAAGACATTCGATGCAAGTGAAACAAATAAGGAATGATCGCATTAGCGCAATTTGTTCGTTTGGAACATTTTGGTGTGCCAAATTTCTATGAACGCTTGAAATTTGAAGAACAGTAACTATATTTCATGGAAAACATGTTAAGCATTTGACTGTTATGACCAAATTGAAAATGTTTCCCGTTGTGTTTCATGAAAAAATAATTACATTGTGAACATTCGCAACGCAATATCAGTGTTGTGAGATACTACGGCAAACTCAAAGAATAAATGTTTTAAAGTGTGAGAAAATGAAAAATTTTGCAGTTTGAAACCTACAGAAAAAGCAATGTCAAACATATCGAACTTATAGACGAACATTTTTTCCAAACTTAGTTTCTTTTTAATGTTGAACTTCAGTTGATATCGCACCAAAAGTGAAAGAAATGGTACACCTAAATCGCTTGGTACTTGCACAGTTTACAGCAATTTCGGGAAAATGTAAATGTTCGCGCTAAACAGATAATTTGCAAAAAAAATAACAAACGTATGTGAATTTTAGTTCAGTGTTGGACCTGCACTTCAATTTAGGTATTTCAAGTTTTGTATCACGTTGCCACAATCAAAGTTTGTTATGAAACATGAAGTTTGAAGTTTAATTGTTAAATTACACCATGAATACATTTTAAACATTTCATTACCATACGTTTTTCTTCTATCAAACCACAAATAATTCAGACCGCAGTGGGTATCGGACAGGCCATCACTGGCTGACACAAAATTTTCCGCAAGTCTACTAGACGAACATCTACCAAAATTCAAAGTTTTATTTAAGGTTCCTTTTTCGTTGAAAACAGTATTAAGCGACTGTCGTTATTCCCAGCATGATTTCCATATTATTTTTAACGTGCAGCACATAACAGTGAAAAGCTCCAGTCCATGTTGATTTGCCAGGTTGCAGATGTCTGAACGTCATTTTTTAAGTTGAAAAACTTTCATTACTCTCAAGAAAAACCAGGGATTACGCTAATGCAACTAATCTTACTTCTACGCAAAATGAACAGTAACTAAAAGCAGAAAAACTCAACCTAGTGATATGTTGTGGCTTTCATGCAGTTCATGTTTGTTTTCATTAGAAAGCAAATGACTTTCAGAACCTGAAAGTTATTCAGAGAAATGCCGGATTTTGATGTCGGTGAAATGTGTGCCTGTATTCTTCTGCGCTCGATACGGAAGACTTGAATTATAAACTTCACTAAGAAGCATTTTATTGCAAATGCATCTCAATTTATGACATAAACGTGCTAATGAGTGTTTAAAATAGTAACTTATCAGTCACATTCAATAATCATGACTTATTGCAAGCTTTGTGTGATGAATGGCATTGGCAAAAACTGAACTTTCTGCGAGAACAAAACTTTGCTTGAAAAATGAGCATCATTTCGAAGTCTAACTGAAGTTTTGCTTCATCATTATCCAACCTGTAATCATCAGGCCCGTCGTACTGAAGAATGTCTCCATAACGCTGGCGTTCCTCTTCCAATATTCTTGCCGTGATACCTTCCGTATGACCAACCACGAAAACGGTTATGAATCGTCCTCGTTCTACGTACGTGACGGAGCCCCACGTCCGTCTCAGTAACTCGCGTCGCCAAAAATTTCCAGCAGCGGACTTGATAAAACTTACCATGGTCCAATTGCTTTCTGCATGTATTGATGAAAAGCCATTTTATTCAGAAGAATCAAATGCCAGGCTTGGTTTTTATTGGTGGGTGAAACATAAGCTTTCGAAGTTTGGCAAAGCAACAGTCACGCAAGAACTGTACGAAATCTTGAGTGATATGAAATTCGAAGCAACTTCGTACTTTTGCGTTGTACCTTCTTAATAAAAATGTACGCAGGTTGTTTGGCAATGTGTTTTTGAGAACCTACATTCAGGGCCGGATTTACCTATAGGCTATATAGGCTTTAGCCTAGGGCCTCGAGATCCAAGGGGGGCCTTCAGCAAACTGTGGCACGCATATAGGGTCAAATGCAGGTATATGATCAGTTCGACATTTATTCGTCAAAATTTCATGCCTTGCTTATTCGTGAAATTTAGTTTTTTTCACTTATTCAGATCCCGTGGTACGAAGGCCAGTGTCTTCCAACCAGTTTCCATGAATCTCAATATGACCGTTGGTCAAGCCGCATGCCGACTATTGCGTCGATATACTCAATGCACATTGGCTGCGTCCTGTATTTGCTGAATCGTACTGATTGTTATGTGTGGAATCAGGCAAAAGAACTTGTGACTGTTCATGTTTAAAACGCACCTGGTCAAAGCTTAAAAGTTGCACCGCAGATAAGAGGTATGTGTACCACACCCTACACGTTGTGTAGGGCTGGCAGCATTATCCTGCGATAAAAACTTAGTTGCTTCTTCTGAACAATACTGCAGTTTTGTTAGCGTTTCTATTACGTAAAGCTCCTTTGATATTTTTAGATGCAATTCTTTCATTTAAATTTTCTTTAACAGAGTTATTCAGAAATCAGATTGCTATTGAGTACTTGCGCGAGCTTGTACTTCTCCCATGCTAAACAAATCAGAGGAGATCTTAATGAGCTTGAATAGCAAGCAAAAGTCACTTTGCCAACTGGCAACCACAGTACTCTTACCACAAGGAGACAAAGAAAAGGGTAACACCAAGAAAATAGCAAAAGCGCGTTTGAATCTGATGCCTTAGCGTAGTGGTTCTTAGTTTATCCGATCCTGCGGCCCCTTATTTCGTAGCTTAATGGTTACCACAGCAACTGCTCCGGAAGAAGGTCTTTTCAAGATTCAAAAGAATTAAAACTGAATTAAAGGGTCGCAGTGTTTCAAGATAGGTTACCCACACTAAGCGTTCGGTGCATTAAAAGTGACAAACTTAGGCAAACAAATTTTAATGAATTCCTAGGTTATTTTGTTGTGAAGAAAGCCAGGACAAAAAAATTTTTAATTGTTAACTGTGCTCTGTTTAGTCTTAATTGATTCGGTGATTGTAGCAGTTTGTACGTTTTTCAATAATGTCAGCATAAGGGAAGTTTAAAACACTCCCGTCGACACGGGGCATTAGTGGGCTCACTCAGCCTCTCAAATTGAAATATGAAACACTGTAATCAGTGGAGATTTTATCAAATTTTCAGAATGTCGAGTCCCGTTGCGCAAATGTGAAGCCCCCTATTAGTGAAGACTTTCTAGCGACGGTTCTGGTTTAAATCTCACATGCCTTCGCGCGACCGTCTCGTTGCGACTTGCGTTCGATTCTGAGCAGTCTGAAAAAGTAACAAACGCGCGAATCGTGAACTTAGCAGTTGCAATCATTTGGATGAGTTTAACTTGACGTGTTTTGCTCGTGCGTGTGAGATATTTACATCCGTGGTAAGCGAGTCGCAACGTGGTCCACACGTTGTGCTTCAACGTCTTTATGCCACCGCAGTTGTGTGCAAGGTGTTTGTTTTTTATGAGCACAGATAAGTAAAATCAGATGTGCAACTTATGAAACCGTAGGCCATGTGTTTTGTCAAATATTTAACCATGACGTTTCCGGTTGGTTTGCCTGCAAAAATTGATAATCCTGTTCCCTCCAGCCAAGTACAATTTCAACAATTCTGTGTCATTGAACGCTTTTGCGTCGAAGGCAGCAACAATCGTAGTGATCGCGAGGCACTTTAATAATGATTTATAAGTTTTTATTGACTACTTTTAGAGCGACCACATCGTCATTTTCGGCTATGCTCAAACTGAATAGCGCTTTTCTATTTTTCCTCGTAACAGTGGGAGAGGAGGCCTCACAAGTGGATTAGCCTAGGGCCTCGCATCAGCTAAATCAGGGCCTGCCTACATTGCAGAAGCAGAAAAGTAAACTAATAACACCAAACAAGTTTAGGTGTCAACAATCATTGCATTTTGAAAGCAGTTCTCTGAAAATTATAGCGATTTCAGCTTCACCAAAGTATTGGGAAAAGGACAAAAATCACAGTAGATTTCACGTTCCACTAACTGAAAGCAGCATGTTGTCAAATAAATGTCATATGAAACAATCGTGCATTAATAGCAACAGAAACGACACTGATAAATGGTAGAATGATGTTGGTTTTGCGCGAATAAGAAATGCTTACCCGCAGCCATACGCTATTTGTCATACAATCTGCAAGACTGCACTTTCGGATCTCGGCTTGCAAAAGAGATTATTCACCGAAATCAGTTTTATCAATTGTAAAAGAAAATTTTTTCAACAAGCGATCAACTGTGCTCAACGCAGGGGCGTAAAGAGGGGGGGCAAGGGGCACAATTACCAGGGCGCCGAAGCATCATGGGCGCGGCGCCTGATGACTGCGGGGACGCCGAAAAGTCCCAACAATGTCACAGTACTTTCTGCAATACAGTGCATTCACTTCAAAAAGACCTCAGGTTCGAACATGGGGGCGCCAAACTTGCTTCTTGCCACGGTCGCCATCTTGCCTCGTTACGCCCCTGACTCAACGTATGTCTGCTGCACATAGTGCGTTAGCAATGTCTTATTAGCGCCACCTTCAGACGCAGAAGTCTTGCTGCTGGAATTCTTAACTAAACCGGAATGTTTTTGCTTTTTTATCCGCAAGTTATCGCTCGCACATCCGCTCCATCCTGATGTTTAACGAACGGAAGTTATTGTTTTATCGCCAATAAATGATACATTCGTCCTGAAGTTCTCATCAAGTATTGCTTCTCGGACCCTTCGTTTTCGAACGATGTAAACCCAAATGGAAATCAAAATACACTACATTTTCCTTAAAAATATGCGAGTAGCTTATTTGCGAGTAGTACCTTAGCAACTGCTTCGCAGAAGAAAGCTTGAAAAACCATTTTACTTACTCTCAAAACTAGCGCACGGAAAACACGTCGAATTTTCGATGATTCTTGGTTCTTTGCTGTAATTGAACTTCGGCCTGATGTAAGACTGGTTAGGCGAAACAATTGTGCTTGTACTTTCGCCGGTAACAATTTGCAAATCATGGAATCGTTGTTCGTAGCTTCTGTCGCTTGTCAACCTGCGTAATCCCAGCTTATTGTTTCCCAATCTCATCCCGTCAGATACAGCCCTGCATCAACAATCAAAAGAAGCTTTGACTTAAAAACCGTACCTTGGTGTCGTTTCTATATTGTAAAACATCTCTATGCCGGTGCAATTGTCTAGTTGCATAGTTACGGTAGCCTCCAAAAAGTGTTTTGCCTGCTAGTAAAGTACAGGGAATATTCAGCCAGACCTATCTTGCCGCAGGCAAATTTAGAAATAGCAACTGTCATCAGGTATCGGGAGAAACATCGCAAATCGAAAAGGAAATTTACAAGTGTAAATGAACTTCAACCAAGACACATTTCAAAGCGTAACATTGCTTTAGATAGAAACTTTTACTTTTACACGTGCTTGTAAAAACAAGCATGCCAAATACATTCTGGAAAAGCATTTGACGGTCGCTGGTAGTGACGGTTGTTCTGGTAACAATACGTAGTAGTAGATTAAATGAAAAAGGAAATCCAATCGAATTAACTTTATTCTGGAAAAAAATGTTCTTTAAAGGCAGCTTGGCAACATTTCAACTAAAGAGTACGGTTTCACCGGGAGCTTTATCATTAAAGGAAACCATGTGACGTCAGGTGGTGCTCCTCACTGGAAATAAGTGACTTTTTTGGTCATTAGATGATGCTGCCATCCCGTCGTTGTTAGAAGCAGGAAAATTAGGGAAAATGTTTTTTGAAAATCAGATTTGTCATCTGCAACGCCAAGTTATGTGGCGAGCAATACCAGTTTGTGTTTCAAGTCTGCTAAATTTAAACAGAACTTTATACAACGAGGGACGCTTTTTGGACCACCCTGGGTTATAATCTGATAATTATCAGTAGTATGGCAAACATCCCAAGTACATCACTCATTAGAAAACTGTCTCATTGGCAAGCTGGACAAAATAATGCAAATGCTGAGAGCTTCAGTAGGTTTATTGAAGAAGTGAAATACTCAAAAAGCCTACATAACTTTTGTTGTCACTTACCCACGCTTTTAGCAATGTAAAGTGCGTGCTGAGCATATATTTGCAAACGACAATATGAGGAAAGATCGATGCGGAGAAGATCGAAACCTTCCGATGGACGTAATTATCAGCGAAAAACAAAAGAGTAAAAAATCCGAGACAGCAACTTTTCTCAATTATTTAATAACTTTCACTTCCTTTGGGGAGGGTCGCGGGGGAAGAAGCACTATGAGGGACTCGATGTACCTCACACTTTTCAGCAGCCTCTGATAATTCTGCTGGCTCCACAACCCAGACGGGCGCAAGCCAGGTAAAAGATGTATTTACGCCGTCTGGACCTTGATCGACCACTGAGCCTCTTTCTGAATGGCGAGTGAAGCAAGCAGAACTTGCCTTGCCAATCTTTCGTGAGACATTCTGGTCGCATGGCCGAACCATCGCAGCTGAGCTGAGATCTGTCTACTCAGAGAAACGGCTCGACAATACGGTTGATCCTGCAGCTTCCAAAGTGACATCAACGTCGAATTAACTGTGATTATCTATCCAATTCACATTGAATATGAAGAGGAGTGGTAATAGTACACACTGTTGTTGAAGTCCAACGCCCCTGGGGAACGGTTATGCTTTAACTCCGCCAAAGCCAGGGATAACTTGATGTCGAGTAACAGCTGGTCGTCAACATCACACTCCAGCAACATTACACACTTTTTTCGAGCTGGACGCGGTCGAATCATTTTTCGATGTCGACAAAGAATCTTAGCCATCGTTAGCATTCTCCAAGATACCTCGAAAATTTACTGAAGAGTGAAAATGTGGTCTGTAGTGCTACTTCCAGGAAAAAAACGCACAGGTGGGTATCCTCCAGCTTAGGATCAATTATTTTCCGGCATCTTTTTCATGGATTTTAGCATTCACTTTTCTAGAGAGGCAAAAGAGAGAGATTCCCGGTAGTTAGTCATGTCTTCCTCTTTGTGTATGTGAATGATCACACCAGTTTGCTAGGTCACTCAGGACAAAAGAGTAGGCAAAGAAGTCTTCTGTTCAAGATTGTGGGCATCTCAGGTCGGATTTCCTCACAAACTTCTGATTTGCAAGCCCTCAATATTTTGAGAGCTGAAAAGATTCCGATCCCAGTGATGCTATTATTCTCCCTAAAATGCATCCTCTGTGTGTCCAATGGTATGAGAGTGACTGGATTCAAAATCTCTCGATCTTCGAAGGATGTTCTTGGCTTCTTCTTGTGGCTTATTCTCGTGGTTGAATAAACCACCATTTACGTCTTTCATGGAACCAGCAAAATACTTTTTGAAGCGAAGACGCCGAATGGTTTGCCAGAACGCTTTGTTGACTTGCCAGTAATTGTAATCCATATTTATGTCAATTTCTATAAATATTGCATTTTGTACTTTTGTACGATGCTGGGGCTGCGGACTTTCGTGCCTAAGCATACCGTGTATGTAAAAGAAGGTTTGGCTTTGTTCTGATGGCCTTTTCGGCTACTTTTGCTTGAATAGCTTCTCTCACCTCCTGGTTCGGTGTTACTTTTCTGCCATTATTCGCCACACGGTGTCATTTCCTTACACGTACCTGGGAAGCAGAAGAATATACAACTGCTTTGAGCAGCACAATTTTTCAGTTGCTAAATTGACAGAAGGCGTTTCTGGGCTGATTTTCCTTGTATACATTTCCCTTGCAATATGGTTCGTGTGCATCAGATCCAAAAAGGTAAGGAGTTGGCTCAGGAAATACTTTTACTTATTTATCTGTTTTCAACACATAACATACGTTAACCCTCTGCAATTCCGTGCCTGTGGTTCAGTGACAGCTCACGATTACATGCTATGATGCGCATTGCATGCTGGGTGTATTTTTCGCTTGACTCTCCATCACATGACGCTTTCTGCCTCGCATAGTGGTGGACGTAAGGTTGGGGGGCCCGAGGCAAGGCTGAAGAGAAGGGCCTCTGATGTCGTCATCATACTTAGCCAACAGTAATAAGACCTATTCATCAAGCTTAGGAAGGGGATATGTCGGCCACGGTGTTATGCACTTCTTTTTATCTAATTGATTTTTGGTGACGGCAATTGGCGGCAGGCCGAAGCCTGAAATTTGCTTCTTGCCGGGACGGTTGGGGTGAAAGCTCTTGCCTAAAGGAGCGCTACGGCGATTCACTCAGTGGCCGTGGATCGAACACCCAACGATCTAATTGAGAGGCTGAGACTTTACCACTGAGCTGATGCTGGCCCCCTACAGTTGCTGTTGGCTTCCTTTGAAAGCGAGGTACTTACACATTACAGTTGCTAATGGGCGCCCTTTCGAAAGAGTACTTACTGTACATTACACAGTTGCTAATAGGGGCCTCTTTGAAAGCAGACCACTTACATATTGCGATTGCTGTTGGGAGCTCTTCTGAAAGCAGAGTACTTGCACATTACAGTTGTTGTTAGAGGCCCCTTTGAAACTAGAGTAGCCTACTTACACATTACAGCTGCTGTTGGGGGCCGCTTGAAGGCAGAGCACTTAATTAAGATGTGGTTCTGAAAATATTATATGAACAGGAAAGTTTTTCACCAAAAATCAGGAATATTTACGCGCGAAACACCTTGAAGGGGGGCCTTGAAAAGGGGGAGCCCAAGGCAAGTGCTTCGCTCGCCTGCCCTTAAACACACCACTGGCCTCGCAGGTATCTCTTTGTAACATATCAGCGGCAGTGGCCGCAGAAAAACAAAACTGCAATCACTCGAGGGAAGCACAATCAATCATGAATGAGATTCCCACGTTGAATCCAGGGCTGTGGGGCCGGAACTCAAATTGGAGGGTCCAGCTCCAGGTATCTGAAAGTTTGGGCTCCAGCTCCGGATCCGGCTCCAAAATATAAACCCAAGATTTCTTAAGGTGTTTTAGGGATCCGATTCGGGTACCTGGAATTGAAAACCGGGTCCCTAGAGTCAGAGAAAATTATCACCGGGTTTCTAAAATCAGAGAAAACCGGGTCCCTAGAATCAGAGAAATCGGGTCGCTACAGGTCCTTATCGGTTACCTAACATTTAAAAAAAAAACTGTATAAACGTGTTTGGTTGCTGATATATAATGATTTGGTCCAAAGAAAGCGAAAACTATTGTATTATTTTTGCAAATCGCTTGCCGCACAAACGAAATCTGTTGAACTGGAGCTCAAACTACAAACTCCGGCTTCGGCTCCACCATCTAAACGTTGTTGGCTCCGGCTCCAGTTCCAATCATCCAAAACTGCTTGAACCCCGAATAGCTCTGACATGAATAAATGGATTACTTCTGTTTTCCAAGTACATGATTGGTTGCGGTAAGTTAAAAGTTATGAAACCAAGAATTAGTACCGCTTTTGCACGAAAATCAACCCAGTGCACACAGGGCTTTGATATAATTTTTTTACAGTGATTGTTTCAGATTTTTATGAAGAGGGTAACAATGTCCCTCCACACTTCTTCACAAAACACAAAAGTATCTGCACATTTTTGTCATTTTTGTGAATTTGCTAACAAAAAATACCAGCTGTGTTTTCCAAATCCTGGTGTTGTTCAAATTCTTCACCTGCTCGTAGACCAATTTCAAATTCAGTTTTAAAAGAAATTTGGTGCATTTGGCCGAGAGTTTCAAAAACGAACTAATGTGACTGTAAAGGTTCACTTGCTGCTTCGTTTGATTGTTTTTAAACAGAAACCGGCTGCGCTGCTCATTCGAGTAGGAGACAAGAAAAGCATGTGCTGAAAGCTTAAAAGAGAGAAAATACGATATAAAAATATTTGCCAAGACGTAAATGCAGCCAAATCGAAAAGCGCACACTATAGATGCTGCAAACCTGCCTTTCAAGGTTCCTGCCAATACAAAATCTGTTATAAAAACGATGATTTCGAGCTGAACAAGAACATCAGGGGTTTCCTGTGACAAGCAATTTTGCACGCTAAATTTTCAAATCATTTGCAGTAGATCGGTTTGAGAAAACTAACTGATACGGGGTTTCTATTTAGAATTAACATTTACACAGGACGATATTTAGACTACAGCGATTACTGGCATTAAAATAATCTTGCCTCGGTAGTAGTTTCAGAACTTTCTGCTTCGGGCTTGGACTCAAAACTTGGAGAACGGCGATGCACAATGCAAGCGGAATGCAGGAAATCCCCAAAGCAGACCTTCTGCAGCGAAACATATCTTCCTAAAAGAACCTAAAACGTAAAATCAGACTGGGGATCAATGTTGCTCGTGCAAGTGTATAACGCACCGCGTCGTAAATATTAGTAAATATGCAACTAGGAACGAAAGACTTCAGCCTTGCTTGTTTATGGGCGTTTTTCAGGCAGATGGTAAAATACTGTTCTATTAGCACTTGTAGAAAACAGTTTTTTCGATAACACAGGAGATATGCTTTACGACTCAAAAAGCGCTAACTGAAAAACTGCCAAAAAAGCAAAAGTTTCACACTAATGTCAGCAAATTGTATTTTTGACATGATTTTTCCTACATTCATTAGATGCATTTTACAAGAACAAAAACTTTGAGAGGGTATCCAAAAGGTGAGTTAAGCTTCTTTCTGCCAACACAACAGTCATATAATTTAGGGTCAAAGCACTGAGACTGAGAAAAACAGCCGTTGACCAGGTTGTCTCGTCCTACCGGCATGTAGGGCTACTTTTCTTCTCGGGGTTTGAAGTTCATTGTGAATCTTATTTCAATGTGGATCTGTGATGACGCTACAAATTTGAAGGAAGTTGAAGTATGCAGAATGAACAACACAGCTGCGCATTGAATGCTGTGGCGGAATCGCTATTTTCATCGTGATGTTGCTTAGATCCACAAGGAGCTATAGGCACGACATAGTAAACCGAGATATACTTTGAAACATTTTGCGGGTTGCAGCAGCCTGCAACCATTTCGTGTCCAGGCAGACGATTATTGCTCTGCAACATTTCGTATCGTAGTACCGAAAAAGCCATGCATCCATCTTCTGTGAAAAACATAGGCAAAAATCACCTTTCGGTCGTTTTGCCAATGTATGACAAGGAGCTGCAAATACCAACCTGATGCCGTAATGGTCTTGGTGAATGTGCAGGATGTGCAAAATGGGGGCCCCATTTTGAATTTACGCTCTTTGAAGGGACCCCCATTTTTAGTTTACGCGCTTTGAAAATTTCGTGAGCTTTTGTTCATGATTGTATTTTTAGTATGATTACATATTATTTACTAGAAAACTTAGTTTGGCGTGCTACATAATCTTGTGATTGTTGATATGTTTTAACACATTGGGGTTTTCAACGTGAGGATGAAAAGTCACATTAAAATGATATGGCATAAATAGACTAATGGTTAGTTAAAGGACAAGGGGCCCAGTAAAAAAGTAAGAGGCCCCCAACTAAGGTGTGAAAAACCGTAATCAAGGAATAAGCAAGGTCTTTATTCTTTGGTCATGATAAGGGGCCAATATTTTTCATTCAACACGTATGGGGTCCCCGATCAAAATTTAAGAGGTTTCAAAATTAAGAATACAGAGTCTTGCTTTTATGAATCATTTTGTTGATAGTTGCAAGATTTACCTGGTGGCCTGCCATTCTTGCTTATGAACCTACTAGTTACCCAGTTTGCATATCCTTAAGCAAAATCCCCCCACAGAAAGGAACCATAATATTTATTTATTCAGCACATACCAAATTGTACTGTAGTTTTGTGATATTAAAATTTTTATAAACTGCCATATGTGAAGTGGTTGTAGCCTATTTAGGTCAAGCCAACAGCGAAATCTGATCAAAATGTGTGAGTCAATACTGCAAATTCCATTCATTCCAGTCTCATCACAAAAACGTACGTTTGCCTTGTTCTTTCTCAACTGGTTTACTGCAGACAAAAGGCATGTTTATCTGTAGTTTTGGATGGCGAAAGTCCAAGAACAATAAGTTCTTACAAAGCTTAGCTTGTCCCCAGGGTAACTTCATTGTTCAAACCGTTATCTGAAACACAGGTTTTGTTGGACAGAATTATAATGTAAACACCAATGTGCTAGTGTATTTTTGCATGGTCTGCTGCTAAAGCAATCTTGCATCAGTGAATCAAGCCAGAACTGAATATTGGATTGTTTTTGGGAAAACTTTCCTTACTTACTTCAATCATCAATGTTTTTTTACGCTACAGCTACGGGCATTTCACTGCAGTGATTCAGAAATGAATGTCGGTAGTACTTTTATATTTTCTTCTTGTATTATTCAAATCTAAATATAACATGATATACGCAGGGATGCAGTGCTAACAAAAAAAGTGTGGTCAAGCACCCAAAAAACTAGCCATTTTAAAGCAGCTTCAAAGTCATTTTGAAGCAAAACTTCAAAAACGTGTGGGAATGCCGTGCCCACGCTTTCCAGCCCCACTGTACCCCTGGATATACGAGTATGTGTTAAGGTTTTACACAAAGTATACGTTACTACTCTACCAGGCCCGTATCCAGCTGGGGACATTAGGCGAAGCGAAGAGTTTTCTGAGAGGGGTCCAAATTTCTAACTATGTCCAATAGTTTTAAACTATGTCCAACACATTTGGGGCAAAAAATTTTGCAGGGAGGGCGAAGCCCTCCTACGCCCCCTGGTTACGGGCCTGTACTTTACTGTATTGATACAGCAGTAATTCAAAGTATTTAGTGATGTTTGAAACTGCGGTCCTTTGTAGCAGTACGGGTTGGTTTCCTGCTTTTTGTGCAAGACGAAGGAATGAGGTAGAGATGCTGAAACATTATGGGTAGCCTAGATACTTCATCAACGCATTGGACAGGCGAACTCTCACAAGCAGCTAAGGATTTGTGCGTTAAGATCAAAAGTGGTTTTCATTTATTTTGATAGACAAATATTTTCCTTAAAACAAATCCATAGTACCATCGCCAACACACAGTCAATATACACTACTGACCAAACAGTCGACTGATCTGAATATGCCCAACAACCCACCATGAAACTAACCATACTGCTCAGCAAACCAGTGTGAGCTTCAGTTACACAAGTTAGTACGTTCAACAAATGAAAACTGCAGAGCAGATGTTCGATCAGTTTTTACATTACAATGATCATTATGCGTCGTTAACCATCTCCATTCTCTGGGTTTGGAATGTTAAAAGTAAACTGGTTAACTTCAATTGTCAGAAGGGAAGTGTGCTTGTGAGAGTACGCATGGAGACTTTTTAAGTGTCTAAATTCCAGAATGTGGCACCACATTCAAATTAGGCCAAAATTCCAAAAATGCTCACAAAAGGTCAAAAAAGTATTTGCGGCCAAACCACTTCTGAAAACGGCCAAATTTTCATAATATGGCCGAAAAAAGCCAAGTTGCCACCCGTGCTGAAGTAATTTCTGCCCATGTTAAACAGCAGTGTGGTGTTATATTTTGCTGTATGTTGTGTGTAATTGTGGTATTTATGTAGTGGGTTATGGTGCACATACGGGAAGGATAAATGAATTACCTAAGAACGCATGGAATAAGTTTCAGGGGGCATGTCTCCACCAACCTTTGGACAAGGGGGACACAACATCTAATGTCCCCACAGTATTTGTGACAAATACAAATTTCATGGTTACATTACTGCACTGCCGGGGAATAAATCAGAAAAAAAGTGATTTTCACCACCAGGTAAACTCACGGAATGTTCCGTGTGGTTTTGCTTCAAACAAGTTACAATCCAGGGTGCCTTTTTTACCAACCACACGGCAACAGAAGGAAGTGCAGTGCAGGAAAAAACGTTCAATCAATCAACTTCAGCAAAATTCTCATACCGGTAATTTGCTGCGCTTTCCTCGAACTTGTCAGTTGTTTTGTTGGTTGATTGACCAAGACACTTTTAACGCCAGCTGACAACTTTCTTGGGAAAGATTTGCTGAAGCTTTTGCACTAACAATTGATCGACTTTTCAGCCTTTCTGCAGTTGAAGTATGCTGACAAATTTGTAAAATCACACTGCTACTTCTTTTTCAAAAAGACAAATAGTGATCATGAGCTTCCGCAGGGGGGGGAGCAAAACGGGCATTTGCCCGCTCTCTGGGAATTGGAACAAAGAAGCAGAAATTTCTAGAAAACGTGAAATCAGCATTTTAATTCTGATCAGTTGGGTTAATTCTTGCAATAACAGTTTGTTTGCCGATACGACACTTACACTACAAAAGAGTCAGGTTCACTGTTCTGGTAGCCTAACATGCAGTGATGAGCTTCCAGTTCACTAAATTCGCTTCTCTACCTGCAGAGGCAGGTTGCGAAACGCGGGAGTGAATTGTTCTACTATAGGCCTTTGTTGCGTAACAATAACATGGCAACAAATCTTCGAAGATGCACTTCATGTTACGGTAGCAGGCGTTTTGCCCCATGTAACTATTGAACGCAGACTTCTTGGCAGGCACTGGTGCCACGCCTAGTGATTTTTCACTAGATCTAGTGAATTTTAGACTGACCTAGTGATCTAGTGATTTTTCACTGCAATCTAGTGATTTTTGCGAAGTACGTGCTTGAAGAAGCTCGGTTGTCTTTTTTCCAACGATTAAACTTTTCGGCCTTTTCTTAAAGATCTTTCGTAACCAACCTTTTTTAATCCGCAAACAATTGATTTAATTATGTGAATTGCTGTTTGAAGATTTGCACCCACAGAATGAGCAAGTGTTATGAAACTGACTACCACTGAAATATCCCACCTACGTACACTTGCAACCTTCCAAAACATTGGAAAAACACGAAAACAAGGAGAAGCTATTTTAATTAAATATGTATTTTGTTCGTAGTTTAATAAGATTTTGTGCTTATTCTAATAATTCACAAAGTTTGTAATTCATTTAGAACTAAAAATTTGCTGATAGATTCCTTGCTTACATCCATCGTGGAAAGTACATACTCATTTAGAACTCTGCTCACTCAGTCTTAAAATATCCATTCTTAATAAAAAAAAACATTTTCTCAGTGTAAAATTTTCTTATAGGGAAAACACTGTATGTAACTGTTGCCATAACATTGGACATTTTTTTTGTACGTCCATTTGCGTTGCATCGCCAATAAACTGGAAAAGATAAGCAAAATGTCGACTTTGCCCCCTCCTGGAAAAATTTCTGCGGACACCCATGATAGTGATGGTTTATCGAAATTAAAAAGACTCGGACGTGACTTTACGAAGCTTAATCTATTCTTTCTAGAGGTTTCCTTCGAGGAAACAAAGCTAGAAATATTTTCATCTGTACAAAGTTATAACAGCGAAACCACAGTTTTCTACAAGAAGTGCATTAAATCTCTGGCAGATAGTTGTAAGAGCCAGGATGTAAATTGGAGTACAGTTGCTTATCTGGAACAAATGTCTGCAAAATTTAACTATACATTGATCGTTAACACAGTGAAAAGTTTAAACCATAGTGAAAAGTTAGATACTTCTGCGTAAATGAGCTACTGAGCTAGTACAACCAGCCTATTCTGAAAAAAACACATATCGCATCTTTGTGAGCCACAATTACATGCTTGCATTTGTTTGTGCATAACCTATTCAAGGCTGCAGTTATTCTTTTTCGGCATCCAAACTCCTGCTGACGGAGTATGTGAATACAAATTGGATGTTATCACACAAAATTTGACCCGACACCTATTTGTGGACTGCGGTGCAGTGACGTAACGAGGCCAAGTGCCGCCCGGGGCCCATCATAAAACTGCTTCCTTTTTCACCCCTAAAATTTGCTAGTAAAATTTTAAAAAGAAAGTAGACCATGTTTCGTGCATTCGAAGATATAAGGATTAATAAAGCATCGTGAAGATCACAATCAAACATTCACAAACTAAAATGGGTCTTGTTTTTCATTTTTGATTATGAGTCTTGCTTTTTTTGCTTGTCGCCACCTTCCTCATAATTACTTTTCCTATTTTTTCTTCTTTGCATATGCATGCACAGACCCTGCATGTTTCGTAAAATTTTCTTCCCTGTTGGTTTTTAATCACCGCCAAGCCCACCACTTAACTTTGATCGTTTGCTCATTCTTGGATATTTAAACAAAAAAGTTAAAGAGGTGTGATGGCGGCATACCTACTTTGCAGATTTTAAACATTTCTGTTTGTTAATATTTCGCGTAGTATCCCATCTTTAACTAAAAAAGCATATTTACTGCAAAAAGCAAGCTATAATAATACATTTGATAATATGATCTCAGTGATGTAAAATACATTTGATTGTTTGCTTCACGTGAATTTAATCAGGGATGGCCGAACAGCGGTATAGGGCAGGGGAACACAGTAAACAAGTTGAGGGCAATATAAATTTATAAAAAGAAAATTGTTACTAATTATGCTTGTTTCTGATCAGCAACGATGTTGACCTCAAAAATAATACCATAAAATATCAACAAAAAAAACTAAGGTTTCTGGGTGCGCTAATAGCTGTATTAAATTTGTTTCAATTCGAAGTTGGTAAACCACGAAATTACCAATGACATTTTCATAAAAAGGCACCCCCCCCCCTTGGCCCATTTATGAAGGGGCAGGAGGGAAATGTCCCCGTCATGCGCCCGCTCTCCGGCGTCTCTGAATTTAATTCTCTTAGAATATATAAAAAATTCAAATGTTACCTCTGTCGGCACTTGCGTGGGGCCCTCTATAGGTGCGGGACACATTTTGATGAAATAGGTTTAAAATCGACTCTGATTGAGCACTGGCTTGCAACCTTCATCATGACCTGCAAACTTGGCCTAGCTGGTAGGCTTGATCAAATTACTCGTACATATAGAGTGTTACTACTTGCCTTCGTTGCCAACACTCGTATATGTGGGAAAGTGTATTACTAAGCCGACAAGGTGGGATAGGCCTTCTTAATGTTCAACAGTACTGATTACAACGCCTTACGTTAAACGGTAATTGGGAGGAACATCTTTATTCAGTACAGCCATTGCCAAGTTGTGCAACTGTTTCTATTAACGCCCCATTTATTAAAACCTTCACCACAATCATACCTAAACATATCTTTTCGTTAGGTCTTCAGATTAAGGTTCATGCTTCAAATTCATCAAAATGAGAGCAACACCTTTTGTAAGCTTTTCTTGTTGAAATGGCGTTTTCTATGACTGCAAATGTTACGTGTACCGTTGAAGAAAGGAGACTTCTACGAAACCCACATTGCCTATTGGCTGGCTCTGATCCGCTTTACTTGCAGTTCAAACCTACAAACTCAACTCAAAATTATCTACGCAAACATCAACTGCACCCTTTCACTTCAAGAATGGCATTTTCCAACACAATTAGGTCACATAGAAAAACAGCAGTTCTATTGCAACTAAGCAACGTTACCTTTGTAGATTTCTGCACTTCAATTGCCAAAATCTAATGTTGATAAGTCCACCCAATGACTAGGCCAGCGTGAGCAAACTATTTTTGACCTACGTGCTATTTTGGAAAAACGTGGTTACTTCCGGAACACTCCCAACAAAATGATTTAGGCTATAAAGCAGTTTTAAAACCAGAACAGGTGTCTATGTTTCTAAACGTCGAATGCATTTTTAGTGCGAAATGGTTCAGTTTGGGAAATCTATCTTTGCTGACTAATTTCCAGAAGCTATGTACAGTCTCTATCACTGTTACTATTGTACATTT
>Ga0210059_1006753_pt1 | contig 18355 bp, 8 predicted proteins | sample Ectturendosymbi2_FD_188042 | JGI IMG/M metagenome (GOLD analysis project Ga0210059, IMG submission 188042) | Ecteinascidia turbinata endosymbiont from Florida, USA - Sample 2 (SPAdes) (version 2) | ecosystem: Host-associated > Tunicates > Ascidians > Unclassified | place: Key West, Florida... | reverse complement strand
GCCGTTGCGAGTGTAGCAAGAGGTAAACGTATGAGAACAGGATTTTTGCATGTACTTCAGTAGCTTGTACCGTAGAGGTGTGAGATCTTCACAAACGAAGACATGCTGTCTTCCTTCGATATTTTTGAGTTCCCGTTTGTTAGTAAGAAACTCGTTTCTTTTTTTGTATGAAACAAATCTTGCAATGATTGGGCGTGGATTCTCACTGTTTCTTCTTTTTTGTCCTAGTCGACTAGTTGTCCTGCATGACTAGTAAAAACTGGTTTATACGCAAATTTTGTCAAAAAACGACGAAACTGTAACGCGTTAGTCAGGCAGTTGCAAGAGGCTGAGCACCTGTGCGTTAATATTATAAGCCATACTTGCGCATTAAACTTTTCCATCTGGTTTCCATCTGGTTTTGGAGTGAAGTAACGTTTGCGTTACGGTTCATTTAATCCATCATCACGCGAGCTCGTTTTCGTTTCAGATTACGTCATTATCTGCGGATTTGCAAAGCAGGGGGTCAGTTCGTGTTGTTGTACCCCCCATCGCTCCACGACCTCGACCAACTGTAGGTTCGTTGCCAGAAATCTGCTTGTTTGGTTTCTACGCAGTTTCGCCGAAAGATGAGGTTTAGTTTTGTTCAGAGTCTGATCTGCCAGAAGACTCGCTTATTACACTATTATGGTCATATTCATCATTAACAATCCGTTTTGCAAAATTTCGCGTCTGACAAATCAAACCGGGCTGCTTGCGGCTTCTTAAAGCAACCGATCGTGGTGACGTCACTGATATACGAATCTCAAAAAACGTCAGCCTGGTTTGAAGAACCGCCAAAGAATTCCGTGCACGATGACCTCATCACGTATATCTGTTAGCATTTGGTTCTGGAGCACTTGCTTGTTGTGAAACAACGTATTGTGGTGTGAAGTCTTTTACTGTTAAATAATTTTCTGAACCTGGGGTCAGCAATGATTACATGACCCGGGGTTAATGTTCCATCTAAGGTGCGCATGCGCAGTACCACCAGACCGTTTGTGCAGTGAAATCTCATTCTTCATTGGTTGTGCGTCTGCATGGTTGCGCAACTGCACGCTCACTGAAATAAACGTTTGCTCAGTGTACAATTTTCCTAGAGGGAACACTGTCCGGGGTCAGCAACGATGTACATGAGTAAACACTGGTGTTTATGTTTGCTCCACAGTGTCGACCACGACCAAAACCCTCGGACCAGTTCCACGTCCGTCAGGCCTGAACGTGCTCTCAGCTACAGATACCGATCTGTTTATTACTTGGACCCCGGTATCTGACCCCACTGTGGATGGGTACCGAATTACTGTACAAAAAGTATCGAGTTCCTACTCATCACAGCAGGTGCTTAGAATTACTTATGATTCTGTGTGTTGTCGATTTGATCTTGTGTGTTGTCGATTTGATTATGTGTGTTGTCGGTTAGATCATGTGTGTTGTCGATTTCATCCTGTGTGTTGTAAGTAGATCCTCTGCATTGTCTGTTTTGCTTCAGTACTGATGTTTTCCCAAAGTTGGTTAATTACGCTACGCTCACTGACTGACTCACTCACTCGCTTTTCACACCTGCTTTTCCTCTGAGGATGATTGCGAGCTCAGCAGCCCTAGGAGCTCTCGAAATAACTTTTCAGAAATCTCAGATAGCTCTGTTGGCTGACGGTCCTAGCAAGGTCGGAGATGCAATCATTTTACCTGGTCTTTGGTCGCCCTTTGGGCCTTTTTCTCGTGGGCGTAACCATCTCTCGATTCGGAGGGAAGTGGCGCGACATTCAGGCCCTCATAAATTATATAACTGTGCACTTTGTTACTAATTTTTTGCAACAGACATTTCGTACAAATCCCGTCTATGCCGCTTGTATTTGAGATAGTACTTTGTCAGTCGTCGCCCAAGATTCACGACCATGACCATAGGTGAGAACTAATCACTCTGGAAATTGCAAGTTTTACGATTTTGCTAAATTCTGCTTAATGACATTTTTAGATCAGCACGATTGACCCCCCAGTCCGGGCCAGTCAATTGGACCCTGACAGTCGATACTTGATCGCAGTCGTCGCCACACGAGGGCAGCAGATCAGTTCTCCTTTGAGTGGTTTGGGAACCACACGTGAGTTGCAACTGTTTTAAAATTTTTCACCAAAGTATTTAGTTTCCTTTGAACAGAGGTTTTTCGAAGCGATTAGCGTCGATGATTTAGCGAAGTTGAGGAACATCAGCTTCGCGATGATGTTTGCGTTTCGTACAATTGCGTAAGTTGTGGAACATGCTTCGCGAACAGTTTAAAGCGACTTTCTTCGCTAACATTGATTTATGGGACGCCATGTGCTGGTTGGAAATTAACCGAGATTTCCGGAAATGTTCGAAGTGTCGAAAATATATTTGAATAAATAAAAAACAGCTTCAAGTGACGAATTAAAGGTTGGCGATTGTGTGTTTTCATTGAAAGAATTGTGCAGATTGTGAAAGCGGCATAAAATCGGTTTAAACGAGCTGCGTTTCTGGATACAAAGATATTGTCTGCTTGTGTGATGGCGGCAAGCTAAAGTAAGACATTTGAACGCTGATTAGGAAAAGCAAACGGACTTAAAACATTGCAGTACCCAGTGAGAGATCATCTGTCTCGTCAACGTCAGTTGCCTCGACGTCATCAGCGCCTGATGTCGTCAGCATAACGTCAGCAACCACACCAGACTCAAACTCGATTTCTGCGGATGTCAACGTCCAACCCAGCCTTGGCGATGGAACAAGTGCGTTTAAAAGACAGCAGAGAGTTCAAATAGTTTATAAGTGGTTTGATTTGTGCGTCGATAGACGCGCGATTGTTTTGAAATCATTCGTGCAGCACGTCATCGCCATAGCACGTCATCGCCACAGCACGTCATCGCAATAGCACAACAGCAATCTTCTTTCACATCTCCCACGTAATGCCCAGAGAATATCTTCCTTTAGTGGGCTTGTTGTTTGGAAATCTATATTTTAAAACCTGTACTTAATCTAAATCTATTCTTGTATTTGATTTTTGTGATTGGCGTTAGTTTCACTGAAATATCTTCTCCACTCTCACTTTAAAAAACAACGTCTACAATTAAACTGTGGAAAGCTGCGAAAATCGACAGCAGCTGCTTATCCCATCTTGGATGTTTAGAAACACAGCGTTTTTAAAGTCCTTTTAGTTTTGGAAATCACTAGTTTGATTTTATTTAAATCATTGGTTGCTACTGTTTTAAAACGACTGTCGTGACATCCATGTTTCGCTCTATGGATAACTGCAGCAGATGGGGGTGCAGATAGTGGGGTTGTACCCCAACACTTTTCAAGTTTTCGAAAAATCAAACACATTTTTTGAAAATTTTAAAACGTCTTTTATCAACCTGACGGATTAACACATCACATTTTTGAAAATAAATTAGGTGACGATATTTTGTCTAGTACAATGTTTATACAAAGTTAACTGCAAACCCATTTTTGCTGTAGGGGACTAAACAAATGTTCAACCCGATCATGATCTTTTGTTGACCCTTAAAACGGTGATATGATGGTTTTGTGTCCTGTCAAGGTTTTCGTGTTGGAAGACAGTAATATTAATTTTTTTGCTCATTGGCAGCCATTTAGAACTTATTTTTTCGTGAAAAAAAAATCAAAAAAATTGGACAAAAATATTTTTCACCCCAAACATTTTTGTTCCCATAAGAAAGTGGTTCTTAACGGTGTCCCCAGTAAAAATCTGGGATACCCAGGAAGATACCCAGGAAGAATGCCAAAGTGTTTTCTGTCAACCCTCAGATGCACTAACAACAACGACACCACTATGACCAATGACGTAACCTAGTTTTGCAGACGAGGGTCTCCAGGCCATTGTCTTTAGGAATATGGCTCTTCGTGGTTGGAAAGGTTAAGAACCACTTCCCTAGGGCTATGCTTCTAACTGGCGACGTGTTTTTTTGAGTACTTCGCTGTGAATTCGACGACCCGAGTTTGTGTGGGTTTCTCAATGACGTTGCTGACGATTTTGATTGGTCGAGAGGTAACGGTTCAACGGCTTCGTCTGACACTGGACCAACGAGAGACCATACTTTGAACAACGAACTTGGTACGTCTTGTGTTGCTCGATGCCATCTCTTTCTGTTGAACTTGACCATACTACCAATAATCTTTAAAGTACTTGTAGTTCCAGAATAAACATTTTCAATATCAACTTGTTGCTGTGCAGTGAGTTTGTTTCATTAAACCACAAAACGAAAATAGCAAAATTGAAAGATTTGTGCGTTCGCATTTTCTTAAATTTTATTGTGACTTGCAGGTTTTTATATATTCATTGAAGCTTCGAGACCGCGTCGTCAAGGAGACATTGCCCGTTTGGTGTCTCCCTTACTTGAGCCTACAAAAGGTTGGTGGCATTTTCCCACCGCAGTCCTGATGTGACGTTACCTGTGTTGCTAGAGTTCAACGATTTCATAAATAGTTTTGCTATAATACTTGGATTTTACTGTTTGGCTACACGCGTGTACCTTTGCGGGCTTTCAAATGGAAAGTCGCCGTTTTGAGCAAGTTCACCCTCGAGTGCAGCAAGGAGAGTGTTTTATATTTCAGCTGATGTAAGACGTTTATCGATTTGCTTGAGGATTAGTGTCAGCAAACAAGTCTTTGTGTTTAATTTCGAAAGCAACCTGTGTCTTATCTTAAGGTCAATGCCTGGAATTCCACTATCACATGTTCGGCGTTGGCATCGGTGACCTGGTCGTGTATCTTCAACCTGTTGGGTCGAACGTTCAGGTCAAAGTGTGGTCCGAGACTGGTAACCAGGGCAACCAATGGAAGCGAGCCAGGATTGATTTACGCAATGAGTCACCGTTCCAGGTAAGTGATAGGATTTAAATTGTATCTTTCATATGCCAAGGGGGGCGATAAAGTTTTTTTTTCTGATTAAATCATCATTTAATTAACTTCAAGTGTGCCAACGTCAACGAGAAATGACCGGCATTGCAGATACATATATATATAAACTCTATCTTGTATCGCACACGTTATAATTACAAGTTTTTGTTTAAAGATCATCTTCGAAGCTGTCCGTGGCAGTGATTACCATGGCGACACTGCCATTGATGACATAACCGTCCTCCCCGGCCCATGCCCAAGGCCCGTCATCCAATGTGGATTTGAACAAATAGACATGTGCGGTTTCATTCAGGTGAGGCAAGATATCATCTTTCTTGACAATCCTCTTTTTTGCAATGACTTCTTTGCCAATTGTACAAATACACCGATGTTTCCGCCTGTTTTCGCGGCTTCCATCGGTTTCTGTTTACGCAATTGCCACCGGTTTTGCAAATATATTCCGTAACACGTGCTCGACGACTGTTGCATTTACCAAACTGAGGCTTCTACATCGAAACCAACTACTGCAGGGATTATTTATTCAGGCCGTCGTTGAGATCGCTGCTCTAGTTGTTCTCTGACTCATTGTTTGAATAGGCAACGTGACGAAGTACCAGTTAATGTACCATTCCAACGCACGTTTCACAAAGTGATTTAACAATCTGTTGTAACAGTTTTAGTTTGCTTATTGGGTTCTGTTGAGGGATCTGTAAATGAAAGGTTGTTGTCGCAGGAAACCGATGACGAATTCGACTGGGATCGTAATAATGGTGCAACGTCATCGGCTGACACAGGGCCAATCGTGGATCACACCCTGGGAAACACAGGGGGGTTCTACGCCTACATCGAAGCGTCTAACCCAAGGTGGGCTGTTCAGAAAGTGAACTGCTACTGCGTGCTCTTGTTTTGTTGATTTGATTGTGTGGAGTTTGATCCGAGCTTCAAATTTGAATTTCCACGATAGTTAATTTATAATGAAATGTTTTATATCTCTTGGCTGTGTTTGTTTTTTAGAGGGAAGGGGCATTTTCTGTAGTTACGCGGTCAGGGAGCAACAAAGGTCTATTGCAAGATTATAATGTCTCGTGTTTGAACAACCGGTGGGGATCGAAGCCCAGACCTCATGAGTCTAAATTCGTGCTCTGCACATCTGTCGTCCCGAAGCTATGTGCAAAACACTTCAATACTTTTTATTGCAAACACACTTGCTGTTCTCCATGATCAGGATTGCATGCATGTTCCTGATTAATTTCTGTACCTCGTATATTGGTCAAAGCTTCTCACTAAGGCACGGGAAGGTTTAGCCCTTCATGGGTCAGATCTAAAGCGCTTCCCTATAAGAAAAGAGATCCTGGCATCCAATAGTTATTCATTTTCTGTTTCTATAAAAAGTGAGTGTGTCTTTGAAAACTTTTTGTCTTTTTAAACTCTGCGTTCTGTGATCGGTTTGTTTGTTAAAAACAAGATAATGATAAAACTCACAGTAAATTGGAAATAAATCACAACAATGCTGTTTCAATTTCACGCACCTTCAGGCTTTCAGGTGATAAAGCGAGACTGTCAACCCCAACTCTTCCTCCAACTGAAGCCCAGTGTTTGCAGTTCTACTACCACATGAATGTAAGTTGTTATTGCAATCATGCTTCCTGGTGGAAGGTGGGTGTTGTATTGCTGGTAGTGCTTGGAAATACAGATGCATCTGGCGGCTGTTTAGTATTTTGATGCAGTGCTTGGTTGCAAATAATTGAATCAGTGCTTCATATACCGCCTATAACCACACACTTATTCTCTGTTCCACATCTGCCTGCTGTCACGTGTCTGCTACTTGTTGACGTCTGAGCCATCGTTCCACTTCACTGCACACGCGCTCTTAAGTTGATTGGCTTTAAAATGCGCGTTTGTTTTTAATAAAATTGTCTGAGACCATACAAACTTCAAAGTTTTCACTTCGTTTCAATTTTTTAGACAGTGTTAAATTCTACTTGTTTTTTTTGCATTTATTGGCACCTATTAATGCTGAACGTATTAATTCTCATTTCATACCTTTACAGTATTTCTACCTAATTCAGTTTGTGAAAGCAAAAAAGTTCCCGTGTCAGTTTGTGACTGTTAAACTGAATTCAAGTAGTCATTAAAAACCATTAGAAAAGTCCTTAAACACCGTTGAAATTCCGTTAGATTTTTAATTGTGATTCTCTATGAACCATGAAAAATCCTTGAACCTTGAAAAATGTTTACCCAATTATTTTTTGAGAACACAACTTTTGTTGCTGCAAAATAATTCAATTTACCTTCATTGAATCGCCCGTCATGTTGCCACGAGCCGATGGTTTCATTTAGGACCGACCAAGCGGTTTTTAATATAATTTCAGCTATTAAATTGTATGCTGTAAATGAGACGATCGCTTCAACTATTTGTTGGTAACTTGTTTGGCAAGACAGGTTTTTCAACCGAAACGGCGCCCTCGTGCGACAGGGTGCGCGCGCCGCAGTTTTCATGTTTTTTCGGAAAGTTTAAATTTCATTTATATCATAATCAAGGAGTTGTGTAAATTATTTGGGGGCAACATCAAACGAAATGATTTTACGCGCTGTTGAAATTTTGCAAGCGTGGTAGTGATTGCTGAGTCATGCAGTACGTGGTAGTGACTGCTGAGTCATGCAGTATCGTGGTAGTGATTGCTGAGCCATCCAGTATCGTGGGTGAAACGACAAATTCAGTAAAACATCTATTTTCAAACTTTCTATATTCTCTGATGTTTTTCTGAAGCGAGGAACGCCTGATCATGTTTCAGGGTTTGGACATAGGACGGCTGAATGTGTATTTGGTTCAAGACTCCAATCCCAGCGATCTCGGAGCGGCTATATGGAGCAAGGAAGGTCACCAAGGTTGGAATCCACTAATAATTGATTGTTTATTACTATTTGCACCCGTGGAGTTATTTTTGTTATTAAATTTATTTTATCAATGTTTACGAGTTGAGTGAAGATAATAAAGATGATTTGTTGTATTTTAGTTGGTCATTTGAAAAACAACAACACAGTCAATATATACAAATACGGGCATTTCCTGCAATACCAGGTTATGCTTTAGAGATTTTAAGAGAAATGTCTTCAAAATTTTGTCAGTAATTGCCTGCTGAGGTCATCAATAACGTATCAAACAGTTCACGGTGAAAAACGCTTAAATTTGACACATAAATGTTACTTTGATTCCACAAAAGCTTAAAACGTTTTGTCACGCACCACTGATGAATCTCACTGCAATGGTATCGACATCCCTGCTGTAACATCAGCATTAACAGAACTGTTTGGATCGATCGGTGTTTTGTGTAAACCTTCAAACTTGCTTCCAACAAAATGAACACGCGGAACAAGCTTTGCAGAAAAGCGCTCGTGTCTTTCTGACCTTTCTTCGCGACCCAGTCCATTAACATACATTGAAACTGTTGCTTCCAGGTAATGACTGGGCGTTGGCCCGGACCGATATCGTTTCTTCCGAATCATTTCAAATCGTTTTTGAGGGGGTTCGCGGCGATGACTTCAGAGGTGACGTCGCTATCGATGACATTCTCATCACCGAAGGTCTTTGCAACCAACCTGGTCAGTGGTTGCTTTGCTTTATGTTTTGCTGTTTAGAAAATTCTGTTGACTTTTTACGCGCTATGTATTAAACGATAAGTGGGTGGAAAGATGGTTCCGAGAATGTTTTCTTTGAATCAGAAGCTAAAAAGTGATGGCAAACACGCTGTTTGCAAGGAATGAACATATGTCTAAGTCACAAAAGTCACTGACGTAATTGAAGGCTCATTGGAATTTTCGAAAGACATATGTTTTAATCTCATAAAATGTCATCGAAAACAACTCAGAACGCCGAAAATGATTTCATTTAACTCATTGCTAATTGTTATTTGCTTGTCGCTAAAATATCTTCACAAAATGTTCACGTTCTGCTCATTCTCCGAACATGTGTCTCTTGTGCCCGCTAGTGGCCAAACGACGCCGGCATGTCCAGTTCCTGGGCCTGAGGTGACCTTTGCGCCCCCAATTGGTTGGTATAAGGCTGGGCAAATATTTTTGCTCGGAGGCCACTTTGAGAAGGCCGCGTTTAGCAGAGAGCCGCACCTTCTTGTGGAAGTGAAAGCAAGTCTCAGTTAATAGCCTCAGCACTAATATTAACTCTGAGAAGTTGGAGTAAATTTCAGATTTGAAGAATTTCCTGAATGCTTCTGCGGGCCACTGGAAGCGCTGTTTAACCCGCGTGCCGCTAGTTTCCCCCCCTTGGGTTTACCTATCACGGGTTGATGAGGCGGCAATTCGGAGTGTTTGGACGGAAGGGAAAGACGACGTTGCGTGATGATTTTTTGCAATTTTCGGTAGCCAGGCATCTTTCAGAGGATTTGCTTTGTTAAAGAAAATACGGATGTTCCGCCAGTTTACATGAAATTTTGCACTTTCTTTTGATGATCACGTTTTGCAAAATTTCCAAGTCCGGCAGTTGTATCTTCAGCGAGTCTGCGCTCCCCTCCGAGAACAAGTGCAATCATTCCATGAATGCAATGCAGTTGATAATCGCCGCCGCTTATCAACGGCGTAAGGATTCATCCGCGATCGCGGCTTTTCATTCTGCTGAGTTATTGTTTTTCAAAGGAAAACACTGCCAATGGGGCTGTAAAGTTTTTCCAAATGTTTCCTGCAGCGTCTGAACCGCGATTTCAATCAACTTTGACCCTTTAACGACGATTAAGGTGTCTGTTTCTCAGTGAAACTGGAGTTTTTATTACATCCAACAGAATGCGCCATTGGCCGCAAGTTCCAGGGACACTGCTACAAAGTAGAAGAGCAACTGCGCAATTATCAGGACGCGAGCGCCGCTTGCGCCTCTAGTGGCGGTTTGCTCGCCGCGATCAAGACACAAGAACAACAAGATTTCCTCGAGGTAGAAGTTTTAACGATTCTTGTGCTTTGTACTTATTACGTTGAGCTTAAATTGATAGCTTCTGCAAATTCCACGTTGTCACGAAATGCGAGTTTTATGAAAAACACTCAAAACTTTTCGCCTTTTAATAGCATGATGTTATTTTTCACCAGAATTATGTTATTTCTCAATTTGCCACCAGGATGTATGTCCTTTTTCATCAGCATAATGTTATTTTTCACCAACATGATGTTATGGTTGATATCGTTGCAAAGATTTTGTATTTCCTACCATATTTAAATAAAAAACAGTCGGTTATGTGTTCCTATACAGAGTTTGGTGCGTAACTATGGGAACAATTGGACGTTGTTTTGGATCGGTGTGAATGACCGAGGAATTGAAGGACGCTTTGTCAATAGGTATTGTTCCTTTTATTCGATCAGAAACATAAAATCAAACCAACCAGTTTAACACAGAGTTGCAGATGTAGTTTGCAAAGCTAATCCTTAGATGTGGTTGCACATGTCACGACAGCAACATGTATGAGCGAACGATGTCGTATGCAGTAGTGTCTGGTGAATGTGTAGCATTGCGAGGGTTGAACTTGTAACTTGATCCATGTTTCAACCGGGTATATGTTGTAACATTGTGCAAGTCCAGGAGAATGTCTTATTTCTGGAATCCATAAGAGGATGGAATGTTACAAAAATTGTCTGATTAGATGTTCAGAAAATGGGATGACTCCTCTTTATCTTCGTTGTTGTAATTCAATCGCGTAAATGAATCCACGGAGCGTACTGGTTTCATTTCTAACTCACAATGCGCTGTAGTGTCGCAGAAACGTGCTTTTCTATTTTTCGTAAATGTTTTTACTTGAGAGATACCGATAGAAAATAGATTTCGTGCAACTTTTGTTGCAAATTAAAGCCCTGTTGGACGTCAGCCCAATATGCCGTATGTGCTGACGTTGCAGTGACAACACCCCTATGACGTTCAGCGCATGGGCCGAAGGCGAACCCAACGATGTCATCGGTGACGAAGACTGCGTCACAATGGAATATGCATCGAAAAACAGGCGTTGGAATGACGTTCCATGTAACCGAGAACAATGGTATATTTGCCAATACCCAATAACCGTGTGATATCACCCATTATTATTCCCACTCGTTTTCTTTCCAGGTTTTTCCATTTACGTGTTTGCTTTTCGCACTCACAATCAGTATAAAAGATTAAAGCAAAAACCCATAGGGTACATTTATCTGAAATAACGTGTGTGCATGTTTGTTTCCACGCTTTTCCACGTCATTTACCAAACGCGGTTTGAACACACCGATCACTGTGTTGCTGCAACACACCGATCATTGTGTTGCTGCAACACACCGATCATTGTGTTGCTGCAACACACCGATCATTGTGTTGCTGCAACACACCGATCATTGTGTTGCTGCAACTCCCGTGGGTGCCGCAATTGCCAAGTAGGGAGAACTCATCAACGCTGGGGTTACGGCAATCTTTTTCGGGGATAGAATAAAAATACAAACGACTGCCAATTATCTTCCATAAAGACTGCTGAAATGAATTGATTGATTGATCAGCGGGATAGAAAACAAAGCGAACACCAAAGAAATATCAGTTCGACTCTGTGGCTCATAACACCGTGTTCTCCCCAACTATTTTCTGCGATTGTACATTTCAGCCCGTAACTACGGGCAGGGTTTCATTTCTCGCGGCATTTTCACACTTGTGCTGCTTCATTGACTGATTACGTTCCATCAACGTCATAATTGCGTTTTATCAACGTCATAGCGACGTTGCGTAGCAACAACCACTGCCACAATGTGCACCATTGTTTCTGCGACGTTTGCAACTTTTGATCGTTCTTCCTTGAGTTCATTGCTTTTCTGATGCGTGACGATTTTTCAGTACTTCAAGCATTTCCACTAAATTCTCGTAATTTTGTTTTTTTCGTGTACTGTTGTTGTCAACCTTTTTAAAATCATGCTTTCACGTTTCAGCATCTTTTATTTCATAGCAACCTGTTTCAGAATTTTGCGCAGAGGGCTTTCCTACCTAGAACGCAAAATGCTTTTGAAGCGTACAACGTATGCGATGAAAACAAAGTAGATAGATTTCGACAAGTATCTGTGCAGCGCACAAGAATATCTGATCTCATGCTCTGTTGGGAAAAAACGTTTTTCCGCGTCGTCGAAATGTCTGACATTTTGCAACTTGCTTTAATTGTGTGGCGCGAAAAATCAATTATTTAAAAGAGCAGATGATTGTTCGTTTCCTTGCGTCTATCGTCAGTTGTTAGGAAGTCGAACTCGAACCCGAGCCGGTAAGTTTGCAGACACAGTGCTAGGCGCTCATGACGTCAGCGATACTGACGTGTCTTCACTTAGTTCTTCCTTTGAAAATACAGTTTAAAATTTTCTTTCGTTTTGGCATACACACTGTGCAGAGCCTATTTTGAATGCATTTCAGCAGTAAAATTTTCCCTAAGGGGACTTTTAGGGGGAGTTTGTCCCCTTGCATGAACAAATTAGCGGCAACAAGATTGCTTTTCATTTCGCACCAACGAAAGAAACGTGATCGCTGATATGTCGATTTTGTGCGAACGTCGATTTTACGTCATCAGGTTCAGTTTACTCGCTTAGTTCCTCCTTTGACGTGTGAACCCACATTGTTACGAGTGGTCAGTGGGACTCATCTCAGCTTGCTTAGGTTACTTCAACAATGAATGCTGCATTGGTAGTAAATGCTTTCTTGCACCGAGCACGAGGTTGGTAAGATCACAAGTATTTTTTTAATGTATCTTTTAAGTTTATCAAACCCGACCTTACAGATTAATTGAACCGATCCACTGCTGCCTATACATGCGAAAACTCGTCCGTTACTTTATGGTAATAGTTACAGGATAAATGGTAAAAAATCCCCATGATCCGTCTCTGGTCGCCACGTCGCTTCTTGTATCAAATAGAAGCATCAGTTTTTCCGACGCTCAGTTCCAGCAATAACGATAAAGAAGTTGGAAAGTAAAAATGGTCATTTGAAACACTGTGTTAACCCGAGTGCATGAACTCGTCCCCTAAATTTATTTTCAAATTCCAGGTAACCGATGGGATCCGATAGAAAACGCTGGAACCAGCGACATACAGAACTATTTTGAAAGCAAATCCATCCATAACAGGCCATCAACCGCGAGGCAATTACCCCAAAAATTGTCAAATACCTTTCAAAAGCGCCGAAAACGTTTTCAGTTGTTGGGTAAAACAACAAGTTGCACTTATTTCGTCCCTCCCCTGAGAAAATGAGCTGGTTACGGCCCCAATCCAGCGCATAGCCTTATCAAATGTCCCCTGTACGCAATTTTTACGAGGTTCATATACCCGGTCAAAAATACTTTTGAATTCGTTGGATGATAACCTGTTAAATCGAAATCGTTTGCGGAATTAATTGTTATGGAACTCTACCATTTTTAAACGTTTTAGACAAAACAAACTGATATTGAGTTCGTTATTTTTACTTCTTGTAGACAAGTACAGTACACGCAAATAAATCTTTGCAAGGGTCAAAAATAAGCATTAGCCTTGGTCCAAATGGAAGACGCACAGAATAGGTTTAGGTTTTGACTTTAAGGCGGAAATTTATCATTAATCAGGACCTCGAAAGTTACTGTTTTTAGTTGGAGGCTAGCGACTGTTCTGGGAATGTCAACAATTTGGTAAAGCACGAATGTAACTCACTTCACAAATACATCACGAGCCTAAACAACTAGCATGACGAGGCCACGCTATTACAGTGCAGCGTTTAGCCTGAAAGAGCTTCGTTCTGACAAGCCAACTTCTTGTGGTACAAACTGGCAGGGGTTAACCCGGGCAAGCCACTGGCTATAGTCTAAACGGGCAGGGATTAACCCGGACAAGCCACTTCAGACTGGCAGAACCATGCTAGGACAAACCAGCTTCTGGGAAACTTTAAACTGACATGGCATCTGGTACAAGCCGCGGACTACCACTTTTTATTCCTGATCATAGCCGAAGTTCTCAGACGTGGGTCTATGACTTAACCTCGGACTGCGCACTGAAGGCGGAATAAGCCAGTTTCTCTTTCCTGACTATAGCCGGAGTTCTCAGACTCGGGTCTATAGCTTAACCTTGGACTGCAGCCTCTTTTTGAATTCGTTCTGGCTGTTTCAGGATTGCGGACTTTTCAACAGGCGTACTTTCTGTACAGTAATAAAGTTGTTGCAGCCACTTGCCTGTAACACACGTTTCTACTCGGCCTTGTTACGTAAGGCTGCACTGTGAAGCCCTCTTCATTAAAGTAATTCGGAGCTGTTGGCCGAAACACAAGGTTGACATTTCATATGTTACCGCGCAAAATCACACCAATTAATTTTTAAAACTAATATGTCTTATCACGCAAGCTGGGAGGCCAGCTGAAATGTGAGTGTGACAAAATTCACTTTAATCGTTACAGGGCAACAGCAAAGTCATATTTTAAAGTGTAGTCACGATAAAGTCTTGACTTTTCAAGTAAATAAGAAGACAACTTATTCATGTTAATAATGTAGTCAGTTGTAATGACAAAAGCTGTAGAAACATAAAATTTCTAGCTTTATACCTATAAGTTGCTTGAATAGGAGAACCGATCTGAATCGATTGTCGATCTCTTAATCGCAAATTACTCAGATGCAGAATTAAAATATGAGAGTTATATGAGCGTCGTAATATATCGAGAAGTGTTTAAACACTGTAGTACTTCGTATATTGACACTAGTTTATGTTATTTAAATATATTTATTGTGACTAAGAAAAATTACGAAACCACAAATAATATGATTCACTGGTGTGTATAATTTATAGTGTGAACCATTGAGAAATAGTTTTCATTAGGGCCATTAATGAGGGCTGTTAAACAGACATAGTTTCTGCGAGAACGGTCCCTGATTCAGTAATGAGAACACATGCATAAACGATATCTACTGGATCAAAAGCACCCTACGATGTCACCTTCGGGGGTTGCAGCTGATGTAACACGTGCGCGTTGTTGACGAGTGATATGAAGTTGCGGATTGTGACTTTCTTTAAAACTAGGAAAGGATGCAATGACAACTGAGTCGACAAAATCCGCTTGTGAAGTTGCGAATCAAGCTAAAGCACGTAATTTAAAATCGTTCGTTTATGCCGAATACAATGCATTGACGTTTGCAAAGTTGCTTGGAATTCAGAAGGATTGAAATAGCTATGGGCTTCAATTAAAAAGTCCAATCGCCTCTGATTAAATTTAAAAAAAGGCAAAAGTAAGCTAATGTGGTTCAGCCATTCGTACACAAAAGGGTAAAATGGCGAACTGGGCGGAGAAAAGTTTCAATGCCTTCTTTTAAAGGCAAATTCCAGATTCAACCAAGGGCCTCAATTTTTAATGAAGTGTGACTTTTTTCTTTAATGAGTTTGCTTGTACAGCAGCATCTTCCTTTATGGCGGAGACTGTTGTGATCAGTCAGTCCTTCGTCCACGTGCCTTAGAAATTCTCTCAGCCACCTGCTTCCCAGGTCAGTTGAGTGGAACAGTGAGAACCATGCGACCAACAAAACAAGTTTCGTCATCGAGCGGCAGACATCGGCAATCGAGATGTTCGCGCGACGCTTTTGCAATAATAACAATCTGTAAATGTGATTCTTTGCTTGTCAGTGACTGTGGCGGACGCATAACCCGCTGCAGGCAATCCATGGCACAGCGACAGCAGCGGTTTATAATTTAGAAAGCAAGGCTTGAGAGGCGCGACAAGCCTGCAAGGTTTCTACAAACTTCTTGCAGTTGTTGCAAAAGGTCATTCAAATATCAACCAGTGATGCTGCGCATGCGCAGAGAATTTGCTTCGAATTATACGTTTACGAGGGTTGGAGCAAGATTGTTTACAAACATCGAAATAGATGGCTTACTTTTGCAATTAGCTTACTCTGTCATTTATATTCAAACAAAACCGGATATAATTTTCTTCCAGGTTATGCTTTATAATCTATGACATCAAACGTCAGTATAACTCGGATTGAATGCTCAAGATTGCATTTGAAAACAGAAACGTATAACTTAATAAGAAATAGTTTGTCTGTCCAACCGTGGTCGATTAACGCATTCTCGATCAACGATGTCTCACGCTTTGAATGAATACCAAGATTCAAAGACTCTTCGTCCGGGAGGATGTAGTCTCGAGATCGGATCACCGGGACCAGGGTTGCTGAAGAAGATCGCGGAATACTTAGACGTGAGTAAAGTTTTTTCTTGGCGTTCAGAATTAAATGCTTCGGCCCTGGATGGTAATTACATTTCGGAAAATCTAACCACGGCTGTGGGACAAATGGAAAACACTGGAGAAGAAAATCTGGCATTGCCACACTAGCAAAGTTTTTAAAGGCCTGAATAATGTCTGGTGCTCATTGCATTTATGTTTCACTAACCATTGGATTCAGCCATAGTTTAATGTAAAAGTTAAGGGGATCTGTCCATATTTGGTTCAATAAAGTTGGAAGCTGTTTTCATTTTATGTTTGCGTTTGGTGCTGTTCGTGTGGCAATGATGTTGCTACAGCTTTTTTTCTTCTCTAAAGAAATGACTTCATAACTTTTCTACCGGAACATAGTGACTACGCCTTTTTCTGAATGTTTGTTTTTGCAAAACAATTTACGAAAATATTATTCAAACATTTTCCGCAAAATCTCCAGGCAGATCTTAAAATTTTATCATTACTGTTGAGTATGTTTTTTTATAAATAAACTTCCACGTAGCAGAATGACAGTGGTGTTTTGTTAAAAAGTGTCAAGTGATGTCAATTTTGCCACTGATTTTCACTGAGTTAGGTTTACTTGTAATGTGTTTATAACTACAAATGCTGTTTATAACTACAAATACTAACGCAAGTTACTGAAAATCAAGAAACAAACTTCGAAAATTTTTACATGACTTTGGGCTGACGACATTTCAAATTTGCAAAAGATTTTATTAACCTTTTGGGAAAAATCTTTAAAAAAATATAATCTTTCTCAGCTTGTCATCAAATACTGTAAACCAAGCAAATTTTTCGTAGTTTTACGCGTTATTCGACAATTTTACAGGAAGGCAATCGACAGCTGTCCAAGATGAAACGTCGCGAGGATATTTTACAATATGGGGTTTTAAAGGGGGGATATGAAGTTCGTGAAGAGACGGCCAAGTTCTTGACAAGACAATACGGACAACCTGTTGACAAGTAGGAAAACTTAGAATGGAAAATTTACATATTCGGTTATCTCGGTTTCACGGTCCCTGTCGTGCATAAATCGCTGCATAAGAAATCAGCAACACTATGCGGACATGCATCGAATTGAAATTAGTCCACAAAGAAATTTAGTCCACAAAGCTCTATGAGTAGAAAAAGATGTACAAGGAAGATACTCACTGCTGATTTAATGAAAACATTTTCAGTAAATCGGATAACGAACACCTATACTATTCATAGCACATAATTCAGCAGAGTCTATCACATAAAATCCATATCTTATTGCTAATTCAACATCTGAGACATTTTCTGTATGTTACAAGTTGTCTTGAAAAGCTGAGAGTAGTATTTTTGTGAAAGTGCCCAACTTTCGATGCCAAAGGATTTCAAGAAGAAACTACACTGTTTGACAGAGTTGGTTGCAGTGGTAAGAGTCTTCTTATTCGTCGTTTGAACGAGTTATTACTGTCCAATGCTAGGCCGCACTAGATCTAGGGGCAGGTGTTGAGCAACCACTTCATTATCTCATCGTCCAGAATAGTCAGGTCGTGCAGTCCGTGGGAAGGTTGACGGGTTTGACGTTGGAAGATAACATGGTCGACGGTTTGTTCTTCTGCGCCACACGCACAGGTCGCAGAGGAAGCCACACCCCACTTGTGTAACCAATAGCCGAAACGTCCGACACCGGTGCGGAGGTGGTTATGCCGGACCCAGGCTCTTCTTGGGTGGATCATTCCAGGAGGGTGGGTGCCGGTGTCGGGGATACAAGTAAGGATTCTTGTAGTGTTGTCTAACCACGCCGCCTTCCATCAGTGATCCGCCCACTGAGCCGCACGTGTGTTGTTGTTGTCAGATGACCTGCTGAGTTGTTGTGCGGGGGGTGCAAATGGGTGTCTCGATTTGAGGCGCCGTGCATCTGCACGCGATGGACAGGCGCCGTGCATCTGCACGCCGTGCATCTGCACGCGGGTGAGCGCCGAGTGGAGCAGCTGTCCAGGCTCCATGGCACGGCGTGCTGGAGATAGTGTGTCTCCATTTCAACGAAGCTTAGCAGGTTTGATGCCTGCGAAGATAGGCAGGCTGTCCGCTAGGATAGGCATACAGGGTGTTTCACAATTGTTGAAACAAAGCGATTGGGCACAAATCCAGGATTTTAAACGATACCACAATGATGATTACATTTATTGAAAGGTGAAAAGATAACATTTTATAATCTGCAACTGTTTGTCCTCAAATCAGAAATAATATGTCAAGAAGAGTCCTAGAGTACATGCTCCTTGGCTCCTTCGTCG
>Ga0210059_1006752_pt1 | contig 18356 bp, 15 predicted proteins | sample Ectturendosymbi2_FD_188042 | JGI IMG/M metagenome (GOLD analysis project Ga0210059, IMG submission 188042) | Ecteinascidia turbinata endosymbiont from Florida, USA - Sample 2 (SPAdes) (version 2) | ecosystem: Host-associated > Tunicates > Ascidians > Unclassified | place: Key West, Florida... | reverse complement strand
CAGGACCAGGAGATCCTACCGAATAAAGTGGAAGGCCCTGGCGGACAAAGATGTAAGAAAGACTTTTGCGGACAGCGTATCGTCCTTGTTCCGAGAACTGTTGGAATGCACAGCGGACGCGGAAGTAGAGTGGCGGCTGTTCAAAGCAGCTACAGCTTCACCTGCTGTTCGGGTATGCGGACGGAAACGACTCGGTGTGGAGAATAATGGCAAAAAAAGTAACCTCTTTATGGAACCAGGAGGTGAAAGATGCTATTCGAGCAAAGAAAGTAGCCTACAGGGCCTGCGCCTTCAGAACAAAGCCGACTGTTCTTTGCAATCGCCGTTCGCTGAGGCACCGAAGTCCGCAACACTCATGGTGAAAAAGCCTGCAATGTCATGCTGCGGGATCAATCAACTATCAAAATGGTATCTTAATCAGCAATGAGAAGGACATCCTTGGCAGGTGAAGAGAGTATTTCAAGATCTTTTGGAACCCGGTCAGCACTACACCACCGAACACACACGAGGTACATTTGGGGAGGAAAATACCATCACTGCAGCCGAAGTTTTCCTTGCCGTCAAAACACTGAAGGCTGCAGGCTGTGACGAAATCCGACCTGAAATGCTCGAAACCTTGAATCGAGATAGTTCTGTGGCTGGCGTGTGTGTGTCAGGTGGCCTGGTGTTCTGGAAGGGCACCCGGAGATTGGTAAACTGAGGTGATCATCCCCAAACACAAAAATGGAGACAGGAGTGAATGCAGCAACCACCGGAACAATTCCTTGTCGTCACTGGAAAAGTGAATGCCAAGTGCCTTGAAAAAAGATGCCGCAAAATAATTAAACCAAAGCTGGATCATGCCCAGCGCGGTTTTCGTCCGGGTCGCAGCACTACAATCCAAACTTTCACTGCAGCCAATTTTCGAGAATTTTTGGAGTACGCGAAAGACGTTTACACATGTTTTGTCGACATCGAAAAAGCATACAGCCGGGTTCTTTGTGAAAAGCTTTGGGGGAGTGTTGCAGTAGTACGTTGTTGACGGCCGTCTGCTACTGGCTGTCAAGCCACTGTATTCATGCTCAGAAGTTTGTGTCGTTTACGCTTTTGCGGACGATTTGCGGACGATTTGGTACAGCAGGCAGCTTCTCAACATGGTCTTCAACATGCACTCGGTCTTTTTTTTTCTGCGCACGACCAAGCCTGAAGGAAAATCAGCACTAAAAGGACCGAGGTGTTATTTCTCCTTAGAAAACACCGCTTTTGGTAAAAAACAGGTGTAATGCCGTATCACAGATGAAGTTATAACACATTTTAAGGGGGCCTCGGGTCGGGAGTGGCCTGACTTTGTAGCATCTCTACAACACTGCTTACAGTACAATACAAGCGCATCAAACAGCTCGTGCGCACGATGTAATTTTTGGTTCGCAGTAACATCCAGTTGTGCTTTACAAAGCATCATTTCAGCACTTCGAATCTACAACCTGCTGACTTTAGTCGGTATTCTTGGCATCAAATATACCACAGTTGATTAAGCACATGAATTACAAACAACAAAACAAGCAATCACAGCCCTTAGAACACCATGAATTCAATAAAAAGAGCTTTCCAATAGTCACACCTGCGACGGAGTGCCCAACTGCTCGGTGATCTTATTCCACTGGTCGATATGATCAGTACCTGGAAACAGAACTTGTCCTCTGATCATTTCTCCAAAAATGCAGCCTACTGACCAGATATCAACAACTTCCTGGTAACCCATGCCAAGAATAACTTCAGGTGCCCTAGAGAAAATCACAAACACAAGTTTGTCATTGAATGAAACATTACCACAGCAAATTAAAAAATCGTCGAGTAGATAAACTGACAGACAGGGTTAGCAGTACACAAGGAGAATATCGGCAGAAACTAGAAAGTGACCATGTGTAGCTCACCACATTGCCACCATAAAACAGACAGACGCATTCGTCTAAAGCGGTGATTTTCAACCACTGTTCCGCGGCACAAAATGTGCTGTGAAGCTGTTTTTCTCGGTCAAATGTGAATTTTTTAAGCGACCGCAAAAATTAAGTTAATTCGGTCATAATGTCCGAAAAAGTAGGCTAGTGAATATTGTTTTGGCGAGTTTTAATACTATTAAGGGACAAACGACGGAAATGTCTCAGCGAAAAAAAACAGCTAAATCATCCAATTGTGCTAATATGTCTTAATACTCCTTTTTTATTAACATGTATTAAATAATATCTGCACACGGTATGCTATTATCGAGTGTCTGTGCTGTAATATAGTGGCTGGCGAAGTAATGCAATATTCGTCCAGGCTGCCGCAGGTAGCGAATTGCTTCGTTCCTTCTTACTTGCAAACCCTGGTGGCAAGCAACTAGTCGTGGTCACTTTTATGGAGAAGTTTCAAAAAGGAAAAATGCAAATTCCCACCTGAGCCCTGGACAAGATTCTGACCCACGTGAAGGCCCCAGTACGAGTGGCGGGAAAAAGCAAGCTAAGACGGTGAGCGCAAAACCGTACAAAATTTGGTATCTTTTCGTTTGGATCTTCTTTCACCGGGGATGATACGACACTGACTCCACTAAGCGTGGTGTGTGACAAGAATTTGTCCAACACGCCATCGTGTCAAGCAGCCCTAAGTGCCATCTCCATACGAAACACCCGTCGCTTCAAAACGAGCCGATGGACTGTAGTGTTAGCTTGCGTGAATAAAACACAAAAAACAAGCAACTTTCATGAGAAAAAATACAAAGGTAAACAAGAAAGCCCTCGTAGCTAGTTACCTAGTTGCTAAACTCGTAGCTAAATCAAAAAGGTCTTACACCCAGGGACGCCAATACAGTACTGCCTGCCTGCAAAGTCAATGAGATGGTCGGCCCTGACGCGGTTAACGACATCACTAACAATAAGAAGCAGTGGTGGATACGGGGGGGGACAGTTGCCAGGAGTGGCGCCCCTTTGATATAAACGCGCCTCTTTTTGAGCCTATCCAAGTAGAAACAGAGATCAAAACTTCAACTAAAGAATGCTTTACACTGCGTTGAACTGCAGGATTTGCGTCCCGGACTTTTACCCAGACTATATTATCGAATAGTATCAGCAACAAAAGTCCATTATTGCTTTCCGGTGTGAGAACTGCCCAGCCTTACTCCGATTAATTAATCACAAACACGGTCATTTTCGCCATGGCCGTGGAGCTGAGTCGGAGCCCAAGCAATTTTGGATGGCTGGAGCCGGATCCGGAGCCAAAAACTTTTAGATGCCGGAGCCTGAAATTTGGGTTCCGGTTTCAGAGATAGTTTGTGGAGCAAGCGAGTTATACAAATAATACGATGTTTCTTTTTAATTTTTTGGACCAAATTGTTCTAGAGCCGGAGCCAAAAGCTTCTTCATGTTGGAGCCGGAGCCTGAAATCTGAGTACCGGCTCCACTGCCCTGGTTTTCGCTAGAACAGTACTCTACTTGCCGCTGGGCTGTGCAAAATTGGTCTGGTTTTGTTGCAAGTTTATTTTTTATTGCCTCATAGCAGCATTGAAAGGAAAGGTATTAGTGAAAATAGGAATGCAATATGGAACTTATATAACTGACGCAAGATTCCAGAAGACTCCAAAGCGCAAAAAACAGTTTCAGGACTGTTGCCACTTGCCAGTTCAGTCTGTGAGTCCGCAGTCAGTGGCGTAATTAAGGGAGGGAAAGGGGTATCTAAACTTGGGCGCAGCATTTTGGGGGCACCAAATTGAGGTCGGAATGTTTGTCTTGTGATAATTGCGAAATTTCAAATGTCAGCGGATGCTGATGATTACGATGCGCAATATGTCGATTGCCAGCGGCTGTTACCCACTTGCGAAATTTTATGAAGCTCACCAAGGTTCACAGAGCGAGTAGTTACGAACCTTAGTTACGTTTTAAAGCGGAGCTTCTGACTCCAGCAATCAGCGCCCGCATGTGGCATAACTCACGGCTGCGTCGCAATGCTTTCAGATAGCCAGGGGTTGCAAACTTTCCGATTCGCTCCCATTGTACATAGCTGCGTCGTAAGTGGACGGGAATCCAGCGTTCACAGTGAATGCAGTATTCAACTGCGCATGCTTTACAGCAGCAATGAAACTTACAGTATGTTGTTACGACAACAGAACTGATGTTTAGGAAAATTTATACCTTTGATGGCTTGACAAACGTCATGTTACATGTATGTGATGTGGTGCTGAAGGCAGTTATGATGGTTTTTGTTTTGGGATATTGACGAACTGCGCAAATTCCTTGGTTTTTACATTTAGCTTGCCCGCTGCACGGTGGCGGTTCGCACCACTGCTCCTCATTTAGTTACGCCAGTGCCTCCGAGATAAAATTTTTCCAGGCGAGTACGAAGACCGATACCTGGCTCCCCTAGCTTCTAGGACCCTCGTCGAAACTTGTATAACTTGTTTCATGTTTGTATAGTAATCAGGATATAGATAAAACAACGGCCATGCTAAGATCTAGAAATATATTAATTGTTATATTGGCAACTATGGCTTACATAGTAATTTTGGGCTTGATTACAGAAAAGTTTAGCATATACGTCATGCTCTCAGGCCCGGAACGATGTACCTCTTGTACCCCCTCTCGTAGGCCCCGGCGTAGAGTATATTAATAATTGTGAACTTTCAGCTGCTACAGGTTCATTATATTAATTCGACCTATAAGCAAAGCTTCTCCATGGACATGATTTTCGAAATTCATATCACAAAATTGCTTAAAACTTCCCACGGAGTGCCATTGGCCTTAGATATTTCGTAAATTAATACATGTGACACATTTCAATTATATCAAATTTTTGACGAAATTATCGATAAATTTTCAGCAGCAAAGACAAGAAAACTTCGTCTTTGAAGTTACGTAATTACAAGTAAAGAATTCCATCGCAGTATTTCTTTTATTTTCTGTTGCCTTTTCAGGGTAATATATCCAATGAAATGTTTTAGGATTTTGCAATTTGTTATTTGCCTTCAGTTTTTTTGCAGGCATTCTTCTGTCTGTCCTCTATTTTGAATTCATGAGTCTACTCTCAGTAACTCTTTTATGACGTTCTAAAACTCACCTCAGGAATTGCATGCTCGAGAACCCCCACAGCTCGCACCAGCGGTGAATGTGACTAAACCTTACGAGAGTGGGTACGTTGCATTTGGGATCTTCAAAAGATTCTGACGAACCCGTGATTTAAGAAACAAGGTGCAACTCTGGCCAATTTATGCTGTGTTATCAGATTTTTGTGCCAATAAAATATTGTGAATTAAATTCTTGCTAATTTTTGCAGATGATCAAGGAACTTTTTGCCTAGTTTTGCATTATTTTCACCAGTTGCTACAACTGAAATATAGTCTATTACCACAACTTGGAATGGCGCAATAAAACAGCTTGAATGTTCAATCGTGACCGAAATTTTAAAGTGGGGAGATTTTCGATTAATAATCGAAACCATTAGATTCGTAATTCTACGGTAGTCAATGATTTCCAAGACTGAAAGTTGCTGACGTCAATTCCGTGATGTCACAGCCATATGAAGTTCTCAGACGGGTCCAGAAGCAAATATATGCAGGGCCCGAGCCAGCTTTTGACACCTCTTTACTCCCAACTCAGACTTCGCATCTGTGGTGCCACGAACGGGCAGGGTGGGGGCGCCCAAACTGAATTTGTCCCCGGGCGCGGGAAACCCTAGGTATGCCACTGTCAGCAGTATGTCTGTATCGACGTTTTGCAACGTAAAGGTGAATGGATGAGTTTCTTGATGGAACTAATGGCCCTGATTGAACCATAATGCAGCGTGTAAAAAGCCATCTTTGTTAGCAAACAACTTGCCGCTATCTGGCAAAAAGCATCGAGCGTGCTCCATTAGTTCAAGGAATTATGACCTCACAATTTAATTGTGCAATACCTCACACTGCTGACTGGGACAACGCAGCGTAGCATTGAATTACTACGTGGTAACACGGTGCGCCTCAACAAACCATGCTACTCAACTCTAACGCAGAAACTGTGGCAAAATACCAGCTATATCTACAGCTTGGTGGAATGAATAATTGGCTTTACGTGGTCATGACAATTAATATTTGCAGTCCAAAATTTTGGGGCGACGGTGCCGTTCACACCCACCTGGCTATGAGCCTGGCAACAGTGACTGATGCCTATGTAGTTTTGATCCTGTTGTTGCAAAACCCGTAGACACCTCACGTCGGCCACGAAAGGACAAATATGGTATGGTTACCGAAATCTACAACCGACAGCAAAACGCGTAGCTTATTCGTTGTTAGATCATGTCGCTTACAAAACATAAATTTGAGCAGAAAAGCACTCTTCTGTTGCAAAGTTTAACTTTTTTACTGATGACTGTAGTGGTGGCGGAGATTCGTTTTTGGAATTGGTTATAGGCAAAGCCGGATTAAGGGGGACAACGGGGGCAATTGCCCCGGGGCCCCTGCCCGGGATGACAATTATCTGTTTTAAATAAAAAATAGGCTACTCGTTTGAAAAATTGTTGCGATTCAAAAGCGATACAAGAATACAAATCTTCCGATGTTGCAATAGGTACCATTCATTGATATCTCTACAAGTCTGACTTTCTGCCAGTTTTAGTAATCACTACTGAATAAATATTTTCGGTTTTGTTCATTGCAAATATATTTGAATTTTGATTATACATTTTTCCTAATATAATAATTCTTTTTGGCATGCGTATCTACTCGTGCACCACGCGTACTGCACAGATGCCACGTAAACGATGTCCATATTATATGCGTGCTAAAGCTAGTCCTGCTGTGTTTGCTGTTTAGCAGGGTTGCCAACCTGTCTTCGCCAAAAAAGCCAGATCTTGTCCCCAAAAAGCCAGATAGCTCTCTTAAGACACATACACATAAAACATGCATACAGGGGCGTAACGAGGTTAGATGGCTCCTGGGGCAAGAAGTTTGGCGCCCCCATGTCCGAACCTGAGATCTTTCGAAAGCAAATGTGCTGTATTGTTGGGACTTTTCTACGTCCCCCGCAGTGAATCGACAACCGGGAAAGTGTCCCCCCTTGCCCCCCTTGTTCTGCCCCTGCATGCATACCAAACGCGAAATGGATGACAAAACTCGTCAGAAACATCGCCATAATACAATTACAATCTTTCGAAGCATTTTCTTTCCCTGTGGTTACACTGTCGCACATTTGTGTTTCATAAAATACATCGAAAATTGTCAGAGCAACAGTAAAATCTTTGCTATATTCTTTGGACCCTGCATGGTCGTAGACTTTCGGCAGTTCAAGTGATTTGTAATGAATATGCAGCTCAGAATGTTTTGCCAGAGCCATGCTTTTCCTACTGAATAAAGCCAGACTTTGTCTAGCTTTTTTGATTTTGTTGAAAATCCAGAATTTCAACATCTTGCTTCAAATAAGCCAAAGTGGCAAAACGGCTGTTGTGTTTCAATGATACCGTAACTTCTTGTGCCGTCTGGAGGTAGCCGCAGCCGAATTGCGCCCCTTTGTTTCGTCATAAATGGTAACGTATGCTGGACACGCACTCTTCCGATGGTTACTACCGTTGTGTTACATCACAAACATATGAAGCTAGTCAAACCATTTACACCACATGTTATTGCGTGGTCCGTCAGAAAAGGTTTTAATCAGTCCATTTGCAGAACACACGAGATAGCGGTGTTTAGCTATAGCGTGATGCCGAAATCTGTGATACCATCAGCTCAGCAGCTAAATAAGCGAAAAGTTTATAAGGACAAAAAGCGCAAGGATCTGGCAGTGTCAGTTAAAACACCGCGACTGTATCGCTTTTTGCAGCAGAACTTTCAAGCAGCAGCGTTGAAGCTGTGGCGTTAAGCAGAACATCAGTAAACGTAAGTGAAAATAACGACAAAAGCTTCGAAGCAGCTTTCACACCCAGCGTAGCTGGCCAAATTGTTATGTTATTTTTCCGGTATTTTAGTTGTAATCGCTGGTTTCTGCTTATTGTTCGGGTGAAGGATGTTTCTTGCCGAGTCCCTCTTTAGTCTAGTCAATGAAACATTTTTTCTTATTAAGAATACTTCCTAGTGGTTATATCATAAACTCTCTTACCCCAGCTAACTGTATGTGCAGTTAAGTAAGCACATTCTCGACTATCGGAAAAAGTATATGAGAACATTCAAAAAATTACGTTTTCGCTGATTCGCAAAGGATGACGTCATGAATTACGTCATATGGCCCCTACAATGAAAATTGCCCCGGGCCACCTACCCTTTAATCTGGCTCTGGTTACAGGTTGATTATCGCCTGTGTTTGCTGGCCTGGATCGAAGCAGATCCATCAACTGATCTACAGCATTGGGGGTGGTTTTAAGCTTGTTTGGGAGACCTTTGCAGCAGTATCCAGTGACATGGAAAATGACTTTATCGGCGAGACTAAAGCTTGAGTTTGGACATATTGATTGTTAATTTGGGGGGCTCAGCCTACCTGTTCCCACGTCTGTTTAACAGTGTCAAAACTTTTTTTCTTAACCTGGACTAGTGGGATTAATGCTTTTTACTCCAAATCAGCTGTCCAATATCGAACTATGTGAAAGGGTACTAAACACTTGATTGAAATTCTATCTTTATTATTGGCGTTATGTATTTTAGCGCACTATGCTGTTAGGCCCAGCGTGAATCTATCATACACAGATAAAATAGATGGATTCCGTTTGGAGGTGCACCTTGGCAACGACATGCGTATACTTGGAGATTTTTTCACTCAAAGAGGAACGACAAGATCCCACTGCTGCATTGGGCGACGTAATCGGTAAACATTTTAAAACTCGTTTAAGTTGTCATTTTATTTTTTATTCAGACTCCACTGAATGCCTTGACTCAGTCAAAGACCAATATGGCCCAGCATCAGTTGTTGGAAAATACATGGCTTCACAGGACCATCAGGAACTAATTGGACTAAAACAATATCGTGACTTGATGATTTGCAGACCTTCCTTTGGACAGTTTTTGGTTGACCACTGTCGAGGAGTTCCCCATACTCAGAGGCGTAATGAGGGGGGAGCAAAATTCCCCGGGCGTCGAATCACTGCGGAGGGCGCCAAAAATGTCACGAGTACTTTCTTCAATACAGTACATTTGCTTCCGAAAGACCTCAAGTTCGAAAATGGGGGTGCCAAACTTGCTTCTTGCCCCGGGCGCCATCTAGCTTCGTTAGGCCCTGCCCATACTAGTCAAGTTTCGAAGTTGAAGTTGTTTTGACAATGATCCCATTTTTACAATATATCTGTGCGAGCTAAATTTTAAGGCTAACTGCTATGAAGACTAACAGAGGGATACTGATAGCTGTTGAAGGCTTCGTGGGTGTCTTTTTTCAATATCGTCCAGGATATCGACTTTGTGTTCATTTAATCAGGTCCTAGTTTCACATTGAGTGAGTACAAATAACGAGAAAACTATATTGAAATCACTGTATTAGGCTGCAGAGTGTCAGTTTGTAACATATTTGGTTGGTGGGTGCCACAAGAATTTTCCAATGAAAAAATGTTCCGTGGCTCAAAAAGTTTTCGAGTCACTGGTCAAAAGGATCCTTTCTATTTTTGAACTCTTGACTCTTTCCTTACTGGGCACTGATCTACATAGTCATAAAACAAGCTTTCAATACAAAACGCAAATAGGGAAGAACGATGGACACGATGTGACTTGGTATTATCGAAGCTATCAAGGGCCGAACAAGAATTTCACGTACATAGGTACAATACAATTTTCCACGTAAACTTAAGGCAAGAAATAAATTTTTTTAAATGATTTTTTAATTTAATCTAAAATACACGAAACCTAAGAATTGTAGTGCGTGTTCGTCAAAGAGTAGGATGATTGCTGGCGTGAGTTAACGAATGCTGGCGGGAATCAGCGATCGCTTTATCTCATTGTAATTAACGACGAATGGCATTTTATGTAAATTAACTGTCGAATTTTTTCACGCACAATGAACGTCGATTTTTTCACCATGCAACGGCATTGGGCACGCGCTGCCTGCGTTTCGGTTAACTACACTTTGCACGCAACAACCAGCATTGGTGAGCGTGGTGGTTCCACAGCTGCGTGGCCGGAATTCGTTGCTTTCCCGAGACTTTCACGCGGAATTTTTCGCTTGCGTGGTTGGGCCGACGGTTACTTTTTCTCATAACCTCCATCTTTCAGAAGTACGTCACGAGGGTACCAGCGAAACCGAAATGGCTATGCTGACAGAAATTCGTTCCAATGTCTAAGCTACAATGCGCTTAAGAGCGAACCTTCCTAACCGAAGACGATGCAAAAAAACAACAGTTAGTAGAGCGCAGAACTACTACTAGGCTTTTTCGATTATCTTGATAATTGGAATCAATTAATTTGTCCTATGCACGCAAACGCACTTCTTTTGACTGCTCGCATTTTTTGTGAAACTAACTTTCGGTAGTTGACGATTCCCACTGGATTGATGTTTTTGCTGATCTGTGCACACTGCACATCGTTAGAAAAGACAAGCCTTTGCATCAATACAACTGGGAACGTTCTGAGGTGAAACGGAACCAATTCACTGAATCCCTTAGTCACAAAAAAATCCAACAATCGACTAGATATTTAGGTGACATTGAGCTATTGCGTACATTGAAGTGCACATTGCTAGTAAACGAGATAAACGCAAGGAAGTATTGGGGTCAAATGTTAGCTGCATGATGTACGCGTGGATGAATTATTCATGACAGTAAGATGGCAGATGGCACGCACAGTTTAATCAATCTTGCACCTTAGGTTGAACAGCAATGGCTTCAAGACAAAACAAAGTTGCGTCTCTATCAGTGTTTTCTTTACCCTTTATCATGGTACAGCGTCTCTAGCCCTTCTTTCTCAGCATTTCTTCACATTTTTATCTTGTTTACCTCTTAGCAAATTGAATATATGACATTTACCCCCGACATTTTTTATATTTTTTCAAGTTCTACAAATGCATAAGAGCCAAGAGATGAAAAAACGAATGCAGAATCCTTAAAGCAATTGCATGGAGCCTAAATAACTGTAAAAAGTGCACAGCAATATTTATTTTTTGTTTATGAGTAACTTGAGTCTCGAAGAATAATGCACCACACTTGTGTTGCTGAAGTAACATAGATAAGGCACCTAACTCATGTAGACAGAGTGGAAAAGACAAAAATCAACATTTAGTATAAATTTGAATCGGTAGCCCAACACTTCCAGCATTAAATTATTGAACAAAACACTTCCTAATTTTATATCTAGATTCAGAAAATTTCCCCCCAGGTAAGAACAGCTGGTCTATATGATGAATGCACAGTACTGCACAAACTTTGTTGTTCTGTATATTGGTGTTTGTTTCAACATTCATGTTCCAAACACATTTAAAAAAATATAACAAAAACTGAAAAAATGTTCAAAGTTATTTACACAAACTACAACTCCATTTCAAAATATCTTGCAAATCAATTCCACCATGATCAAAATTATTGTACACTTGGACAGTTTTTAAAACATGACCTGATGAATCTCACGATGCATTTGTACAATAAAACCACCTACACATTGAAATGCAGTCAAAAATGAGAATAAATTTAAGACATCAAGTGCTCATCCACATTCAACATCACCCTAAAAACTTGACCTCCATCTTAACCTAAACAAAAGACAAAGTACCTCAACGATAATTTCTTGATGATCAAAATTACTGCACACTTTACCAGCTGCTTTAAATACAACCCACTACCTTTTATGATGCAATTGTACGATGAAATAACTTTCAGGCTGAAATGTTGCTCAGAACATAATGAAGTTCAAGGCATGCAAGATCCTATCTGTAGTCAACAATACCATAACCATATATGGAACTTGTGTTTCTTTGACAGTTTTGACAGTTTTATTTCTTTAAAAAACTCAAAAATATGCAAAGCAGTTTAACCACTGCTGATGATACCATACCACATTCTTTCTAAGACGTATAACACTTGGGCTTAGGTGAGACTTACAATCTCAGAAAAAACACTTCCTATTATGTTCAATAAACCTACAGCGCAATAAGCATACTGCTGCTTTGAAAACAAATGAAATAAACTGAAGGTAAACTCTACCTGTTTTGTAGGTCTGTGGATTTCTGAATGCTATTTTGAGGTGCTTCAGTACAAAAAAACCAACCTGTAATATCGCGTAACCACATATGGTGTCATCATAAAAGAACCTCCAGCAGTACGAGCAAGACCGAAGTCCAGAATTTTCAGAGTGCAGTCAGATCTTACAACAATATTGGATGGTTTAAGATCACGATGAATAATGCCAGCGGAGTGGAGGTGTTTTATTCCACAGAGAAGTTGATACAACAAATATGACAGCCTTTCATGATCCAGATCCATCTGTATAACCTATTTGCATGCACATCACAAACAGTTTTATGTCTTCACATGACTAAATTATTGATTTACCTAGACCAGGGGTTCCCAACCTTTCTTTGACCATGTACCCCTTCAGCATTTTGAAATATAAGCATGTACCCCTTTAGCATTTCAACAGACGAATATGTACCCCTAAAATTTCTTATGACAAAATATTTTATCATGATTAATCATAGATATATGTGACAACAAGCATATAACGGTTTTTGAAAATAATATTCACTGATATATGTATAAAAATTTGGAAATAAAAAATATGTAAATATATATTTCTCTTCTATTGCTAACCTTAAATGTACCCCTTCGGATAGGCAAATGTTGCTGAACTAGACAGTGTTGCAATATGCCAGGTGATCTAACCAAGCAATGCAAAACACTCAAAGCACATGACACAATTAGTTTTGTCAATTAAGCTTAACCAGAAAGAAACTGTCACTTCAAACACAAGCAATTCAAGTTGGATCACTTTGGTCTTTGGCACTATGCAACAAAAATTTTCATGTAGCGCAAACGCTTTATTGTAGCCATCATATTTTTTGAGTATCAACAGATTGTCACTTACTACAGTATTCTTGGAAGGACAGCAATGGAGATTTCAGCAGACATTGATTTTAACCACAACAAATAAATTGCAAATAGAAAATTATAATTCAATGTAATTCTATTAGTTACTGTACAAACTCAAGCACAATTATGTGTAGGAGTATTTTTTGTTATTTGCAATTTTGTGTAGGAATATTTTTTGTTAAACTGTTATTAAAACAATATCTGAAATCATTATACTTTTTAAAAAATTATTCAGTTTTTATCAAGAAACTCAATACAAACAGCAAAATGGATAAATTTTACCTGGCAAAGACTTGCATCCATGAGTTCCATAACTAAATAGACATGAGAAAACTCTTCAAACGTTTTTTGAGGAGAAAAGACATTTAGTAAACCAATGATGTTTTTATGGTTTACAGCCCTCATCAATATAAGTTCACGATAAGCTCGTTTTGCATGTGTAGGATTTTGGAAGGGTCGACTAAGTTTTTTAATTGCAACATTTTGTCCCAAAATAGTGTCATGAGCAGCACAAACCTGAAACAAGACAGAAAGGTATTAATTCAACTTTTCAGTGCAGGTAAACAACACTTGTGTCACTGTTTTTATAACTTGGACCTGGATTATCAGCTTTTGTAATCATTAGCAATAAACTCTTAGCAAAAGCTTTTATCATGCTACTATTTCGCTAACAACAAAGTTAATGTGAAGTTGCCCATCTGCCACCTGTAAACTTAAAACTGTTTAAAGCAAAAATCTCATTTGCTTCATGAATAAAAATGCGTTTTAGTCACAAAAATTATAACACGGCCAAAATTGTTGCTAACAACTTGGCAAAACAAGGTTTAAAATAATGCATTGTTCATTTGCTTTTGTTGAAAAGGTTTATATGGAATGCACATTTTGAATGCTTGTGTGCAGATTGTACACTAAAAAAGCACTGAAAAAGTTTAAAGCAATTTTGAAAGTACACCACTAAATAAAGTGCTTTGAAACTGTACACGTGAGTATGCAACACATTCTTACAACTATTGCAAGCTGCTGCATTTACCATATTTTTCAGACCATGCAGTGCACTTAAAATCCTTTGATTTTCTCAAAAATTGAAAGTGCGCCTTATAACGCAGCGTGCCTAATGTATGAATCAGGTTGCACTTTCTCATCTAGAACCAATTGCATGTGGTAAAAGGTACTACTGTATTTATTTCATTGCTGGTTACAACTTTTTTGTGAACAGACCATCGTGTTACGTAATACACCAACAACAATTCCAATGAGAAGCATATGTGGTTCCAAGAGTAGGCTAGCACATACCACAGATCATATGATGCTTCTGACTACATTGGTGCACAACGAATCAAACACACGCAGAACTTTTATTTTAGTCTATTCATGTCTAGCGGATTAGGCATTTGTGACAGATTAAACCCCTCGTATGTAATGACAGATCAAACTCCCAGTGGTGACTCTGGCACTCGGGAGTTATTGTGAAAGTATTGAATACAATTTGACTTATCTAAGTTTTGTTTCATTTAATACGCCTTATAATCCAGTACGCCTTATGTATGAAAAAAGAACAGTTAGCATTGAAGTTTTGATACTGCGTCTTAAGATACAGCATATACGTTGCATTGAAGATACAGCATATACGTTGACTGCATTCTTCTTCCCAGAAACAGCTTTCAATAGTTTTAAAGCATTTCTGCTATGCACAAGCTAGCTTTTACTTCATGACATTGTGTAGCTTCATGTGTGTTACTTTGCTATGTCAAGACTATTTTTCTATGGTGCGTCTTTATCAAGGTGTAAAACTGTTGAGCAGATTAGCCTTACTGACTTTAGATAGAAGTTGTCCATCGTGATACTGATTACATGGGGCTACAAAGAATAAGCAAATTAGTTCCAGTCAATGTGAGTATCTAAATCATAAAATAATTGATAATTCCAATTTGACACAGCTTTGCCTATTTAATCAAACAAAAAGTAACTGTTATTTACTATGTTATTTTGGATGTTATATGGCTTGTAAATTATTTAAAAATATTTTTTCCTTAGTATAAATTCACAATTTGAAATTTTGCTTACCATTCCTTGAGCACCAGAACCAATTGGCTTTAAGCTTTGGTATCTTTTCAAAACAGTAAACACTGAGTCTGAAACTTGAACAGTATAAAATTGTGAATTTGCAATATCATTGTTAGATGATTGAGATGCTACTCTTTCAGCAGTTTTGTTCTTGTTCATGCTCATACTGTCATACACCTGCCTGCAAAACGAAAAAGTACAACATGAACAAAAAAATAAGAACCAAAAGCCAATGAGCAGCAAAAAGAAAACAAGCCTGTTCACTACTAACTTTTATAAAGATTATTTTATGAAAACCTTTATGAAAAAACAAGCACTTACCCCATAAATTGCTTTGCTGAAGTTCTTGGACAAGTTCCTTCCCCATTAACTCATAATAAACAAAAAGGCACAGCTATTCTCATCCAGATCCCTTATATAGGTAACTACAACAACAGCAACGCTGTAATATAATTATAACAAACTCTAGTGAAATCTATACCACTACAGCAATTTAGGATCATGGTACTTGAAAGCACTGCTAGATGTTTTAATAGCTGAGATAACAAACTCAAAATGAAGGTTTTAGTGCATAGCAGATCATCAACTATAATTTACAGGCTTCCTATTCAATTTAATTTAATGTTGCGATGAAGAAACACAAAAAATTCTGCAAAACCCAGGGTCACTAAAACAGTCAACCGACACAACACGTACCCTAGTTTGTTCATAGGTGGTCATCCGCTTACTGCACAAAAACACGCAAGCGTTACATCATAGAACAGTTTATTGGGACAAATGCACAGTCCACACAGCTTGATGAAGTCAGAGGGCTATGTGTTGTAACAAACCTGACAGAAAATTTATGTTAATGAATCAGAGGCGAAGTGACAACTTGGGTTTCCAAACACTCTATGTATAACAATAACGTAGTGGCTTTCATGAGCAAATATTGCCAATATATATCAATGGAATTTTGCCAAGACGATACATCAGCAACATCACCACACAAGCCAATATATATTAGCATCATGATGCATTGGTTGAAGTCGAATAATAACACATTTTTAGTGATTTGCTAACTTTTCAAAGGAAGTTTTGAATGTTTTCCAAACTTGCTTATTTTGCTTATTTTTGTTCTTCTGAAAAAAGGAATCAATGTGATAATTTTATCAACCATTCCACATTTTCTGTAACATTTGATCAAGGCTAATATGCGCTTTATGCATGAGTGCTGTAGATATTATAGGATATCGCCAAATATAATCGAACACAGCTCATTTCTTGCCAAGGTATATCTTCAAAAACTTTTTTTCATCAAATTAAATGCTTGATTCTCTTTAGTTACTTTGTCCTTGAATAAATGTTGCAAATGCTAAAACATGCTACTTCCAGAGAAGCCTTTATTTTAGTAAGTGAAGTGACCTATGTATAAAAAACTCCGCTATAACAATGAAATATGCAACTCAAATGAAAACCACACTAATTTGCACTCACAAACATCTGGGGTGGTGGTATGGGCTCAGCACAAGTGCTTCCACTCTTGGGGACTTAAAAACCACACGTAAATGGCAATCTTGCGATGGTGACTGGAAGGTGGAACATCGCCTCATTCAAAGGAAAAGAACACACACTAGGATATTCCCTGAATGTTGTTGGTATCTCTCAAATTGTTGTGGTTCTGACACTTTAGAGCTGGATGATGTGGGGGAATTCTTTTTACTCTGGTGTTGAGCCAGCAAAGTCTGCCCAAGCCAAGGATACCTCTAAGTCCTCAGCTAATAACCTGTTTTGATGAATGGATCCCACTATGAGGGTGTGCATGTTAAGATTGAAGTTGCTAGACCAATATGTGTGTTTGATACAGGTATATGGCTCAAACTCAAGTGATAGTACTTGGAATTCATCGAGGAAACTAATGATATCCTAGAAAGGGGTTAATATTGACAAATTCATTATCGTTTCAGGAGATGTCAATCCACATGTAGTAAACAATGCTGTGTTACGGTATATATAAGGGTGTGATTGGCGAACATGGTCTGACTTGACAATGGAAGGCTTCTGCTAGCTGTGTTTTAACTGTTCACAGCAAAACAACCTATCACCTTGCCAAGAAACATAACTAGTACTTCACAGTAACTTGGCCTCAAGTTGAGAAAAAAGAAAAAGATGCTCTCAGTCACATACCATATTACATAACAATACCAAGACACTCACACATTCTAAAATGTACTTACATGAGGAAAGGATCTAGCATGGTTGGTAAGAAAAAAGTGAAGTACACTTTAAAATGTATGTTGGAGTACTGTGCAAAAAAGCGTAGTACATTATAAAATGTGTGTTGGCAGCAATGGTGTCAAAAACAAAATTGCTCAAAAAATTCAAAATTATTCCCTTAAACTGACTGCACTTCAAGCTTTGTTGATACTACAAAAATGAAAAACAATCCCTATAACACAGTGCATTACAACATATGATGTACTTGCATTTACAAATTGTATGATCCATGATTAATTTAAATCAAAGCTTTGCTGATGAAAAAATATACTGTTAGACCTTAAAAATCAAAGATGGTATAAAAGTATTAAATTTCAATTAAAAATAATAGAAATAAGCAGCAAATCCAATTATTCATAAGTTCACCGACATTATATCACACATAATCATCACCATAAAAAATCAAATCAGCTCAGTAGTAGACTATCTGCATCTCAGTTCTTTTAGTCCACTGCTAGGCTGCACTATATCTTGGGGCAGGTGTTGAGAAGCCAATCGATTGCCTCATCATCCAGAACCATCAGTCTGTGCAGTCCATGTGGAGGCCGATGCATTGGACATTGGAGAACAACATGGGTCGATATTTTATTCTTCTGTGACACACTCACAAGAGACCACCCCACTAGTGTAAGCAGGAGTGGAAATGTCTGACACCAGTGTGGATGTGGTGAACCCAAACCCACACTGTTCTTGGCAAGGCCATTAATGGAGGGTTGGGGATGACAGTATGGAGTCTCGTAGTATTCTCCAACCACTCCGCATTCCACCAGTGATCTGCCTAGAGCACCACACTTCTATTTTTGACGAGAGATGAACTGATGAGTTGTTGTGTGGCAGATAGGCTACAAGTGGTGCCTCAATTTGAGATGCTGTGCATTATGGACAGGTAAGCGCTGAGTGGAGCAGATGGCCATACTCCTTGGCAGCGCTTTTCAAACTTTTTTATGATACGGCACACTAATACATTCTGAATTTGGCTGCGGCACACATACTTTATGAAATCAAAAACCTACTTTTCACAAACCTTGCGAAAACCTACTTTTCACAAGATCTGCAGCATAAGGTTTTGT
>Ga0210059_1006750_pt1 | contig 18360 bp, 10 predicted proteins | sample Ectturendosymbi2_FD_188042 | JGI IMG/M metagenome (GOLD analysis project Ga0210059, IMG submission 188042) | Ecteinascidia turbinata endosymbiont from Florida, USA - Sample 2 (SPAdes) (version 2) | ecosystem: Host-associated > Tunicates > Ascidians > Unclassified | place: Key West, Florida... | reverse complement strand
ACACAGTACATGTTTAACGTGACAAATTTCAACCGTTTTCTTCTGGTGGCTTTCCTTGCCTGCAACGCATTTTACTTCAATTTACCGTATAACCGTTTTACACATATTACACTTTATACCCAGAGTAAAAGACTTATACCAACTATTATACACTGTTCCCTTTACACTGAAAGCAGCTTCGTTTATGGGAGGTCTGCAGCCTAGATGACCCTTGGTCCTTCGCAGCCTCCAACTCCCCCATGCATTCTATACATCAATGTACTTGGAAATCATTGCAGTTCTTCATTATAATAATCATGATGGCGTCTTTCATGCGCGTGCTTTAAAAAGTGTCTGAAAAAGCTTGTATTTCATCAAAGTACAGTAACTGCATTAGCGCCATCAAGCGTATACTCTATACTACCGCCATGTTTACATCCTGGTCTTCTTTCGTGTACTTGCGTTTTCTTTTCTCTTTACTGCGATGCATGTTAAAAACCTAGCGCTTTGTGTGTGGGAGTGAAGACGTTACACAATACAATACAATCTGTTTGCTGCACAAGAAGTCCTAATATTGATTTCGAGTAATTCACTTTTACTTCTCATTGTAAAATCATCAGAATAATTACAACTCAATTGTTCTTCACAGTTATTTTGCAAGTATATTTATAACACCATCATCTTGGTAGACAGTACTCCACAGATGCAGTTGTGCAGCTGATTGTCAGCATCAATTTTTTAAGTGTATGCACATATGCACGGGTGCAACTAGGGGGGCTGGTTAGTTGGCATGCCAACCCCCTTTAACATCTGTGACGACCTTGCATTTGACAACAGTATTGTGCATATAGAATATCAAGAAGGTAACCGGTTGCATCGTAGAGTGGCTCGCCTAATTCTAGAAAAACATGAATAGAGCTCATACCCCAAGAGCAATCATCACACAATTATACTGGTTGACACTAAATGCAACCATTCCTGCCACTAGAATTTCCATTTGCTTTCATTCTGGCTGGCACTTGGCGTTGCTATGTAACATCAGAGACGTAACAATGAATGAGAAGTTCTCATGAGAATTCATCCATTGTTGCGTAAAGTATGTCACAGAGCAATGATAATGCTAGTTAGTTCTCTGCATGCTAGGCTCATTCATATTGACCTGAGTTACTGGACATTTTATCGTTTAAAACACTACATTGTTCCAAGTGCTTCCATCTTTAATTCATCCATATAGTTAGTATGCTTGGGACCAATTTTGGATTTACCTCACGAGTTTTTTGCTGACGTTTTGTCTTGTTCTTATTGGATAACTGTATTTTTTGTTCCTGTCAACCAACCTAGCTGCTACTGAAAATGTATCACTACTGTTATGTAACAGTCCCATTGATTCAAAAAGATTGTCATTCATTGTTTTATCTTGAGCTAAACCAGGTTTTTTTTACGCAAAAGTTTAGGTACCCAATATGGATCTTTAGAGACCCGATTTCTCTGATTCTAGGGACCCGATTTTCAATTCTAGGGACTAAAACACGTTAAAAAACCCTGGCTAAACTACCCTAGCCTTGTCGAGTGTACCCATTCAAAACTAGCATCTCGTAGTTTTTGCCAACCCCTTTGCTTATTTCCAGTTGCGCCACTGTATGTATGGACAAAGAGCTCTCATTGCTGTATGGCTGACATTTGCTGAATGTTTGACAAGCTAAGTATCTTTTCAGCAACATGTTCGTACGAACAAAGAGCGATTGTGATGTAATACATAAATGTTCTGTTCAATTTGAATAAGAGCTGATGATGCCTATTTCATGGGCAAAATATATATGTTCTGTAAGATCTTTAGCATCTGATTCTTTGCTGGGAAAAGATTTCTTTCGATAGACAGTGACTGAAAGCATTGGTAACTTGGAAATGTTTCCTTTGACAATGGGATCAATACCACTATGTATTCTAAATAGTTAGTTGCGCTAGGTTACTAGACCTGCTAGCCAAGTTTGATTGGGTTTTAGGTAAAACTCGATCGGTAAGGCTTCTTTGGGCTGCAACCGATGTTCTTATTTTTCATTGTCGATATCAGATGCCACTATTTTGCAACACTCAAACCACAGTTGAAAGACAATACTTCAGTGCGATGAAGAAGTGTATAACATGGAATTCTGTGCAAAACTGGGTCACTGGGATAGTCAATCTCAGGGTTGACAACCTGTCTTCATCAGAAAAAGTCAGACTTTGTTCCAGAAAAAGCCAGATAGCAGTTTTAAGGCATATATACATAAAACATACGTGATCAAACACAAAATAGACATTAAAACTTGTCAGAAACATCAATATTATACAATTCCACTCTTTAGAAGCATTTTCTTTTCCTTTAATTACACTGTCGTACACTTGTTTCTTATCAATAACATTGATCATTTTTAGGGAAACAGTAAAATTGTTGCAATATTCTGTGCACCCTGTATGATTAATCATAGATTATTTTCAGAAGAGATTTGTAATGAAAATGCAGCTTAGACAATGTTTTTCCAGAGCCAAACCTTTTAAGTCTGGCTTTTTTATTTCCAAAAATCCTAAAGGTGTTCAAAAAAATCTAGATTTTAAAAATCTAGCTTCAAAAAAGCCAAATTGGCAATCCTGGTCAGTCACTATGGCATGTAGGCTCCCTTGATTTGTTCACTTGTAGGAAGCCATCTGCTTACCGTGCAAAACCTGAGAGCGCATGTTACATCATAGACTGGTTTACTGGGATAATTGTGGAGTGGACTATTGCACACTACCAGTGGCATAACTGATGGGGGCAAGGGGTGAGTTGCTCCCCTGACAAGACAAATGCAAAAACTGGGCCACCTTTTGCTGATATTTTGATATGTAGTATTCTTTGGGTTTTCTGTAGGTTGTTTTTTGTTTTTCGTGGTGTTTTTGTTGTTTTAGCTAGTATAGGCATCCACGACATTTGGATTCACTATCATTTATTTACTTTTTTGCTGACTAGTGGCCATTGTACAGCAGCCAGTGGGCTTCCTTCAACTAATTTTCTCCCCCCCCCTGGCTCAAACCGCTAGTTATGCCACTGCGCACTACTTGCTACAGTTGGAGGGCCACGTGTCATAAGGAAGAGTTCTGAAAATTTATCGGCCAATCTGTTGGTCTATCTCTAACTATAGCCTATGCAAAGTAAAGTTTGATGCAAAACTGAATTATTCAAATAGTTCTTGCCTAGGGCTAATGTGTGTAGGTTTGAAGAGCATTCAAGTACATTTTTGTTGCAAAAGACCATGTACAAAAGTTACCATGTTTTATGCAACAACTGACACTGATTGCACCTTTCTGTTAAAGTGTTGTGGCCTGCGCACAGCAGAGGACGTTCAATGAAAAATTACATAATTCAAAGTTTTTGTATGATTGACCTCAAATTTTTAGGGCTGATGTGTGTAGGCGTGACAAACATTCGTGTAAATTTTTATTGCAAAAAACAAGTACAAAAATGTTAACCATGTCTTGTGCTAATCACCTGATTGCACCTTTGCAGACTATGTACAAGTATGATGACAGACATACAGTGGTGTAAGTGTTATGAGCTTTCAGTGATATGGTTTATTGCTGAATGTCAGGGGAAGCAGCTAGCATTCCTGGAAAAAAAGAGTCCATGCAACCCCTAGTCATTAACTTTTCTGATACTTTAACAGCCTGCAAGCCCACAACAAAGCATTGCATGTTGTGCACAAGAATAAAACATTGCATTTTTGCTGCCAAGCGACTTGTTTTGCCAAGTGGTTTTGGACGAAATCAAGTGTTTCTTTTAACTTGGTAATTGGTAGGGCCATTTAAAGTCATAAAAGTCATATTTTTTCTGTGCTTCAAGAAGCTATGAAAGGAATTTTGACACAAAAATCGCACCCTTATGAGGTCTATAACAAAAGTTATAACGTCATAAAAAGACATATTTTCCATGTTAGGTCAGAAAGCCATATTTTGCATATTTCAACGTAATTCAACAAGGAAGCCATTAAAACAAGCTGGAAATATGAGGTGAAAATACTATATCGCTAGGTTTAGGCTGCATATGGAGAACTGAACCCACTTGGGCATCTGCAAATGTTGGCAAAATGTAGTTGAACCAAGTTAATTGGATGAAATGTAATGCACTGCCTAAAAATGCATGTTCTTGCTGTCTCGAAGAAATAAACCAATGTCCATGCATGATTCAATTTGCTTCAAACGAAGTTATATGTTCTGCTCATCTTTTGAGCTGTTTATTTTAGTGGGGCTTCAACAAACCATGGGGTTACCATCTCATCTGTATCTAGACAAAATTTACTAAACATTATTTTTTGAAAGCAACTGCTGAGATTCCAATTTAAAATTTTTTTATGTCAACAACCATAAACTTAGATCAGTATGTAAACATAGTGTGATTGTTAACTGCAATTAATGATGTTAATGTTCCCTAAGAAGTGAAAAAACAAATGGCAGTGTGGTCACAAACCGATCAAGCAAGCATTTGTTTTTGCAAGCCTGCCGCTGTGACATCATAGGTGCTTAAAAAAGCATGGAACTATAAAAGAGTGAATGTTGTGAAGTTAATTTATAAATTTAAACTAAATCCTTATCAGCATTATGTAAAACCTAGGCCCTTGCTTGTTGCCACACTACAACACTCAAAAACTTACTGAAAAAAACTCGAGCAAAAATTGCTCTTAGCCTACTACCTTTAAGTAAAAACCATGACATCGGCATAGAAAAACATAGATGCAATGAACTGCATAATTTTAACAATCTATAAAATATCTATCCTTACTGATTGCATTTGCACAATTCTGAATAGCTTCTTGTGACAAAGATCTGCTTACAACAAGAAAAACTGTTCACAGCAAAACACGCTTCCCAATACCTTTCCAAGATCAAAAGGAGCACTCTACAGAATGTCATCTCTCAAGTAGAGAGAAAAGACTCAGTTACATTCCATGTCGCATATTCATAACATGGCACTTGTACATTTCGAAACATCCTTGCAAGAGAAAAGGGTGTAGCATGTCACTTGCAGCAAGAAAAAATAATGAAGTACATTTTAGATTTAATGTTGGTGTGCTGTGCATTGCGCAAAAAAATTGAGTACATTTTAAACTGTACATCGGCAGTGAAATTGTTAACAAAAAGCAAAGGTTGTGTCCTATAGAAAGCTTCTTGCTTGCAAAGTTATTTTGGGTAAATAATAATGTAAACATTCTTCGGATTAAGTGGCAGCTCATGAGAGAAATACTGTAGTTTTGGTACACTTTGGTCATACACTTGGGCAGTACTCTCATGAGTGTTTTGAATGGAAGGCTGATGCCTTCAGGTAAATCAAATTAGTATTGTTGCGACCTCTCGGTTGGCATTGCATTGAATGTGTGATTCACCACGAACGGGTGTGCGTGAAGAATAACACCCACATGTATATATGTGGTGCGAACAAGCAATAATAGAGTGATCATGGCATGTGATATCCATTGTTGCTTGCTGCCACAGTGTGAAGCTTTGCGCAAATACTGCTTGGGTTTTCTGATCGCAACAGTATCAGGAAAAACAGCTTAGCTTAAAGTTCATATATATAATTTGGTTTTCGTTGTAAATACTTGCAGTTATATTATAACAGGATTTATAGAACAAAATCACTTTTTAGAGCTGCACACATGCCTTTTGTGTTATCCATGGGCTTACATTTATGGTTTTCATTATATTTTAGCAGAAAGGAAGCTGTTGAAACACTGGTCTTTAACCTTTTTTCTACCATGCTTCCCTTAAGTAATTGCCCTTTGTTTCAAGCCCCCATGACTTTAAATAAGCTATAAAATCATGTATTTATTGGTAAATTTATTGATCAAACTTTCCATGTTGTAGGATGTGTATTGTGTAAAGGCTAGCATCCCTTTATAAATTTGTTGACCCCCCCGGTTAAGAACCACTGTGTCAAAATGTTGGTAGTTTTAAGTTGTGCAATCATCTCACATATTCATTTATGTTCATGCATTACAAGCGTGAAGAGTTGTAAAATTTAGAATAGGTAGGTTGATTTTTATTTGTTAGACTTGATTTATAGTAAAATATGCAACTTCAACCATGTTGATTTTAATGCATCAGATTTTTCAGTATTTTTGCTTATGGACAACATATTACATGCTATACCATTTACTAGGGTTGCGGAGTTGGAGGTAAAATATCCAAAACCTAGTTTCCATAATTTTCGGCTCCAACTCCTTAGCTTGAAAGGGATGAAATTTAGCTGTTAAAATCAATAGAAATTGTGGTACACAGCAAGAAATCTGATTCAACAAAAGTTTCAAAAGAAATTGTACCATTTCAACAGGAATTCCCAAATTAGGAGTATGATGTAAAAAATGATCCAACAGGGCATCCAGAGTCAGACAAAAAAATCCGACTCCGATTCCCAGTGTTGATAGGAATCTGACTCCGACTCTACCCAAAAACCTCTGACTCCTTACGATTCTGGCTCCGACTCCGCAACCATGCCATTTCATTAACACTTTCACGTCCGGTCTAAATTAAGCGGTTCGCGCAAAAACAACTGGATCGCACGTGGCTTTGCGCACATGTAACTCGGACGCCGAAAGTGGTAGAGAGCTGTTCAAAAGCTCAAAAGATGAGGCAAGTCTTCTGGTCTGAACTTGAAAAAAAATTTTTGGTTAGGTGGTGCAGATTTTTTGTGAGTGACTTCATAAGTGGAGGACTTTTAGGCCATGTTGGCCCACTTCACCTAGCCCTAGGCTCAAACCATTAGATGGTAGTATTTCGCTGAAATTTTTATTGGAAGCTAGGCTACAATCCAAGTCTGTTGATACTTTGGATGACCTGCTGTGGTTTCGGGTTCAAAAGTTTAGATCTAAAGTAATAAAAATATTTGACTAATTAGTTAATTAGATATATGATTAATTTGTTTACTTTAGATCATAACTTTTGAATCAGATATGCTATAAACGATAGAAAGTCGATCAAAGGCTCAAAAGACTCGGACTCGAGCCTAGTTTCCAATGAAAACTTCAGCGAAATACTTGGGCCTAGAGCGGTTGGGCCATAGGCCAGGAAACATGTGCCAAAATTACCCAAAAACTACTTCACTTATGACGTCACTCAAAAAATCCACAATCCCCAACCAAAATATTTTTTCGAGTGCAGACTAGAAGACTGGCCGATCTGTTTGAACCATTGAACAGCTCTCTAGCGCAATCGGCAGAGAAGCTATGGCATTGGTCTGCCATTCAATTTCTGTTTTTAGATTTGACTTGCTTCATCGCAGAAAATATATGTTCTGTCACACACGTGTTTCCAAATGTCAAGTGCATTTTTAGTGTGAAAAGTTTCAGTTTGGGAAATCTATCTTTGCTGACTAATTTCCAGAAGCCCTCTATAATATTTAACACCATTAGTATCGTGCATTTTTATCAAAAGATGTTATGCTTTTTCTAATTGAAATTACCTATGGCAAGGATGAACAATTTATTTGATTCAGGGGCCACTTTGAGAAGGCCGCTTTTAGCAAGTAAATATAGACAGATTCATTTGTCAGTACTGTGTTCATTGCGCCAGATATACTCTTCAAGACAATGAATGCCAGATTATCGTAAAAACAGATTATCCGGTCAGGTGCCCCATCAGAGGGTCGTACCTTCTAATTTGATCATAAAATAAATAAAAACAAAAACAATAATCTTACACAGAGAAGATATTATTCATTATTATTGTGCAAATGCACTTTATTCAGCGGAAGCAATTCAGTAAGACAAATGTAACCTCACATGCTTTTCAGCTAATTTCAGATTTGAAGACTTCCTGAATGCTTCCCTAGGCCACGTGTGGCTTGCGGGCCTATAGCTCGACAACACTATACTAAGAGATGACTAACTTGTCTTTTTATTGTTCTGTTGACTCTTGAAATTGTGAAGTTACAATGATGATTGACAACCAACTTCAGTGTTGTAGCAACTAGCAAATTGACAAGGACTTTTGATAGTGCCGCGATGCTTCTGGCCACAGGCAAAACAGCACTACGCAGACATAATGGAGAGGTTTATTGTTATTTTTTCGGATTATAAAGCGCACTTAACGATTTTTGAATGCTAGCTGTTCTTTTTTTCATACATAAGGCATAAAATGGCAAATTACATGTGAATGAGTTTAATCTTTCACACATACCTACTCCTCTAGACACGAATACAGTAGTATAAACTAAAAGCTGTACATTTGTTTGATTTGGTGTGTGCCAAATGTAGTCAGGCGCCTCCTGGAGAAATACATATAGCTCTGTGTGCATTAGCCTCACAGAATAATATTATCTGTGCTTCAACATTGGGGTATGTGCTAGCTACTCACGGAACCTCATGTGCTGCTCATGCTCATTGCAATTGTTGTTGGTTTATTAACTGTTTGAGAACCGGCGTACAATATATTCGTACTTCGATTTCAGCTTAAAAAACGGCAGTTTTCGGTTGGATTACCAATGCCCTAGCTCCTCCGCCCGATTGCGCTAGAGAGCTGTTCAAGGGTTCAAACAGATCGGCCAGTTTAGTAGATTGCACTGGAAAAAAATTTTTTGGTTGGGGGGTTCGGATTTTTTGTGACTGACGTCATAAGTGAAGTGGTTTTGGGGTCATTTTGGCTCATGTTGCCTGGCCTAGGGCCCAACCGCTAGGCCAAAGTGTTTCGCTGAAATTTTCATTAGAAACTAGGCTCGAGTCGAGTCTTTTGAGCCTTTGATCAACTTTTTAGCGTTCTGGTTCAAAAGTTATGATCTAAAATAAACAAATTAATTATCTAATCAGTCAAATATTTTTACTAACTTACATGACAAATTTTGAACCTGAAACCCCAGCAGGTCATCCAAAGTATCAAAAGACTCGGATTGTAGGCTAGCTTCCAGTAAAAACTTCAGCGAAATACTACCACCTAACAGTTGGCGCCCAGGGCCAGGCAAAGTGGGCCAAGGTGGCCTAAAAGTTCTCCACTAATGACGTCACTCACAAAAAACCTGCAAACCCCAAGCAAAAAAATTTTTTTCGAGTGCAGACTAGAAGACTTGCTGTGTCCTTTGAGACTTTTACCGGGTCTGTAGAGCATACCGGACCAGAGAAATTCCCGTGCAAAGCCACGTGCGTTTAGGCGTTTTTTTTCTGAAAGGCCCTGAAAGCGGCCGGACGCCAAAGAGTTAGTAACACAATGGTCTGATACAAAAACTTGTAACTTGTAATTGAATAAATAGCACTGTTTACCACAAAAATTGGTCCTAGGTGAGAAAGCACAACCAGATTCATGCATTAGGCACACTGCATTATCAGGTGTACTTTAAATTTTAGAGAAAATTAGAGGATTTTAATTGCACCTTATGGAAAATGAAAAATATGGTATTATTGCTTTACTGCAAACGAATTTTGAAGCACTTCGTCACTCATAATTTCTTGTGGTTATCATCACTTGATGGACCCCCAAACACAGAATTTTTCATCTGCTGGAGGTCCGTGGACTCCACTTTGAGAACCTATGTTTTATACGAAAGGTGTATTATGTTTCAGGTGCAAGCCCTTTGGTTTGTCCAAAAAGATTAAAAAAAACCTTGTTGTGAGTCACCTGTAAACACCACTTACATACAAGCTTTGATAAGAAGCGCTGCATAAACGAAGATTTGCAAAATCTGATTGCATCATTGTGTTTGGTTACTGGCTTGATTGACAAAAGTTAATGATTAACCATCATTAAAAGTTGAAGTGTGATTGCTTACAACCTTCAGCATTTGGTTTACACTCTGTGGTCAGTCCTGGTAAAAATACTGTTTCTTCCCGTGTGGAAGTAATGAACTTATCACACTGGAACGGTTGTATAATTTGCACTCTAATTCAGATAAATTTAAACATTTCATAGCCTTATGAAAATGAAATCAGGTTTTGCAGTTGACATTTTGAACAATATGTTACCACTGACTTTATTTCAACAACTTTGTTTTTTCGTATTGTTTCTTACATCTTTGCCTACTTTTGTTTTCTATTTAGCTTGAATAATTTGGTAAATTAGGAAATCTCAAATTCAATAAAAGTGTTTTGGACACAATGGAAGAAAGCACCAGTGTGCCCCAACCTTCTAATAAAGATCTTGATGAATGGATAGAACAATTATTTGAATGCAAACAACTTACAGAAAGTCAAGTTAAAACAGTTTGTGACAAGGTAAGTTCATGTTCATATGCAAGTAGTCATGGTAGAAAAATTGAAAAGTTGGCTACTTTCTTTTCACCTAGACCAGGGGTGTGCAACCTGCACCGCTGCATGTTTAGCTCCTCTGAAGTGGCTCACGCTGGATTTGACCAAACTTGGAATTTAAATTTGCAGTTGATTATGATTACTATTAGAATTAAGTTGAGTACAATTTAGCTTATGTCCATATAAAGTTGCATGGAAAATAAACGGTATCAATGCTTTGTGGTTCCTCACTAATCATATCAGTTGGAAAATGAAGCAGGATGGTTTTTGTTAAAAAACGTTGCTGACCCCGAACCTTGACAAACAAATGTTAATGATCTTAAGCAACAAAACAATTGCTTTGTTTTTCATAGTTTCCAGTTGATACAGTTGCAGTAAGTGACAGGATAGTTAATAGGTCATTTATATTCTAGCTAATAGTAACACTGTAGTAAAAATAGTGCCATTCGTGCTTCACTTTTGACTTGCCTCAGGGCACTTTCATGTTTCTTTAAGCAAAATCTGTAATCTGCATGTGTTGGATCAGGGTTTAAAGGCATTTTAGGGACCCGATTGGGGTCCTTGGAATCAGGGAAAATCATCGTCGGGTCCCTAGAATCAGTGAAAATCGGGTCCCTAGAATCAGAGGAATTGGGTCCCTACAAGTCCATACTGGGTACCTAACATTTCCCTTAAAATGCAACAACATCATGTAATTAAGACTGGTTATTAATTTCTTGCAACTCAGATTTCTCTGCAACTCAGATTTCTCTGCAACTCAGATTTCTCTGCAACTCAGATTACCTCATTACAAACTGAGTACTGTCAACCTTCATAATCAGATTTTACACTAGTCCGATTCTCAGAAACACTGTGTTTCAAGAATTTTTTGTATGTCACTGAGTTTTTGGGACATTGTGTGAACTTTTGGTTGAAAAGTTTTTTGCTTCTTTTGATGATAACCTGGAAATTAGATTTCTCAGTAAATGTTTTATTTTGAAATATTTGTGAAAATAGCAGTTGATTAAAACAGGTTTTTAAGGAAAATGTTAGGTACCAGATATGAACCTGCAGGGACCTGGTTTATCTGATTCTAGGGACTCAAATCGGGTCCCTAAAATACCTTAAAAAAACCTGGATTGAAGGATATTTGAAATAACTGTTGATTCGTTTGGGTGTACACGACTTTTAATAGAGAGATGTTTTTTTAGTTGAACTCAGAACTCATGCTGATCATATTTCACCTTTTATTTTCAATTGACTTTACGCCCCTCAATATTCTACAATACAGTATAAACACTTCATATTCTTTTCCTGAAATGTTGGAGTTTTGTCCACATATTTTTTAAATTTATATAGTTAAGGTTTTCTGCAGAGTGACGTGAAAATTAACTTCCAAGTTTTTCAAGCCAATAGTTGGCAGTTACGCTGTGTAAAATGTTGCTATACACCTTCGCCATTATTTGGTTATGTCTCATTCAGAGTCTAACTGGTATTATGACTGATAGATGGGTCTTTCATGGTATGGTCATTTTGTTCAAGAGTAAACTAGTGCAGCTCCCTTCTGAATTACAGTCTTTGTAGCTGAAAGGCATTAATTCAAACTCTGTTCTAAAAAAGTAAATTATTATGTTATTAGTTTCGGCATGACTCAAGCTTCATAGTGTTCTTTCTTTTAACAAATGTGCTTTGATCATTCTGACAAACAGTAAATGCTGTGTTTTTCTTAAAGATTTTCCTGGAAGTGTGAATACCACTTTTTTAATCTTATCTGCCTTTCAATGTTGGACTTGCAGAGTAAACGTGTGCAAGGCCTTGCAAAGAATGTATACACCAGCTTCTGGTACCTAAAATAATTATTTTTCCCTTTGTTCTTGACAGGCACGTGAGATTCTTCAGTCTGAGTCTAATGTTCAAGAAGTTAAATGTCCAGTTACTGTGTGTGGTGATGTTCACGGGCAGTTTCATGATTTAATGGAACTTTTTCGAATTGGAGGACGGTCACCTGACACAAATTATCTTTTTATGGGGGATTATGTAGATCGCGGTTATTACTCTGTTGAAACTGTTACTCTTCTAGTTGCTTTAAAGGTGAGTAAATATCTGTTTTCTGCAGTCTCATGCATGTTTTGCGATTAAACATTTACGATAATGACCCTATGTCTTGACATACCTGTGAAAGTATGATAATCATTAGAACTCCAGCCATTTAGAAATTGAATTGTTTGTGTTTTCAAATATTTCTTACGTTGTGTTATGTGACTCTTGTTCAGGTTCGCTATCCGCATAGAATAACGATTCTTCGTGGAAACCATGAATCTCGTCAAATTACTCAAGTGTATGGATTTTATGATGAATGTTTACGGAAATATGGAAATGCAAATGTTTGGAAGTACTTTACTGACTTGTTTGACTATTTGCCATTAACAGCTTTGGTAGACAGTCAGGTGAGCTCATTTGTACGTAAATTGTTGTTGGTAGTGTTGAAACAGATCTGCACAAAAGAAGGTTTTTCCCACATTTTAAATGCCATTCCTGTTATTTTGTTACAACTATTACACCTATTACACCTTAAAATTGTGACAGTGAAGAGCAACAGGTTAAAGCAACGAGCAAAAATTCATGACTTCAGTGTCAACGGAATTGTTAACGAAAATACTTGATGTGTTTTTTGTGTCATCACTGAAAAATGTTCCTTGTGAGGAGTAAGCATAATACCCAGTTATTTTAACTGTAGTTCAGGGTTTGAAAAATAGTATTGTGTTGTTCGAGAAATACAGTTCACTCAACTGCAACTGCTACATACTTCAATTTGGTAGGTGCTTGCAAGAACAACTGTGACAATGCTTGGTGACTGAAAGACAATCACCTTAAGTGATTGTTTCGCTGGGATTTGCAAGCATTTTGGCAAGCATTTCCACGGTTGGTTGCGTTTCCTCTAGTCAGTCGCTTGGCAATAACAGTTAATAAAGACCGTATAGTGACTCTTCCGGCGTAGGCTGCCTGCCATCTCTGAAAGGTCGTCGTCAGTTTATTGCCTGAGCAGCTAGCAGTAGCAGATTTTTGTGCAAGGGTCTTTATTTCGGCTTGATGATACACATCGCTCGGACCCTGTCGTGGCGCGAACCTCTGCAACACAGATACTCCGACAAGTTGAAATTCTCCCGACACCTTGCTTTGTTCAGCACTATGACGCCTCGTTTTTGTGCAGATATTTTGTCTCCATGGCGGTCTTTCCCCGTCAATTGATACCTTGGACCACATCAGAGCGTTGGACCGACTGCAGGAAGTGCCTCATGAGGTATAGGACTGACTTAACGATAGATACTGTGAGAATTTTGCGCTCAAATCAAACGCTGTGTACGTCGTAAACCACCCATGCGTGGCACTGTATTGAGTCATTTGCATTCCCTGCGGCGGAGTACGTGTGTAGTGTGCGTGGAGTATTGCTTCCGTTGAAGCAACTTTGAATTTTCTGATCAAGGTAGCTGAAGCTGCTTGTTACTGAACTTGACAGATATTGCCGCTGTCATTTGGATTTTGTTCCTTTGCGTACATTGCGTATGCTTGCTTGGTACAAGAAGTTAACCTTGTCAACACGCGAGACCCACTGTTGCTTCATTGTTTGTACTGAAAAAGTTTCCGGTTTCTTAAGGACCTTGGAATAGTATGCAATATGTCTTCTCCTGTGTCGTGATGCAAACGGAAGCTTGTTCATAAAAAAGTAACGCCAGCAAATAAAAGTCATCATAGCGTCTTCTATGCTGATTAGTGATAAGCGTTGTAATTTCTGCTTGAGGCAGGCGTGACGAATGAACGTGATTTTTTATGTTTTTGTTTAAAAATCTGCCTCAACCTTTTGCCGCTGTTGTTGCCAGGGACCCATGTGCGACCTTTTGTGGTCTGACCCCGACGACCGGGGCGGCTGGGGCATCTCTCCTCGCGGCGCCGGCTACACGTTCGGACAGGACATATCGGAAACGTTTAATCATCACAACAGTTTGACCCTCATATCAAGGGCTCATCAGTTGGTGATGGAGGTGAGCATTGCGTCCACTCAGCGATGATCATAATCCGGTTATGTTGCGTCGCTTCGAATTCGTCATCACGATGACTCGTGCTTTCGTTAATGTGCCACATAAAGGTTGCTTGGCAATCACGCAGTACTTACTGCATTTAAACGTTTCATTCGTATTTTGCAAATAGTTTCTTGCTTGATGAAATATTTGCGGCTGACTAACAATATTGTATCAGCGTGTAAGTTTCGAAGTCTTGGCACGTTAGTCAAAAACACATGTGAATTGTGGTGCGTCCGTTTTTTTTTTAAAGAAAAACTCGAAATGCTGAATGTTTGACCGTTTCACTTTTTCGGCAAAACTTGTTGTCAAGCGATGACAGCGCAGTGCCGAACGAACCGGTGATTGAAATCAAGCTGTCCTAACAGTTTTGCTTCTTTGCCTTGTTATTTTTAGTTTTGCCTATCTTTGTTTTTGTTCGTAATTCAGGTTAAAAAAAAAAAAAGGTTCAGCCACCCTCCCCCCCAATCATACTGATGTTAAAATCTTACAACTGCACCTTCTTGTTCTGTGACGCAACTCGAGCGAAACCTCAGAGCGTCGTCTGAGCCTTTGTGTGTGACGCGTAATCCTGTCACGTACGTCGCAGCAGCACCAGCGGTAAACACCGAGCTGCTGCTGGGCGTGTGTGTGTGTATATGTATGGATGAGTCGTCGCTGCTTCTGCTGACAGTGCTGCCAATTGACCCGGAATAACGTCACGCGCTTGCTCGGATTGCGTTGTTCGAGCGCTCGCTTGTTTCGTCGCAGAGGCCTTCAGTAAATAGTAGCGCTAGCTAGCGGAGTGTTTGCGTTGTGACAAAGTTGACCTGACCTGGTCGTCGCTCCTTTGTGCTGAAAAAATAGCAGGGATTGTCGGTCGGCGGCGAAATTATTTTACTGCGTTTTTTCCATTGGGTGAATGTCCTTTGGAACGGTCGTAACCGTCGGCTTCATCGCCACCTTGGTGGTAAATGCTTAAAATAAAACAGCGTCGCGTAGTTTTGGCGTTTTGGACCTGTTTTCTTTTTTCGCCGAGACATTTCGGTCATTTGTCCCGTACTAGTATTGAAACTCGCTGTAACAGTATTCATTGTCTACGTTTTCCGACATTATGACTGAATTGACTTAAATTTTTCCGCCGTTAAGGGTTCCATTGCGGCGGATGATCTTGTCGGAATGGGACAGTTCGGCGATAAATCGCTTATAAGACATTACACTTTTGATGGGAGCGCTTTTTATGTACTCTTTCAAAAATTTTTGGGTTTAGTTTCAGGGTTAAGGTTTAGCTTTACGGCAAACAAACATCCTTTGTAATCTAACCTGTGAAGTACGGTAGACTTCGCCTGTAACGATTTCGGATATAACGACAGTTCACTTACAACGACGCTTTTTTTTGGTCGCGGCAGAATCGCTATCTTTTAAGTACATCTTTTAAATCGCTATCTTTTAAGCAGAATCGCTATCTTTTAAGTGCATTACGAGAGCTCGGCTATATCGTCACTTCGCCTATAGCGACGCTTTTTGTCGGTCCCCGCAGAACATTTATTCGTGTAACAACAGTTGCAAGCTTTCTGCAGAGTTTGAAGTTTAAGCACTGCTGTTAAGTCGCCACACAAACCTTTTATGACTAAAAAGTAACGCAGTTAAAGCGGGTAAATCGTTGAGCCGTGGATGTTACGGAACAATGGCATCAGGGTGTCGAAGGAAATCATTACATGCTTTAATGTACTGTATTAGAGATTTTTGGGGATTGTTGCGACTGTAGTCACCTTGACCGAGACTTGGTGGAGCAGTGAGTAGAATGTCGAGCAAAAGAAGCAGTAGCCCACGGTGGAAATTTTCTAACAAAATTCAAAGCATGGGCTAGATCAGCGTGGTCCAACTACAGGTCCGCGGGCCACATGTGGCCCGCGGACAGAATTTTTAAGCCCTGCGAGCCTTCTCAGTATTGATTGTTGTGTGTATGTTACAGTAGACAATTTTGATTAGAACAAGCATAACATCCGTTAATAATACTGTGCAATGTTAATTGCGTTAAGCTAGTCTGTAGAGAGCTTCTATAAATTAGTTAGCAAAGATAAGTTTCCCAGTCAGAATGGTTTCGCACTAAAAATGCGCTCAACGTATGGGTACGTGCGTGAGAGTACATTTTCTACAATGAAGCAAGTCAAATCGTAGAAGTCGAACGGAAAAAACAGAAATCGAACGGCAGTCGAAACACCGGACCATAGCGTCCGACTTGCTACCACTAATGTATTGGTATTGCTAAACGAACGATAGTGTCAGAGAAGCCTCAACCACAGGCATAGCACTAATAGAGATTTGTAATAAATTGTTTATTGCTGGTAATAATTTCAATGATACACTCACTTAGCTCACCTTTTTTCCCTTTTCACTTTTAAATCTTGCGAATCTGTTGTTTTATTCATCATTATGTTGGAAGTGGCCCACGAGTTGTAACACTTTTGGTAGGTAAAAGATAGTTGGAGCGGCAATCCTAATCAAAGAACACTTTAACCCCTGCCAGGCTGCGGCCTTCAACTAAACCTTCATTTTAGGTACGATTTATTGTAGTTCGGCTGTAACGGTCAGCTCGCCTATAGCAGCGCTTCTCAACCGGTGGGCCGCGAAGCTCCTGCAGGTGGGACGCGAAATGTTCCGAGATAACGCAATAATCACGCCTAGTCATGAGTTCTGAAACACATTTTTCGTGAAGTGGGCCCAAAATCAAGGCCTCGGCGAAAAGTGGGACGCGACATCAAAAAGGTTGAGAAGCACTGGCCTATAGGGACGCTTTTTCTCCCGTCACTTGAAATTCCGTTATAGGGCAATTCTACTGTGTTTCAAAAACACACTGTTTTGTATAAAACATTTGCGACCACCATCGCCGCACTGTCCTAGACCCGATCTCACTGTATGTCGGTGAAAAGTGACGATTATTGATTAGAAGGTGCATTTTTTATAAGTTTCAACAAAGACAAACGGATCTAACTGCGCTCATTGGTCGGCCACCGCCTGAAAGCGTGTCAAGATATATCCCAGGTCGTTTGCAATTCCCATCGAAAGTCCAAGTTGTTTCTTGCTTCGTTCGCAGGGTTACAACTGGTGCCACGATAGGAACGTGGTGACGATCTTCAGTGCGCCGAACTACTGCTATCGCTGTGGGAACCAAGCTGCGTTGATGGAGCTCGACGACACTTTGAGATATTCGTTGTAAGTTGTTTCGCCCTTTGCTGTTTCCGGTTATGCTTGGATCGTGGCCAAAGTTGGCAGCGAAGAGTGAATCTTTTAAAAGTTCATTGTCTTCGCACATGTAAATCCGCCACCCAGCCAGGGTTGCATGATCTACTTTTGGCCAAGGGGTCAAATCTAGTCCAGAAATAGTCAAACAAGAGCCAAATTCTAATACATGGGGCCAAAAAAAGGGCCAACCATTCTTTCCAAATTTATCAGCAGTTACAAAGTCATATGAACTCATACTTAGCAATTTATCACAATTGTAGCGCAACAGCAAAACAAGTACGTGATGAAAGGTCGTAGGAGAACAGCTTAATTTCCATGTGTAGCCATAAACTGAGATAAATTTACCATCCTTCGATAAGTGCTAATGCAACAACAATCTGAACAAAACCAACAAACACGTGCACCACCTGAAAACCAGTAAGTTAGGTTACTTAACAGTTCTTACTGCTACCTCGACAACTGCAGCAAGTAACAGATATTCTGATAAACGTACTTTCATTTAACTCAGAAACTCTAAGGATCCTAACAAAATTTTGTAATCAAAAACCTTCGAAATCTAGGCATTTGGTGAAAATCTGCAATGAATTAGCCAAAAAAGTGAAAAAATATGGTTCTCAGACAGGACCCAAGGTTAACAGATCAATTCTTGCGAGGGGCCAGCCTATCCTGGAAAAGAGCCAAAGCGCCAAACGAAAATTTTGGTGCCAGCAAGGGTTATTTGGGACCAAATTTCCGAAATTTGGCCCCAAAAGGGCCAACCTGGCAACCCTGCACCCAGCCCTCTCTCCATCAGTCTCCAGGAGAGCATGCGCAAGTAATCTAATAGTGTTTGCCAACATGTAAATAATAATTTTTCTTTTGTT
>Ga0210059_1006749_pt1 | contig 18361 bp, 13 predicted proteins | sample Ectturendosymbi2_FD_188042 | JGI IMG/M metagenome (GOLD analysis project Ga0210059, IMG submission 188042) | Ecteinascidia turbinata endosymbiont from Florida, USA - Sample 2 (SPAdes) (version 2) | ecosystem: Host-associated > Tunicates > Ascidians > Unclassified | place: Key West, Florida... | reverse complement strand
GATCATCCATAGATTCACCTATCACGTCCTGCAACAGAAAAGACATTCGTTAAAAAATGGATTTTTTATCGAACAAAATATGGGTACGCATCTTTTTGGGTCACCCTGTAGATTCAGACGTGGTGTTTTTGTGCGTTAGCGATCAAGTTCAGGAAATCCTCTTTCAGCTTTGACTCCTGGAGTAAATCATCTGATCAGTTCTGAAGTGGAATGCCGACTCCACATGTGAATGTTAGTTTTGCATTGCAATCGTGTCAGAAACATTTATTATTATTGCCGTATATACTCGCTTATTAGCCGCATCCGCAGATAAGCCGCGGCAGAAATTTTAGCCATATACCGAGAATCAAGGGTAATTCACAAATAAGCCGCAGGTCAATTGACGTTTTCACCGGTGAAGACCTTGCGCGATCAATCAACTACAAAAGATTGATTTTTACAGGCAAATGTAATGAAAGTCAATTTTATTGTTGAAAACCTGAGAAATCTTCGTCGGAAGAAGGAAGTTCGTCTATAAGTACCGTACGGTAGATCTATAAGTACGGTAGCACCCTAATTTCGCCCATTGACAAATGGCATTTGCGGTTCGACTGTATGACTGAAATTTGGTGATAGCTAATGCGAAAAGTTTGGCCCTCTGGGTATGTTGCACGTATAAGCCGCAGGCAAAATACAGGCCATATTCCAGGTAAAAAAGTGCGGCTAATAAGCAAGTATATACGGTGCATTCGTATCTACAAATGCAGTAAAAGTTTTAACTAAGAACTAGAAACATTTTGGTGTTGTCAGAAGAGCACCGAAACCTACAATATACCTGCTGTAGTTATCGCATAAAAACAGTGTGATTTTGAGTACCTACAAATAAATTTTTTAAAGAATCCATACGGATAGTTATCCTAACATTTGGCGGGAGTTGGTTATGTGTTGCTATAATTAGACAACTTACTGCAAGTTTTCCGTTTCCAAAAATTGACATCTAGGGAAGAGCCACAATAATTTCTTAACCGTACCGCGGTCTTATGCTGTTTTAACATCTTCCTGTTGCAATACTTTCATCGGCCGGACGTAGCGTAACTATAGCAGCTGACTTAACGATCAGAAAAAGCCCTCAGCTTTCTACATGAATTGGCTCATGAAACAGAATTTTTGGCTTCCGACAGTGGCTGACGCTTGAGTTTGTCTTTTTACCTCGTGTAACCAGCCATCTAACTTCTTCGAGCTCTTCGCTTGGACCCTATAACATTGAGTGTTGATATTTCGCTATACTTCTTATGTCGTTGCTGAATGGCAGAGCCTACATGAAGATAACAATAATTTTCTGGTGCATCGCGTTCTCAAAGGTTTTTACGCTTTACCACCACTGGTATAGAGATCAGCAAAGCGTATCAGCCAAGTGTCTTCTCATCCTGTGCACGAATCCTTTACCGTAGGAAGGGAAAATAAAGTTGACTCCCTACCACAATGCATCAAATTATCTTCTAGTTTTGCAGCCTTTAAAATCCGGATCACCTCTTTTACCATGGCAAGAATCGCAATATTTGGCACTGGCAAGAGTCAAATCCACCCGCTACCTCATTACGCTGTGTTTCGCCTTGGTCACAGCCCTTTAAACATTAATATGAAATCCTTTCGACAGTGTACTTGTGGGTCTACAGAAACACTCGAACACCTTCTGCAGTGCAATCTGACCTTACACCATCGGAATTTACTTCTAACACTAAAAAATACCTTTTTTAATGAAAAAATGTGTAATCAGCCACAGTATTCTACTATCACAAATAAAACTCTAATCCACATTCTCCTGTTTGGCCACCCAAAATTATCATTTAAGCCAACAGTAGTTATCTTCTCAGCATTATCTCGATTCCTGAAGAACAGTAGGCGTTTTAAATCCCTTACTTAATGATGTTGACCCGTCCTCTTTCCTGTGCATCCTGTTATATAACTTGCCCTTCCGTCTCGTGACTGGTTCCTTTTTTTTGCTCGTTTGCTGCCGTTTTCTTCATTCGTTTGCTGTCATTTATCTTTGTTCGTTTGTAACCGTTCGTTTCGTTTATTCGATTGCTGCTGTTTATATCGTGCCCACTAACTCGATTAAACAAGAGGCATCAATCAGGCCTCAGCCTGCCGCCAACTGTCTTTAAATAAATTAGTCGCATTGCATGCGATCCAGTCAATAAAGTTGACCGCTTTTTGGAGGAAGCCAGGGTTAACAATCAATATCACGAAAGGAGATTGTAACTGAAGATCGTAAAATGATGTATATTTGATCTGGAATTTCACAAAATGAGTTTTGAAAAATAGTTCTTATTCTAGAAAAAAATGGAAGTCACTCGCAAGAATCAAGAACAGTTAAAGCGGTATTGTGAAACCGCATTGATTCATTTTGCTATGAACAACCGATATTGTCGACGCATTTTTGCAGTTTTTATTACCTGTCTTTAAAATTTATTAGATATAGTCCCAAACCCCTATAAGATAGTATCATTCACTCGATCACTAGCGGCATGTGCTGGACAAAATTTGGAAAGGACTGACGTGGTCAGTCGGTGTAGTCGTTGAGGTGTTCAGTATGTGGGTTTACATTTTTAGTAGTGTGTGTAAGCCTTATGTTTGCGTGTCAGCATTATTCCTCAGGTTGTTGGGAAAACGAGCGTTTGGTTTTATGAAATGCGTAACCCGAAGAAGAATGAATTTTGCTTTACAAGAAAACGTAGCTACACTGCGTCCTGGAATTTAAAAAATATCAATGCAAAATTTTTCAGTGCCCCCACTGTGAAAAAGCGTTTATGAACGCCAGTTTCCTTCAAGGCCACATTCAACGCCGCCATCCTGGAGCAGCGAATTACATTGGCGATGTAATCGGTAAGTTGGGTTAGATGGATGAACCATAACGGCATGAAGCTGCTTGTCTGTTTACTAAATAGTAAAATGTCATGTTTTCCTGCTGCGTTTGCTAACACTGAAAGCAATCTTCCTGTTGCCTCCATTTCACATGAACTTGAAAAAACGGTTGCTATTCGTTCCCAGCATCATTTTTTTCTGATAGTAAATGGCCTGTTGGTCAATTAGTGTTTTGTTATTGTCAGTTGTTTAGCTTGTGAAACGGACTGTGTTGCTGTGCGAAGCTTTGGGTTGTTCAAGGGTTGGAAAATGCGCAACGTATATTGTTGCAGTATGTAGAACGTCATTGGCTACTACTCCGTAGTAGTATTTTTGTTTTTGTTATTACTATGACATTTCAACGCCGGTTGCTTCAACTTATTTGTTTCTAAGTTTCAATCATAAAAATACTGTGCGATGCATGGCATAAATATTGCATTATGCGATTCGTAAAAATCCAAGTAAACCTGTCTGAGAAAAAGAGTTACTGAATAGTTAATGTTTTTGATAATTACTTGCACTTCACGCACGCTGCTGATGCATTACACTTTTTCAGCTCAATAACGGGGTTTATACCTGCCGCTTTCTATATTTATGTTCTAAAGACAGAAATCAGGTTGAACTCTCTTGATCACCTTTACGTTTTCAAACTAATGACGTCGTATGGAAACAACGCATTTCTTTAGAAAGAACGCTTTGCTGAATGGCAAAACTTCTTGCCAGCAAGAATATCAGCGTTTAAAACACTCTGGAAGCTTTCAACGTTTGTTTCTTCACCACTCGCAGCGCACTCGCAGAAAGAACAAGTGAAACTTTCTGAGCAACTGAAAAAGTTGGAAAAAGAACTCACTGAAGAGCGACAAAGTTTTGAAGAAAAGTTGAAAAAAGTATTTTTGATTTTGTGCATGGCTACTGGCAGTTTCGAATGCTTTAACACTTTGGTTGAAATTACATAAGAAACTGATATTCGCTTTCGAAATGCGTGTTTTCAAATTTTGTCGTTTCTTGCATTTTGTTGTGGGAAATTTTACTCTAACAAACATCGCTTGGAATTAGCTCGAGAAACACAATTACTCATGCAAGGTACATTCACCAACGTGCCCTTGTCATTTGCGACAGCGATTCGTTTGTCAGTTTCTGAAAGGGCAGTGGCTCTTTTCTTCGATATAAGTGTACCTCAATCGTTCTTTTACTGGTCCAGTGTTAAAAAAACATGGTGACCGAACTCGTCTTTGGTTGATAGTAATGTGTTGAATGTAGGAGTGAGCAAGAAACTTCATGAAACTAGGTTTCATGGCAGCTGATGGCATAATTTAAAAACCTCGTACATATGTCAGGCATGCGCTATGAGTTAAAAATAAATTTCAGACTTCACGTACAAATGCCAAGATGACATTTGCGCAGTAGATGCATGATCTTGTCACAATCTGTGTTTACATGAAGAACAAAAGTCGGATTCGAATACGTTTAGATGTGAATGTGAAAATCTTAGGTCTGAACACTGTAGATTCCTTTATGAAAAGAAATGTTTTCTTCATCAGACAATAAATGAAAATTTTCGAGTAGATTCAAATCCAATCCTAACAGTGTGGGTAAAAGATGGTACAAAAGTCGTTCGTTGCTCGTCGTGTCTTGAGAAATTTGAGGAGTGAAGTTTTTTCGGTGTGTGAAAGATTTTGCGAGCAAGTTACAGCAGCTAACTCAAGGGAGGGCAAACAAAAATCTTAGTACAGTGAATAAGCTGCTTGATTGCACGAAAACCTTCCCCGTAGTTGCTGGTGTCACTTACAGGCCCGCGAAGGTGCCAGATTGAGGATCACTGTTTGCCCTGCCTGGTCACAACAGCGGGATTGTTATTATTCGAAATATCTTCGATGAATATTTGCGAAGGCGGAAGAGGACAAATTGCTCTGGGCGGAGCAATCTCGTCGTGAAATGGACCAATGGAAAGCTGAGGAAGAAACGAAATGGAAAGGGGAGTTCGATGCTTTGAAAGAAAGTTTTATGCAAGATATTGACAAACTAAAGCAAAAGGAAGAAACCTACCAGAAGGTTTGTTTTTTCGTTGCAGTAAGCGCTTGATTGTGGTTAAGCACGCGCGGTGAATTTTGTTTCTTCGTGAAAAAGATTTCTTTGTGGCATTTTTTCGCTCGTGTTGAATCATGGCGGTCTTCGTTCGCACATTGGTTTGAAACAAACGGTTACATACTTGTGCATTTTCATTGATATTAGTATTACAAGACCTGATTCCTGTGCACATTGCTTTCGCTAAACATGAGAAGACCCACCAATTCAAAGAGTCTTACTGTGATATACTTCTGCCGCTGCTGGGGCAGGTGGTGCGCAATACGAAATCCGCACTCAGTATGTGACAATGCCTGGAATCATGGTCCTGAGTATCTATCTCGTTCTATGCGCGTAAGTTTCAGAAAATTGGTCTCAATCGATGCGTGTATCAAGCTATGCATAGATACAGCAAGTTGTGCGTATAGAATAGCCCTTGGGTGCAGTGTGGATTTTTTTGCGATTAAGGTGTTTCCGGTTATATCTTAGCCCAGTGTACTCCAGCTACAGGCCCGCGGCCGCATGTGACCCGCCATAGCCTTTTGCGCCCACGGACGCATTCAGGAAAAATCTTCAAATCTGAAATTTGTTGAAAAGCGTGTAAGGTTACATTTGTATCAGTTGCTTGCGCTGGATAAAGTGCATTTGCACAAGAACAATGAATACCACCTCTTCTGTGTGACATTTTGTTTTATATTTTTATTTTGCGATCAAATTAGAAGGTATGGCCCGCCGCTAACCCTCCGCTGGGGCACTTGACTAGATAACCTCTGTGTTTTTCGGTGCCCCGGTAATCCTTGTTTTGAAGAGTACATCTGGCGCAATGAATTCTGTACCAACAAATGAATCTGTCTCATCTATCCGCTAAACGAGGCCATCTCCAAGTGGCCCGCGACCCAATTTAATTACCTATCCCCGCAGTAGGTCATTTTAGTTGGAACAAGCATAACATTTTTTAATAAAAATGTGCAATAATAACGGTTTTAGAGACTGCAGAAAGCTTCTGAAAGTTAGTCAGCAAAATAAGTGAGAGTACATTTTCTATGACGAAGCAATCAAATCAAAAAAGATCAATCGAATGGGAAGCGAAACACTGTACGATATTGTCAGAGAAGCCTCGGCCACAGGCATCCCACTGATAGAGATGTGTAATAAATTGCTATTTGCTATTGTTTCAATGATGCACTCACTTGTCTTCCCTTTTTTTAGTTTTAACTGTTCCGAATCTGTTGTTTTATAGGCTACATCATTTTGCGTTTCAAAAACGTTTAAAATTAGCATCAAGCATAATAGCGCTGCACGTTTTGCAGACAATTGGCGATCTGCAACAGACAATGGAGGTCCGCACGTCCAATCTTGGAGAGCTGGTTGACGACGTTGAAGAAGAAAAAGAAAAGTTGAGAGAATACGAGGACAGAGTAGTTCAACTTGAGCAAATCGCAAACGATAAGAACAAGCAGGTAATTACGAAATCCTGGGTCACTTTACCAGACTCAAGCGATGAGACCGATTATTGATTCATTCTTAGTTTCAACGTGATAAGTTACATTTCCAAGACTAGTCTGGGGTTAAGGGTGAAGTTGCTTGCCCTTAACAATTGAAGCGGAGTGCTAAACTAACATTTCGCTTTCCAAACCGGTGGCGCTAAGTTGCATTTACGTATATTGCGTGTGGTTCATCGCGACCCTTATCACGTGAACGCAATTTTCGAAAATACGAATAGCTCAAAACACTACTTTAATTGCCTCGCACTTTTGTTCTGTAGAAGTTCTATATTGTTATTTGCTTTGAAGACTTTGCTTTTTTCGGTTGCTAGATATACCCGCCAATGTAATTGAAATTTCTCATAAAATGTATGTCGTTTGGTGGTGCAAGAGAGTCGCATCTTCAAAATGCGAATCAAAAGGGAAACATGAATTTATGGTTGACACCCCTGACATACCTGAAGCAAGGATCTGTAATACTTCCGTTTGGACTTACATTTTTCTTGTCGGCGCAAAAAAATAATTAGCGGTTTGATGCGCAGGGAGAGCTTTTCATCAGATTTTCAAGCTATGGCAAAAACCCCCCTGGTCCGCTGTATCAGAAATAGATGGTTTGCAAAATCGGATACATCGTAAATTAGATTCAGGATTATTGCTGTAATAAAAGGAGCTATGCTGCATTGGCAGACATGCGTGATATCCAGTTATGTGAAACTTAATTGGTAGACTCAAGGTTCAGTCAACAACTATGTAACGTGCAAGTCCCCAATCTAATTTTTTTAAGTTTGTTTCCAAGTAACATTTCAAATGAGCCCAAGTGTTACACTTTTCGAGCTCAGACTTGAACCTATGCTCCCCAGAGGGTTCCACGAGAATTGAACTTCAGCAAAACTGGCAAGCATTATTTTTTGCCCATTGTTATCGGACAGGGTTCGACTCATAGCGCAATGCGATGATGGCCAAAGCAACGCCACCCAAACACGCACGAAGACGTACATTTCTCGAAAATGTGTTGGATACGTTTTCATTTGCAAGTGTTCGGTTACTGCAGATTGCGTCGTTGTCAGCAGCAATGAAGAAACTTAGACAGGAGCAGCAACTGACTCATCACCAACGAAACCGCATGGCGGTCGATCAGCAGAAGCAGTTTGATGAATTACGAGAGCAGGTAAGGTAGTCTGAACATCTTTACCGGTCTTATCAATCTCTTCGAATTATTTGTCACTTTCTTCTTCGAGTTTACGCGTGAATCAATGTATCTTTGCTGATGACGATTCACTGTCGGAGTAGGAAGATGGCCGTGGTTTACAATAAGACCGTTTCTGCAGAAGTGTCGCCAAGCTTATCGGTTGACTCGTCTTGTTTATTGTCATTTGCAGTTTCGACGAACTGATTCCCAAGACTGGGTATCGAGCGTGCAGAAGAAAGCGCGGCACTTGGCTAAAAAGAAGCAGGTATGCAAATGCGGCGATGACGCAGCCGCCTGTTTCTAGAATGCTTGTAAATGACCTACAAGGTACAACATTGTCCGGAATTGGAAGCTTGTGGTCCCGACTCGTGATTTAATTTAAAAGAGAAAATTTCACAGGCTGTTCTACTTTCCTCCATGTTTCATCTTCATTCAAGTAATTAGTCTCCGCCAAGGTGATTAAGTTGAATCCATTCGCAACTTTTTTTTATAATTGGATTCGATTTCACGTAACACTACGAAAATTCAGTCGTAAAATCTGCAGGTTGTTTATGGGTGAAAAGTAGAGGGTCTATAGCTAGAGCAGAGGAAGCAAACAATCTCAAAATGAATAAACCGAAACACAAGCTGCGGCAAGTAAAAACTGGGAAATACGTTGTTCTCAAATAACTGATTTCACTGGAACTGTAAAAGTATCTGACGCCAATTATCGAGCAACGGAACAAACTCACATTGACGGCCTGCTGTATAAACCACTGAAATATTTATACGGCTTTTTTGCTTTTTACGATCTCTCTCCGCCAGTCGAGTTTATTTTTATTTTTACGATCTCTCTCCGCCAGTCGAGACCCACATGATCAGCTCTGGATTTTTTTATCACGCGTTTGTTCGCAAGGTCAGATGATGTCACGTGATCTTTCCTCAAACAAACAAACAAAAGTGCGGTTAATCGTTTGAGGATGCGGTATTTTCAATGGGTATGAAGGTTCACGTTGACAAGTTCCGAAATTTGCCTCGAGGAATTCGCTTTCACTTCTCTGCCTCCGGGAAGATTGCATTTCACAATAACTTCTTTTAATTGAACACCCACTGAGAATTTTTCAGAAATATGTGCGCTTGCGGCAAGAAGCACAATTCAGGTTTCGGTCCGTCGCCAATGGCTGTCACTTAAATAATAAAAACTCATACGCCAAGAGCATGTGGACATCATATGGAAAATCATTGTTTTTCAGCAAAATTACAATTCAATTACAGGTACTCGGGAACGTTTTATAAAGGAAGCAAGTTTGCTCTCGCATGGTTTTACTCCGTATGTCACTCCGAAACTTTATAAAAAAACGTTGTCACTTACCTTAAGTATCACTCTAAGATTGTGCAGACCCATTTTCGGCTGCTAATAAGTGGTGGAGTTTTGTGGCTCTGATGCATTTATCATCGTGTATTGGTTGATGAATAAAAATCATTGTTGCGTGCGCGTGGTTCATGTATTAACTTATAAAACATGCCAAATTCTCGATATTCTTGCTTTTGCAGACCAAGAAACCGAAGCCAAGATTCACGGAACCAGGTTTGTGACTGTAGCTTTCTGAAAAAATTGTTGCCAAGTAAGTAATTCCTGCGCCGTGAACTGGCTTCAAACTTTGAGTTCTTGTTCAGCGTAAGTCTCCTTGCGTGTATTGCACTGTTGGGCGCAGGAATAGCTCTGGTACTGTAGTCAGCCCGGAACCAAAGCGAATGTTCGCTCGAATTAATTGTAAAATGCACCTCTGTGGTCAATTTGGATCCTCCACACAATAGCTTGTCAGAAGATGCTCAGAACAGAGCAACTGCATGCGAATCAGGAAAAAGGGGGGAGTTTTGACTGTTGGTTTTAACAGCACTTGGAAGACTTGGCTACCTCTCAAATAGCTCCAGCTCCGGTTCCTAAATTTTAATCCGGGCTCCGGCTCCTTACAAAATTCCGGGATCCGGCTCCGCAGCCCTGTTTCAACGCTGTGGTGTGAATCAACATGAAATCTGCACCGGTGACGTCACCTTTCCCTGGGCACCCTGCAGTTGAAGATGAAATTGCAACATTACGTGGCATTCGCTTCGGTTCATGTTTTCCTTTTGGAGAGTCGGTTTTCAGTTTCGATTTTTTAAAACGTTGATCATCTCAGCAAACTTCATGAAATGCTCGATGATGCTTTTGCTTCCACCAAAGATCTCAAGGACTTGGGCGTCCCTGAATAAAGTAATTTCTAACAACGGAAGTTAAATAGTCAAACGCCAAAAATGGTCAGTTGCGGAAACAACACTAAATTTCTCGGATGCGGTTTGTTGGAAGTCGCGTGCTCGTGATCGTTGCAGAGTTGAGGGAACCGTTGTCTTCACTTGCGTCTTGTTATTTGGCAATGGATGAGCCGTGCAGCACATGCAAATATAGAAAGAAAATTTTTAATTTAATCAGTGATGTTTCGCTGACTACAATAAAAAAGTATACCCCAAATACACTGCATATTTCTTTAACGCTTTGCGAAGCATCTACTATTGGTGTGCATCGAATCTTAATATTTTCGTGAGGGGCAAATTTAAATATAAAAAATGAAATCGAGGTGCGCGTCGCCATGAGCCCTATTAACGACGAGCATGATATAGCATATCAGCGTATTTACCAATGGCTGCGGAGCCTGAGCTGGGCATTTTGCCTGGAACCGGAGCTGGACCTCAGATTAGAAATCAGAAGGAGCTGGAGCCATGTTCGTGAAAAGAGGAGCTCCGGAGCTGTGCCATTTTTACGACGACCCCGCAGCCCTTGTTTTTACCAGTCATTGATGCTTTAGCACCAGTTTGTCGTCATTCTTCCACCGTGGAAGTTGTTAAACGTCACATTTTCACACAACCTTGTGTTGCTTCCGGGATCGGGGTTAGCTGGGGCAGAAAACGTGATCCTTTCAAGTGATCGTCACTTGCTGCCTAAAGCTCTACAGAAATGCTTTTTTTTGTTTTTTATTGATTTACTTCCCGAAGCACCCCAGTGCTGTTATAAATTGCGCCCAAAAATTGCCTAATAAACTTTTTTAAAGCCTCATCCCGCTGTCAGCTTTGTTAAAAATATACATGCCGTATTGTTCAGATGACGTCGATTCAGCTCTTAGTGGTTGGTCAGAGGAACGCAGACGACAGATGATTGCCGACGCGAAGGCAACAATACGTGATATAATTCCCTCACTGGTCGATGACAAACTTCGTCAGTGCGGGGTTGATCCTGTAAGTGTATCCTATAGCAACGTTGTGAAGATTGCTTATCACATCTACTGATGCATGAATGTTAAAGGTTCTTCAATCTGTCTTTTACCCAAGCAAGAATTAACTTTCTGGTTAAATGCTGCTTGATATTTTTTTGCATTTATTTTGAATTTACTTATGAGGTGGTAAATCTTTGCCTTCCTCAATCACGAACAAAACTATTTTTTGAGGTAAAATGTATGAACAGCGGCTCAAAAAGCCTTTCTCGTGCATGCGTAATTTTGTGTACCAATAATGAAAAGTGTGACTGTACCCGTAAAGAAAATTATAAACGTCGACTGTCCAACTATCCTCAACCTTCAGCGTATTCGTCTGAACAAGGCAATGTGTTCTTCAGGAAGCGCAGCGCATCAGCACCTCGACCCTGACCAACAAACTGGTCGTGCTCAAGAAGCAGCGGCAGCAAAGAGCGAAGTCGTATCCTTCGCTGTTCAGAATTCGAGACGAGCACAAGAAGGAAGTGGATCAGGAAATTAGAAAACATTACTCGAGTACGCCGTGTGTTTTCTTGTTGTGCGCTCAATTCAATGATACGTTTTGTTCATGGAAAAAAACAAGGCTGAGATTTCTAAGGCCCTTGCTTGTATATACTATTATTATTTCGAGAATTTGCGCGCTGTATTTTGCGACTAAGTGAATGTCCAGCTATCGGTAGAAGCCCCCATTTGGTATTTTGGTTCACTGGTGTTTTTAATTTTAGCATTAACTTTCTAACCTTTAAGTTTTGGTTATGAAAGAAGGTTGTGCATTGCCTATATTTTTATTATCTACGCGACCCCTCGTGTACGTCAATAAAATGTAAAATTTTGGTGGATGAATCAAATTTTTTTGGTATAAAGTATTGGTATCGTTGGAAAATCAGAGCAATAGTTCCCGCGTTTTTGCGTGCTCAGTTAGTTGTTTGGTGCTACTGTGTAATCTTACGCATTTGCAACATAATGCCGAATAGAAATGAACTGAAGTTTCATTTCCAATGATTAGGAATAAGGATTTCATGTAGAGGACAAATAATGCTGTTTTATTTGAAGAAATCAATTGTGGAAAATTTTTATTAAAACTATTAACTTGGCCGGAGTACGACGAACCTGAGCAAAGTTGCAGTTTGATCCACTGCGAAAGTTTTCCTGTCGATTATGATGAGCAAAATACAATTGAACTTTCACTTCAATAATAGGAGCTACTCCCTAGATTCCAACAAAACAAAATTGATCCGTTTCTATATGATTCGCAAAAATAAGATTGAACTTTTGATTTCGTGCAGGTCGCTCTCTTTCGTCGACTTCAAAGAAAAAGAGATCGGCAAGTTTGCCTCCCAGGTCAAAGTAAGTTACTCACGATTGTTGACGTATTACTTGGAACAGTTGGGGGCAGTTAGCGGCGCTCGGAACCATTCAGGAAAAAAACTCAAATTTGAAATTTCCTCGAACTTATCACAACTTAAACCGAGACTTGCTTCTCTTTCCATCGACTTGCTATTTCCATTAGAAGTTACGGTCCTGCACTAAACGCGGCCTTCTCAAAGTGCCCCCCGAGCCAAATTAATAGCCCAAACTTAACTTAGCATGGTTTTTGCGTATCCTCTATGGCAGGGCTCGGCAAACTTTTTCGCACTGCGGGCCGGTTTCAGCCTGGCATTATTTTGCGGGCCGGCCCTCAGTAAAATAACAAATGTTTGGCACATGCAAATTCAATGCAACTCGTAAGGCATCATGGCACTGATTCAGTGAGAGATCTGGGCTTGCTTTGCCGCAGTAAGATGTTCCGACCTGTCACGTGTAGGAATTATGGTATTCAATGACACCTGTAGCGTGTTCCTTATGTCAGTCGTTCCAGTCACGTTTGGACCAATTTGGTCTTGGTTCCGCGCGGTCCAGTAACAATTTCTTCACGGACCGGCACGGGGCCGCGGCCCGGTGTGTGCTGACCACTGCTCTGTGGTAGGAGTCGGCAAACTGTGTGCCTCGGCCCAATTGTGAGCCATGTAGCAATTTTGTATTGAGCCGCGCGATACGCAAGAGCTACATTTCTGTGCCGGTTGCGTGAGCGAAGACATAGGTTATTGTAACAACTATGAAACACTGATTGCTTGGCATTAACAAAGCATTGGTTTTGTCAGTGTGCGGTTTATTATAATACAGTAGAATTTGACTAATTCTCGTCACTCCAAGGGGATTAGAAAATAGTGACGATTTATGCAAACAGGTGAAAACTTTAACATAGAAGCTTGTATACTTTATCATAGTAACTCGTATACATACAGTGGTATTCCTATTTGCAGTAAAATACAAGTTTATGACGTTATGGTTGAATACAACAATTAATTCGTCTACTCTATCTGGACTCCTTTCTTCAATCTAGCACCTTTTAAATATTTAACAAACTGCAAAGACTTCCCACGTTCTCTCAATGAGGAGTCGGGCCACGCTTCGCACCTCGTGTATAAATTCGATAAACAAAATGCGAGGTGCAACAATTCTCAGATAAAGGTCCTTAATTTGTTTGAATTCCCACACGTACTAGCTGCTTAGACACCAAAAGCGAAACTGCAAATGACGTATTAGCCGAACAAAAGCTTCTAAGGGATAGAAAGGGGTGACGAATTTAGCAAATTGACCAATTAAACGAACAGAAATGTACACAAAAGATAGGAATTCTGCCGGGACCGACGAAAAAGTGACGAATTAAGCGAATTGACGAATTAAACGATGACGAATTAGACGAGTTCTACTGTACATAGCATTGTTAAGAAACAGGTAACTGAATCCAGCATAAGTTTGAAATTGGGCCTTCAAAAATAAGCATGCGCCTTAAAGTACGACTGAAAGAGCGTTTTGGACATAATAACGAAAGTTTGCCGATCACTGCTGTGTGGTTTGGTTTCAAGTGAGCTCAGAAAAAAAACCCTGACGTCTGATGATCGATGCTCAAGTATGTTCCGAAAGTGCTGTGCGATTTTTTCACTTCAGCTTGTTTCGCAGCGTGTGAACACGAGCAGTGACGTGATGAGTTATGACAACAGATTGCTCCCAAGTGGCAGGAATGTGGGTCTTTAATGAAAAACGATCAAACGTCAATTTGGATTTTTGTGTGAAGAACAGATACACATTTACCAAACTGAGATGCATACTTCCATTATATCTGAACCAACCAAATGCGGGTCGAAAATACAGATTTTTGACTGTACGTTTCTTCACGCGTCGCTCGATCCAAACCACTCTGCTAGATTTCTTGGGAGCTGAGGAATGGGCTGCTTGATAGACGTTCACGAAGGATACAAAACAATGCATTTCCTTGGCTTTTGTGATAATGAGTTGCTGTTGATCGATTTCAGTTTTGCTGAAGGTGAAGGATAAGCAAGATGGCGTTTTTGTAGTAATTTTTTTGCGCCTTCAGCCAGGCCCGTCGCAAGGATTTTGCAGCAGGGAGGAAAAACCAGAAGGGGGGGGGCACATTTTTAAAATGCAGTATTGGATGTATGTAGCAACCAAGGGGCCAAACGTGAAATGGGGGGGCACCGGTTTCAAATGGGGGGCCGGGCACCACTGCCCCCCGGCTGGCGACGGCCCTGCCTTCAGCATTTTCTGACCCCAGAAAACCTTCTGCAAACATAAAGAAAACGTTTTCTTACAGAAAAGCGTTTGCTGCTCTCTTCTAAATTGAAGTTTGAATTGCTTCAGGCAACGTTGGTAGAGGGTTGGTTGTGTTTCGCAACCATCGTTTTTTACCCCACAGTTATAAGTGCTGTTGAACGTGGCAGGTTACCGCAATCACCGCGCAGGCCGCTTCAGGACGAAAACACGTCTCCGAAACTAGTTGTAGCAGCAAAGAGAAGACAGACCGAACCTTCGCCGAAGAAGAGGAAGGCGACCCCTGCGAAGACGCCGAGGTCTCCGGAGCGCAGTGCGTTTCAAGCTGCTGTGAAGACAGACAATCCAGCGCCACTACCGAGATCCACCACACCTCGGAAGGATGCCGATGAAATGGATGAGCTGTGAGTGATGTGGTCGCCAACGGCTTCATGTATACTGAAAGAATGTGTTTATTTTCAGCATTTAAGGTTTTATGGGTTAGTCTTGTTTACTGTTTACTATTTGTTTTTTCAGTCGTTCCCCGTGGGACTCGGATGATGAAATCAGTGATGACGATGTTTCGCCAAAAATTACCCTTGCCACAAGAGGCGCTGGACCTGAGAGAAGCGAAATAGACTGGGACGACATTGAAGACATCGACGACATTTTAGCATCGGATGAAGATGAACTCAGGCCGAAAGGTTTTTACTATCGTGTCGTTTAAGTTTTATATGTAATGTTAATACTTCCGTTTAAGTGTTGTTTGTAATGTTGTCGTTCGGAAATTTGCGTTAATCTGCACCTGGAACGCTCCGCTTTGACCTTTGTGACCTGCAATAGTAGTTTACGTGCCATGCGCTAAGCTTTTCGTCTGAGTTGGGATTTCCGAGCACATGCTGAGGCTATTCTTTTAGTTTAGTTCAATACGTTATGCCCCTAGTTTCTGAAACAAATGACCCATGTCATTGTCATTTGTTTCAGTGACCCATGTCACTGTCATTGTCATTTGTTTCAATGACCCATGTCACAAATGACCCACGTCAGTAAATCTTTTCATGCAGTGACTGTTCCAACCAGTGGGGTCAAAGAAAGAGCCGCTGAGCTCCAGGAAAAGCTGTCGAAACGTAAATCCCCCCCAGTTGGCGCTGTCAACGTCGCCCCCGGATCTTCATCCACCAAAGTTGAGGTGGGTTTAGTGGCACAGCTATATATGAAAACCGTTACAATGTATTAAATCTATTTGTGCATTGACTATATTTTTCCAAAAATCCAGGAGTTCCATCAGTCTGATGACGACGACGACGACTCGTTTCTTGTCTCCTCAATCGAGGATCACAATCCTCAGCCGAGTGAGTTTTATGTAAAATGATTCTTCCGACTTGTCTGTCTGTATCAGTGGCGTGGCGTGAAGCAATGGGTAGTGTATACTTGTATGATTGAGCTGTAGATTACGGTAAGGCTATGTTGGACACTCGGTTCTTCCATGGTACTTGCAATCTAACAATCACTCGCTACTGTTTCTTTTTGGAAGGCTGATTTTTAGCTCCCTCAACCGTAACCGTAAAGCCGCGCAATCATTCCATTGCTCATGTGTATGCCCATCTGAACTTGAAACTTGCTCATTTTGCAATTTCGGGTTTCGATTCCACGAAAAATATGAACGTACTTTCTTGTTGTTAATACCGCTTTAAAGGTTGATTGTTGCGTCACAGTCTGAATTTAAAGACAAACGCGAATAGCAAAGATTGCGTTGAAGTGAAACAATCAAAACATTTGTTTGCCAGAGAGGTTGAGCAATGAGCAAATAAAATTACTCCCTTAAGTTCCAAGTTGGCGTGCCGTACAAATCGTTCCACGCGTTCATGCACAGGAACATGCTAAAGCGTTTTACAGGGGAGTGGGAACTGTTTGTTCTGAAAATGGCATCACTGTCGTTTCAAAATAACTGAAGAGCGAAAAAGGTCATTGAGGTTCCCAGCGAATGGGAAATATCACAAAACGTCAGCTTTTCGTCTTCTTTCCGGATCATCTCCATTCTTTACGAGTTTACACGTTTCATTCCACAACTGTCGTTACCTTTTCACTGTTTTTTCCTGTGCCCCTAAAAACACATTTATCCCTAAAATTAACAAATACTTCTGCATTGTATTTTATTCAAGTTTAGCCGCCAGTATAAACATTATAAATGCACAAGAACATCACCAAAAAAGAACGTGGAAGAGCAGCTCGCATTGGAATGATTTTGACCGATTCTGCGCCGCTGCGGTGGTGCGGCCGTCGTCTCCCAAACCTCCGAATCTGTGCATTTGTGGCCTAGGCGCACGATCGAAACATGATTCAGTGATTTGTTGCAAGTCTTGTGCATTCCCATCGCTTTGCCTCTGATGCTCCAACACCTCTTGCTTTGACTGCTCACAGCTGTTCGACCACGAGCAAGCACCGCCCCCGTCAGGCAAAGCACAACATCTGTCACATCAAACACAAAAGGAACAAGTGTCTGGGGCTCAGGTATGCTAAGTTTTTAAAGCTATAGTGGTTTCTCATCCTGGTGAAACGCCCAATATATAGATTGAACGGTTTTAAATATCTCTCTGTTTTAGCGTGTTGCGCCAAGATGTTTCTCGCACAAAACCACGTAAAAGAGCTCACCTTTACCAGCGTATGCTCTAAATATGTGCGCGTTCAGAAAATATGTTTTGGGCGACGCGTCAAACTGTTTCACATATGGCATCTAAGCAACAAGCTGTCCTAGCTTTTACCTGCACTCATCTTTCTAAACCATACATCATAACTGATCATCCAAGAAGTTTTGCCTCTGGTACGATTTTTACCTGCTTTACAGACAAAATTTTACTTTAAATTTTTCACGGCATTTTGTTAGCAATTCTTTTTTTCCGGCATAAGGACTTCGCAAATCAGCCTAATCGTAACGTTCAACAACTTCAGTTGCATTGCTTGAATGAACAAATCAAGTGCGTAGCAACAAATCGAGCTGAAAACACAGGTCGGTACATCACAGAGCACTTTATTGAGTTATCAAAACTAACTTATTTCACTCTTCCTGACGCACACTGTTGACGTTGCAACGCCCGCGTGTTAACGCATGCTGCTGTGACGTTTCTAACTGAATTGTGTTGAGCGCCCGCACACTAGCGCGTTATGGGTAAAAATCCCGGCTGCTAAATGCTTGTTTGGACACTACCCGCGTGTTGTACACGCACTTAACTGCGTTGGTTGATAAGTTGTTGTGTTTATACGTCAGGTGAAAATCGAGCTACTGGTCAGTCACGTGACGAAGATTCTGAGCTTGATATAGAGGATCTCTGACGTAAGAGAGCCGGCATTCCGTCTGCTGCAGTATAACTCGCGTAATTTTAGACCTTAAGCGCTGTAGCGTTTGTGTTGTTATGATTAGCTCACATGTTATTACGTATGATGACGTTACCAAATGTTATTAAAATCGATTTGACTACACGTTTCTCTCCAGTGCAGTTGTTGCAACGGTCGATTGGCTGCTAGCCACGCGAAGAAATACAGGGTGACAGAAAAAAAACGGTCATCACCTAAACTTGAATAACTCTTGAAATAATTAATCAATTCTTTTCCTTTTTCAGATTTACCAAGTAGAATTAATGTTCTAAGAGTCTACCAAATTCGACCTTCGAGATGCCATGGACTACTGAGCAAAAGATATTTATAGTTGAGACATATTTTCGGCAGAAGTCTATCCACGCAGCTCAATTGCAATTCAAAGAATGGTTCGGATGTCGTGAATTTCCTGTCCACTCAATGATCTACAGATGGGTCAACAAGTTCAGAACCCATGGGACTGTGCATAACCTCAATCGTAAAGACACTAACAGACAATCACACTCTGGACGACC
>Ga0210059_1006746_pt1 | contig 18361 bp, 8 predicted proteins | sample Ectturendosymbi2_FD_188042 | JGI IMG/M metagenome (GOLD analysis project Ga0210059, IMG submission 188042) | Ecteinascidia turbinata endosymbiont from Florida, USA - Sample 2 (SPAdes) (version 2) | ecosystem: Host-associated > Tunicates > Ascidians > Unclassified | place: Key West, Florida... | reverse complement strand
AGTTTGGAACAACAAGCATCTGAAGAAGAACACCAAGATTAGCGTGTACAGTGCCGTTGTACTCACTACCCTCCTGTATGGTTCTGAGTCGTGGGTCACTTACCGTCGCCATCTGCGTCTCCTGGAGCGATGTCTCCGCATAATCCTCAACATCCACTGGAGCGACTATGTCACCAATGTCGAAGTTCTTGAAAAGGCGGTGATTGCCAGTATCGGGGCCATGCTGCTGAAGGCACAACTACCCTGGGCAGGGCACGTCTCCAGAATGGAGAACCATCGTCTGCCTAAGATAACCCTGTATGGCGAACTCTCCTCCGGCCACCGCGACAGAGGTGCACCAAAGAAAAGATACAAAGACTCTCTTAGGAAGTCCCTCGGAGTTTGTCATATTGACTGCAGCCAATTGTTTGCTCTCGCTGCTGACCGCGCTGCCTGGCGCTATGCTGTTCACCAGGCTGTCTCCTCCTTCGAGGCCTCCCGCAAAGAGGACCTGAGAGAGAAACGACGCAGGAGGAAGATCAGAGCAGCTTCAGCAGCTACATCGGAGCCGGGTCAGACCTTCGACTGCAGCCACTGCGGCCGGACCTGCTTGTCCCGTATTGGACTTGTTAATCATCAGCGCACCTGCAGTCGGCGTGGACAGCCACCTTTATTTAATCTTCGTTAGCGAAGTTAAGCCAAGAAGCATATTTGCTTCATAGCAGATTTTAACATAGACTACATATTTCACTATTTTGTCAAAATAAAATTAACTCAACGACGTTGAAACAAATGACAGTAGTTAGAGGTTGAACCAGCGGAAGCCAAAATTCTCATGTAAACCAGCGCAAAATTTCGTGAAGTGCTCGCACTTCAATTTGCCTCTGTTTCTTTATCCACAAAATGGTTCCGCGTTATTTGTTAGTCGTGCTAGTAGGCATACTTTCTGTCAGTTGCCGCCCCACCAAACATTCGGTGTGTTTTGGCGAATGTAAGTAGATAGAAAACACCATTACTTCAAAGTCCAGCTTAATAAACGTAAAAGACACTGAAAGCTGCTCTCGGCTGCAGCTTAACTAGGCAAGGCAAAAATGGTGAATGCCATCCAGCACACTCGTTCCTGTTCATCATTATATGTGCTTCTATTTCATCAACCAACCATGCGCAATACATATGCGTTTGATAAGTGTTTTTAAATCTGTGACGTGATAGTGGTAAAATCTTTGTACATTACATTCTTAATTCATAAAGCACAGTTTGCTAAGAATAACTATAAAATTAAGCTTTTAGGAAACATGGGACGCTCTCTTGCGAAGTCTGGTTCTTTTCGTGCGTTGCGTGATAAAGCGGATCGTTGAACGTGCGCACCATTCGCATTTAACCTGTATTCGACCAGTTTAGGAATTGGTGCCCTACTTTGCAGTAGCGTTGTAACAACAAGTGTTACATGTTAGCTAACAATGATGTTAAAAATGTGTCTGTAGCCCTGTGGTTCTGCCTTTAACGCGGTTGCAAAAAAAGTGTCTGTAACTCCGTGATTCCGCCGGCTCAAATGCCGTTGTAAAACGTTCTGTTTTGTCAGTTTTTATCGACCTGCGTTATGCAGAGTGTGTGTTTGTACTATGGACTTCGTGTCTGCTGAAAAATAAATCCATTCATTCATTCATTGACATATTAAATTATACAATAATAAATAAGGAGAGTGCGTGTGTAATGATATGTATTGTGTCAAAAAACTTCGCCAAAACGTTGGATTTGAAAAGTGAACTTGACGTCGCAGTGTGACGACACAAACAGCACATACCCAGTAGCAATGACCACCATAAGCCATTGATGATAATCTCCTTCACAAAACAGTGCAAAGCTTCATCGTTTACAAAAGTTCGAGCAGGATGGCGTAGAAAAATTTCTTTAGAGTTATGATGGTCTTTTCATGAAATCTGGCACCTGGTGGGTTTAAGAGCCAGTTGGTGCCTTTCTGTAGCAATACATACTGGATATTACCCCTCCACATCTGTCATGGTCAGGCGTGACGTCGCATGAACCACTGGAACGTGGCGCACGAAGAATAAGACCTATATGATCGTATGTCAAATTGGCAATCAAGTGGTAAGAGAGTGTTCTCATCAGTTTGATCTATTGCTTGATGTCATAGTGTGCAGCGTTGCGTTCTAGACGTTCTGTGGTCTTGAATCAACCTTTCTCAGACATCGCAACAAATTCTCAAAAGCGTTGGGTTAATGGCTAAATTGTACTTTTTCTGGTTGAACCCTAAATTAGGCTGAATCTGGCTATAGAATAGCAAAATCAACAGCACTGGCTGCACACACTGTGAACGATGAATCCTCTATCCATAACGACGCAGGTATAAGATGAAATCAACGCCGGAAGTTGGCAAACGATGGCTATAAGCAGCATTGCGACGCAGCTGTAGTTTCCTGACGCTTGAACGCTTGGCCCGGCTACACAGCAAGAAAACCAAAACAAATTGCGCTTTGACGACTTTATTCGATTTTGCATTTCCAGACTTTATTCCAACGTGTAAATGAAACGTAAACGAAAAAATTGTGGAACGCAGCCTTGTACTGCAGTGAAATCAAAAGACCTTAAGGGTTGAATACGTGCAAAAAACGACTTTTTCGATTCATTTTGTGCAAAAAAACAGATGCGCCAACTTATCCCTGTAAAAGTCCATACTTGTCTCTATAGCTCTTGATCTTGTTCAATAACGTAGGATTGCATCATATCAGATTAGATTATCAATATTATCAATGTGATCAGCACTACATAACAGCAAAATAATCTTTAGTCTGGCGGCAAGCTTGTGAGAAATCTGCCTGCTTATTTTGGTTTTCATACTTCTGCCATGATTAACGCTTGCACGTGTCTATTTTCGCATAGTTATAAACCACAAAAATGGCACAACGCAAGTAAATCGATCACGGCTTATTTCACAAGGAAACTAGTTTCGTGTTTTCAAATGCATCTTCAGTCCTTATTCAAATACATAATCTATAACAGGTTCCACCCTGCACAGGACACACGAAAGAGAGAGAAGAAACAGCCATTAACACCGCGGTCACGTGTTTGGACAAATATATCCACATCAGCACAGTATTAATGTTACACTCCCGCACCACGCTAGAAGAACAGTGCAACCGTCGTAACAAGACGCAAAACGAGGCAAAAACGCTCGCCAAAATTTACTAAAGGCCCGACCACAATCAGGTGGAAACGCAGGATAAGATCAACGGTAAGAGTGGTACGCAGCAATTCAGCGAACGTTACAGCAGCTGTGAGTCAAACCGAGGACTAATTTCTGGAGTGAGACGTTCCTCCTTACAATATCACAAAGGTTCGCAAATGCTCGTTTTGCGAACCTAGCTGCTCTTGACGAGATTTCTCAACTGGGTGTCAACCGCTGCACTTTGCATATTGTAAATCGTAAATATTAGCATTGGCTGACATTTAGTAATTATTACCTAATAATTCATACCTTAATTTATCGCCCTCAGATTTTGCTCCAAGGTTAGATACCCTTGCTCCGAGTTAAGCCACCGGTCAAAATTGCTAACTCGTAGAGGATTCTAAACTATACAATCTAAATGCAAAAGGTTGACAGACATAAAACAAAAACAAGTTAAAAGCAAACTCTCCATATGCAGCCAAACCACGTAACCAATCAAGATTATGATGCCACATCCCAGGTGCAAGGGCTATTCAGTTGTTTTCACCAAATTTCAGCAATCTACTCATGCGCCCAGCCCATTTTCTGTTATCCTGTCTGTCATGTTTCTCCACTTTTTCCCGACGCTCACACTTCAATCGACACAGTTGAGCCCATGATCCGATCTCAGCTGCGTGAAATTGGTGGGCTCTGAACATATTGCATTGTCCATAATTCAGGATATGGTTGAATACAGTAATACCAGTTGACGGCGAAAAACTTCATGGTATCCACTTCAGGGACGATAGTGTAAAACATTCCTGCAAATGTAAGTTTGGTATAGCAGTATAGGTCAGTTGCTTGATTTGTGACAAGGTTTGATGTGATCGTTGGAGTAATTAGCCTAAATTTCTTTAGATCTTCACTGGTGCTGTTGTAAGCAATGGTGAAATCAACTTTTGCATGGTTTTGCAAATAGCGAAAGCAGCAGAAACAAGATACACAAACAGTTTGGCAGTGTTTTCAACCTTTTTGCTGCAGCGGAACCTTCCGCAAATGTTTGCGTTACTCATGGAACCCAATGCAATGATCCAGGTGTCTATCCTTGGATACTGTGAAACAGTGGTATTGCTACAACTGCATAGAGCTGTGGCTGGGAATTTCGTCCCAGAAAATTTCGGTCTCTTTCGGCGTAACCCCTGGCGGGTTCCGCGGAACTCCGGAATACACTGATGTATGGGATTAATGTGAATTTATTTATATTTTTTGGATTGCCAGCATTGCTATTCGGATAGTGTTGTTTCAGACCTGAAAGAGGGCGCGACAGTGCTTACTGCACCACTGTTGATGGAAAGGCATATTGAAATGTTCTAACTAGCAAGCAGGAGAAAGCCACATATTTTCAGTAGCGATGCGTTGGAATGAGCACTTATGTTATATTACCAGGGAAAAATGTATAAATAAACATTTTCTTGAAAGAAATACAGTGGAAATTTCCTTGACGTCGAACAAACCTTTTTGGGATCTCATGGAGGAACCAAGCTAGATTTTGGAGAGCCCTAGCTTCCCTGGCACGTCTCATCTTCTTTCATACGCAAAAGGTGTTTTTACTCCTGAAAACCCACTGATAGCTCAGTTTGTTCGTCTGTTGCCCTAACAAATGGAGAGGCTGTAACGTAATATCATAACGTTTCGGTTAAATGCATGGATATCAGTCCAATACATGAAAGAACTTAGTCTTCAACCTTTGACTAAAAGGAACAGTTTCCAATTTTTTGCAACACCATTTTTTTCTACTCCCTGCAAAACTTGCAGCCACCTCACTGCAGTTCATATTTACTCGTATTGATGATGGTAGCAGTGGTTACTGAAACGTTTAAGGCAGGGGTTCCCAACCTGGGGTACATGTACCCCAAGGGGCACATTTGCCTATCTGAAGGTGTAAATTTGAGGTTATCAATAGAAAAGAAATATTATTTACATACTCTTTTTCCAAATATTCATACATATATCAGTGAATAATATTTAGAAAATCATATTCTTTGGAAATTTTTTTCTTTTCGCGATATGGTCTTTGCTTCCACAAAGAAAATTTGAGAACATTTTTTCGTCGACGATAACGGGGTTTTCCGGGCCCATATCAACATAATCCAATAGGAACCCTTTTTTATGAATCATGGCAGCACAATGCTTGAAACCTCTTAAAAATTTTTGCGTGACATGCTCTTTCATTGCGTAACTTTGACTTAAGCCATTCGATTTTGAATTGCTTGTTCAAAAGTTGCTGTCAAGGCGTTTCAGAACACACGATTGAAATGTTGTGTACTAAGTTTCCAAGCCCTTCCAATGTTCCGGGTTGTTTTTTCTGTAGCTCCATCAGCATTTTCAAAGTGGAGCGCTCCATTTATTGAAGTGAATCTATCTGGTGTCATTGTTTCCGCAATGGGTTGGGTTGGTCAGTCCTGTTCATTGAAAAAATGCTCATGAATTTCCGGTAGGGCGTGGTATGAGATCATAAAGTTCATTCTCAGAAACGCTTTCATCTCTTCATTTTTTAGATTAAACGGTTTCCCATTTTGATGTATACATGGTGTGTGAACTGAGGTACCAAGATAACATCCATCAGCTCATCCAAAATGCAGAAATAAGTGAAAGTAATCGCGGGAGACCACGAAAATTGGTTATAAATAACAAGGTCACCAATCGGCAACGTCACTATTTAGCGGATTCGCTTCAAAATGAACAACCTTTATCCATAAAAAATTCAAGCCAATAATTTGATCAGAAGATTCAGGATTTGTAGGGGGATTCCTCTTATGACACCTGGTGATCAATAATTTGAACAATCGTTGCTGCATCTCTTCTCTCTGGAAACGGTTCTGCTAACACTTCTTCGTCTATTTACAACAAAACCTCTTGCTCACTGACATCAAAATGTAACAACTCTAACACATCTACACTCGGAAGAAATTTTTTCTTCGTGTTCTTCGAGACATGTAATGGGCAAATCAAAAAGAAAAAAGGACAATATTGCAACACTTCATTCACCACGCAAGTCTAAAACCATCAAAAATGTTGCAGTCAGGTAGTCACGTGCAGCGAGTTCCAGGCGGAGGCTGCTTGATAAAAGTTTGAAGATGCTGTGCGTCAAGCAAGCAAGGAGTGTGAACATATCGCTTCCCTTCGCGTTGGTGGAATCACAACCATAAACGGAACAGTTCTCATCGACAGAGATCAGCCGAAAACTGGAATCTGACGCTTCTTCTGAACCACTAGGAACCCCAAAAGCATCTTAAAACTGAAAACATGAACAACAAAACATTGTAGAAGCAATCAAATTCACAGGCGAAAAAGTTGTCCTCTGAAAGTCCAGTAAAAAAATTACTCCAAGCACTTTGTCCCTAGCTCTAGTGACACAATCAAACTTTGCCCTGAGGCCTTTGCATGGTTCCCATCAATCAAGTGCTTAGGACGCAGCAACCTTTTTGCGTCATATGTTTTCGTCACACTTCCTGTGTGACATGGTGATATTGGAGAGAATCCACCCACAAGGAACAAAACAAAACCCGTGAATAGCACTTTGGCCGAAATACCTCCTATTTACTTGCGCCTCTTATTGAAGTCGTTAGCTGCCTGTTGAACCCACAACGTTTTCTGTGATGATTTGCAGAGAGCAATACAGACGTAGCAAAGGTTGAACCAATGTTGTTGTATAAGAGAGGCTTCTTACAACGGATGTTAGTCAGAGATGAGTGAATAACAGCAGCACAAGCTCTTTTCAAATGACAACCTGCCTCAGTGTTCGCTTGCCAAAAGCCGTTCATTTTTTCCCAAAGTTTTCTCCAATCTTTTGCATTCAAACTTCGCCTGGGACAGTACCAAAACGAGACCCATTTGTAGTTGTTTGGCGAAACAGAAAGATAAGTTTTGGTGGTTGTGATGCTCCAAAGTTTTTTCACTCTCTGGACTACTGCTACTTCTGCACATCGTTAAACCGGCAAATAAAAATATTTCATACGATCCTATTAAGCCAAGCACTCATTTCGGTGTTAATATTTGAAGTGAACACGCTTTTCCTATCTTTTTGATTCAAGATTTACTGATTAAGATTCAAGATCATATTTACTGAACAACTACTCTCGTGATATATTTTCGATAGACACACTGTTGTCTGTTACAGCACAGTTCACCACAGAAGATGTCAGTGGACCACAGCTAGCAAAAACGTCTAAGGTCGAAATAGCAAAATTATGGTTACTCTGTCCCTATTGTTGTAGGTGAATGTGTTCGTTGCAGACAGATACTAAGAGCTGTTTGAATAGTAACTGATGTGATGAAAAAGGAGATTCGCAAACACCAAAAACGATATACGCAAAAATGCACTGATTCTTGAAGAACGAGCATGTTTTTCACGATGGCAGTCATAACCTGCTTTGGAGGCTGTACTGTTCAGCCAGCATGACTGGAAAATTCATTTGAAGTTTAACTCTCTGGCACAATTCGCTGGATTTATGTAGTTACACGAGTTTTTAAAAGTTTGCTTCTCTTTGTTTGTAGCTCAGAGGGTACGTTGTGCAGCAGTGCTACTGCTACGTATTTTATTTTTGTAAATCACAGGACACAAACAATTTTAGCAAAAGATGTTTAATCTAAATTAAAAACTAAATACAGTGTATTCATTAATTGAAAGCGAGAGCATTATATACAAAAAAACTGTATTGAGGATTCTGGATGCAAAAGTGAAGTTAGTTTAAATACGCTTGTATAAACATTACAAACCAAAAGGGTACAAAGATACATAACAACTACCCTGGATGCAAATTTGTGAAACTCTAGCAGTTCGGGTGCAACAATTTTGAAAACAAAGAAGCAAGCTAACTTTGTGAGAACATTCTGTACTCAAGAAGGGCAGAATGTTTTGATGCAGGAGAGGAATGCATAAATAACAGGGTCCGACGACCACCCGGTGTAAATTTTTAAAACGTCAATAGCAACCTGTCGCAATAGGTAATACCTAAGTTCACATAATTCCGTCTACCGCAGTCAGCTGTGCCGCAGCCTGTTGCTACATTGTCAAATCCTTCCCGACTTACACATGACTAGGCCTAAGCGTTGTTTTGTTACGAGTTTGTATGTCAGTGCTGGTGAGAGAGCGAAAGTCGCGTAAAAAGGTTTGGTCTTGCCGCTTGGTTGACGTTTTTTTCCTTGCTCAATTTACAATTATTTTGTTGCATGCAACCCCACAGTTGGAAACGAAATAGAAAAAATGCATTGAGCAATATATGATATGTGATGGTTTGCGCTACAGAATGTTCGTTCAAATCAAAGCAAATGCAAAATTCTTCAATGAAATTTCGGGTGGTCTCATAGTTTTGCACAATCCTGTATTTCGCAGTAGTTTCAAGTCTTTCTTTGCTTTTGATCAGTCAAACGCTCTTGCACACAGTTTTCCATATTTAATCTCAATAGCTTTACACTTCTACCAAACAGCAAACTAACACATATTTATGAATACATTCTAAGTATTTGCACCAAGATCAAAGGCAACAATTTTCAACGCACTAAAAATAAGAATTGAAATTGTAAACAGACAGTATGACGGAAATACGTGACCATCTGCGTGCACAAAACAAAATTTAAGGAAAATTGCTACAAAGGCAAACATTTTAATCGAAACCAAGATTACCAATGGATATTTACGCAGAAATAGGGAAATTATGGTCATACCAAGAACATCTGTTTGTTATGCATTTTTTTCAAAGTATTGGCGTGATTAGCTTATCGTTGTTTCATGCAAACCACAAATTCTCACTTTATTTCATAAACATACACACAGAGTTTGGCGATTTACTATTAGATCTAACCTGAAAACCTGGTACCGAACGCGTGCATTAAATCAAAGTAACCGGTTTGTTTGATGTATCACACTCTGAGACGGATGTACATGACGTTACCTCTGTTTGACTTGACAATCTATGACAAAGCTATGAAACAACTTAACTCATTAATGACCACTACCAAAAATACAAATCATATTCTTGGGATTTGTTAATGTGGTTTCACAGCTAAGTAATAACACTCATCGACTTTTTGTATTTCATCACTTCTGTCACTCCTGTTTGACAACTCCTTAGATGTGCCGGTAAGGCAATTTTTTGTTGTCGCTCTGATGACTACGAATCAATTGTCCAATGGAAAGACAACAAAGTTGTTTACATCGGCTCCAATCATATCAGCGTAGCAGCAAAGATAATGGTCAAACGTAACAGTCAACAAGAAGTGAAAAATCTATTTAATTCAACCTTTTGGTTTTTATCAGTATACCCAGGGAATGGGATATGTGGATATACGGTGATAGATTTGCTAGTCAGTATAGACCAGTGGTTTTCAACCTGGAAGGCCTTTTTTGCTGAGTCAGCACTATTGAGCAAATGGAGGTCACTGAAACGTGAAAATATATGACATTTTCAAAGAGGGGGAAGAAAATCAATCAAAATGTTTCTGAAAAATTTTTGGGGACGTACTAAAGGTAACTACCATACAAATCAAAACTGAGATGATAACAATGCAGTGGAGTGAAAACGAGCGCTGGCCCTGTAAAGGACATGTTTCAAAAAAGGAACAATGTTTATGAATGGGCATGGCTAAGCCAGCGACCTTCCCAGTGGGATTTATTGACGCTTATTGAAACTCACAATTGAACCACTGCAAGCCTTCACCATGTTTTTCATTAGTATTTATTTCAAGACTGCACCTACATGAGGATGAAAGCATGCTCAATGTGTTCTGACATTTAACGAAGAGACATTGAACGCAGGCTTAAGATTTAAGGTTCGTTCATGAATACATTCTCTGAGCGTATTAAGTGAAACGTAATGACGGCGTTCGAAGGTTTGCACCCGTTAGGCTTTTGCCTGAGAAAAAGTATAAAGAACAAGTTAATGGATGTAGTGAAGTGAAACTTGAATGAAAGTAACGAATTTCTCGAGAGTGTAATATCTAAATCAGACAGGATACAGCACCAATTACTTATCAAACACGTGGGACAAAAGCAGGTCCGTAGCCAGGTTTTTAGGTTTGAGGGGGCAAAATACATTTTTAGGGGGGCAAGATTTTTGTGTTTGTGATATGTGTAAACACACTTTTCTGTCACAACAAAATTTGGGGGGCAATGCCCCCCGGTGATACCGGCCTGGGTCGCGGTACGAAAAAGGCGGAAGACCACTGGTCTATTGGACTAATTTCCAGGGTTCGCACAGACTAAAGCACAGTCAGAGCAATAAGGAGCGCTTGCGAGAGTAAGAACGAAGTGAAACAAATTCATCTATGACAGTAAAGCGTTGCATTGTCGTTGATTGCAGCTACAGTGTGTTGAACATATGCCGAACAGGACCGGGCTGCTAATGGACGGAAATCACAGCTGCGTCTTTTCAGTTAGAAAAGATCTTTGAAGATTTCAAGCTCTTTATAATACGTCGATTTGTTGCTAAAGCATGATCCACATTTTCCTAATCATGGATTTGAAGTTATATAAGAATGTTACCAGTTTAAACTGCAGGTGGAGTCCGCTGATACATGCTACATATAATGACAATTTGTAGGCAATACCAGTTGAAATAGTTTTTAGAGTCGGCGCTATCTCGTTTTTAACAGCCAAGATCAGTAGAAATCGTGCGTCCAGGGAACTATTGCTCCCATAGCAAGAGGTTCTCTTTTGGCTCTGTGGTCCCTAGGAAAATATGACCTTTTTTAGCCATTCATAGTAAGCGATGCCCTGTAAGCACTTTCTGCCATAGCGCAGTTGCGGAACAAAGTCCAAAATCTAACCTCAACTGGAAACTTTAATACAATCGTAAACTAAACATTTATTGCTTAAAAAGCTATCCATTTCCTTGAAGTTTCAAAAAATTAGAGGAAACATTTCTCTCCACATTTTTACATCTCGAATTCTTCAAACCATTGCCTATGTCAGTTATATCCAACCCAATTGATTTACTGAGCCAAAAATTATGTCAGTATCTCAACTAGGGCCGCACGTTGAATGACACATTAATGAGGGCCGCATTTTCAATGGCATACTTTGATCTTAGCAAACTAAATTTAGCTTAAGCTAATATACTGAAAGTGTTCAAATCCTAATTGCAATTTCAACAGACGTGATTGGACCACTTGCATAAAAAATGTCAAATTCAAGATTATCAAAATAAGAAAAGGTTGTCAGCAGGTAGGCTACTTTTACTACAGCGAAAACATAACTGGGCCGCGCAAAACCTTCAACTGGGCCGCATGTGACCCTCGGGCGGCGGGTTGGACATAGCTGGTTTATGCAATGCACACTATACAGTTGTTATTCCAACTCTTCGCCACCAATAAAAAGGCAATTATAAATCCTGCCTATCAGTAAGGTTAAGCACCGTTACGAGTCAACAAAATTATTAAACCGTTCCGAAAAATCAACCCAGCTGTCTCAGTGTTGTGTCCTTTCAACCAAAAAACATAATTTTCTGCAATTTTGTCCAAATCATATCTATCAACTCGTTCTTTGTGAACATGCAAAATTATCGAATCGTTTAATCGTCGTTAAGTCATGGTTGTACGAAGACCGATACCGGTCCTCCTACTTTTTGGTTCCATCGTCGAAATTTGTGTAGCTTGTTACTATAGCAATCAGCTTATATGAAAAAAACAGCTGCCATGCTAAGATTTAGAAATATATTAATTGTTATACTGGCAAACAAATAAAATTAGCGTGCGCATTTTCATCGTTGTCGGGTCCGAATATGATGTACATCTTATCCCCTCTTGTAATCCCTGGTTGTACGCAAATAGGTTTTTACGCGCTTTGGTGCTGAAAAAGACCTCTCTGACCTGGCATTCGCGGCAGGTAAAAACAAAAGTAGCCCCAAACTTTCCAGAGGCCAGAAAATACAAAACTCTCACTCTCAGAGACTAAGAGTTTCGACAAAATTTTTATGGCATCATGAATAGTGAAATTAGTAGCCAACTCGTTGCAAACATCTACAGTGTGGTTTCAGAATTGGGAGCATTAGCCTAATTCGAGTTCAAGCTTCGAAAAATTGTCTTTTGTAGATTTCCAACCCTGTTTTTAATTCGGTATTCAACACCCATGCATGAACTATAGATACAACTGCAGTGGGCGGTGAGTTGGTGGAGTACGGCAAAGAGCAGTTATTTTCAGCTTTGCATTTTCTATCAGCAGATGTGTTGGCACGCTTTTTACAACAGAAACGTATTGAGTCAGAAAACAGGTTTGGCCATGATCGTACCGGACGAATAGGTTGCTCCGCCCTTGTTTTTGTGAGATTGCACACCAAACATTTTAGCCGTGAAGTTGGACTTCTATGTTTGAGAGAGATTATACTGTTTATTTTACACAGATGAAAATTTCTGGTTGGTTTTGATTTATACTCAGTGGCATAACTGACGCGGATCAGAAGGGCGAATCGACCCCCTGGCAAGTTAAAAGAAAAAAATCGTCCATCACTTGGGTTATACAATAGAATTGTCCTATAACGTTACTTCAAGGGAACGGAGAAAAAGGGTCGTTATAGGCGAACTGACGTTATAACCAAAGTCGTTGTATGCGAATTCTACTGTATTCCGGCTTTAATATTCTTTAGGTTTTCAGTAGGTTATTTTTTTGCATTTTTCGGAGTATTTTTCCGTGATTTAGGGTTTAGTATAGCAATCCATATCCGGTTCATCATTATTTCTCAACTTTTTTTCTGAGTGTTGTCTAGTGACCCCTACAGAGTGGCCAGTGGACCCCTTTCAGCTACAGTAAGTTCCCGACCTGGATCAAACGTTTAGTTACGTCACTCTTTATATTTTGAATATAATCAAATGCTGCAATGCATTTGGACCCGTTGCGACGGAGGGTATTCGGAAGCACTGCCCATCCAAATTACTTTTGTTGCTCACAAAATCTTTGGCACATTTCTATAAACAGCATGTCATAATCATTGCATCATTGAATTCCATACTCCCGTTACTAGCTTCTATATCCCTTGGCGCAACATTATCGGTGTCATCACACCGACATACTAAGTATATTTTGGATCTCAACCGTACAACTGCGTTTAGCCATGTGGTTTCCACCACGCCTGTAGCAAGGTTTTATGGTTTGAGAGGGAGAATTACACATTGAAGGGCAAGATCTTTGTTTTATTGCATGTTTTCAAAATAATATTTTGTGGGTACAAAATTGGGGGCACAATAATGAGAGGGAGCATTTACCCAAATGGCCCTTTGTGGCTGCGGACCTGGACAAAACGATACTGGCACAATTTCAGCTTCCGAACGCAATTCTGTTAAGCGACACGACGACAGCGTCTCCCTAGTCAAACTTAACGTTAGTATCTTTCGACCGAGAAGAGGCGAAACTACGACAGCGACATTTGCGGGACTCAGGGCGTGCTCTTGCTCAAAGGATTAACTGCATTTACTTCGGGCTAGACGAGGTGACCTGACGACAACGTCAACATACGCTATGGACAATTTACTAGAGAAAGTTAAAGCGACGTTTGTGGGTAAATTCAAACACCAATGACCGATGTTTGCACTTTGTTGTGTTAATTTTCGCTCGATTAACTAGAGGGTTCAGGTGATGACGTAAAGTACGTCAGATCATCATTGCAGTTGCTTGGTGCGTTGTTCCGTTTGATTCTTTTTCCGTTGTTTCACGCTTGAGGAAACGTTCATCGTGGGTCTTATGCGACAAACGATAATTTAGTTGCATTTATTTTGAATTGCAAGCACTTTTATCTTAAAGAATTTTTAGCAGAAGTTAATTTTACTATCAACAAGGTCTATAAAAAACACAAGTTTTGTATTGTAATGTTCATAAGATTAAAAAAAGTGACTGTGTGCATCTTTGTTATGTCTATTTACTAACCCGAATATTGCTTTTCAATACTCGGCGCCTTTTCAACCATTTATTACTGTATTAATGGTGGATAGTCATTTTAATAGCAACAGTTGATTTTGTTTAATGGAATAAACAATAGATTTCAGGTCAACAACCCTGTGCAGAATAATGCTTTTAAGAAAATACATCTATGCAAGCACAGAAAACCCCTTGCGAATCGAGATGAGGACAAAAGTTCAAAAATAAGTTGACTTTGCACCTTTATGGCGCGTTTAGTTTACAAGGTCAACAAAGAAGAGCGTGGAAACTCTGCTCAAGCAAGAAACAGAGTTGAAACAAATCGTTCTTTCGCAGCAAAAGAGTCAAAAAATAAAGGCATTAGTTAGCAACCCCAGGAACGGATTACAGCTTAGAAACTGACTTTTTAATTTTTTCGTTTCAAAGTGAGGAATGGGCAATTTTCCAAAAAGATTTAAATATAATTTTGAGAATTTTCCTCATTCTGCCTTGATTGCTAAGTACAACGTGGAAAAACAGCTAATCTGCATTAAATACGGGGTAGTTGTAATATAATCTAGCATTGCAGACTTCTTGTTGTTATACCAGTGTAACTTGAAGGAGTAGTCTTTAGATGCTTTATTTGAGGATATTGCTGGAATCTATTCGGTACTGATGTCTTTCAATTCAACTTTTATGAAGCTGACAGGGATAATCTTGCAAGAAGGTACATCTCATGGTCTTCTTTGTGCTTTACATCCTACTTAATGTTTCCAACCGTCGTTGAAAATAATAACAGCATTTAATCAACTTAACTGCTGATTTAGTTTGCAGCTTCCACTGTCTAATCGAAACTTGAATGTGCGAAATTAGTGACCAAATTGCCAACGATTTTAGTATTCAAGCATTTAGTTTTGCTGAATTCAAAAGTTGATAGATAGGACGTATACACGCTGTAGAAAAACGCACCGTCACTCCATTAGTGCTAATTGCAGTAGGATTTCAAAATGTAGATGATTTTTTTTCTAAATCATCACAAAGATTTTGCAATCATTGTTTGCTACAATCTTCAATTTGCATTCAAGTTTTGTTATGGTGACCACAGCTGTATATGATGAGAATTTGTTGCACCTTCATCCATAACGTCTACACCGACCGAGGCAAAACGATAAAAAATAAGAATTTTTTCAAACTTACTGACAATTAATGAAGACTCGTAGCGCAAAAGTATCCTTGGATAAGGCTTTATTTGGATCTGAGCACCTGACCCACCGATAGAAACCGGTTGCGACTCAATTTTCTCTGCGCAACCGTGTTGCTCATCTGGCAGCTCTTTCCCACGCCTGCGCAACATCACGAACTGAAACTGGACAGTATAACAAAGCTATTCAAATGCTACTAAAATTCAACATCTGAGTGACATCGAGTCGATAACCTTCCGGTTCCTTCAATGCCCTGGGGTCCTTGCACTAATGCGTTTTTCTTGCTGGAATACTAATTGATCAGCTCAACTCGCAAAAGGACTCGAATAAATTTTCCTGCGTGTTGTTGCAGTCGTGGTTGAAATGTTGTACACTTTTCTGAAGTGTAGTGCTTGTGCATTCAACTTTGTTCGCATGGAAGTTAATAAGCAGTAGTGTAATTATTTTTATTTCAACTTGTTTTGTTAATCAGCAACGTTTAATGAATAGGGTGACCAATTGACCGCACATACTGGTGTCCAGGTCAGTCATTTGTACAGACAGCATACGAAACGCCATCAAGCGCTGAAAATTTTGAAATTTCCAATGTAGCTTTACGAAAAACGATGATGAGCCGATGACGTGTTTCTTACTAAGTTTCTTTCAGCTGATTTATGGTAATTTGGATATCAGACCATTTTACAGGCTATGTGCTCTTTCCCGATGCGGTGCCGGTTTCACAGATCAAGGTTGTGATCACATCACCATCGAATAACTGTGGAATTTATCAGAATCGGTTTGCATGGAGTCCAGCCCGCAAGAAGGTTCAGGACCAAAATATATCGTTTGTTTTTTGCGTTTTCCAATCGGTAACAGAGTGCTCAGCCTTTCTACACTCAAAGCTGTTACTAATGAACAAAACCTGACTGCAATTTTCTCAATTTTTTAATCTGCACTCGCTGAAAGACATTTCGTTTACTTTCTTAGCTCGTTGGTTTTTTGGGTTGAGTTTCAGCTGCTGATGAGAACAACTGCTTTCCAATCCGTCCGAAACAAAATTGACCTGAGATGTTACTTTTTGATCTTCGGTTTTACACGAAAGACCCTCTTTATTCCATAGAACGGTGGTACATGGAGTTCGAATAATCAAGACTGTTCAACATTACCTGCAGTTCAAACGTCCGGCGTATGAGCCGAAAACAGCTCAGCTATACAGAATTCAACCTATGCATTTCAACACCACACACCTCAACCTGCCCGAACTAACCCCACGCAGTTCAACTTGTCTCGGCTTGATTTCAGTGCCCGCCCTATAACGTTACTTCAAGGGAACGAATTGCCCTATAACGTTACTTCAAGGGAACGGAGAAAAAGGGTCGTTATAGGCGAACTGACGTTATAGCCAAAGCCGTTTTAGGTGAATGCTACTGTATTCCGGTTTTAGTATTCTTTAGGTTTTCAGTAGGTTATTTTTTTGTGTTTTTCGGAGTATTTGTCCGTGATTTAGGGTTTAGTATAGCAACCCACATCCGGTTCATCATTTCTCAACTTTTTTTCTGAGTGTTGTCTAGTGACCCCTATAGAGTGGCCAGTGGACCCCTTTCAGCTACAGTAAGTTCCCGACCTGGATCAAACCTTTGGTTACGTCACTCTTCATATTTTGAATATAATCAAATGCTGCAATGCATTTGGGCCCGTTGCGACGAAGGATATTCGGGGGCACTGCCCATCGAAATTATTTTTGTTGCTCACAAAATCTTTGGCACGTTTCTATAAACAGAATGTCATAGTCATGTTATATTGCATCATTGAATTCCATACTCCCGTTACTAGCTTATATATTCCTTGGCGCAACATTATCGGTATCACCACAGCGACATACTAAGTATAGTTTGGATCTCAACCGAACAGCTGCGTTTAGCCATGTGGTTTCCACCACGCCTGTAGCAAGGTTTTATGGTTTGAGGGGGAAAATTGCACATTGAATGGCAAGATCTTTGTTTTATTGCATGTTTTCAAAATAATATTTTGTGGGTACAAAAATGGGGGGGAGCATTTACTCAAATGGCCCTTTGTGGCTGCGGGCCTGGACAAAACGATACTGGCACAATTTCAGCTTCCGAACGCAATTCTGTTAAGCGACACGACGACAGCGTCTACCTGGTCGAACTTAACTTTAGTATCTTTCGACCGAGACGAGGCGAAACTACGACAGCGACATTTGCGCGACTCAGGGCGTACTCTTGCTCAAAGGATTAACTGCATTTACTTCGAGCTAGACGAGGTGACGTGACGATAGCGTCAACATACGCTATGAACAATTTACTAGAGGAAGTTAAAGCGACGTTTGTGGGTAAATTCAAACACCAATAACCTATGTTTGCACTTTGTTGTGTTCATTTTCGCTCGATTCACAAGAGGGTTCAGGTGATGACGTAAAGTACGTCAGATCATCATTGTAGTTGCTTGGTGCGTTGTTCCGTTTGATTCTTTTTCCGTAGTTTCACGCTTGAAGAAACGTTTATTGCAGGTCTTATGCGATAAACGACAAATTAGTTGCATTTATTTTGAATTGCAAGCACGTTTACCTTAACGAATTTTTGATGAATAGGGTGACCAATTGACCGCACATACTGGTGTCCAGGTCAGTCATTTGTACAGACAGCATACGAAACGTCACCATACGCGGAAAATTTTGAAATTTCCAATTCAGTTTTACGGAAAACGATGATGAGCCGATGACGTTTTTCTTAATAAGTTTCTTTCAGCTGATTTATGGTAATTTGGATATCAGACCATTTTACAGGCTATGTGCTCTTTCCCGATGCGGTGCCGGTTTCACAGATCAAGGTTGTGATCACATCACCATCAAATAACTGTGGAATTTATCAGAGTCGGTTTGCATGGAGTCCAGCCCGCAAGAAGGTTCAGAACCAAAATATATCGTTTGTTTTTTGCGTTTTCCAATCGGTAGCAGAGTGCTCAGCCTTTCTACACTCAAAGCTGTTACTAATGAACAAAATCTGACTGCAATTTTCTCAATTTTTTAATCTGCACTCGCTGAAAGACATTTCGTTTACTTTCTTAGCTCGTTGGTTTTTTGGGTTGAGTTTCAGCTGCTGATGAGAACAACTGCTTTCCAATCCGTCC
>Ga0210059_1006745_pt1 | contig 18361 bp, 15 predicted proteins | sample Ectturendosymbi2_FD_188042 | JGI IMG/M metagenome (GOLD analysis project Ga0210059, IMG submission 188042) | Ecteinascidia turbinata endosymbiont from Florida, USA - Sample 2 (SPAdes) (version 2) | ecosystem: Host-associated > Tunicates > Ascidians > Unclassified | place: Key West, Florida... | reverse complement strand
AGCATGCTGCAGTAGAATGAGCGAAGTTCGGGATTACCGGTGTAGTTGACTAGCAGTGAAATTGTGTAGCGCCTTCCCGCTGATTTTATGGCTCTATGTATAATTCCTAGATTTGCTATTTTTTATTGTCAAGTTTTTATATTTTCACGTTTTTCATAATTTCCATATTTATACGTTAAACTGATATTCACAACTGTTCCAAATTTCCGTTTTTGCTGACACACTTAGAATTTTCACAACACCACATGTCGGTCAGAAAACGCAGAAAGGCCGTAAAGCCTACAGCAGTAGGCTGCGTCAAAGTGACTGATCAGCTTTGACGCATTATTTGCTCCCTGTATAAAACTTTTATGAACAAAACTTTTCCTCAAGAGAGTTCCGAGGCCTTTTTGAACTTAACAAAGTCTGCATTACCCAGACAAAAAAAAAACTTCACCAGCGTGTTTCAACAGAGTGCTTTGAAAAGCACTTCGAAGAAAAACATGGTTTCATTTGGCTTCTCTAAAAAGAAATTTTTTGGCACTCTCCCACCTCATTTCAATAAGCCTAGGGGTTTCATAACAAAACTCTTGGAAAAACAGTTCAAAGATAGTCCTTAGCAAAGTACACCCAGCCTCTCGCTGCAGAGATTACGCGCTGCGGTTTCATTGGTGCATGCACATTTTTTATTGAATTCAGTACAAACTTCAAATGGGGTAGAGGGCAAATTGTTTTCTCCATCTCGCAAACAGCATAACAACAAAGAAAGCTTAGCCACTGACCTCTTTGAACAGCTAAATTTTGAACAATCATTTTTTAAAACCGTTTTTTAAAGGAATTCTTTCTTGCAAAACTTCATAAAAAATAACCTATGTGAAGTCTCGAGACGAAGAGCTCGAGACCGAGACCGAAACCCTTCGAGACCGAGACCGAGACTTCAAAAAACGGGTCTCGAGACGCGTCTCGAGACCGAGACGAAGTCTCGAGACTCCATCACTGGTAAATAAATCCCAAAGACCAGGAGGAATTTGTTTAAATTTTTTAACGCAATCGGTTCTAAAGTGATTGGAATTTTTAATTTCTTCCCCGACAGTAATTCCAATTTTTCTTCACTTGTTTCTGATGGAAGAAAAGGTTGGATCTCTCTCAGCTCCGGTTCCCAAGGCAATGCTTGCAGCGCAGGCATATTTTCTATTGCTTCTGTGAAGTGGAGCGAACTTGGAAACAATTTCTTCAGATGATTTTTGCTGTTGTTCAGTTATTGGCTTGAAGATTTTTCCAAAGTCTTTATACATTGTTTGTTCACCTAATCGTTCTGAACGAAAATCATTCTGAATTTTGTTCTTGGTTTTGATATATTCAGCAACAATTTTGTCACGTTTTGATGGATCTTTGATTTTTAGAAAACTCGTTTATTGTATGCTCAAATTTTGGAGGGCTCAATTTTGGAATGGAATAATTTTGGATTGGACTCGATCCAATTTGGATCGGGTCCAAAATTAACCACATGATAGATGAAAACTTTTCTTTAGACCTTTGGATCAATGTTCATAATTTTTTGTAATTCTTTAACTTGCTCTGGTGTGAGCTTGTCGTTCAGAAACGCAGTGACTGTTGAGATTTTGATTCCAAGATCATTTGGCATTTTAAAGCTTAATAAGATCTTTGTTGTCAACCCAAGAGTTGAAACTTTCTGGATAGCCCCCTTCCATTTAACCAATGACCTTGTTTTGCCTTTCTTCACAACCTTTTCAATTCTGAAAACTTCTTGAGATGTCTTCTGAAGCTCTTGCTCGTAGAAAGTCCCTTGGATTTCATCACCATTGTAGTCAGTTATTTTATAAGTAACTGGGTTGGTTCTTTGAATTTTTGAAACGGTGAACACTTCTTCTGTCCAGTTTGGGGTGAACCCTTCCTAAAAGAGCCCTTTCTTCTTTTGAATTCGAGCTTTGTCACCAGTTTTGAATTTTGCTCTCATGGGTAGTCTTGTTAAGTCTGGATAGAGGTTTCTGTAAACTCTCACTTCATTCTCTTTCTTGCTTGCCTCAGCAGGAGTCATTTTTATGCTAGAGTGCCTCGTGTTGTTGTATCTCGAACAAAGTTGTCAAGAACGTCAGTGTATTTGTTTGTATTGTTTGCTGTGTAATACTTGAACATTTTTTCTTTCATCGTGCGGTTCCAACGTTCGACCACTGACGATTTCTCCTCATTTTCAGTAGAGTAAAGCTCCACACCCAACTCCTTCACATGTTTGTTGTAAAACTCCCGACCTTTGTCTCTCCAAAGCTTTTCTGGTTTTCGCTTTGATTTTTTGAAAATCTCCTTGAACGCGTCTGCGACAGATCTTCCAGTTTTGTCTTTGAGCGGAAGCATCCAACCATATTTTGAAAACACGTCAATCACTGTGAGAAGATACCTGAACCCACTGTTGAACTTTGAAAATGCTTGCATTTCAACGAGTTCTGCAGCCCAAATTTTATCAATTCCATTAACACACACTTTTCGTTTTGGAAAATTTTTGATGATGGGTTTGTGAAGTTCATCAGCTAGCTGGTCAGTCCAAATTGTGTCGTTTTTTTAACCCCCATCCGAAGCGCTTTTTCGTTCCGGTTATCGTAGAAACAACACCTCTTCCCATCCTTTCTCGAAGTGTGGGGTTATAAATACCATTAAGCTCTGTCAAAATATTATCACAAACTTCGTTGCGGGTACCACAAACTTCGTTGCGTCACAAACTTCGTTTATCACATCACAAACTTCGTTGCGAGTTTTTGTGTCTTTGTTTTTAACAAAACAAATGTCATGGTGATAAGCAGCCTTGTCGACTCTGTTGATAGGTTTTGACCATGCCTTTGGAGTCATATCCTCATTCAAACGTTTATTCAATTTCGTGCCAGGTACTGTGAAGTTGTGACCTGGCATGTGCATTTCAAATGGTAAAGAATTAATTGTGTCATTGATAAACCCTTTTCCACTTGCACTTATAAATTTTGACTTTTTCGTTCCACAAACAACACAGATGCCTTGAAGCATTTGGCGGTTGTTCTTGGTCGTTATTTGTTTGATGTTTTTCGTTTCCGTAAATCGCCGGCATGTAACACAATCTATTTGATTCATTTATTAAATGATTTTATAAAATAAATGGAAATTAAAAACCTTTCATGGAATGAAAACATGACAAATAAAAACAATCACCCTCTGCTTCCAAAGAGTCTGCAGGGCCTGATTATGGGCAAATCAGGCTGTGGGAAGACTACATTGTTGCTGAACCTTCTTCTCAGACCTAGCTGGTTGGACTATTCGAAATTGTCAGTTTTTGGTAAGAGTTTGTTTCAACCAGAGTATAAAAGTTTGAAAAAAGGTTTTGAAGAACAATTGCCAAAAGAGATGACAATGAGAGTTTTTGAAAACCGTGATGAAATACTGCGAGAACAAATTTCACCAAACCAGCTGATTGAAGAGTTAGCAAAAAATCAAAAGACTCGTTCCAAAGAGCTAATTGAGTGCAATTTTTACGAATCAGCAGATGATGTTCCAGACCCGAAGGAAATCTCCCCTGAGCATAAAAATCTGATGATATTTGATGACCTCTTGCTTCAGAAACAAAACAAGTGTGAAGCCTATTACGTTCGTGGAAGGCATTCAAATTGTGATTGCTTGTATTTAAGTCAAAATTATTTCAAATTGCCTCGTCAAGCAATTCGAGAAAATGCAAATTTCTTTTGTCTGTTTCCTCAAGACCAGAAAAATATTGATCACATTTTTAACGACCATATGTCTCTAGACATGATGAAAGAACAGTTCAAAAAACTTTGCAAACACGCGTGGTCGAAACCACACAATTTTTTTGATATTGATTTGACCTCGCCAAAGAACTATGGGAAATACAGATCGGGGTTTGATGACTTTTATATCATAGAATAAATGGATCTTAAACTTCTTGAAAAAATTGAGAGAAATACCTCTCCGAAAACTTCAACTCAGATTGTAGTTTCAGAGAATTCGACAAAAATAAAGACGACTTTTAACCCACGACTCGAGTTGGATCGAACGCGAAAGTATGAGATTGCTTTGGTGAATTTGGAGACGTATTATTCATTTCCGAATCTGTCTGATAAAAAAAACATTTTTCGATATTCTCCCGGTTTCATTGAGGTGAGGAGAGGTGATGAGGACGACTCAACACGACGAAGACAATGGGTCGAAGTTCAAATTTCAGAAGGCAGTTATGATCTCATTGATATTGCAGAAACAATAAAAATTGCGATGAAACGAAATGAGCATAACGACGAATCAGTTGAAATAACAGCAAACACCAACACTTTGAAAAGTGTCTTGGAAATTCAAGGCGACTTTCAGGTTGATTTCAGAGCACGAAATTCAATTGCAAGCGTTCTCGGATTTCGAAATCAGGTTTATAAAGAAGGCATTCACGAGTCGGATAGTGTTGTCAACATCTTATCAATAAATTCAATTCTCGTGAATGTGGATGTGATTGGTAGGTCTTATGTGAATGGGAGAACGAAAAACACAATTTACAGTTTCTTTCCAACCGTTTCGCCTGGATATAAAATCGTTGAGAACCCGAGAAACCTTGTGTATCTTCCAGTGATTTTAGATAAAATCAATAAAATGGAAACAGTTGTCACAGACCAAAACGGAAAGCAATTGAATCTTCGTGGAGAAAACCTGACAATCAGATATCACTTGAGAGAAATTTAATAACATTATATAAATGAGTTATACCAATGTGAATGTAAACATTTCTGAAAATCAACAGCAAAAATTGAAACACGCTGTTGGAACAAAGAGTCCTGTGAGCATTCATCTTGGACACGCAGACTTGTGTGGTGGAGATGTAGTTCTTGCTTTGACTGGTTCACAAGTGAACAGAATGACAAAAGCTTATCACGATGGAAAAGGCACAATGATAAAAATGAGTAAACATCAGGTTGTTCACAATATGAAAATTGAGGGCGGATTCCTCGGGTTCGTAGCAGGTTTAGCTGCAAAGGCTTTACCATTTTTGGCAAAGACTGTCTTTCCAACATTGGCGACTGGGGCACTGTCAGGTGTCGGGTCTGCACTTGCTCAGAAGGCTACTAACAAAGCAATGGGGAACGGGTTGTATTTGAAAAAAGGCTCAAACATCGCAAGAGTTGAAACGGATGGCCAGGGCCTGCATTTGAAACCTTTCAAAGGTTCGTGGCTTGGCATGGTTGGAGATGGTATGTATTTGAAACAGGGGGGTCAAGTTGTTAGTGGGCATGGTCTTCTTCTTGGTCCAAATTCTCCGTTGAAACATATTCCAGTTCTCGGTTGGTTGTAAGATTTGGATTTGTATTTTTTATTCCGTTGAATATAAAATGAACCCTAATTTATACAGGCTACATGAAATTCATGAAATTGAAAGCGGGGTGAATGAAGAAAAACTCAAACACTCTGCAGTGATAAAAAAATATCATTGCTTGCTAAACTTTTGCACTGGCTGCTTTTTGATTTTTCAGTTTTGTATGTTTCTTTTGAACGTTGGGTTTTTTCAGAGTTTGAAGAAATCATTGGAACTATTTCTGGGAAGTTTTTACATGGAATGAACGTGTTTTCTGTAAATGCTTCAATTTTTCTGAAAGTAATTGAAAAATTCCTTTTCAAGAAAATACAGAGACATGAGAAACAAAAAACTTTCGTTGAGCTGCAGCTCAACACAATTCGTAACATGGTTTCAAAGGCATTGTCGGATGATGACATTTCCACATCAGAGTTTGAGAATATTCTTTCTCAGACGAGAAAACAAAATGAAACATACATTAAGTTTGAAGAAGCGGATTTGGAATTTGATAAGATGTTGCAAAAAAATCGGAAAGTTTTGTTTAGAAGAAATGAACATCCACGTTGAAAATATTGTTTTTCCAAACAAACCTTTGAGCAACATTGAAATCGAAGATGCTGTGAAAAAGATTGGTTTGAAAAAATTTCGTGGTGTTTTCTTGAGAGACACTTTGCCAAAGAAACCAAAACGAAATGAGTGTGTAATTATGAACCTAGACAACACTTCTGGAGATGGGACGCACTGGGTCGCGTGCTTCAAACGTGGTGACAAAAATTGATATTTTGACTCGTTCGGATTGCCCCCACCAACTGAGTTGAACGACTACCTTGATGGTGATGTCTTCTTTCCAGCTGACCAAATTCAGCCGCGGCAAGAAGTGATTTGTGGCCATCTTTGTCTTTTTGTTTTGAAAGAGATGCAAAAAGGAAAAGGGCTACAGGAAATAATTAATAATTTTTGGTGATACAATAAATGACTGTAGATAAATTCGAACGAAGTCCAAAAACGGTGCAAAATGTTAGAAATGTGGCCAGAGTTTCACATGAATATGTGAACAGCAACTTATTGCGAAAAGGTCAAGCTATTGACAGCTGAACGGGCCAAAGGTCTGGAAGAGTGCTTGTGACGTTAGGGGCATTAATGATACGCTTGATTGATCAAATGGGCATTTGTCCAGCGGTGAATAATAATAAACAAACAAAGAAATAGAAAACGTCCAAGCAGTCCTTGAACCTACAGTTCCTACCTACTCTCGTCCTGTGGCTTTTACTCTTTGAAAAATTGAGCCGCTGCTGTTGCGACACAACGACGTTTTTGATATTTTGCAGAAAGTAAAATTTTTTTCAAAGCAAACAAAGAAATAAATACATTTGTGCAAGGTTTTAAGCATTTTTGTGCAAGGTTTTAAGCATTTTGTGCAGGGTTTTAAGTATTTTTTATGAACATGCAAAATGAGCGGCTAGCAAGACGAATAAAAACCGATGCTTGAGATTCGTGATACTCGCAGTTGCGCAACTTCTTTTAGCCAAATGTTAGCATAACTTCGCATCATTCGACTTCCGATTGCCAAAAGATGCAATGATTGATCAATAACATGGAACTGACGTCAATCAGGCATGGCAGTTAGACAACGTTGCATTAAGTTTGTGGCCATTTGAACTTTTTGTAATCAGCATCCAAGACTGTCAGGAAATTTTTGTTTTTAGTATTTCATTTCCTAAACCTCACACTAACAGCAACACGCAGGTTGCAGTTTGGTTGCATGCAAGTTAAAATTAGTTTATACTTAGAGTCAGAGACAGGACTTGTTATGAACTCGAAGGGCATAAGCCAGTGGTGCATAACCTGAGGCGGTACGGCTACATGCGGCCTTCTATAAAATACTACCAGCCGTGGTCATGTTATATAGGATATATGCTATGCCGGCCGTGCATTAATATAAACTAGACGGCTAAACAGACGTGTGGAAGCAGCTAGACTCAATGTGTTGAAGCAGAACAGAAGCAATGCAAAAAATGAAAATATCTTTAACCCACTTGTGATCGTAACTAATATGTATAAACGTAACGCTGCCGGCAATAGCGGAAAGTTTGTGCACCTCTAGCATTAAGTCTACTTCCCACAAGATGGCAATTGAATAAAATTAGTGCTTTAGGATGTGTTTCATACCTACGCAACTTGTATTTTATGACAAATTTGTCTTTCCTCTACTTAATGTCTACACATTGCGAAATATGTTAAGATGCCTTCTCTTTTCGTCATCAAAATAAGTTACTCTTGATTTCTTAAGGCATAGAACAACGTATAATCTTTTCAGAAAATGCAACAAGATTGTTAAATGTCCCGAGAGGCTATAATTTATTTCGTCTTGCACAGGGGCGGAGCCAGGGGGTGCCAGGGAGGGCAACTGCCCCCCAAAATTTTGCCTGGCCCCCCAGTGGCCCCCCAAAATTTTTCAGGTCTCTTTCTGAAAGTCCTACACAGACCATTGACAGCTCCCCTTGATGCAAAACTGGCCCCTCCAGTGGCCCCCCCAAATGAAAATGTCTGGCTCCGCCCCTGGTCTTGCGCATCACGTTGCTACTGCTAAACACACGTAAAAATTCTGCAGAGGGTGCACAGGTGTCAATGAAGGGTTGTCGAGAAAGAGTGCGAAGATCGGCTGAGAGAAATTATGAATTAAAGTTTTTTTAGCCAAATTTCTTCGCACCAGCTGCTTTCAAACATGCATTCTGTGCTCAGTATCCCATACGAGTTTGTAAAGAAATGCACACTTTTGACTCACTTATCCAAATTCATTTCGAAGTTGTTCACCTGTTGTCGCTTACAAGATACACAAAAGATTTTTGCAAAATGTTTTTCGATTTCCAGAAGATTTTGGTCCTGAGGTTATCTGCCATGTTCAGCAAAAATTAGAAAGCTTTTTCCCAGTATTAGATAAAATGTGACACTGCTATCAGCAGAAATCTGTTCAATTTCTTGAAGCATAAAAATTGTTCGGAATAATAACATTTTGACCATGTGCCAAATGTATAAGTTGCGTACCGTGTTTCAATGAATTTTTCTTCTGCTCCTTGACTACAGGAAGCTTATTAAAAAGAAACCAACAGAGCGGATGCGCACGTCAGATAGCAATTTTCTCTTTGACGAAGATTGGTTGAACTGGAAAACTCTTATTCAGCATAAACAGAAACAAGACATACATCTGGCGAGCAGTTTCAAGGCAAACAGAGTGTTTGGTGCCTCAATCAAACGAAAATCAACATTGCAAATGTTTGACTTTTATCCATCGGGAATCCACAGTGGGGGTTTTCCTTTGACGTTTCTAATGTTGCACCAAAGAAAAGATCGAGGCGTGATATACATTTTGACCAAACTCCTGTTCTATCTTAATAAAGAACATCTAATGCGTGAAGATGTAAAAAACATGAAGTATTTACATGCTTTCATGACCTACTGAGCTAGCCAAACGCGCCTATGCCAATCAAAGATGTTATGGAAAGAAATAACTGGAAAAAAATAAATGAATAAATGTAAAATGATTGGCAAGCATGTCGAGAAATTCAAGGACCTTGTGGTGGTATTCGTTATTGATGAAAGAGAGAACAAGGAGAGTGCGCGGATTGGTATAGCAAACACGTTTTTATGTAAGCTTTATTATGCTTCGTGTCACAAAACGGGAAGTTTGAACCACCTCAAGGTTGTCAGTTTTGAAATTGGTTTTGCTTCGATCCTCACCTGTGGTCATGAATCTTATGTGATGACTGTACAAGAGGTAGAGTGGGGTTTGGATGGAGTGAAACTTCACGACGAAGTGTGCTGCTGTGCAACGCGTGAAACCCTGAATGTCGAGACACTTCTCCGAATAGAAAGATCCCAGCTACATTGGTTCGGCCATGTGACCTGAATGTCCCAGGAAAGATTGTCGGCTGACTACAACCACGTAAAGACTACAGTCAGCTTCCCACTCTGAGTGCCATACGTCACAAGACTAAGCTGACCCAATCCATCTTACCTGTAACAGATACGATCATAAACCCAAGGCAGAGGAGACATGCTAGATTTTTTAATGTTTATTTCATTTCAGTAAAAACGTTTCTATTCTAAGAGCCTAATATATTAAAGAATGTGTGTGATCTGCAACTGTTCAAGCCAAGAATGTGTCAAAAGGTCAATTCTGTTAAAACAAACAATGTGTCTTCATACATGGGTGGGTGCGGCAGGTAGTCGCAAACGTTCAGTAAACCCACGTTTGTAGCTGGATACCTGCTCTTTTTGTTCATAACATAGGAAGACGCAATGAATGAGCTCCCTAATTAACACGAATAAATTACTGTCAATGTAGCCAATATTATTGGGGAAGTTACACTGCAAAGGCTTCACAAGAATACTTCGTGGCATGCCACTTTATGAATTTTAGTACCTTTGGAGCTCCACAAGATCCGATGGCGCTTGGTTAAGTTTCAATTGCTGATCAGCGAAAAAGATTTTCAATTGCTGATCAGCGAAAAAGATGAACGTTTACCGAGTAATTGCATTTTCCATCCAGCAGTTGTGTTGCTGTCAAAAAAACTGCTACGCCTTGTTTATTCCCAGTACCAAGGCACATTAAGTCAATGGTTGACACAATGCAAGGGTTTCACAGTAACGATCCGATAAATTATCAATAAAGAAACTTGCTTTGAAACTCCTTTATTATCAAAGGCGAAGTTGTAGGGTTCAAAAAAATTACAAACTTTCTGGATACGCCAACGTAGCATTGTAACCTTGAGATGTTCCAAAGCGACAATTCACCTTTGTTTCACGTTCTTGTGATTGCGTTTCAAGAAAAAACAAAAATATGCAGAAATGTGTGTAGGTGGCCAAGCGTTCACGAGTTGCTTTAAAAAAGTGTGTATGCTGTGGCTTCTCCCAGACGACATAACCTTGGTTCTGTTCGAACAAAACGAGTCTTGCATGAATGTGGAATAAGCCGGAATGTCATTCTGCAGCAAACAGCAGCCGCCTACTGAAGCTACCAGTGATTAACCAGAACTGACGTGTTTGTAGCGATTCTTCTTCTTGTCCCATAACCCTATTTTTAAGGTCGTAGGGGCGCCACCTTTAAGGACTGTTGCAACATGCTTAGGCTAAAAAAATTGGAAGTAACATAACAAGGTTTGCGGAAGTCGTTAAATATAGCCTATGTGGTTTGCTATTAAAATGCATTGTAGCAGGCCTTTTTGCATCAAGCAGTGAGCCTTGATGACTAAGTTTTGTTTCTGTATAACATATTGTTACAGTTTGCGTTAGGTGGAGTATTTCACTTAAGGTTTTTTTTTATGCAGATGAAAATTTTTGTTTACAGTGTAGAACAAAATTTTCTGTAGTTTTCAAAGCGTACACGTAACAGCTGCTTGTATCAAGATAAAAAGATACAAGCATTTTCATCTGTTTCAAAGATAAGGAAAAAATCTTTCCAAATACAGTAAATGGAAATTTGAAGAAAAAGCACGCAGAAAATTCAAAATGTTTTTTTATAATTTCTGTTGTTATTTGATCGAGATTTTTAGTAACCACAGTTTTGTTCTGTGTAGTCCAAGCAGTAAATATTTTATTTGTGTACTCTAGGAGCAACCGGTCATTTTTTGTGTACTTCTTTTATTTTGGGTAAAAGCAATAGCATTTTTAATGTTGTGTGATCTAGGAGTCAGAAGGTGCTCCAGGCAATCTACTATACCAGAAACAAATTTCAAAGCAATAAATAAAGAGGAAAGAGATAAAGTTTTTCAATGATAACCGTAAAGTAATTGAACGTATTACAGTAGTTGGAATGCACTTGAGCTTTGTATTTGAATAAATGCTCTGTAGCTTATGGCCATGGGCGTCCGCAGTAAATTTTCCCGCGGGGATGCAAAGTCGACAATTTGCTTATCGTTTTCAGGTTGCCGATGATACAATGCAAATGGACGTTCACAAAACACTTTACCCTTTCCAAACCACGAAGAAAATCCTCCGTGCTATGTCAACAGTCACAAAATCGCGATTCGCTGGAAGAAAAAGCTAGGTATATTACGATAATGTACACAATTGGACATCTGCAGATTTTCAAACAGGGCAATTCATTTCAAAGAATTGTTGCCATGGTCTTTAGCGAAACTGCAAATTATGACTTCATTTTACGCAGCAAGACTTGTCAGCGTCACTTCTAAGCAAGAGCTGCAAACGCATGGGAACTCACTCAGAGGTCAGACGTTAGCGTTAACGATTAGAACATATTCCCACAAGCCTGCATAGATATATTCTAATAAGTCACATAGTTTCATACTGTGTGAAAAAAGCTTGCATAAGCGTAGTTTGATTGAAGCTGTTCACTTGGGCACATTGGTCCATAGACACCGGAAACGGGGCATTGTCCGCTGTCTTTTCAACAGGGGGACAACGGGTGCGAATGTGCCTTTTCATGACAGTATTATATGTAATTTCATGGTTTATCAAGATTGATTTGAAGTAAATTTATTGCAGCTATTCGTGCACACAGAAAATTCAAAACGTTTTTTATAATTTCTGTAGTTATTTTGAAGTTAACATTACGGCTGAACAGAAACAGAAAACCAACTTTCTTCAAACGCATACTTTGAAAAAAATCACTATATTACAGTGAAACATCACTAAATCACTATGTCAGTGTAAAAATCACTAAATCTAATGAAAAATCAGTAGGCATGGCCATAGCCGCAGCCAAGAGGATATGACCTAATATCAGTTGGTGTCGGTATAAAGTTACTACTTTTCCTGTGGCTTTGAGGAAAGCAATTTACAACGTTTTGGTTAAGACCAAATCTTGCTTTGATTCATCTAACTTTGTTAATTAACCGTTGACGACAAGTGGAGAAAAACGCAAAAAATGCAAGTCTTCGCTTGTGATTTAATCCTGAACTCCGAGGAATTCCTCACAATATACCAACTCCCCTCATCAGGTTCAGTGAATCCAGCATAAAAGTAGGAAGGGGCCAAACCGAGTAAAAACACTGAAACGGAGGCCAAAGTGGGATAATGCAATCTGTGTTTAATTCTGTTTATATTTTTTGCATTAGGCAAAGAAAAGAGTCGCTTAATTTTTGCACTCTCCAATCCAGTCTATTCTTTCGTTCATGTTATCTGCTTGATGTGTTTTATATGTTTCTTCGCGCTCAACGTTTAGACTTCAATAAAGGCAATCAATTTTCTTAGATTTATCAATGGGCGAAAAGTTTTTGCAAGACAATAGTAAAGATACAAATTTACATGTGGTGCAGTATTAATTGAATATGTCTTGCAAAATTACAAACCTTCCACAAAAAAAGTTTAAAAATGCAAAAGAATATGACTTGATTTTCTAATTTCACAAGAACCAGTTGCTATGAAAACTGTAAGCAATTAGTCTGAAGATTTAAAGATCTGTTGCTTTTACTGCTGCAGAAAAACAAATCCTTTAAAAGCGTTGGGTTTTTTCGCCAAAAGTGAAATTATCCACAGCGAAAACACACAGCGATTGTTGTGAATAGAGCATACATCTGTTAGTTTATGGTGGCTACAGAAATTGCTTGATAAATTTTGATAACGCTCAAACGAGCTTTCTCTCACGAACTTACATACAACACAATTTAGGGCGCAGTGAGATATTATTGCAGAAATAAAGCCAAGAAAAATCTAGTTCTACCTAAATGCAGGAGATAATCTAATCATTTACCAAGTGATACATCCAAGACGTTTGCACAGTTCATTTTTCCTGCCAGCCTTCCTCACCCGTACACGGCGGGTGTGAAACAACAAAATTTGAATACGTTAGCTTTAAATCTTACCATGCGCAATCAGTATGCATAATTATTTGCCAACCACTACAATGCGCTTTTGTGTAGAAATGATTGATGATGATTTTGGAAAAATCTATTTTATCTTTACTTAAAACGACCTACAAATGGTTTGCTTCTCAAGGAAACCATATATGCATCAAGTCAATTCAGTTGTAAATTCAATTAAATTTTTAGATACTCTAGGATCAACAGTGATCGAAGCATCTTTTCAAAATTAAATTACAGCAAGAACACCGAATCTTAATATATGCCAATTTGCTTCAAGGGAAACAGCTTGCAAAAATTTAAAATCATGAAAACATGCACCTTGCTTGGTGAGCCCTATTAGGGGCGCACTATTTTTTATTCTAGTTTTGGAGACTTTCCTTCTAGCACTGTCTGTTTGCTTAGATCACGTGAGACTTGCCGACACGGATCAGTGAATTGCATGACGTGTGGTCGGTGGTCGATTGCCTCTGACGTTTTTCGTAGAAATCTGAGTTCTTCATCCAGTTTTTAAATAAAAACGTAAATCAAATGAAAACAAAATCTTAAATTCGTAAAATCAAAATCTTAAATTCAAGTGTACGACACATATTTGATTTAGTGGCGAAATCTGGCCGAAAAAATGAAGTTAAAATACATCGGAAAAAATTTTACAAATTTGGCGGATTTGTAAGGATATTTTAGCGAAGAAGCGCGAAAGAAAGTTGGCAACACTGTTTCCACCTAATTCCATTTCTACAAGACCAGCCCCTGGCGGTTAGTGCATCCACGTTTGCAGGTTTCGATTTTGATTCTAGACCAAATCTCGGTAACCAAGACCTAGTAAATTTGTACTTTTGCTTTCTTGCTTGGCCCTCTGCGGGCCAGTCACGTGTGTTGCTACCCGTTGCATTGCGTTGTTGTCTCTACGTTTTCTGCAACTGCGCATGTCAATCATGCAAACATGGCCTGGCGCTACAAAACGTAGCTGCTGTTCAGTGCCAAGAATCACGAATAAAATCAATCCATAACTGCATTCAAGAAAAATTGAAAGTAAGCACTAACTAAAGCTACAGCATTCAATAACAAAATCTAGGTCAAACCATGAACAGCGTTTGGCCTTTTCATTTCTATACGTTATTGCCGGAAAGCTTGAAAAACAAATTTAATTCATGAACTTTGCAAAGCTTGCTAACTAACAACTAAACGTACTGTCGGGGTTTGTTGACTTGTTTGCGTGGCTGCAAGAATACAATCTCAACAACAACATTGCTTTATTCGTTGAGTATGAAATTCAGTAAGATTAAATCACCTTTCAATAATTCTTCATGAATTGAAACAGCATAACTGCAATCATGGGCGTCGAAAGGGGGCAGGGAGGGCCAAGGACACCCCTGGATTTTGAAAAATTTAGCAAAAAAGGTTGTTTTCTTAATTTCGAGTGGGAAAAATCAAATTTCACCACTTTTGGCACCCAATAAAAATTTTGGAAAAATCTCCCAGTGCCCCCCTGGAAAAAATCCTTCCGACGCCCATGACTGCAATCCTTTTGATAAGGTTAAAGTTCTTTTGCTGCAAGGTTAATTTTTTGAAAGTTTGTACGTACTGGGTATGAAACCAAAACGTTTAGTGCAGAAAGCAGAATAAAGTTCATTTGCATAGCATACTTGAGACGTTCTTCACAAAACTATTTTGATAGCAGCGAGTACAACAAAGCTTTTATTTGGAGAATTTCAAATAGAAATAAATATTAGTGAAGCATAAAATGCAAATATTTGAACATGATAACGTTAATCAGTTGAAATTATACCAACAAACCTCATCTATGTAAGTCAATTTCAAAAACATAAATCTTTGTGAGCAATCTAACGCAATGTGGAAAACAAATAATGAAATTTGTTGGGTAACCTTTTCTCACAAAGAAGCAGATCAACTTTCATCAAAACTGTTCTGTTGAACCTTTTACTTACTATTAATTTTCATTTACTCTTTCAGATGTTTTGGCTTTTTTAATATGAGAGATGGATGGCTTATCGCATTCTGGGAATGAACTGGACGAAAAATTCTGCAAAGATTTTTGGGAAAAGGATTGTGGTTATTACGGCGAAAATCTTATCAAGCGTATAAATGAACAAGCTCCGCAAAAAAAGTTTTTAATCAGAAAGGAGTTGCGAAATGCAACTACTAGGTATTACTGCACTGCTGTTGATAAAACGCCTGACAAATTACCTTCTTACGTAATTAACGACGACTGGACGTTATGCAAAGTGGGTATCACTAGAAGTGGGCCAGATAAGTCAAGCTTTCGGGTGAAACAAGTTAAGAAGCAGATTGGATCTCAAGGTTTCAATCCGTCTACTACATTTGTTCTACTAAAATCTGCCGTGGACGTCACAGAAGATAGAGAGCTGGAAACGAAAATTCGCTCAAAAGTTGGTTTAAACATTGAATCTGAGAGTGCTAAGGATCTGAATCTGCCCTTTCCTACTGAATAGGTTCTAACCCCAACAAAATTTTTTAAGAATCTCAACCAACAAGTTGAAAATAAACGATATAAAGCGAGCTCAACACTTTGCACAATTGTAACTTTAAAACATTTTTCCTAACAAATTTTTGCAAAATGCCAAAGCTTTGGGAAAGCATTGGTGAAAACAAAGTAAGAATACGTGGCCCTAAACGTGGCTCTGTACAAAAGATTAAGAAAAATAAGTGGGAGCATGAAGTGAGAGAATATGGTACGAATTTGAAAAGACAAAGTGAAAGTTTTTGCTTTTTATTATTGTGTGTATTTTGCATGTCTATCATATTCTGTGGGTGCTTTGCGGTAATTTATGACTGAAATGCTGTATTGTTCCACACCTGGGATCCCACGAACAAAGAAAAAAAGAACCAATTGAGCAGTGACACGTAATTTGGAACCAATGTGAAAAGTAAAATTATCAGTGGAGATATAACCATAAAAACAGTTTGTATTGTTAAAATTGTGAGGCTAAGACATTTCACTGTGAAGACTATTTTTAGCACTGCAATTAAAAATAATTGGGAAGTCATTAATGAGGGTCAGGAGTACGTTGGCGATCTGTGACAATGTACGTAATCAATTCCATTCGTCTAAAAATACTGTCAGCTTGTTTGCTTTTGACGTTAGTTATCATAACACAACTTTAAATTTAGGATGTTTTGATTTGAAGATCTCCAAAAAACACTCAATCATGCACGACAATAAAAATACGTTTTCTCACAGAAAGAATGTTACACACACCACATTGAGTGCAGATGTCTTTTCTGAAATTTTAACGTTAGTATTTCAATGTGAATCCACAAAAAATCAGGCTTGGTCCTTCGATGTGGTGTCATGAGAATTGGAAAAAACGCACGTGGTAAATTTGAGAAAAGTCCAAAGCATAACGTGCTGGAGATGATAACCTTGTTAACTGAAACAAATCATGAATAATAAAGGGTTCAGATGGCCGTGAAACAGAGCTAAGATCGCGTGGTTGAGACCCCTGGTTCAATTGAGCGTTGGGACATTGATTAAAAGTGTTTGAAACCTCTATTCAAATATTATCAGGACAGCATTTGTGAATAAGAGCATGCGTATCATACAGTTCGTGCCTGCAAAGTGGTGTATATTCAGAAATGTGTTTGAAATTTTTTTTGACAAAGGATGCCAAGGACAATCAGAAACGAGCGAGTAAGCCAAATCGCTTTTCTATGCTGCAAATCAGTTGAGAGGCACCTTTGCTCAGTGTTCAACTGCAGTAAAATTAATTCTCAAACCGACTGCATGACCAAATTTTGCCTGAAAACTGTGAAAAGGTTTATATGCTCTATTACACCTGTGTCAAACTGGTGGCCCGCGGTCCAAATGTGGCCCGCCACGTCTTTTTATGTGGCCTGCGAAGCTTAAATTTTAAGCCTCAGCCTGCTTATTTTTTTGGAACTGTAGTGGTTTATACCTGTTTATAAAGGCGAACGACGTTCTTTGCCATGTTACAACTTCGCTATTTTAGTCATCATGCTGACCTAACATTGTCCATGGAAAGAAATTGTTTCTCAGCAAAGAATCAGACACTTTAAGATCTTACAGTGTATGCACTTCACCCACGATGCAGGCATCATGAGCTGTTATTCAAATAGACCTATAATAACTTAGAAATAACTTAGGTTCGGCAAAGATGATCTAACTAACGTCTTGCTGACCTAGCATCTCTCTTCAAAAAAGTTATTCAGTTTTAAGGCTCCTGTCACTGCAAAATGCCCATTATTACGTCACAGAGACGCTCTTTAAGCATTAGTCTAGCGTAGATGATTGTGGTTAATTCTGTTACTACTGGCCCTTTGAGGGCAACCATAACGTTGATATGGCCCTCAGTGAAAATGAGTTTGACACCCCTGCTCTATTATATTATGGCTAAGCAAAGCCTTCAGCAAAGCTTATTGTATGTCAGAAAATTCCCACAAGTGCAACCTATCCGTCAGCACAAGATTTCATAGTTGACAGCTGATAGTGCCTTGATCAGAACCAATTTATATGCAGTTCTTCAGCCGAGCGTATCTCAATGGAATTTTTACATCAGCTTTAATGTCTAACGCATTTTGCATGTCTTCATTGCTTACTCATTTTGAAACCCTTCTGTATGATGTTAATGAGAGATTGCTGTAGGGGCTGCCAAGTGCTTTCATTGTTTTTTCTCTTACAATATTGGTGATTTCCAATCACCATGTTTGCTTGTATCTACTGGCACTTTATCTGTGTCTTATGCATGAGAAAATACTACATCGCTGTTACTTGCACATTACTTCCCACACCCTTTGATATGCATTGTAAATTTAAGATAAACAAACAAATACGGAAACTGATTTAAAACGAGCCAAATCTATGTATTCGAATTGCCAAAACCTACTAACTGCAGAAGATGTTTCCAAACAGAATATGAAGCTGAAGAACAATTTGCTTAGGTTTTTTCTCAAGTTGCGGTCATATCTTCCATGATTTCACTGTTATTACTAACGTGGAAGATGACTTGACCTGTGTATTGTTGAACCTTGAATGTCTTTGCATTCTGACAACAAACAGGCTCTGCCTTCGCATTGATTGTAGCGCACGTTGTGTTGGTGAAAGTTGTTTTCAGTTGTTTTCATATCTGCTCTGTGCATGTGCAACAGTTGTCGCATTGGACAAGTTGTACAGTCGGTGGTCCACGGGCCCTCTGTTTGTTTATTAATTGCAGGGGCGGGCCCAGGGGGGGCG
>Ga0210059_1006744_pt1 | contig 18362 bp, 16 predicted proteins | sample Ectturendosymbi2_FD_188042 | JGI IMG/M metagenome (GOLD analysis project Ga0210059, IMG submission 188042) | Ecteinascidia turbinata endosymbiont from Florida, USA - Sample 2 (SPAdes) (version 2) | ecosystem: Host-associated > Tunicates > Ascidians > Unclassified | place: Key West, Florida... | reverse complement strand
GTACTGCAACTGCGATTATTCAGTGTGTGTTTTCCAGTAGTTTGATGTCCAACAAGACCTTCGATATTGTTGTGCAGTGTATGGTGACGAACAGTCTGCGTTCAAATGCAGCACGGACGTGGTCGGTTGTCAAAACATCTGCTACAACGAATTTGCCAAGATTTCGCACATGAGATTCTGGGCCTTTCAGGTGCGTGTTTGTCTTTAAGTTCGTACGTGTACGGTAATCCAGCGCGTGATCACTGGCACGTCAGCTAGCAATTAATTACGCCAATGGCGAGCGTTTTTCAAATGCTGTCTTCGCTGATTGGTACGTGCTGTCGTCCTATTTTCCAGTGGTGACAGAAATGGTCGTTCACAATAAAGGTTTTGATCCACTTTAAATGTGACTCGATCACACGCAGTAGAATGTCAGCGCAGCGTTTTTCCGGGATTACGGATCGTGAATCGTCGGAAAAATTACATTGATTACAGAATGCGTGCATTTGTACTACGGCTTGAAACCGTGGAAAGAAATCTTAGTGTATGCGTCATTCGCCCTTTTTAGAATACCCGTGATTTAGCGTTGGAGATACTGTCTGTGGCGATTAATAGCCAAGTTGTGACTAAGTGAAGCCAGCCCGTCAAGCATGTCATTCCGGTCTTTATATGGAGATGAATCTGATCTGCTGGCGTAGTAAGAAATTATTATAATTTTGTTGTACGCTGCGCGTAATCCACTCGTGTGTATTTCTTAAGGCGGTTTCCGTGTATGAAAACTCGTTTTGCGATCTTTGCCAGCCCGGCACTGTCGTTCTTAACGTTGCGAGCACAATAGTAAAGAAACTAAAAGACACGTCAGCAAGTGGTTTCTTGAGCAGTAAAATTGTACGCACAGTCCATTTTTGTGGCATTTACTATTCCACGATACAATGAAAACAGAAAGGTTCCATCGCTGTGCCGCCGTTGACTCTGCAGACGCGGATGCCTGCTGACATCTGGGTTTTGATCATGGAATTTGTGATTTTTTTAAAGCTCCCACGCGGTTCACTGTAGGATTGCCCAACGTTGTAGGCAATTGTCAAATTTTTGTTGGCTATTTTTGGAAGTACATATGTTGCGGCATTCCGACATGTAATTTACTGCAGGTCGTGGCGAGCGCACATCCGGGTCAATTTTGCGAAATCGAATTTTCTGTACACTGCCCGAAATTATTGACTTTATCTTTGACAGCTCTTGGCTGTTGCTACGCCGACCGTGTTCTTCCACTTCTATTCTATGTACATGTCCGGAGAAATTCAAAAACTCAGATCTACTGAAGAGCAGCTTCGCCACATGGAAGAAGGCGACGGGGATACTACTACAGTAGGGGTACGTTGGAAACGGTTGCAAAACTCACCGTACAAACTGCAGTCGAATTATCGCATCATGAAACCAAACTGACCTGTTTCGCATACTACCAGAAGCAGTGCCAGTAAATCAACATGGGCAATACGTGAGACGAGTTTGTGTTTTTTTACCGCCACCTATTCATTCTAATTATGGCGCAAGCTTGCTTAAGCCTTAAACGAGTCATGGCAGAGCACCGCACCAGTGCAAGCGCGCTAGCTGTGACAACACAGGATGTGTTTTACCTGACAATTGCTTTTTTCCTTTCGAATGTTCGAGACGTGCGCTTGTCTGTGCAGAACGAAAAAGATTTTCGCAAAATGTCGAAGCGAAGGAAAAGCGTCGGCCATGTAAAAGTCCGACGTATCTATTCCGGAAATGAGTTGAAAGAGGTGAGTATTTACGCGTAACCGTGTGGCTCCGTCGTGGCGATTAGACTGGTGAATAACTAATTGGAAAGTATGATAATTGTTCGCTGAACTTCGTCGCTGATTCACGCTTTGCAAAGTGAACAATGATATCAAGTTGTTACCCATACCGCAATAAAAGGCAGGTGCCTGTCTCGTCATCGTCGCAAAGACGATAACTGATCATTTAGAAAAAATTACGATCCTTGTGTTAGCCCCGAGGGTACAGTATGCAGTAAACAGAAGTGTTGAATCACCGTGACTGAGGTCTGTTTGATCTCAATGGTAGTCACGTTCGCTGTGGCCCAGTTTGTACAGCAACAAACACATAAGGAAACGGGGTTGACATTTTCAAACAATAAACGCCTGCAAACGAAGACACTGTGTCATTCAACCAGAGTATGCGAGTGAATCCAACACGCGATGTCACAGCGGACGTCGCGTGGTTATGCAAAAGTTAAAACAAGTTTCTCTCGATCTTGTGATTGAAACAGGACAACGCGCAACATCTTTACAAACTTATCTTCACTGAAACGCTGATATGGACTGAGTTTTGAATGGTGGCCCAAAATCTTTAAACCATATTTGCTTCTTCCCAGGAATCGAGAAAGCAATCGCTTCCGGAAACAGCGATAACGTCCAATAAATCCTTATAATGAAGGTTGCAGACATCTCACAGATGCTGTAAATATGAGCTCCGAGTCCTCCCGTGATAACAGCTGAAAACTAGTTCCGCAGCGATAGCATCATTAGTATTGCAAATTCAGCTTTGTGGTTACACGTGACGCCTAACTGCGAGGTTTCCAAATTCTAACTCGTGTAACATTCTGATGAAATTGATATGCCGAAAAATGCAACACGCTCCGAAAGTAGGTTAGACTTCACGGGCCAGACCCCAAAGCTCACTAGTGAATTGCTGCCGACGCTTCGATTTTATTGTTCAAGCGACAATAGGACACAAGTAGGTCGCACGACGTGTCTACGTCAGAGCTTTCAGAGCCCTCGTGTCGGACCTTCTTTCCTTGATCCATACAACAGCCGGGCGATCGGCCGGAAAAATCGGGGTCATCTCACAATGGGCGCAGCCGGCAATCTCGTGGCTGGCAGCATTTCTTCAAATGCCTTTTATCACAGCGCGTAGTGGTAGGTTTGCCGGCCACCTCTCCATGCAGCCGCACTCCAGTCGCTTGTAATGAGATTTCGCACGGGCTTTGGTTGCCACCAACGAAGTTGTGGTTTCCAGTCGTGTGCTACATGTGGGTGTAAGACAAGCATGGCAACACACTGCGTTTGTTTGTTAGTGGGTATTAGTTATTTGAGCGCCAGTTGTTTGTCCTCGGATTTGGCGGGTTGATTTTCTCTTTTCGTAGACTGCATTGATCCTTGTTGTACCACTTATTCAGTCCTCACATTGTCACGCAACTGTCCAAATACCAGACCCAAAGACACTAGAATTTTTAATTTATGACTGTCTATGGCTTCTATTTTGTGCACTTCAATAAAATTCTCGGGTATTGATTGCATACCTTCAGATGCTGCATAACTTATGTAACTTGTGAAACAAGCCTAGCGTCGTACGACACAACACCCAGAACACATGGCGTTTAGTGGACAGAAGGCAACGGGTGATGTTTTCCTACCGAAACAGTTCGCGTTGACAGTTCGTGATGAATGAAAACCGCATTCGTATTTTGGCATCTGCCGGCAAAGCCGGCGTGGAAAATTAATGAACTCCGCGCTTTCGTTGACGCCTGTGACTAACTTTATTCTTAGCATCGAGCATGCTATGTTGCCGGAATGTTTTTTGACCGCCAGTAAACCATTTATTTAGAATCAACTGCCGTAAGCATTTAAATCGGTCGGAGATTGGATTAACAGTCGGTAAGCTGCCTCGTGGCACTCCTCGCGTCACATTGTCGTGTTCCGGTGGATTAAAAAGTTTAGGGCTTCCAGTAGGAATTTCGCTGTTTTGCTTTTTCGCATGTGTTAGTAAACCTGCGCCGACAATGAACAATTGAGCTGTAACTTGGTGGTTAGAACCGCACGACTGTGAAAACCGGCAAAAATGCATTGCAATTTTAAAGTAGCAGTTCAGCCAAGGTCGGTCTCATCAATGTTGCACATTTGATATTATTGTTGCAAACAGCACGGCCGCAAGGCAGAACCTAAAATCCGTCTGAAGAATTGCTCCTTGTCACTGCCGTCCGCATGGTGGTTTTGTTCGGTTTTTAGGCATTACTTAGCAACTGCAACAATGCAATTTCAAGGCATCAAGCGGACTCGGATTTACTAGTGAACGCGTAGCCGTTATTACTTCTCTTAACTTACATTTGCCAGAACGAACCTAGTCCATGCAATAGCTTATTCCAAGCATGCTGAACAACCTACGACCATTTTTTATCCAGGTGCCATACACGAACAAGATACACTACGCATACTACTTGAGCATCATCGTCCGTTTGGTCATGGAAGGAGTTTTCATTTACTTCGGATATGTGCTGTTCAAACAGATGGTAATGTTTTCTTGCTTTGCCTCGTATTCTGTTGTACTCTGCAATGATCCTTTTTTTCACACTTTATTCTGCAGCAGCACCTGAAACATTAGGCACAAAACGCAGCACATTTGTCCATGTAGAAAAACATTCGGCCACTTGCAGTAAAAATCGGTGGATGTATGGAAGGCGTATGTTCATTTTGAATCTCAGCAGAGCGGGTTCTTACGCACGCCTCCTGACAATCATGAAAAAGGCTCAACGCACGACTCAGGGTGACAATAAACGTCCGTATTTTGTCAGAACCTTGTGTGCGATTTCCACCCCGATCACCCCAGCTGCAAAGACTACTACTCGAATCCGTTGTACTTCCTTTGGATGGTGGTACCTGCCATGTACAAGTGCTCAGGAGCTCCGGGCAGTGACGTTGAGCTGGTGTGTACGATGCACGTCAACAAAGGCGGCTACGTCCCCTGCTTCGTCTCCCGGCCCTACGTGAGTTTGTTTTTGGCGTTTAGCTCGGGCTTGTCTTCACTGATATTTATTTGCATTTCCCCGGTTCTAAACACTCGTAATCGCCTAGTAACGCACAATTAAGCTGCTTAAGGTCGACAGCCTGTCGCTCCAATGACGACACTAGACATATACACACGCAAGGCGATCACCGAAACGCCATATTTCGTATTTCAATGCAGGAGAAAACAGTCTTTTTGCGCTACATGAGCGTACTCAGCGGAATTTGTTTCCTCATTTCTCTCTTGGAGCTGGTCATTGTCACTATGCGGCGTATGTGGAAGAAGAGGAAGCCGAAAAACAAGTAAGCCCCACCCACCGACCTGATGCTATTTCCACGTTGTTTTTTATCCTACGATAATGCGAACGGAAAATTGATCAAAGCAAATCGTCTGTATTCTGTGCGACCACAGTAGTTGGGTTACTCGGGTACTGAAAGTTTTCACTTTGACAACGTACCTGCTCAGCTACTGAAACAATGATATTCGATTGACGTGACCTTCGCAAAAACTATTTGCGTGGAATCATCAGTCCACGATGTCGTAAATCAAACAGCACATGTTTTCAAACAAGTTTCTTGTCATCCTACTGGTCATACGAAGTTCTGAAACAATTTTTTTTCTCGCAGTCCGCTCATTGGTTGTTACGAGGAACAAAGCGTTAAATCTAAAACATTTGTGATGCTAAGCCTAAGGTCGAGCTGTCTTCAACTTTCAGGCTCCTACGTCAGTTCGGTCCGCCCCACGACCGCACGGAATCCGTCTTCTACCCCCCTGGTCCGTCAGCCCCATCCAAGTATTACGATGACCACGTAGGCTACTACCCAAGTTTGGCCGTTCCTGTCAGACTGGCCAGCAGTGAGTATGTATTGAAGTTCTTGGTGGCTGCATGAGCATGTAATCTGCATCAGGGACGGGCCACGGGCGCCTGATTTTCAAGATTTTCTGTACCGATTCTTCATTGTGCGGTAAAATGGGCGTCCTTGTTGGATCCTGTGTTCGAATTTTTTGTGTCTTTCTTTGGTAGATTCGTGCGGTTTCAACCAACTTCATTTGCTTTTGCCCGGCGAAGCCTTCAAACCGCATTTGTTTGGTTAAGGTGCACTAGGTTCAAAGCGCCCTTTGCCCATCCCTTAACTGCATGCTGCTTTTGTGATGCAATTCAGACATTATTAAACTGGCTACAAACCAAAGTTTGCAAAGTCAGAAGGTTTATTTCACCAACGCTTGCGGCCAGAACTAGTTGATGAAGTCAATATACCTTGTTCGGTTTTGATCTGCCTAAAATGACAAATTTCAAAACGGGTCGCTGCAAACACCGCACGTAGTATATCATCGGTGTTAATTGCACGCTTGTACCGTTTGATCATTTTTTATTTTAAAAAAGTTAAGTAAAAATTTGGTGAAGTTGAATTAAAATCTAGCAAAGCAGAGTTCGCTTTCGCCCAGGAAACGGTGCTAATCACCAACATATACAGTGAAAACCTGCGCCAATGCTTTGTAAGAGATCTTGCTGCAATCAACACGAGAACAAGAACGTTGATGCATTCGGCGCCTATATTTTCTTTGGCGCACGACAATACTAAAACGGTAACGAAAATGTCGGTTATCTTATCATCACTCTTCAACAACATACTTTCGATAAGTGTTCATTTGAATCGCTGAAAGAACCAGCAACACGTGTGTGACGAATTCGATTCGCACGTCCAGTGGCGGTTGTCTGCGCTACACGTCATCTGGGTCCGCGCACGTGATTCCACGTAAACTCCTATGAACACGTGCTATACCGCGCATTTCCTCGACTTTGGTATTGGTCTAACACTGGTGTCAATCTGGATAAGTCAGTTTATTTTGCAGCGGCAAGTTTCCTTGGTAACGAAAGACCCCAGTATTTGCTGAAAGGCAACCGCCTGCCCGCTTGCTTGCACAAAACTCGTAACAGCAAGCGAGCTTTCTGTTCGGCTTGCCTCTTTGCACACTCCCCAGCGAAATATTAAGCCGGATATGCGCAATATCGCATATTGCCGCATAACGAAAGCACGCTGTGATTAAATGCTAATCCACTTTCCAGCTACGGCTTCGGAACGAAAACACGGGTGGTGCGCGATCGCGTTGTGATTTGCGATCTGTTGTTGGTGATAGCGCTCTTTACTTCAAAGATCGCCGGTCCCAATCACGCGTTGGCTGGCCTTTGCAAATCGGAAGCTTGATTGGCACTTTTGAAACCTAATCTATTTGATCCAAACCAGTAACCATTCAGCTACAGCTGCTTTGCAACCGTCTGACCAGCCTCCCAAGCAAGCCATTCACCAATGCCGATAATTCTGCAGGGTACCCAAACCACCCGGAGGAAAAGAAGGTCCAAATAAACGATGAAGACCTGAACGACAGCGACCGAGAGAACAACGAAAAAGAAAATCTGTCAACGGCTTCTTTGAAAAGTGTATAAAACCCTCCTAGATCTTTTAATGAACTCAGGCGACCCGGTATTGCCAATATTGTGTTATTGTTTTTTCGGACTTGGCCGTTCGTACTTTGCTAACTCAACTTGTTCATCGCTGCCTTGAAGCCTAAAGTGCATTCGTTGGTGAGGTTCAGAACCTTTGCGTCGCCGCAACTTGCTGCTCGCCTGCAATCAGTGCTATCCAGTGCAGGCGTCTTTTCGCATACCGGCGCTATGTTGTCTTTTTTTCCTGTGAGGTTTGGCGCGTTCTGCATAGCAAGACATTCACAATGCCAAACGGAACACGTGCTCACCTTTGTAGCGTGCCGTGTGTCCAGGTGGGCGCCGAAAATCTGCCCGCCGTCTTGTGCGTAGAGAAATTAACTGCCTTGGCGCTGCGAAACAGCTTGTTTTAGAAACAATTTTTTCGTTGGCGAACCTGCAGTATTTCACCTACACTTTATCGACAGCATGTCCTTGTACAGTACTAGAAGCTTATCGTCGTTCGCTGTTCATTGTGCTGTCGAGTACCGCCTGCCTTGAAGAGACACGTAAACATGGCCAAAATAGATTTTATAAGTGCTGCTCGATTGCCAGCAAATTGCGAAAGTTTGCTGATCGCTGTTTCTTGAGTGATGCTTTCCTTTGCCCGAGCACCTGTGCTGATCACAGCACATCGGTTCAGTATAAAACGATGATTCGTCACTTTGTTATAACTCATGCGCAAAGCCACTTGCGGCGCCAAGCGTCCCAGGCCACTTGCCGACGACGACGACGACGCACGACACGCAGCAATCAAAGGATTTGGGTTGGTTCGCTCAGCGTTTGGCGAAGACGTGACCTCCACTCCACTGCACATCACAAGGACGCGAGCTATGGCGATTTGCTAAACGGTTAAATCAACTTGCGACGTGAAGCTGAGTCGTCTGTTGAATATTCGTTTGTTGACCTGAAAACGATGAGATTTTCTTTTATCGCGAAGCAAGCTTGCATTGTGACGTGTGGTGAAATGTAATATGCAAAGCATCTGAGTGCCTTTTTCGAACATTTTCTGGCACAAGTAAAAACATGCACGACTTCAGACAACATTTCAACACAAGATCTCGGAAAGAAGCCGGCGTGTAGTAATGCTGTCGAGTAATCGAATCTACCCGACTGGGAAACCTTAAAACAACAAATTTGCAAACTGGAAAACCGAAAAATATACCTTGTATATTCCCACGCCACATCATATGTTGCGTATTAAATTTGTAACATTGTACGTTGCGAATGGCTTCGGTGCGACCACGTTTTACCTGATGTACATAACCGTGACTCGTTTTTATTTAGCGATAGCGGCCATTTTCATTCCAGATTTTGGTCCCACTGTTTTATGTTTTTTCGCTTGCGCTGAAACTGTGAAACCATTGGCTCGAAGAGCAGCACATACGAGTCCGCGCTATTTCCCCCCTTGCAGCGCCACTTATTGGAAAATTGACCAACGAGCCAAGGATCTGCCGCACGTTATAAAATTAGTCATAAATTTAATGATTGTGTCGTTTCGACTATTTATAAAGAAACAATTAATTCACCTTGACGTGCAACACAGTTGCTATGTTCTGTACCAGACTGCTTTAAGACTCGTCCATCGCTGGTTGTTACTGGACCCTGCATTGTTTGGAAGGTGGTGATGAATGCGGTACTCCTTCAATTGCCGTTATCAACATTTGAAAACCCGCCAAGCTAACAACACCTTTGCGCTGTTCGTCACTTGAATATCTCGCGATGTAAGACGTAATTGGCATTCAAGCGTTCGTGCGGTTTTCGTTTAATCTGCATGACCCACACCTCATCTATCACCAAACTGCGCATTGGCTTGTCAAAACTTTAAGTGCCACTATGGTGTTAGACGTACTGCATTTATGACAAGATTACGTTCGACTTGACTGCCCAGTTTTGATGTTTCGTGCCGTTAATCAAGTCTGCCAAATGAATTCGGCCTTGACTTTGACTGCAAGTGTTTTGAGTGTCGGTGCTTTGTCATTGTACAGCAAGTTATTAAAATGGTTTGTTACAAACTTGTACTTAGAGTTGTATGCAGGCAATCGACAAGGCTTGTGACGTTTAGTGCCTTAAATTCGTACAAAGCGTAGTTTCTCAACTACGTTAACAACCCTTTAGTTAACAACCCTGAGCAAATTTCTTCGAGAAGTTGTGAGATATTAATGTAAGGGTTTGTCACACTAGCCGCTTATTTTAGTTTAAGCTTACATTTCTCTTAAATTCCAATACTCTGTTTTCAGAAAAATTGAAGGGTTTTAAAGCGCTGAAATAGACCGGAAAAGGTGCTTGGATCTCGTATGCTCCTCTGAGTAGGTTGATAGCATTGCTGAGTAGAGAAAAGCCCGTAAGACCCATCCATTACAAAAACGAACGCACGTGGTTTTTGATGTTCTTCAGAAAACTGGATTCATGGCATTCGAACGTAGTGGTGAGTCATTTGCCAGTGGTTCAACACCTGTAGAAGCGTTTCGTCATCGCTCCCGGCGGTCAATCGACGTGGTTTATTACGCTGCTGTCGAGCAGAAGTTTTCCAGTGCCGAGTTATTGCTGGCTAGCGCTTGAGTCCGAAGCAATAAGTACGATACGACGGACAATAACGAGTAGGAATTCTACTCAGATTCGCAGACAGCTCTGCGAGACTGCATGACACCAACATTGCGAAACCAATTCGCTGGAGACCGCTGCTCGTGGTGTGTCACGTGGTTGCGCGAGTTCACCCGGGTTCAGGTCGAGCTGATTGAGACGTCCCACTGAACATAGCGTTGGATACCATCACGTAAACTGTTGATCGCGCAAACAAAGCAACTTGCTTCCTTTTCTAAAGCCAACATTAGCTAGGAAACTGTTCTAGATCGCTTTAGATTAGATAGAAAATATTACTTTCGGGCTGAGCTCTTAAACTTGCCTGAAAATTGGGATATACTTGTTGGGAGATGGAATAGCTATTCGGAGTAGGGGATTTTCCCAAAATTTTTTCCAGGGGGGCCAAAAGCGGTGATATTTGTTATTTACCCCTCGAAATTGAAAAATAACCTTTTTTGCTAATAATTTCAAATTCCAGGGGGATCTTGGCCCCCCTGCCCCCCCCTTCCGACGCCCATGGTCGCAAGTGCAGCATTCCATTCAAACCGACAAAACACTATGATCAAATAAGCTTAAGGTTGACTCTATCGCGCTCTTACCGCGTGACAGTCTCGAAAATGTACCACATGAATGTTTGCATAAAACCGACACTCAGGGGTGAAGATCGTCACATCTTTTTTAATTACCTCTTTATTACAATCTTTCAAGTGAAACCTGGACACATTGATAGACTTTAGGCATGCCATACGTCCCGTTTTAGCCGGGACAGTCCCGGTTTTCAGGCTTTGTCCCGGTCAGTTAGCCAAAAAGTCCCGGTAACGCATTCAGTCAGCTAGCATAGTCCTACACCTGGTACATCAGCTCTCGTTGAGAGAGTTTGTTCTATCATGATAACATGTGGTTTGATAACAGAAGCAGAATGTGAAAGCATTCTGTTATCACCTGTAACTACAGTAGCCCCCTCTTATTAAGCCCACGGCTAATAAGCCCACCCCAAAATCGTCGGGTCCGGAATTATTCCATCTATTCCTGTTACAAAAAAAGTCGCTTTATAAACCCAAAACCCTGCTTAATAATCCCAATTTTCGAATACATTTGTTTGAAATTGGGTGAACGTGAAACTCACACTTTTTGTCTTGATTTCGACGGTTTTGCAATTTACGCTGCTGACCTACTGAAGTTCACAATTCAACTGTTTCGTCACAGATCGTTTATTTGTGCCGTAATCGATATGCAAGACGTGTAATTTCACGTTTTTTGGTTACACGTGGTTTACACATGAACAAAAGACCGAAACCGTTTTAGGTAAATCGTATTTCCAATGGGTTCGACGATATTTACCAAGGCTAGATTATCATGAAAGCTTAAGTTCACTTAACCTTGCCTGGATGTGAGTCACCCGGAATCTTAACACAGACAAACTTAATTGCAACTTCTTTATTTTTAGCAACGTGAAAAGTAACGTACTTGATTGTTACAGATCAGTCTTCGGTAAAGTTCAGATGTCAGACTTGTTTTTTAAGCCGAGCTTCATAGTCTGAAAAAATAATACGGTTGGATGTTTTTATCTTTGTTGGCAATCATTGAAACCTTATCATCTTCAGTTATGTTTTGTGAAGAAGAGTTTCACAGTTCTAGTATAGCACGACACAGTTGTCGTACTCTGAAAAGAACATAATATATGCATACTGTTACATGATTGTTTTGAGAAATGTTATTTCATATGCATTGTCTTTACCTTCAATTGAATTGCCTTGGTTGTTTGATGAGGGAGTGAACAGAGTTCACCTCGTGAAATAAACAGGGTTTAGTTTCACGGAATCGATGAGTCTTCTTAGATGGGGGAGTGAACAGAGTTCACCTCGTGAAGACTCGATGTTTTTCTGAGGAAGACAAATTGCGGGCATAACGGCGTTACTTTACTATATACCGTTCACATTGTTCTCACCTTTTAGTGCTCTTCTTTATGGTGGTAAGCAAAGCTTACAGGAGTGAACAACTGTCATAGCTGTTCACCTCGTATAATCAACACTACGTTAATTATACGGGCGGACGAATGTTCTTCTTGGAGTGAATAACTGCCGTAGCTATTCACCTCGCATAACCAACACTACGTCAGTTACACGGCTCGACGATTCTTCTTCTTTTCTTCTTCTTGAATGCTTCTCTTGAGGTCTTCTTGCTTCGAGTTCATACCGCAACACAACTCAGCTGGTTGGTGTTTTTTGGCTGTTTTTGTAGTTGCTGAGTTATGTTTGTTCTTTGAAAAAGCCTCGTTTCCATGGTCTAGGGCGGTCATGTGACTCTCCTGCAGGTGGGCGTTTTATTGTTCTTTCTCTATATTTTGTTGTGATTAAGCCTCAGTCATATGCTGCTTGTGCCATATGTCGCTTCCTCATGTCGGCGGATGCTGCCCACGGCAGCACGTGATCTTTCTCTGTTCTTTATATTCCAGCTGTTGTGGTTTACGTGGTTGGAAGTCTACAACGCTTTCCTATCGTTTTGTGTTCCTACCGACAAATCTTTTCTTTATGTGGGTGTTTATCATGTTTCGTGCCTTAGAAGGCTTATGGTTAAGCCTATGTTTCTTCAGGTCATAACCTCTTGTAACCTTTAGTTTATCATTGCCTCGGTTATTCTTTCTTCTAATGTCACGAGGTCTTGGTTGCTTGGTTATAAGTTCTTGGTTTTGTCCTGCTTTGAGTTTATGGTTTTGTATATTTTATTCAATGTGGGGTGTTTAGTTAAGGTTTCTTTGAAATTGTGTTTTGGGAACAAAGTTCCCATAACAACGTCAACTGGTGCAAATATAGAATTTCTTTTCAAAATGGCGAGGGGACATGCAGACTTAGATTTTGTCAAGAAACTTGAAATTAAAAATTACCAAGCACTGCCAATGTGCTGCCGCCGAAAACTCAACATCTCTCGTGGCTGCCTGCGCAGTATCCTGTGCAACGGAACAGCTCTTCGAAGTGAAGTATTATTGTTATTGTTAGAAGGGAGGGACCAGAAAAGGCAACGCCATGGCAAGGACCAGGAAGTGGAAGAAGGGTTTAGCAACTTTTAGCGACAGTACAGTCAGCCATGCTCATTTATGTTCATGAGAGTGGCGAAAATTTGTCCCCGGGTTATAAGCCTAGGCATACCATACGTCCCGTTTTAGCGGGGGCAGTCCCGGTTTAAAGGCCTTGTCCCGGTCAGTCAACCAAAAATCCCGGTTAGACATTCAGTCAGCCATCATGAATATCATGTGGTCTGATGACAGAAGCAGAATGCTGGATCAGAATATGAAAGCCATTATCACCGGTGAACAGTGGCGTGCAGAGGTCTGGTGATGCCCGGGGCGACTGCTTGATTGGATGCCCCCCTACCAAAATGTAGTATTGAGCAGTGGCGTATGGTGTTCATTGTTACTGGATATACGCTGTTTATGACGTCACAATATGACGTCATACCCACGTTTGCAAACCAACGTTTTGGCGAAGTTTGTTGACACATCATGCATATCCAGGGACGCCGGAGCAGCGGTAGGGAAGCAGTCCCGTCGCCACAGGGGTCTTTTGGGTCTCAGCCCCCCAAACAAAGCCCCAAGACCCATCAAATTGAATTACGAAGCACTATAAATTGGTGGAGTTCTTATCAAATTTAAGAATGTCAAGCCCCCGTGAACAGACGTAAAGCCCCCCTATTGAAAACTTTCTGGCGACGGTTCTGTAGGAAAGGGGGGGGCAATAAAACAGTTGAGGGCAATGGAAACTTATAAAAAATCGTTGCTAATTATGTTAGTTTCTGTTCATCAACAACGTTGACCTCAAAAATAATAACAGAAATGATGGAAAATCATTCTGAATTTTCTGAGTGCCGGAATAGCTGCAATAAATTTGTTTCAAGTCGATCTTGATGAACCATGATATTAGCTATAATACTGTTATGAAAAGCAGTGATGTTTGAGGTGGAAGTTTTGATTTGCTGAAAATCTGGGCAAAAGCCGTGAAATTCCGGGTAAAAATAGCGCCCAACGTTCTTTGAGTTCACAAAATAGCGCCCAATGTTTGCATAAGAACACATGAAGACCTTTTTTTGGATGTTACACCAAAAAGAGGTCTTCACGATCTTTGTTGGAGAAAATTTGTAGGCAAAAGTTGCACAAAAAACTTTTCGGGAAAGTTTGGGGAAATTCGGACAAAATTATTCGTACCCCAAAAGTTTGCCTGCTCCTACACATATGATGAAAAGGCACCTCCGTCCCTGTTGCCCTCTTTTGAAAGGGCAGAGGGGAAATGCCCTCACCATGCCTCCATTCTCAGTCGTCTCTGTGCATATTATTCTACACGCACTCTCTTTACTCGTTGCTGTAAGCTACAATGTGTCACTGTAATGAACATAAATTATCAGCGGTCTCCTAAGACAGAGCAGTTCATGACTGCAAAAATATCCGGCAACGCGTTGAAACAGGGGAGTAGAACACATGCAGTGTTACCTCAACGCAGTTCACAACTGCAAAAATACAAGGCTGTACGAATGTCTCGTCATATAGCAATCGATCAGAAGGTATGCGGCTGGGATAGCGGACACCCAGGTTTGAAAACAGTTTGGAACTTGCTAAACTACACAAGAATTGAGAATGAGGCCTACGCAAGAAAATTTTTGTATTTTATTAGGTGACTGTTATATGTACAATTACTAAGGGGAAAGAAAAGATACGGGCTCGTGTGAGCCGTTATGATCAATCCGCCTGAAATGCCAATTATTGACGAAGCTCGAAACGAAGCGCATATTGCAAACACAGGTGTGCGACGGTATTAGCACAAAAAACGAAACGGGAAACTAGTGATGCATCATAAAATGAAATAAGACAGTTGTTAGGACAGTTTTGAAATTTGGCTCAGAAATTCAATTAAACGTCCATAATTATCATCAGTGTTGATGTACTTGGACCCAACCAAAAAAAAACACTTTTGAAAAGCCCTCTTAAAAAAACAATGAAACCCACCAAAAATCCCACCCTTTCATTTCCTTTAAATAATGCTCTATGAAGTATAAAATAAAATAAGCGGCACACTTGTACAGTTAATTGTACATTTTTTAATGAAGCAAAATGAACAGCAACGAAATTTGAAGGACTTGAAAAAAAGATAAGAAGAATTCGAACAGTTTGAGTAAATTCTACCGGTTGCCTTCTTCAGCTCTGTAAAATTGGTATATTTTTATTAAATTTTCTGTCTTTTCCTCATTAAAGCTGTTTCTAATGTTGGACCATACCAAACCATATGTTGAAAAAATGCACAATATAGATGCTGAACTAGCAGGGCATGTACATAAACGTGACATGAAACTGCAGAGATTGTGTGAGAGTGATTTTTACTCTGTTTGCTGTGCGCATGCTTACCAGGCCATACCACTTTGGAGTGAATTGACCAACAACACTGCGAAAACAAAAATGGGGTACATTTCTTTACCCTCAAATTTGAACGCCGTGCAGGAATAACAAGTTATTATTGTGTAAGTCTGAAAATGGTGACATTGCATGATGCAATAGAAACAATTAAAAATGGGGTTTTTGTGTTTTTTTTTGAAAAAAACAAAAAAATCGGATGAAAAAAGCAGGTGGGTTGTTTTTTTGACAAAAACGGGTTTTGCTCAACCCTGATTGTCTTTTGGTCCTTTTTGTGATTTTCACTTGATCGCACGATCTGGAATAAGTCACGTCACTATCAGTTTGATTGGGTGTGCGCCACACATTTAGAGTGTGGGTGCCTGGTAATGAAGAAGCTGAGAATTACTGCCACTGAATACGTAAAAATTAGTGTTGATAACAAAACAAGTTTCGAAAAATTAAATCCATGCAGCATGTATTAGCAGACTTCCAATAGAAAAATCATCTAGTTACAGCATTTAATTTTTTTGTAATTTCACTCTTTGGATGCCCCCCTGCCTTGGATGCCCGGGGCCGGCGCCCAGTTCGTCCCCCCCCTCTGCACGCGACTGTCTGTGAGATTAATACTGAATTTTGCTGCTGTGACTTTTACGAGAATATAAAATCGAACAAAGACTTCTTGAAGAAAGTATTGTTTACAGAAAAGTATGATTGGGTGAATGTGTAAATGTATAAATGCTTCAACATTGTTTCGTTTCTCAATAAAATGTCTTATTTAAGTGTTTCTTAGTGTCTTCACTACAGGAATCCAAAACAGCTACATACTCCAAAAGAGATATGAACCACATTTATCTGATAAGGCTCGTTGTTCTCAAGCGTCCCGGTTTTCAATCACAAAAATATGGCACGCCTAAGAATATTCCACAGGAGAGTTGTAAGAAACATTTGGATTAACAACAAAATCGGCACATGCTAAAAGAAGATTTTAAAATGTGCGACAATAATATTGACTCTTTCAGCGATAAGGTCGAAACAGAGTAGAAAGTGACATAATCATATGTAGATGTCGACAAATGTTGGAATAAGGTCAAAATTTGTAAATATAAAATTAAATTTCCGGCCTAAATCGATATTGTGTGAAATAAGACCAGAAAACTTGCTATGGCCGAAATTGATAATTTCTTTTAGATCTGATGTTTATTTTCAGCGTCACTGATAAACACAACGAGATTTACAAGAGCAGCTATGTCCAACCGATATGCTTTACAGGGCCAAAAGTTACGTCTCTTACTTAATGAAGGCACCAGACTGAATAACTTACTTTGTTTTCAGCAAACGAAATACCAGCTTAACGAAAGCGTTCGAATCATAACTGCAATGATAAATTACTGTTTGGCGCCGTTAGTCCAGTGCTGTTTTTTGATTTTATCCATTTCATGCAATTATTTCCATTTATTTCCTGCCTTTTCCTTATTTTAATATAAAATTTCCTCTGAATTCCCTCACCTACACTTTCTACAAAAACAAAGGCATATCGTTAATTTCTTGTTGCATTTTGCAGCTGAAATTTGCATGATACCTGAAATATTGCAATCACAACACTTGATTAACATGATACACCACCTAATAAATGATATCATGTAGGCCTGTAGCCAGGGTTTTGGAGCAGGTATGACCACAAATGCGGTACAGTAAATGACTAAGAAGGGTACATTTTTTTCATACATAGCTGAAAGGGCGGTTGAAACTTTTTTGTAAAGTTAGTTTTTGTTCACCAAACGTCCTTGAAGAAATAGCTGAAAATGCTTTCGGGACTGTAAAGAAGGCTATGACCCCGTAGCCAAGTGCCCTAAATCATACTTATGTATTTCTGTAAGGACGTTTGATAAACAAAAACTAACTTTACATGCATTTCACAAACTTTCCGCCTCAATTCACTCTACAAAGACGTTTATCAGCACTAACAATTGTTTTTTGAAACTAACAATCACTATCAATTGCTTTTCACTTGTTTATTTTTTTCTTTTTTTGACATTGTTTTCCTTATTTTGATATTTCCTCCCAATTTCTTCAATTCAGTCATATCTTCCCTCACGACTTTTGGCTCAAAATTCCCCTACATGATGAAATTTCCTGTCTTATGGAAACACTGCTTTGATCACTCTCTGATTGTGATGTAACATGCGAGTTTAGTGCCAATGGAACAACAAGGGTAGAAATCAGAAAACTGGAAATCCATTTTGCACCAAAGTGTCAATGGACACAGGGAAATCTGCCAGTACGTAGAACAGACGTGATAAACTGGCACTGAGGGCATCAACAATGTCACATTTATGGCTATCAAAACAAGGTCAAGCTCATGGGCATCGGAGGGATTTTGTCCAGAGGCGGGCAACAGTGGATTTTTCCAGAGGCGTCAAAATTATTTTTCCAGGGGGAGCCCAATGTGGTGACATTTCATATTTAAAAAACATTTAATAGAAAAATGTCAAATTACAAAATTCAGGCGGTGCCTTGATCCCCATGCCCCTCACCCCTTCCGACGCCCACTGTCAAGTTGGTTGTACACAGTGGCGTACGCAGAAAATTTCCGAGGGGAGGGTCAAAGCATAGGGGTAGCCAGGGAGAGCCAAAGGGGCCATGCCTCTCCCCAAATTTGTAGAAAATATAGTCATTTTGTGCTTTGAGAGGCGTTTTCCTAAACGAAATAGCGTTATTCGCCTAAAATTAAACATTTTGGTACACACTGCCGAATACTGACAATATACACTGCCGAAAACTGTTTATACATTTTTTATTTTTAGGGTCTGAGGGGAGGGCCATGGCACAGTGGCCACCCCCCTCCGCACGCTAGTGGTTGTACACAGTGTTTTTTTTAAGGTGTTTTGAGGGACCAAAATGGTCTCTCAAATCCCTCCAACGGTCTCTCAAAATATAACCAACTTTTGTAACTACAGCAGAGAATTAGAGGTTGTTAGCCTTTTAAGCGAGTCCTATAACGTTTATTTCTGCGCTCAATTCTAGGCCATGCTAGACTCTGTTACGTCATAATTTGATATTTCACAAATCACAATTCAATTTTCAGATCGTGGCGGCAGTTGAAGTTAGCATACTTCACATTAGCCTAGTTCCAATTTC
>Ga0210059_1006743_pt1 | contig 18362 bp, 11 predicted proteins | sample Ectturendosymbi2_FD_188042 | JGI IMG/M metagenome (GOLD analysis project Ga0210059, IMG submission 188042) | Ecteinascidia turbinata endosymbiont from Florida, USA - Sample 2 (SPAdes) (version 2) | ecosystem: Host-associated > Tunicates > Ascidians > Unclassified | place: Key West, Florida... | reverse complement strand
CATAGCAGACAAAATAAAGTCAACTGTTTCGGATAAAGTGAACTATCGCGGAGCACAATCTTAAACATGCGTAGTGGACGAAAGATCTGCAGAAAGTGGTGAGATGGTTTCTGGACGCAGACGATAACGAAGATTCCCCCCCATCTGATTATTAATTTTTGGCCTAATTACCATGCTCCTTGAAATTTGCATGCAAATTCATTCTGTGGTATTTGCATTACGTCGACAAATCAACAGGCAAAAAGTATGCGAACACAGTTAATCTCATTTGCGCAGGTTATAAAGTTTTCGTAAAATATCACGCTCAAGGGAGGGTTAACCCCAACCCCCCCTTGCGCACGCCCTTGCTGAATATAAACTACCAGCCATCCAAGCTAGCATATCGGAGGAAAATACAATCAACGCTACGACACAGCAGTTCATAACTGTAAAAATACCAGGCTGCATATTAAAACAGTGTAGTAAAACACACTCATCACTGCGTCCGAGCAATTCACAGCTGCAAAATGATGCTGCGCTGATGTCTTGTCGAATACGAGCCGTCGAGCATAGAAAGTGTGCGGCTGGACCGTCTGGCGCACACCCCGGTTTGCAAGATCGAATCTTGCAAAACTACACAAGTATGGAGAATGCGCATGAAGTACGCAAGAAAACTTTCAATTTCTATCATGTATAGAAGTCCAGCAAACGTTTAGTTTTCCTTTTTCCCTCCTGAGACATTATCAAATTCCCGAATGCTTCTATGTTAAAAAAAGCTGATTTTGAGCTCGTGAAACAGTTCTATCATGCTAGAGAAATTGCTAATGTAGCCAATGCGGTCAGCGCTTGCGCTGATCAGCCTCAGCAGACAAAATAAAGACAATTGTTTCGGATAAAGTGAACTATCGCGGAACACAATCTTAAACATGCGTAGTGGATGGAGGGTTTGCAAAAAGTGGTGAGGTGGTTTTGGGACGCAGACGATAGCCCGAATTCCCACCAAAATCTAATTATTACTTTTTGGCCCATTTACAATGTTCCTTGAAATTTGCATGCAAATTTATTCTATGGTATTTCCAATAAGTCGACAGATTAACAAGAAAAAGTATGCGAAAACAGTTAATCTCATTTGCGCAGGTAATAAAGTTTTCGTAAAATATCAAGCTCAAGGGGGGGGGTTGAACCCCAACCCCGCTTGCGTACGCCCTTGCCCATGTTATCTTTTCACCAGAAAAGCTGTATGATTCAATTCCTGTAAGAGCGTATCAGTAGGCTACAAGTTTTGGTCGGTGAAAAGAACAGGCAATCAGCAATGCTTCTACAATTCTTAATGTGTGAGTGGAAAATAAGAACGTCAAAAACCCTTTTCTCTTCTTAGAGTTGTCTAAACTATTGGGTTTGGAAACAATAAAATGGAGCTACGTCAATCCCGCTCGCTACGCGGAAAATTAAAATGTGCTGCACAATGTTTCGTACCTACAAGGCAGTCCATCTATAAAAAACAGTGTTTATCTCTTAAAATTAAATTGTGAATGAGCCGTGGCATGTCTTTGACAATTTCTGAACTAGGCGACTGATCGTCCGTTTTTTTTTCATGGTGCACAGGCCATAATTTCCCGTAAAACCTAGAACGTATGTATTGTGTGCAGACCAACTCACCCCAGTTAGAAGACTGAAGGACCTTGAAAAACAACACAAGAAAACCAGTGTTGTTGAATACATGGGCGTGCTTTAACGCGTGAGTGCGACATCGCGTGCGCGTACGTGATGCGAGGAGTGCGATGGCACGTTTCTTTACGTGTAAGAGCTGTTTTCAAAAGTTGAACTCCTGCAGCATGAGAGTACCACACCAAAAAACTGCATTGGCTACCTTAGTTTCGTTTTGATCTTGTGCGATTAAAACAAATTTATGTTTTTTCCGTATTACGAAGGTTCTTATTTCTCCGATTGCAAGAAAATGTTGTTTCTTTGAAAAAAACGTTTTGTGTTTCTTTACTGTAAAGTTGTTTTCAGTGCAAAGTTGTTTTACGAGTAAAACCTCGATAAATGAAACCGTTCAAAGGTCGTTTTCAAAGCAAGCCGTAACCATTCCCGCTCGCACCTGACATTGGCCTTCCACTCGCGACAACGTGCTAATCACGATCGAGTCACCGTCGCAAACAATGTGACGCGTTGCGACAAACTGCATCGCGCTGAACGTGTCAAGGTTACTTTGGAAGGTGAAACAGCTGGTTTTCCAATTCGATATGGAACACTCACTTGCACAAGCACGTATTCAGCTGCAGGTGACTTCCATCCAAAAACCCAAACCAAACTGAAACTTTGAAATACAACTTTTACGACAAAAGCAAACAATCTCGGAATACCTGCAGAGGAATAGCACATGGTTTGTAAAAAAAATTGAGACATGTCACAAGAAGCCGAACTTCACGAATTTATGTCGACATGAAGAAAAAATGCGTAACCTGAGGAATAGGCGGTTTGAGTAAGCAAACGAAATGCAAAACACACTCGTTCATTGTTATTCAATGCTCTCATAACGAGAAAAAGCCTTTAGTATGTTTTCAGTATATCAAGGTGATCGTGTTACAACACAAATAGTAATATTCTACACGCGATGTAGAATATTCTCATATTTACATCCTATAGAATTTGAAATGTGAAGAAAGGTTTGTATATTTAGACGAAAGTATAAGCACATGGGATAAATCAAGTTCAGCGAAGTGAAAAGGACATTTGCTACAGCCGAACATTAAAGGCATAAAGTAAAATAGAGTGAAGGAAATGAAAAATTGATGCTCTGGTGTATCAGTCAAGTTTTAAAAACGTTCCAGCTTTCATCTGAGTCACAGACAACTGCAAAGAGCAATGCGGAAGTCCAATACGAAAGGCAAGCCTTGTCCCCCCAGAACAATAAAATATCGTAAGGGACTCTATGCCGTAAGTTGTAGAACTCGCGGCATGTCACTGCGTTTACTAGCTTTGAAAAACCTTTGAAAACACGGAAAGCAACCACGAAAGGTGACGGGTGGTGTTAAAAAACAGCAGGAGGTGTGTTTCTGTTTCTGGACATCGTGCTTGTCTATCTAGCTAAAAAAACGAAAACATCCCAAAAAATGCAAAAAAACAACAACCTACTAAAAACCAAAAGAATGCTAAATCAGTTTTTTTTAAGGAAAATGTTAGGTACTCGGTATGGACCTGTAGGGACCCGATTTCTCTGATTCTAGGGACGCGATGTTAATTTTATCTGATCCTAGGGACCCGATTTTCGATTCTAGGGATCTGAATCGGGCCCCTAAAACACCTTTCAAAAACCCTGGCTAAATATCAAAATGTGAGCAAAAGGGAGCCCAGTTTTTACATTTAGCTTGCCAGCGGGCAAGGCTCACGCCCCTGACCTGCCATTAGATACACCACTGACCATGAGGTCTAACTGCAAAAGAGGCAAGATAGGATTTTAACACTCTTTCAATAAGATTTCTACTCAACAATACTTCAGATCTTGAAACAACTATTTTCAGATAAATAAAAATCTAGAAAATTACCTAAAAGTAGAGCAATATGTGATTTACGATACATGATACTGTTGTTCCACGACATGCAAAGTAACACCATTTTTTAACAGTGACTGGCCACTGAATATGCTATGTTACGAGTTTAATGATTAATAAGAGGTGGGTTATGTAATGCACTGGGTAATAAATTAGCAATTTCACAGCAGGTAGAGTTCAGGCCAACAAAAATTTGTGCAGGACATTGGTTGATGAACACCAGCTACATGAAAGCTGTTGCCATCATGCAGTTATCTCACATTAAATATGAGGAAAAACAATAATATGAGTTGTCCAAGAGAAAAAAATATACATTGAAAGTTGTAGTTCATAGAGGAATTAGGATGGAAAGCGCGTGCTCTCATTTAAGGACTTGTGGCACAAGATCATGATTTGCATATGCAGTGCAGAGTATAAGTCGGGAAATGTATTGCACAAAGATATTTCATCTAAGTGATCCTGTAACACACACCATGAAATGTTAACACACTGCAAATATGTTTATGGTACATGTCTAAATGCAAATATTCTTGTGAAACAAGTCAACGCATTCCTTGCAAGTCAATAATAGCCAACAGTTTAGAGACGTACCTTGTAAGACAGGAGGCTTTGCCAATGTCCTCACCTCAATACTCTTTGATTCAAGAATGGATGCATGAGGACGTGTGTCTAATAAAAATAATTAACAAATTTTGGTGATAATGTAACAATTACGGTTTAGATATCGTAGACCTGAAAAAGCATAAATGAGTATAAGTGATCAGGTCTAATAGAGCACCATATCACACTGCAGATCAACAGATTGGTGAGCTGTGTGGTATTACCACTTTGAGAGCCGACATATGATATATCTGCACCTAGATTCAGCCTAAAACCACCAGTTGTCAGTTGCCTTACCAATGCCATAGCTCCTCCGCCGATTGCGCTAGAGAGCTGTTCAAGGGCTCAAATGGATCAGCCAGTCTTCTAGTCTGCACTCAAAAAAAATTTTTTTGGTTGGGGGATGCGGATTTTTTGTGAGTGACGTCATAAGTAAAGTAGTTTGGGGTCATTTTGGCTCATGTTACCTGGCCTAGGGTCTCACCGTTAGGCCAAAGTATTTCGCTGAAGTTTTCATTGAAAACTAAGCTCGACCCCGAGTCTTTTGAGCCTTTGATCAACTTTCTAACATTCTGGTTCAAAAGTTACGATCATCTAATTAGTCAATTATTTTTATTACTTTTGATCATAATTTTTTAATCTGAAACCCCAGCAAGTCGTCCAAAGTATCAAAAGACTTGGATTGTGGCCTAGTTTCCGATAAAAACTTCAGTGAAATACTACCACCTAACGGTTGGCGCCCAGGGCCAGGTAAAGTGGGACAAGGTGGCCAAAAGTCCTCCACTTATGACGTCACTCACAAAAAACACACAACCCCCAAGCAAACAATTTTTTTCGAGTGCAGGCTAGAAGACTTTCCACATCTTTTAAGACTTTTACCGGGTCTGTAGTGCTGACCGGAGAAATTCCTTCCTTCACAAAGCCACATGAGTTTCAGTGTTTTTTCTTCAAATCCCCGATTTCGGCCGGACGCGAAAGTGTTAAAGCAATAACAAAAATGTGACAAAACGGGAACATTTATAATTTCAGTCTAAACAACTGCTCATTTACACTTAAAATATCTGACGTTTTCAAATAAAAAGCTGCTTAAGCTATAGAGATTGTATTCTTGCTTTGCAATTATTCTGTGACAGCTATGTAATGGATAACTGATGACAATGCAAATGATACAGGTAGAATAATTGATTGCCAGCAAAAATATCAAAATACACTTTCATGCAAAAAAATTCCTATCAAAAATGAAGAAAACGAGTTTGTTAATTGAAATACATAGTGAACAGTGACCTAGCTATCATAATTCATGTGCATAAATTGCTATAAGGCAGTTTTATTCTGACATGAAGTTATCTTATGTTGTGAACGGGCTGGGAAACAAAGCAGAAAGGTGGTCATGAGATTAAAATAATGCTTATACAACCAAATGCTTTCAAAAAAAATTGTTTGCCTTTATAAAAGGTATGCATAGAAATCTATAATTACCCCAACTAAAAACAGAGCATGTTAAACATCAATTTAACTTACTTCAACCCATACCCTGTTGAAAATTAACTTTTGGTGGCTGAAACAATACTAACAATGAAAAACTTTTCTGAGACATTCTACACTTTAGATGATTATAACCACAATGAACACAGAAAAAGACACTAGACATGTACTTGGAGCTTAGTGCCAAAAGATATGTTATATAGCAGAATTTACCTAATTTGTCACCTCAAGGGGATTAGAAAAAAGTGACGAATTGGGCGAAGTGACAAATTATGCCAACAGGTGAAAACTGTATCATAGAAGCTCGTACACTTTATCATAGTATCTCGTATACATACATAGTGCTCTTATTTGCAGCAAAATACAAGTTTAAGACGTTATGGTTGAATACAACAATTAATTCCTCTGCTCTATTTGGACCCCTCCATTCAATCAAGCACCTTTTAATTCTTTAATAAACTTTTCTGCGTTCTCTCAATGGGGAGTCGGGTCACGCTTCGCACCTTGTGTATAAATTCGATAAACAAATTGCGAGGTGCAACAATTCTCAGATAAAGATCTTTAATTTGTTTGAATTCCCACACGTAATAGCTGCTTAGACATCTAAAGCGAAACTGCAAATGACGAATTAGCCGAACAAACCGCTTCTGAGGGATAGAAAGAGGTGACGAATTAAGCAAATTGACAAATTAGACGATGGCAAATTAGACAAACAGAAATGTACACAAAAGATAGGAATTGTGCTGGGACCGACGAAAAAGTGACGAATTAAGCGAATTGACGAATTAAACGATGACAAATCAGACGAGTTCTACTGTATTAACTTTGCATTTCTACATAATCTAACCCAGTGGTTCTCAAACTTTTTGAGACCGTGTACCACCTGATGTTTTTTTAATGTTGGAGTGTACACCCCTGGTTTCAGAAGAACGTAATTTACTCCAATGTACTTAAGATTAATATAGCAAATAAACAAATTAGCAACATTAGCATAACACACGAGTGAATTATAACACAGAAACAAATTAACAAAGCTTTTCGAATATGGCAGGAAGGCTGCTCGCGTACCATTAGTGGTACGCGTACCACAGTTTGAGAACCACTGATCTAACCTAATCTGCATGCAAATGCTAGATGGGGTGCCAAACACAATCTGTACTATGGTTCTGGCTCTAAATTTTTCTGTCATAGAATATGCCTCTCCTGTTTGATGCCGATTGGCTCACGCCTTGAAGTTAGACACAACACTAGTGAACACAGCATGCCATGCTTCTACTGGGTGCCTAAAACCTACCAATGTCGGTAGCCATACTACTGGTTGTATGGAATAGCTCTTCTGTACAACTGAAAAATCGTGGCATTTCAACAAGAGACACTGAAGCAGGAAACTGATCCCTATAATCCTCTCTTTAACCATGTTATTCCACATAAAAATTAAAATCTAGGCACAGCTTCCTCTAGTGCATACCTAGGCCTCTAGTGCTCTATCCATGTGTCTAGTGCAACACTCAACATTCAACCACACAGCCAGCTTCTATCCATGTGGCACAAACATCTTGCAGAAAAACAAAACAAGTTGGTCATCAGCCCACAGGAATTACTTTCCCTGGCTCTAACAATATATGGCCTTTCTAGGTTTGCCAAAATTGCATGAGAAATGTGATGGGCCTCTGCAAAGCCAATCTGGTTAAGTGGGGTTGCAAAAATGATGGTGATGCCAGATGCTCCAGTACAGACGAACAAACAATGGCCCATCTTATTTCTTGTCCCCTGCTATCAACATCATGCACAAATGTGAACCTTGCTGTTCTGTCCCCAATGCAGTATTGTGTGTAAATACTTGAGTGGGTTTAAATGAGCTTGGAATGGCTTGAAAAGATCTTTGTGCAGGCTGCAGCAAAAGTATTGTGCACATCTGCTTTCAGTAGTATGGAAGACAAATCTTTCTATGCAACAAAAGCATCATCGTCTATTGTATGTTATAATATAGTTTATTATTATTGCTTGGCATATATCTACATATTTACTATCATTCACAATGGTGATTCTAGCAATCTATGCACTGCTAGCTAATTATGAATAAAAAACATTTATGTGCACAGGTAGCACCTTATTATAACTAGAGATCAACCGATATATCGGCCTGGCCGATATTTTGATTTTACCGATATATCGGTATCGACCAAAATGGCCGATTTTATCAGGCTCAGTAGGTGTTGACAAAACGCTGTTATATTCCTCAAGCATCCAGAAAACTCAGCTCAAGAAAGCACAATGAAGCAAGTCAAGACAATTATCTTGCAGCAAGGCTAGCAGGTGCAGTTTCATAAACAATCTGACAAGATTAACCATGAAGCACGCGTCGGCTGTCGCAGCCGATACAAAAGCATCATCGGGAAGCTTTGCAATGCTTGAAGCTGCCATGTGCAGGTGTTGTGTGCGAACAAACTCCCGTTGTACTTTCGGAAGTTTTCGCAGCACGAAAAGTTTGACCGTAACTTAAGGTGCAGAAGTCCAATCGATGCCCAGTTTAGCGCCGATTAATTTTTAAAAAACTTGCATGAAAAATGAATTGAGTTATGTTAGGCAACATTTATGGTAATATGAATATGATTAAAGATGCAATTGCTACTCACTAGTGATGACAACTGTTGCTGTGAAGCAGTTGCACGTTACATCTTAAAAGGATTCTACTTTTCTTAGCTTCATGTGTTAGGCCTAGCACGCTGGTTTATATTGTATGCAAACTGCAACATCGTGTTCATAGGTCAACTTAATCGAAATTTTTCATGAGGCATGACAATGATAATTGTGATCTCACAATCCAAGCTGTTGCAACGTGCTGGATTGTAGATGTAGCACAGAAGTTACAGAAGCACTATTCCAGCATTTCACAAATACTTCGAAGTGGTGATTTGTTGTTTGGTTCGATAGCAGCACGGTAGTCAGTGTCACTGTTTGGTCCGATATCAGGGCAGTAGTCAGTGTTCATTGTTGCAACACAATTTCTGTTGTCCGTTTGCTAAACACGACTAACAAAAGCAGTGTCTGCAACAACGCAACTTACTCAAGTTAAAGCGCAATGTTTATGGATCAGAACTGCTCAAGTTAAAAGCGCAATGTTATTGGATCAGAACTACCAGGGCATTTACACAATCATCGGATGCGTAATGCGCCCCTTAGCTATCATCATGGCTACTTGTTCTTACAGAATTCACTTCTGTCGAACGGCTAGTAATCGGTTATAGCCTAATGCTAGGCTGCTTTTGTTTGGGCTACGTTGTAGATGACTGGCTAACTTATTGTGCCAGGCTACTTAGTGACAGTGTAGAAAAAACTGTACTTTCTGCATGACAATCTTAAACTGTTGATATGCAACTACTGAGAATTGACAAATCAGTTGAGGTGTTTCATTTCATACCAATGCCAGTACTTCAGTTGTAATAACTAATGGAACTAGTTTTCCTTTTTTAAGGACATGCAGTTATTTAATGTTACATTACATCAAAATTCCCAATTTGGTTCTTTACGACTTGGATTGAATTTTCAAATTGAAAACCCACTGAGTTGCAGAAGAGTCTGAAAGGTTGATCTATTAAATATATACTAAAACAAAATTTCATAAGATTTATGCAGTATAGTAACTGTTAACAAACATACTATCAAAGACCAAAAAAGTTACTGCTGTTTTGGAAATATTTTCATTTTTGGCAATGGTTAATTGAATACAGAGTTACACTAATTTTAACCTCCTTAACTTGAGGCTCCATGTTGCACTTCCTTTTCATTGTTCAGCATCTTTCAACTTTCAAGCACTGTTTTTGCTTTTTCAGGTTTAAACACCGCAGGCAGTTCTTTTACATTCAGTGTTCTGTTCTTATTGCTTTGTTATTTTAACATTCTTTTTTTATTCATGGCACTGTGTTTATTCATTGTAAACAGTGTATGCTATGCTAACAAGTTAGGCTAATGAAATATTAAAATTGCTGCAATTTCAAAAATTTTAGCTTATAAATCCTGATTTAAGTTTTTGAAAAAACGAAAGGCATAAAATACATCATATTTTTGATAATAAAGCAGAAAACAAGATTTAAAAATTTTGGAAATACTGGTATCGGCCGATATATCGGCCCATGAATGGCCACTTTTTAGCACAGATTGAATTAATATATTCATCTCTTAACATATCATGCAAAACAAAATTTGCAAAGACCAGTATGATTAGGACCTATAATTGACCTGTTTATACTAACCATTGCCAAAGTTTTCCTGTAGCTTTAGTGTTTTGTGTTTGTGTATTACACAGCTGTAGGTAAAGGTATGCTGGATAACAATCTTTGGCACAGACTAGCTTTATTAAGTATAAATGCATGAATTTCAGAAAAATCAAAACACTTAAGGTTTTGAAATTTGAAGAATGTACAAACCCAACAAAACCAACAGATCATGAAATGTTTGAAAGGACACAATAGTTTTGTTTCACTGCAGTAACTTATTTCAACACTGTCAGACTAACAGCATACCAGCATAACCAATCAGTTCCACATTGAATTCATGCTGAGCTAAAGAAAGAGCATGGTACGACATGCGTGGACTTCTTCCAATATCACCAACAACAACCACAGCAACTCTTCTTCTTTTGCTTTTATATACCCACAATCGCCGCAAGAGTATACACAGAATGATGACAAAGATGCAACGGAAGAAAAGTGATGCAGGAAATAATACCCACAAATTTATAAACTGCAACAAATCATTATTCATATTGGACGTTGAATATCCACCAAGAATTTAACTGTCTACAAAATAAAATGTACCTTCCATGAATTCTTGCAGTTCTGAAAACATGTGCTGGAAATCTGCATACCAACTCTATTAACATAGTTATTCCAACAGCATCACTATGCATTACAAAAGTTGCGTACGAATTTTAAAAATTTATAAAAATACAGCTTAAAAATTTTGAACTTTAATCTATTCACAAAACTTGCACTTAATAAAAAATATCACAGTGCACATGAAGTAGGGCCAATTGCTCTTTGCTCTACCTAAAAGTTCAAATTTTATTGTTCCATTTAAGTTCAGAAAAAGCAAATTTTGGCTGCCACACAACCAGCCATAACTTGCCAGCTGATAGAGGCAAAAAGCTGTTCAAACCCTCTAAAGATGCTGAAAGTTTTATAGTTTCCATTTTTTTAAATTGAAAACTTTTGGATTTGAAATTTTGGGGAAGATGACACAAGTGGGACAGGTTGAAATTTTTTGGGTGACACCATCAGGGCCTGACAAAAAAGTCAAGGGGCAATTTATTTGTTTTTTCTTTTAAAATAAACTAGGGAAAAATCTGCATCTTTAGAACTCTTGATTACAGGATTAATTTTTGTTTGTAGGGGATTAGTTAAGTATCTATTTTTTTGGTCCCAACCTGGAAGTTCTTGACAAGAAATTATGCATGCCAAGAGCTTGGCATGACATATATGACAATGTAGCCAGACATGATTGCTGTTCAGTGGGAAGGGCAAAGGGCATGTCACACAGAGTTACCTGATTTGAATTTCAACGATAATAATTTACCCAAAATGAACGAGGTACAGATTGGAGAATAAAATTAATGACTGCGTAAGATGGCACACTGCACAGAAAAGTGAAAAGTGAGCCTTCAACAGATGAGTTATTTGGCCGGCTTGAGTGTGAAATGGCCGACAGTTCTGGAATGGCACTGAAAGATTGGCAAACTGGATGACCATTCCTATACACAAACAGACAGGAAAGAATGCACTAACTACTGAGACATCTCTGTAGCCTCCCTAGAAAAGTGTATGCAAGGTACCTTGATGAAAGATGTTGCACAATATATGAACCAAACCTGATAATACCCAGATAATACCCTGAAACTCCAGCAAGTCGTCCAAAGTATCAAAAGAGTCAGATTGTAGCCTATTACCCAATAAAAACTTCAGTGAAATACTACCACCTAACAGTTGGCGCCCAGGGCCAGGTGAAGTTGGTCAAGGTGGCCAAAAAGTCCTCCACTTATGACGTCACTCACAAAAAACCCATAACCCCCAACCAAAAAATTTTTTTCGAGTGCAAACTACAAGACGTGTCTTTTGACACTTCAACCAGGTCCGTAACCCAAACAGGAGCGGAGATATTCCCGCGCAAAGCCATGTGCGATCCAGCTGTTTTTTGCGAACCGCTTGAATTAACCCAGACATCAAAGTGTTAATGTTCAAAAAGATGAATCAATAATTGCAGGCTTCTACTCATGCTAGTTACATAGTAGCCTATGAAATCGCTGAGGAAAACCTTTCATAGAAGGCGAATTTTTCAAACATTTGATGCTGAAAGTCGCAGATATAGTGTGTCCATATAAAAAGGTGCTGTGCAAAATATGAGTTTAGCACGAATGACAATAACATGCAGAGTAGAAGAAATTGGTAATGATCTTCACGATCAACTTGAGAGCTATGTACAGAAATTTGTTTCTGTATAACTGACTCTGGATGAGTCCATAGACATTGGCTCCACCGCACTTCTCATTTTTCTCCATAGAGTAACAAACTATTACTAAGTCTCAGAAGAACTTCCAGCTCTGGTTAGTATAAAGGAGTGAAAAATGGTTGTTATATTTTTGAAGCAGTCTGCGAAGCAATTGATAAGGGTAATTTGAAATGGTCTGAGTAGTCGCCATGACAAAGGATGGTGCCCTATCTATGACAAGAGCAGAATCAGGTCTTTTGGCTCTGCTAAGAAAGAAAGAAATCAAAAATTTTGAATCTGATTTAATACATTACCACTGAATTGTTCACTAGGAGGTGTTTGTGACACTCGTTCTGAAGCTGAATGATGTGATGAAATTGTGGTTTACACATCCTTCGGTACAGATTGACATATATACATGTCATTAGTTCAAATGCGGCAGGCGCAGAATGACATCATTTACTTTGCAACTTGACCACCGGTGAAAATGACAACGCTATAAACTTTTTTGTACTTGTTTTTGCAATGATTATTTCCACAAATGTTCTTCCTATCTAGACACATCACTCCTGAAAATTTCATGCAAATTGACCAAAAACTTTTTTTTAAGTTATGAAGTTTTTTGCCAGAAACCATCTTGTTAGGCCTAGTCTACATGACTTTTTCAAAAACGTTAGGTGCTAGCAAGTGTTTTGTAAAACACAATAACGTTTTTCATACTCATTTGTTTGCAATGAAAATTTACAATAATGCTCATCATACCTACCCACACAACCCTTGAAAATTTTAGGTAATATGAGCAAGAACTTTTTTAGTTATGCAGTTTGGTATCCAACAGCATTTTGCTAGGCTTAAGCAACAACAATTTTTGCAAAACACTTAGGTAGTGACAGTTGTTGCATATAACAGGACAACTTTTTTGTACTCGTGTATTTGCAAAGAAAATTTCGACAAATATTCTTCACACCTATGTGCATCATCCATGAAAATTTGAAGTAATTCTGATGGAAATGTTCAGAGTTATGTGCATTCGGATCAGAATTACTCAAGTGCATAGGCTACAAAACTTTATCCTATTCAATAGGGTTGAGAAGTTGCAATGTAAAGCACAATTTTTAAAACTATTTTTTTTTGCAATAAAAATTTATAAGAACATTCTTTTAACCATGTATGCATCCTTCTGAAAAAGTTGAGTTCGATTCATCAAGAACTCTCCAAGTTATTAATTTTTTAATCGAGCAACCAGACTGCTGTTGCTGCACAAGTTAACTAATGCTGAATAATCACGTGGAATTCATGCCGGATGCACAGTGTTAAGAGTGTGAATTTCATCAAAAAAACAGGCTTGCACCATTGACAATTCAAGACATTTCTGGAAGAATTTGGAGCAAAACACTGTGATGTAATAGATTTTGCTACAATATAATGGCGAAGCAAAAAGCAACATTAAAGTGATTCTTTTCCTTTTGAAAAAAGATTAGCGAATTCATGACTTTGAAAAAAGAGGATGTACCTGAACTAAAGAGCTACAAGTGGCTATGTGATTTAGTTTTTTTAATGGATGTAATAAATTATCTTAACAAACTGAACTTGAAATTTTAAGGAACTGGAAAATTTGTTACAAGTCTGTATGATCGTGTGAAAGCTTTTCAAATGAAAAAGAAAGCTTGACTTGTTAAAAAAAACAGCTGCTGCAAGGAAATTCATCCTAATTTTCAGCATGCAAATAGTTAATTGAAGAAGATAAGCATGGTAAGCATGCTTTGATTTTACTGTATTCTAAGCATGCTACAATACATCCAAGATGAGTTTAAGCAATGGTTTTGTGACTTCTATACCTACATTTGCCAGTCCTTTCTATTGTGATCACAAATGCGGATTATATATCTAGCATGTAATTGGAGTTACTAGAAAAAAGCTCAGAGTTGAAATCTGCTTTTTGTGTTATCTTTTCAGATAAGTTTCGCTCTTCCCTCCCAGCTTTGCCCAAGCTTGCTAATAGAACAGTGCCTCTTTTTGGTAGCACATAAATAATATGCAAAAAGACATTTTCAGTTATGAACTTCAAAAATTCAAAATGGCAGATAATGCTAACTGATGAACATCTCTCTTCCATACTTTGTATTTCTACTAGTACACATCTGCCGCAGTATATCAGAATTTGGATGAAAAATCACAGCTACATTCTTCACACAAGATGGGATTGCTACATTATTATAAATTGTTTGAATAGTGCCAGTGTAAAAATATATAAACTCAGTTCCATTCTGTTGATATAACCAAAGAAATTTTTGTAATTGGTTACCTTACAACATACAATCTTGTCAGTGTCTCTTTCCGTCGGCACCACCACCACTTTTTTTGTCATTAGCCATGAACCCAATGTTTGAATTGGTCACATGACAAGAATGATTCTAGTTGATTCGTGTATTGTCCTTGTTAAGTGACCTAAAACCCTAGTCCTTAACCCTATGCATAAACCTTAAACCTAAACCACAACATAAACCTTAACTCTAATCCAAAACCCTAACCCAAATGTAAAGCCGTGTCTGGTTTTGGAAACTTTAAAAATAAAAAGCGTTCCCATCAAAAGTATCACCTGGTGAGAGTCGAACCAAACAGTCACACAGCAAGCATAAATAGACACTTCTCGACTAGGTTTACCATACTGCTAGTGCTACAAAGTTAGCAGTATATGTGGAAAAAACTGGATACGGTTCGAATGACAAAATATTGATAGTCCCAGCAAAGCTTTTCCTGCTGGCAAAAAATAAGACACTACCTAACCTACAATCTTAAAGCTTTTAAGCTGAAATTTACAGACAAAATTTTGTAAATGCTATGGATTGCCAACGCCAAGACTTAAAACAGCAAGATGCAGTCTATCTATGCCTATAAAATTTCAGGCAAACTTGTCCTGAAATAATAACAGTTCATCCATGGTGTCATTACATATATTACTTGTCATGTATCTACAAATGTACATCTACTCATTGTGTATCTATAGAGAATTTTCTGGACAATGCAATTAAAAAAGGAAGGCTACGTAAATGTCTCGCATGACACTGTTTGAATAAAACACTGCATTTACCAATCAAGCGGCACTGACATCGTAGTATAGCAGATGCATTTAAGGTCTGCTGTGCCAAAGGTTTTTGGTTCGGCTCTCACCTTGGCCACTTTCATTTTGGTAGTAATAGCTCACATTTCAATTCATGGGTTGGGACCACTTTTTCTTTACTTTTTTCAAAACTTTCCGAACCTTAGGCTTAGGGTTAACAGTAACATTATGGTTAGGTTAACATTGTTAGCATTATAGTTAAGGCTACAATTAGGGTTTGCCTTTCATGTTTACTACATTTTTACCAAGCCTAACGAGTAAGGGTCAGCGGCATCGGTACCACCAGCTTAGGGATGTACCACCTGTGTAGGGATGTACCATCAGTGTAGGGTTGTACCTATACGTAGGGGTTGATCCAGAAAGCAACTGTTTGTACCTCCAGCGTAGGAATGCTTTTAGAAAGAAACTGCTTGTACCTCCAGCGTAGGATGCCTTTGGAAAGCAACTGTTTGTGCCTCCAGGGTAGGGATGCCTCTAGAAAGCAACTGTTAGTGTTTGCACCTCCAGCGTAGGGATGTCTTTAGGAAGCTATTGTTTGTAACTCCAGCGTAAGGGTGCTTTTTAGAAAGCAACTGTTTGTACCTCCAGTGTAGGGATGGCTTTGGAAAGCAACTGTTTGTGCCTCCAGCGCAGGGAGTTGATTAAGAAAGCAACTGTTTGTACCTGCAGCAAAAGGATGGCTTTACAAAAGCAACTGTTTGTACATCCAGGGTAGGGAGTTGATTTGAAAGCAATTGTTTGTACTTTCACAATGTAAATAAAGCGTTTATGATGTCAAAAAAGCAAACGTTTAACTTGAGTCAAGTGGGAAACAGATATTCCACTGGCCACTCTGCATCGTTACAGCCCATCTAAAACGTTTGCAATGACTCAGTCATTCCTACTCTGGAGGTACTACAGTTGCTTTCTAAAGCCACCACTATACTGTAGGTACAAGCAGTTGCTTTGTAAATAAACTCCCTACGCTGGAGGTACAAACAGTAACCTTCTAAATCAACCCCACACTGGTGGTACATCCTTACGCTGGTGGTACTGATGCTGCCGACCAGTTCTCAGCCTAACTGCACTCTCCCCGTGCTTTACTGACACATTACAGCTGGCGTATTAATAAGGTTTCAAATATCCAGATCCACAGACTCTACTTAGGTGTTTTGTGTAGCTGTAGCCACTGCCATTGAAAAACAGTATCATATGAATATGATGATGGACCTAGGAATTAGACTGAAATCACTGGCCGTATGAATGATTCTGCAACTCAAATTTTTGGTATCACTATCACTCCACTGCTTTGCCTCAAAAACCTCATACTGCAGCAGAGGTATGCTTTGGTGCAAATCTTAATGTAATCCATGACAGATGCATAAGGTTTCTTGCATTTTTCGACTTGGCCTAACTTTTCTCTACTACAGAACTTTAACATTATCTCTTCTGTTCTTTGTTTGTGTACACATGATGCAGGCTCTTTCCATCTGGAAATTTTCCTCAGCGTGTTCTGCACGTTAATTTCCAACTGTAGTTTAGTAACCTTTCATTAAGTTTCAAACAGTGTTGGTTGACGCCATCACAGATTACCTCCAACTTGCCCTTGGTCTGTCACCAATCCTATTCCTATTCGTAGTGTGACATAGATAGTGACAATCTTGTTTACTTTGATCAGTTCTTTTGCCATTGTGCTTTCATTTATCCGAATTTCTACTGACAATTGGTATTCTTTGCATGATGGCTTTTTGCACTGTTTCTGCTTGTTAGTTGAGTCATATGAAACAATTAGATCAATCAATTTTCAGTGGCACCCCAAAGCAACACCACTTAAAAATTCTTATTCAGGGACTTTCCCAGTAATGAACACTACGTCAAAAATTCAAATTAACCAATACAGTTTCGGGCTTGCACAATTTCATGTTAAAATTTCATGCCTTTCACCAAGTCAAGTTAAGTCATGTTTGGGCTGTAAGTACACAGCAATAAAACACATTTCAATCAACAAAGCTCAAAACAAACAGCACAGGTTGGGCGAAAGACGGCCAAAGCAGTCACTTAATCAACCCCAGCCTACATTTGATGACTGTCAAATTCAACAGCACAGGTGAAGCACAAAACAAGAGTTCAAAACGAAATAAAAACAAAACACAGAAGCCAAAAGTGTGCTCAGTTTAAGGTCAACGCTCACAAACATCTTACAAATCACATAGCGTATGTATCACAAAAAGCTAATACCCAGCAAGCAGTCGCGACTTTACTTGATAGGAAAACATATGTAATGGTAACATTTTAGTATTATTAGAAATGCAACCCCATTCAACAGGATCAACATATTGCAGCATTTTTTTACCATAATAAGTTCTAACACGTTTATGATGATAATTTCCTGAAACTTGTTGTCTTGTGGCATGATCATGTACGCAGTGTAGTTTTGAAAAAAAGTTATTAAAAGAAGAGGGTAGGATATCGGCATTATTCTTATACATAAAATTTTCCAAATTAAGTTGGCACAAATCAGAAACTTTGAGAATTTTAAGTAATTTAAAAATATTGTTTGTACTTGATGTTCTCTTGCTGAAAGTCATGTATTTCAAAATTCGGTTTTGTAGCACTTGCACTGGCCAGAAAACAATTTTATACGCTCGTCCCCAATCAAGTATGCAGCATTGCAAATGTGAATGGAAGAGACTGAAATAGATCAAACGCAAAATTTTCATATCAGAAAAATGTCTAATTTTACACACTGCACCACAAGCTTGAGAAAGTTTCCCACAAAGACTATTGCGGTTTCCACGAAAGTTTATTATCAATTATTACACCAAGATACATGCTGTCAGTTTGCTGTATTCTCACACCGTTCATAGAAATTTTAAAGTTACAGTTTTGAGAACGTGTTGCAGTTAGTATCATATTAGCTGTTTTATTATAGTTGATTGATAATCTGTTAGACCTCATCCAAGTATCTACTTTATCAAGCTCATTTTGAACATTAAGTTGTAACGTTTTAATATCTTTGTGAGATAAATGCAAACTAGTGTCATCTGCAAAAAGTGTAGTTTGAAAACCAGAAGCACAAGGAAGATCATTCACATAGATTAAAAATAATAAAGGACCCATTACTGAACCTTGAGGAACACCACACTCAATTGTCTGAAAAT
>Ga0210059_1006742_pt1 | contig 18362 bp, 9 predicted proteins | sample Ectturendosymbi2_FD_188042 | JGI IMG/M metagenome (GOLD analysis project Ga0210059, IMG submission 188042) | Ecteinascidia turbinata endosymbiont from Florida, USA - Sample 2 (SPAdes) (version 2) | ecosystem: Host-associated > Tunicates > Ascidians > Unclassified | place: Key West, Florida... | reverse complement strand
TGTTGAGGAGAAAATGACTGCCAGAGAGGTTACGACTTTTTACTGCAATTCATAATAATAGGCCAATAGCGTATGGGGGGCCCCACGTGAAATTTCGGGAGGGGCCTCACTTACCCTTGCCACGGCACTGGTTGCATGCGTCAACCAGTCGTTCAAGAATTAGACTAGATCCACGACTTAGTCTACATGCGCGCAATTTTTATAGACACATACTTCGGGAATCGGTGTCTTGGAGAAAATTCGCTACTGGGGTTCCACAGAACGCGTGTTGTTGTACATCAGAAGAGTGTAAATATAAAAAGTGCAATCACAATGACGGCCACGATGACTCCTTGTTCAACTGCAATATAGGTTGAAAAAAGCATACTGCAGATCTTGCACTTATAGCATCGAGGTTTTCACAAACGCGTTTGCAAGAAAGTTTTACGAGAAAATAGTGGCTTTCATTCAAAGTAGAAATTTGGAAATTTACTAAAAACAAAATTTTAAAATTTGTTAAATTTCATGAAAGCAGACTTTCTATTTGCCGGCTTCAATCGGAACAGAATTATTCAGAAAAATAAGTGCCAGAACAAGGAACATTTTATGGACAATGCTTTTTTGAAAACAAGGGCATTATACAGGGTGACACAAAAAAAGCGGTCATCACCTAAACTTGAATAACTTTTGAAATAATTAATCAATTCTTTTTATTTTTCAGATTTACCAAGTAGAATTAATGTTCTAAGAGTCTACCAAATTTGACCTTCGCGATGCCATGGACTACTGAGCAAACGATATATTTTCGGCAGTGCCAGACTTTCTTGACAATGTCTGGTTTTCGGACGAGGCACATTTTCTGTTGTCAGGTCACGTGAACTCTAAGAACAACACACCCCCTGAGCACTGTCTGCAAAGGCCATTACACCTGCAAAGTGCACTGCCTGGGTTGCCATCTCCAAACATGGCATCATTGGACCATTCTGATTCGACGACGACAACGAGCGGTCTGTGACAATCAACACTGAGCAATATGTCCAGGTGCTTGACAAGTTCTGGGCAGCACTTGGTCGACGGAGAGGGGTCGTCAGGGTCCTCCAGTGGTACCAGCAGGATGGTGCCACCCCCCACACCTCAAACGAATCATTGGCATGACTATAGCAGCGTTTCCTTGACCGACTGATCAGCCGCAGGTGTGACCCGCAGTGGTCGCCGCATTCACAGGACTTGTATCCCCCAGATTTTTATATGTGGGGATACCTTAAGGACAGGGTGTATGGCAACAACCCCCAGACTATCCCTGACCTGAAGGCAGCAATAACAGCGATCCCAAGGGAGGAATGCGGGAGGGTCATCGAGAACTTTACCCGCCAGATCCAAATGTGCCTGCAGCGCCGGGGAGTTCATTTGGAGCACATTTTTTGAGCGCCAGTGAAACAAAGAGTTTTTGTGGTACAGACTTGAAACTTTGGAGATATCTGCTACACCGGCTTGACCTAATGTAGCTGAAGTTTTATGTAAATCTCAATAAAATTTTGGAAGTTATTCGATTTTTGGTGATGACCGTTTTTTTGTGACACCCTTGTATATTTAAATGTTGAGAATTGGTTCTGGTTTGCCCTCCCTATCAAGATTTCTGGCTACGCGCGTTCTTTTGACCAATCCCAAACTGTGATGCCATTAGCAAGTTTAGTGCTAATGGAACACTAAAGGTAGTTCAAAATTAGTTTAGTGCAGTGGAACACGTCAGTAGAAATAAAAAAACTAGACAACAGTTTCGTATCGAGGTTTCAGTAGACACGTGGAAATCTACCAGTGCGTAGTACAAGATAAACATGCACTAAAGAGCGTTGCATCAAAAACGTCGAATTTGAGATTTATCAAGACAAAGACTGGCTTTCATTGTATTGTACGTACACAATAATGAAAATGTTACTGGCCCGTACAAAACCTTCCACTAGGCCGCATGCGGGCCGCGGGTTGGATATAGCTGATTTAAACTATAAAAAACTTCGTTTCTCTTGGAGTTCGAACCGCTCGATGTAAGTGGCGAATATCTTCTGCAAACTCTACACGATAACGTTTGGAAAGTTCAGTTTATTCTGGATTCTCTTTCTTATTTTCAATATTTTGATATAAATCTGCTTTTGTTTTGTCATATTAACGTTTTCAAAAGAGTTAAATGCAAAAATCATATCCATTTTTTATTCTCCTGGCCTGACGAACTGAGTCAAAATGAACTTTGTCAAAAGCAGAACAACTTTAAGAAGCATTTGGTATTTTTTGCTTGAAATAGATGCCATCTATTTAGAAGAAAAAGCCTGTTAATTAAAACCGAGACGTCAATCTCAGCCACAATGTACAGTATGAAAAGCTTGAAGATTGAAGTTGGAAAAACTGCAATTTCTTTCCAACCATGTAATGATTTATTGTTTGCCTTTCAGAGGCAAAAAGTTTTTTTCTGTTGCCGAACGACGAGAAGGTTGCACAGAAGGCACTGAAAAAAGAGCAACTGAAAGACAAGCTAGTGAGAGTCTGAAACATAACACTATTTATAGAAAGAAGAGTTCACTTGCTTGTGTATTGCAAACACACAAACAGATTTAAACGTTTCCAACGTAAAGCAAAAGCTTCAGTTTCTGAGACATGTTAATCTTGGAGCGCTCTTTCATTAACGATTTTTATTAGATGTGAGTTACGTTGCGATTCTCATGTAAATGCGAAAATTTGCTCGATCTCTGTGATGCAAACGCACACACAAAATGTTTGTCGTTGTGAAAGTGATATGCCAAGCAATGTACCTTCAGCTTTTTGCTTTCAGTACAAAACGGCTTTAACTGAGATAACATTTTGTAATGTAATTCTCCAGTTCTGTCATCGCAGCAATTGACGCCTCATTTGCCAGTTCTCCTAGTGCAGGGGTTCCCAACCTTCCTCTTACGATGTACCCCTTTATCATTATGACAGATGAGCATGTACTCCTTCAGCATTTCAACAAATTACCATGCACTTCTTCAGCATTTCGACAGATGAACATGTACCACTAAAATTTCTCATGACAAGATATTTTGCCATGTTTATTCATAGATGCATTTGACAATAAGCATATAAGGATTTTTGAATGTATCATTCACTGATATATGTATAAATACTTGGAAAGAAATGGTATGTAAATATATTTTTCTCTTCTATTGCTAACCTTAAATGTACCCCTTCAGATAGGCAAATGTACCCCTGGGGGTACATGTACCCCAGGTTGGGAACCCCTGTCCTAGCGAGTGCTCTACACAATTCCAACAACGATGGTTTGAAAAAAATTTGGCGCACCTTATATGTGAAACTGTCATCTCATTTGTTGCTATTTTGTATCTTCAGCTGTAATCAACCGTGTAAAATCTTGTGCTGGTTTACTTATTCCCAATATTTTATGTTATCCTCCGTGAATTGGAAATATATTTAATGGAAAAGTTCCTGAACCTAAATAGATTTATCCTCATGAGCGCAACCTTTCATTTTGACATTTCGCGAATACATTTACAGGGAAACCCGAAACGAGGGAAACACTATTCTTCAAGTCAGGGGCGGATCCAGCCAGTAACTTTAGGGAGGGGGGCGATTTCAGTGATCTTTGGTAGTCAAGTCTCTTAAAGGCTTCCCTACAGTAAGAGAGATGAAGTATACTTCACAACACTGCTGTGACAAAACAATGGACGAAAAAATGGCCTTGATCGCGAATGTTGTTTTCTGAATTGTATAAAATCCTGGTGAATAAATTTACTGTCGTAGGTTTTAGGGTGGCGATCGCCCCAATCGCCACACTGGATCCGTCCCTGCTTCAAGTAAAAACAAGTTGAAGTCTTACTTCAGTTCGCTCGGTTCGGTTGGTTGCCTGGTATATCTAATAACACGAAACGTTTATCATACCACTTTGGTTTTCTTCAGCTTACTGTTTTTTCCAATCGTTCTATTACCACAGAAACAACTAAGTTGGAGGCTGATAGTTTAAACGTTGAAGAGGTAAAGTCTCCGAATCTATCAGCTTTTGAAGAGGGGGCGCGAGCGTCCGAAACAACCGCAGCTGCAGTGTCTTCGCAATCATTGGACGGTGCTGAGGTTAGTATGTTGGTCGCTTTGCAGCAAAAACTTGATTTCGCAACGGTTTGTTCCGCTTGAATAATCACTTGATCATACGAACTTGTTGCTCTCCTCTGAAAAGAGTGGAATTCTCGTAACAGTGTTCAATTTTATGAACACCTAATTTTTCAATAAACCTGATTGGTTGGTCTCCAGTGAGCGCGACTTACCATCAAGCTTGCAGGGTATGCCTTGAGTTTCGGTGTTCTGGAAAGGTCAGCCTCAGTTGATCTATTGTATATAAGTGACGCGAAAGAAATTTGCACTACAACTTTTTTGCTGACACTTTGCGTTAGTTTTTCATTTTAGCGCTTGCTTTGGATGGCCATAATTATATTTTTGCAAACTTGCTTGGGCATCGTTCAAGCCCGTAGCCAGGTTTTAAGTTTTGGGGAGGTAAATACATTTCAGTGGGACAAATTTTTGTTATTATTGTATGCTTAAAACAAAGTTTTCTGAGCAGAACAAAATTTGGGGTGGCACAAAACAAATTGGGGGGAACTTCTCCCGAATGTCCCTCCATGGCTACGGGCCTGGCGTCGTTTAGCTGGTGACGCTTACTAATAACAATGGTAATCATAAAGTCTGTTTCGCACAAGGACAAAGACTATAAATTCTTCTGGTTTTCGGAGAAAACTACTAAAAACAAAGTGAAGCAAAATAATTCAATGTTTTTTCCAATAACAAAACACACATTTTACGGCTTTCTCGGTCATTTTCCTTTATAATCCTTACTTTTCCCTATTTTGTCGCTGCCAGTCTACTTTTCAAAGATAATAAACCAAGAAATTGAGCACCGGCGCACGAGCCCATAAACTGGAGCTGTCTGGGTCACGGTCGGATCGATGCGGCACGTACGGCAGGCCCGTAACCAGCTTGGGACACCAGGAGGGGCGAAGAGTTTTCCGAGAGGTGCCCAAATTTTTTGAACTATGTCCAACGCATTTTTCCAGGGGGAGCGAAACATTTTCTAGGGTGGGCTTCGCCCCTCTGCGCCCCCCCTGGTTACTGGCCTGACGTACGGTCACCCGACCTAAAAACGGGATTGGGGCACGGAAGAAAAACATGACTGGGACGCGTGGCAACGTTTTACCGGTGTGGAGAGAGAGGTACATTAAACCTCTTTAATTGCAATCGTACATTCTGATGCAGCCAAAACAGAACGGGGAGCATCATTTGAAAATATTTTTCAGTCTGCAACTTCAATTCCGCCCGTAAAGTTGGTTGATACCATGCCTTTGAGTCTTTACAGCCCAGACCAAAAAAGAGTATGAATAAGCTGTCACCAAATATCCTAAGTGTCAGTTATTTCGGACCACTGTAAATACGGGTGCTGTGGCACTTGAAAAAACGTCTAATCGTCTATATGCCACACGATACAAAAACTGTTGCAGTGGAAGTAGGAGTAAAATACCTCCTCGGGTATACCGGTTATATCTAACGCGTGGTCAGCATCTTCGCGAAAATGTTAGAAGCGCGTGTGGATACATTTTCTAATAAACACAATTGAAAATTAACATTTTTATACCTTTTCATGGAAGGCTTGCGTTCAAAAACAGTGCTTCTGTGTCAAGGGTCGTACCAGCACTTTTTTGAAATGACCCAGACCACTCTCCTTCGTCGGGGGTCGGGACCGCCGATGCGTTTTAGCATGTGTTTTCATTAGCAACGAGTGCACATGCGCGATCAGTCAAATGTCAGTAACACTCGCGCCATCATAAAGGGAGGAACTAATGCATATATTAAGTGAACGACCGTTCATCCGTTGCGCAAGCGTTACAGAACTAGGAAAAAGGCTGCCGAAGTGTCCAGCAAACTTCTGTAACAGTCTCCTGAAATGTAATGAAAGTTGCATCAAGTCACAGTTCTTAGAAACTTGCAAAGTTTCTGTGAAATGCTTTCAACACATCGCTGCCTCCACGTTTACTTGGGTAATTACAATAATGATTTCGTGAATGTTTATGCAGCCAAAATCTGCGAAAACAGATGAAAATCCAAATTCTTCGTTGGCCCGGGTCGGATCAAGGCGTCAGGCTCCAGCCTCGAGTTGGTGGAAATCTCCTCTTAAGAAATGGCGAGGAAGCAGTACAAGATCTTGGCTTTCTCGTGTATCCGAATCTGCTAGCAATAAAACTGAAGTGAAGATCTTCAAGAAAGTAGCAACGATGTTTATTCTCTTCGTGCTTTCCTGGTCGCTGTTTGCGTTCATCTCGGTCGCCGGTATAACTGGCTATGAGATCGCTTTCAATCCAGTGGTTGTTCGAGTGTCATATCTATTCGCGAAAGGCTCATGCATTCACAGCTCTGTTATTTATCTCACAAAAGCTCATCGTTCCTCCATAACCCGGCTTTTCCGACGTCAGAAACGTGGAAGTACGCGGAGCAATCCTTCTTTTGTTTGAAATGCGACTCTTCGGACTCGGTTTTCGTCGTCCCTTTATCTTTTCGTTGGTTTTCCGAATTCTGTCAATTGAAGCACACGAACAAAGAACCACCGAAAACAGTGGCGTCACGAGTTTCTGTGACACCCACAGTACAATTGCATTTGAAAACCTTCAAATAATACGCCTAAGGTTCATGATTTGTATGTGCGCTCCTTGGCAGAAGGGATACGAGTTCCGAAAAATAGTGTTGCAAAAAGTGTTGTAAGATACCCTTGAAGTTGTCTGACACGATGCAAAAACTCCTTCTTCGGAAAATGTCGTCGTAAATATTGAATTGGGGATTTTTAGTCGTTTCTATATTTCTACTTCCTGGCGTTATGAACAATTCCAAATCCTGCAGAAAAAATTATGTTTCCTTTAATTTTGCATTTTGGGCACTTTATCACTCTGCGCCCGGGGTACCCTTCTCTGCCCCTCAAGAGGTCATTGACCAAGCGAACTAGAATGACTGACATTAATGCTCTTCAACTTGCATGCAACGAACTAAATATTTTGCAAAAAGAAAGACTTCGATCATAAGCCTTTATTTGGACTTGGCAGTGTACACATGTGCAGTGTTCAGTCATAGTTCTGTAAATAAGATGCACATTAGTACACTGCTGAAAGTAGACGTGGCTTTACAAACTGCGTTGAGCCTTGCATTCGACTTGATGACTTTTACTGCAAAACCGACGCGAGGACAACCTCACTACAAACTACGTGGTGGTATGCTTCTTTTGAAAGCATCAAGTTGCAGATGCTACGGTCAGTTGTTAACAAAAAGAGTAATGCAAAACCAGAGGCTCGATCCATTATCTGTCCTAATTTATAACCTTAAAAACATTTTTGTATTCCCACTCAGGTTGGATTACCGCGTTGACCCCTCGTGATAATTGCGTTTGTAGTTACACGAAAAAAGCTATTGTGATGTTTTCAAAGATGGGTGAAGTGTGTACGTAACTAAGTTTGTATCAACATCTGCATACAAACAAAGTGTAGCAGAAAACGTTTGCAAAATTTTGTGGTCGGTAGCTATAGCTGTACACGACTTTATTTAATTTGTCTTAAATAGCTGCTGTAGCATAAAATCAATTTCCAAAGACTTTTTTCTACCAGTAGTTGCATTACAATTCTATATTAAGTTGTGCAACGTGTGTGTTTTTCATTGAAAGTTGTGCTTTTGAAAAAAATACGTTTTGAAACAATTTCAATATATAAACAATCTTATGTTAATGGTCAGTCCTGTGCGGTACAGTGTAGTTTTTCCGGTGAAAGCAATACTGGATAGAGATTGTTTTGCTTGATATATGTGACGTAAACCAAAAACAAACCTAAACAAAACGGATTGTGGCTGGAACTGTACTAGGTTAAGCAACAAAATATTTTCCTTTTTTTCCAAAGGTTTGATGTTTATTTTTTAGAAAATAACCGCATTGTTCTAGACCAGGAATCTCCAAACTTTTTTGTCCGAGGGCCACATAAGCTCTTGCACAACAGTTCGAGGGCCGGACATCTTACGTATGTTTCTAGATATGTTGCAATGCACTGTACCAAATGAACAATTTTTTCGTAAATATATTATTTTTTTCGTAATTCACAAAATGTCTCTGCGGCTGGATGAAATAGCTTCGCGGGCCGGATGAAATGGTTTCGCGAGCCGGATTTGGCCCGCGGGCCTAGTTTGGAGACCCCTGTTTTAGATTATAACGTAGTTTTAGCACAGCTGTGCTCAGCAAAAGGTTTCGGCAATTTTTGTGTTGCATATGTAGTTTAGAGCATTTCTTACTGTAGTGATATTGACTTCAAATTCGATTGACGCGTTTTCCAAAACACCTGCCATGTCCTAACTTCGACATAATAGCACGTGGGCCTCAATTCGCAAATGGCTGTTTGTTTCAATTTCGCCCTATGGACGTTCACCGTAGTTGTTGGTGCGACTTCAGTGTTGTCATCGGTATTTTTGCTGTTTAGTTTCCTGCATAAGCGTTTCAACCTCACCTTGTGTTCACTGTGTATGTGAAATTGATCGAGCAAAAATACAAAGGTCAACTGCATCTCAAAAGCCTGTGAACGGCCTGAAAGTGGTAAGAGAACTTGTTCAGCTTTGCTCTGTCTTGACAACAATAAAACGTCTGGTCGTTCAGTTGGGAGACGTGACCAGTGCTTCAGTTATGCCTACAAACTGATTTCGCAACTGGTATAGCGTTTGCGAGAAAATGCGAAAACACCGCGATGCTTTATGTGGTTTCTCACAGTACAACGATATTCGCTTTACACTCCAGGAGAAGCTTTTTCAAAACGAGTTGGTTGGGTCAGCAGAAAGTTAAAGAAAATGTTTCGCCATTTGTGTCCGCCATCAACAAATTTCTTACAAGAAAATCTATAAAAAGACTTGTTCAGCAATGCGGCGTTATATGTAGAAGTAAAAGAATCTTGGTCTTTAAAAGTCCCGCGTGCGCCACGTTTCTTGCTAAATTTTGCACAACAATAACTCGCTAGCCGATTGAGGTAGAGAGCTGTTCAAACCCTTTAAAGATGGGGGAAGTTTTGTAGTTTAGATTTTTTTAAATTGGAAAGGTTTGGGTTTTGTGGGCGGGGTCATAATGAGGGCAGGTTTACTCATTTTTGGCCGAGATCATCGGGCGCTGGGCGCCAACCCAACGAGCCATTTTTTTGACTCAAGTTTTATCGGGAACAAGAAACTAAGGCAGGGATGCGAACCGCCCCCTGGCAAGGTAAATGTAAAAAGCGGGACCCCACTTTTTAGTCTGTATTTCGGTATTTATTATTCTTTTGGTTCTCAGTACCTTGTTTTTTTCGTTTTTTGAGTGTTTTTTGTGGGGTCCCGCTTTCCAAAGGTTTTATGTTTATTTTTTAGAAAATAACCGCATTGTTCTAGACCAGGGATCTCCAAACTTTTTTGTCCGAGGGCCACATAAGCTCTTGCACAACAGTTCGAGGGCCGGACATCCTACGTATGTTTCTAGATATGTTGCAATGCACTGTACGAAATGAACAATTTTTTCGTAAAGATATTATTTTTTTCGTTATTCACAAAATGTCTCTGCGGCTGGATGAAATAGCTTCGCGGGCCGGATGAAATGGTTTTGTGGGGGGGAAATCTTTTGAGCCCAAAATTTTGTGGGGGGGAAATCTTTTGAGCTTAAGCGAGCAACAGTATTTTGTTTGGGACACGGCCTTCCAAAAGCACCAAATGACAAGATATGCTAGGAACCTGGGGGAGCATGCAGGGCCTAGCAGATGCGGGGCCCAATGCAAGACTTGGGCGTGGGGCCCAATGTAAGACATAGGCGCCGGGGCCCTGAACAGTGATTTTATGACGTCATCGTGTTCAGTCAATCGTGTTACGATCGTGGTAGAGCGAAGATATGCAGTACAGCACTAACACGAGAATTGAGCACGTTTGCTAACGTTCGAGAGGAAATCTGCTAGTTCTGACGAGAGCGTTCTTTGTTAACAATGAAATTTATATGGCGTTTCTACTGAATTCTCAAGCGCAAGGTGTATCTGGCAAAAATGAATAATCTACCCAAACACCATGGCGCGGGGGCCCCAGAGGCGCGGGGCCCAGTGCAGCTGCATCGGCTTAAGACCGGCCCTGGGGGCATGGCCCCGTAGGTCATACGCCTATGATCGTGGGCCCCCTACGGTGATCACTGGGCCTCTTTCAACTAACTCTCCCCCTGGTTTAAACCTCTAGTCACGCCACTGGGGTCTAATCATCCTAATGTCTCTAGAAAAAGGCATTTAATAAAACGCGGTTTGTACGCGGAACTACTTTTTTTTTTTTTTTTTTTTTTTTTGTTGACTTGTCTGGCGGCAAGATAATTTCATTCCAAGCAGTTTTTCTAGTAACGGTTACCAAAAGCTTTCAATTTTGTTTCGAGTTTTAAAAAGATCTTGTCTGTTTTAAGTGTGTGTGCGTACATACAAAACTTTTGTTACTGCTTCATTGAGGCAAGATGAATCGATGAATCAAAACACAGCACTTTCGCAATGTGGGAATGCTGTTACCAACGAGAATTTTGTTGTGAATGGCGCTGTCGTTGTGTTCCGCTTTTATGAATTTTATGCGGCAATCCGTTCTGTCTAACCAACAAAACTGTGCGCACTACATACGAGTCTGTAATGGTGATGATAGGATAAAACGCGAATAGCGCAGGCTAATCGACTCGAATGTACTTGCTACTAGCAGCAGTCTTACGTTTGGCACAATTAAGTTAATATTTGACTGCCAGTGACGGAACAATCGACGAGCCTGGAACGTATAGTCCATGTAGACTTTTACAGCTGCTGTGCTGAGGTTTGAAGATTTGGGGAAAATCGCCAAAGAAATTCAAGAGTCAGTTTTGCGGCTGAAGGTAAGGGCTAATCCTGTCGCGAAACACACGAAGATTGCCAAACTTTCTACATCTGAAACAGGCTAAAGTGGCTGTAAAGCTATTGACCAAGTGAAAAAGACTGAGCAACAGAGTCACTTTGACTGGTGATTACAGTTTTTGTAACGTGAATGCAACCGCAGAGACTATGAGTTGCGAAGAATACAAAATAACATCAGCCGAAGTCGGTGACTACTCTGAAATAGCAACTTTTATATCGGACAGAATTACCGACACGTTCCCAAAGCTATTTCAAGAGAAGATATGCAAAAGCGAAATATTTCAGGTAAGCTGTGATAAACGTGAGGTTGGCTTGTTTGACGCTCCTACGAAGTTTTTTTGACAATTTTTTTTTTGTGAAGACAAATGAAGTATCACTCTACTCATAGGCGTACGGGAAGACATTTTGCTGTGGGGGAGGAAAAAATTTGCCCTGAAAATAACAATTTGCCCTAAAAATAAAAAATTTGCCCTGAAATCAACTTTTTAGTTCAATCCGAATTGGGCCTGAAACTTGTAAATCTGTTCTACATAGTTGAATTTGTTTATAACCGCTTCGTATGTAACGTCAATTCGCTTATAACGTTACATCTTGTTCGGTCCCGATGGCATCTTATGCATGCATTTCAATTCGTTTATAATTTCAATTCGGCAATAACGTTCCTTAAAAAAACCCTGGAAGTGCCGTTATAGGCAAATAGTTACCTTGCTTGTTAACTCTTGTAGTTACCTTGCTTCTTAACTCAAGGCGGCGAAGTTCCTTGCGTGTAGTGTTCTCTCTGACAAGAAACATTTGCGTAATTGCCTTTACTGGCTGAATATACTGTATCAAAAATATTTTCACCTTGCCCTGAAAAACAGAGTTTGCCGTGAAAATTTCCACTGCACTGAATATATTTTTATCATTCAGGATTTTTGAACATTTTGCGCTTGTCCTGAAAAACAGAGTCTGCCCAGGAATTTTTCACTGTAGGGCCTATTGAGTAGGCTATACTTTTGCATTCAGGATATTTGAGCAACTTGGTCTTGCCCTGAAAAACACGAGTTGCCCTGAAATTTTCCACTGTATTGAAATATTTTTTATCATTCAGTATGTTTGAGCAACTTGCGCTTGCCCTGAAAAACAGTGTGCCCTGAATTAACGTATTAAATATATATTTTTTACCATTCAGAATTTTTAAGCAACTTGCGCTTGCTCTGAAAAATAGAGTTGCCCTGAAATCTTTCACTGTATTGAAATTTTTTTATCATTTAGAGTAGTGGGGAACTGTAGTTTCTCGGACTGGTTGGACTCTTTCTATTTCTTTGTTTGTTTATTATATTCACCGATGGAATATCAGTCAAGTGTACCCCTGCAGTTGATGACGTCACAAGCACTCTTTCACGCCTTTTGTCCGTTCAGCCGAAGCCTTTTGCCCCTTTGCCAGTTTCCCTCATGTCCTCAGTTTGCCCCTCTGTTCCCACCCTCCTAGGGCCCCTCATGCTCGAAAGCCATAAGCTAGAGTTTGTATTTTGTCAGGCTGAATTATTCTCTTATCATCATTGGCAGAGAGAGCTATTTTATTCACTTGCTCTGTGGAGACTTTGTGACGCGTTTCTTCAGTCGCGCAAGAAGTCTGCCAAATCATTTCTAAAAATAAAAGACCCATCAAAACGTGACAAACTTGTCGCTGAATATATCAAAACCAAGAACAAAATTCAGAATGATTTTCGCTCAGAACGATTAGGTGAGCAATCAATGTACAGTATGAAGAATTTGGAAAAATATTCAAGCCAACAACTGAACAACAACAAAAGTCATCTGAAGAAATTGTTTCAAAGTTTGCCCCAGTCCAAGAAGCGATTGAAAATATGCCAGCGCAGCAAGCATCGCCTTGGGACATGCCCCAACCAGAACTGGAAGAGCAACCTGAAGCATTGGCAGAACTTGACACACCACAAATAGAACTCGACGAAACTTCATTAGCTGGGGAATATCTTGAAAAGTATTCACAAAAAAAGGGAGGTGCTGATACAACGTTTGGACTAAGAAGAGAAGGAAAATATTTCATGGGTGGGAAAAGGGTTATAATTGATAAGGATAGCAATTTGTTTGTTGGTGGAAGAAAATTCAAGGGAACCCCAGGTCTTTGGGAGCTCACTGTTAAGAAAAAAACAAAAACGGGCGCTTATGATGGTAACGATGTGAAAAATTATAAAGAAATTATTAAAATGACAGGTACTTTGAAACATCCAGAAAATCCAGAAAGACCAGCAGCAAATAGGGGGCATAAGTGGGAAACTTTCATAATGCCAATTTGGGAGAAACATGTGCAAAAACAAAGCAAAAAGTGAAACGTCAACAGAAAAAAACACAAGGACAAGGCTTTCTCTCAAGTGACCCAAACGCTTTGTGTAAACGGTTGGAATTGTTGATGGCGTCGAAACAAGCAGGAAACACAGGTCTTCGAAACGAAATCGTCAGCATTTGTGATGAACTTTTGAGGCAAAAAATTTTGTCTCGTGATGCTTACAAAAACTTAATGTTGACGTTAAATAAATGATAGTTATAAGAAGAGGATATAAACGAAAATACCAAGTCGGCGGCTCTGGGATTTTTTCAAAGCTCAAAAACTTTTTGTCAGGATTCATCAGTAAATGCAAGTTGTCGACACCGCTTTGAACATTCCTCGAAGTGCTGGGCAAAAGGCTGGGCAAAAAGCTATTGATTTTGCGAGTTCAAAGTTGACTCCCAAATCACAACAAATTTTATCAAAGCTTGTGTCTTCAACACCTCCGCTTGCACCTCAAGGATCAACACCACAGAAGGCACAGCAGGTGACACCAAATTTGAACAACTTGATAGCTGGGTTGGGGCAGCGCGCAATCAAGATTCAAGACCTTGTCAGACGGTTGAATAAATAATAAATGAACAATTCTGAACAAATCAAGGATGTTTTTGAAAAGCTTCAAGCCCTCAAAAACAATATCGATGAACTCAAATATTTCAACAGGGTATTGAGTTATAGACTACCTGATTTAATGTGAAAACAAAAAAAACGTCTATAATAAATGGACATTCTTAACATTTCTGAAAAACCTGAAATTGATCAATCGATCGAAGAATACGAATATCACAGTTACGAACCAATCACCGGCACTGACCTTAACAGACCTGGGGAAATTAGAATTAATATTGAAACGCAAGACTTGTTCACACATCCGAGTGAAAGTTATCTGGTTTTTGGCGGTAAGTTGGTGAAAAACGCTGACGACGCTGTTTACGCTGATGCTGACGTCATCACGCTAACAAACAATGCTATGATGCATCTTTTCAACAACATAAAATACCAACTTTCAGGACAAGAGATTGAAAGTCTGTTTCACCCTGGGCAGGCAACAACAATGCTTGGGCTGTTGAAATTTCCAGATGATTTTCAAAAAAACACAGGTCTGAACCAGTTGTGGTATAAAGACGCTGGCACAGGCGCTTCAATTGCTGGAGATAATCAGAATAATGGTCTTGTAGCCCGACAACAGTATATTATTCAAAAGCCCGACCCGAAAGGCACATTTTCATTCAGAGTTCCGCTGAAACACATCTTTGGGTTCTGTGATGACTATGAGAAAGTTGTTTACGGTTTTAAACATCAACTCACTCTTGTGAGAAAAGGTGATAATGACGCGATTTTCAGAGCCGCTGCAGCTGATGCTGGAAAGGTTGTTTTGTCAAAGCTTTCTTGGTATATGCCACATGTGACTCCAAATTTGCAAGAAAAACTTGCACTCTACAAAACAATTGAATCGAAATCAAGTCTCCCAGTCGGTTACCGAATGATTCAATGCGACTCGATCCCAGTTCCGCAAACGAGAAATTTCACCTGGCGATTGTCGGTGAAATCAGCCCCGGAGAAACCTCGCTGGATAATCGTGGCGTTTCAGACAGACAAATCTGGAGACCAGCAACACAACCCATCAATTTTCGATCACTGTAATCTCACAAATATGATTGATATGTTGAATAGTCGTCGATACCCTGAGATTGATTACGATGACACGAACTTTACTCAGCAAAAATTTTCAAGGGTTTATGGAGATGCCGCAGCGTTCCAAACAAAGTTTTACAATGTTGAAGAGTTGATTTCTTCTCCAAACATTACACCAGCAGATTACAACGAATTGTTCCCAATGTTTGTTTTTGATGTGACAAAACAGCGCGAAAAACTGAAAAACTCTGTGACTGACATTCAGATAAAAGCCCAGTTTTCAGCAAACCTCGCCACAAAACACAGAAACTTTTGCTGTTGTCATCAGTGATAAAAGTCTCATTTTCCGGAGCGATGGGCAAAAAATGCGTGTTGAAAATTAAGTTAAAAAAATTTATCATAATACAAATGAAAATCTCGAGTCCAACGATGATTTCAGTATTGAAAGAAAACACCAAATGACTCACTCATATGAATCGGAAACAAATGTGGAAAATCATAGAAGAAAAAGGGCTGGTTGATCAAGCTCTTGAACTTGAGAAAGGTGTTAAATGGAAAGTTGGTTCTGGAAGGGTTTCTAGAAAATCAGTTGAGGTTGTTGAGCTTGAAACAAATGAAACAAAAGATTTCCCAAGTTTATCAGAAGCTTCCAAGTATTTTGGGAAAACTAAAATTTATTTCATATACAACAATGGAAGAGTTTGGGATAATAAAAAAATTACAATAATTTATCATTAATTTGTTATTTCCACAAGAATTCTCTCTCCCATTCACGGGAGAAGTAATTTTTTTTGTTGGTCTGGATAAATTTTTTTAAGTTAAATAAAAATTTCACCATATAATAAATGTTTGATTTAAAATATTTGAAAGATGTTTCAAAACGGAATAATATTCGAGGTTATTCAAAACTTCGAAAAGAAGATCTGAAGACGCTTCTGAGAAATCGTCTTCCAAGGATGGATTATGAAAAAATCATGGGAAGTGGAACCACAAGAAGTTTGCTTGACGATGACATTCCAGAAATGAGTCAACAACCACTTCAACCAACACAATATATCCCCCATCCACCAAGAAGAGAAGGTGTAACACAAAAACTGAGAAGATGGGCTAACTGGCTGTTACGATTTGTTCCTGAACCTGTGAAAAGACCAATCAACAGTGCTTTTGATACCTTCAAGAAAAAAGTCATGAGTTTGTTTCCGAAACAACAATTAAAGTTTGAAGAAAGTAAAAAATCAGCTTTGAAGGGATTCACAACACACTATACAATCAAAGCACCAAAAAATCAAAAGTTTGATCCCAAGACGTTTTTGTCGACCGTCAAACAAAAAGCTTTGGAAAAGTTCAAACCACAGACAAAGGTAAGACTTGCTTTGAGAGCAAGAATGGAACGAATTCCCCCAACTGCAGATGCTCAATACATTATTGAAGTGAGAAATGTTCAGTCAAAAACAGAGATTATCCTCGAGGCGACCAACTTGGACGAATTGTGGATAGAAATGGTTGAACAAATTTTAGAAAACATATCAGTTTTTCAAATGAACGGGTCTGGCTGGACATTTCACTCGATTGTGAGTCTTAATATTCACACTGAAAAGTATAGGCCTAAGCCTTTGAGAGGTAGTTCGTGGGTTCCGACTCCAAAATTTCTTGCAAATAAAAAAGCTCTGGTAAACATGAAGTTTCAAAGTGAAAAGAAAAACAAAGTGGACAATCAGTGCTTCAAATGGAGTATTGTAAGAGCTTTGAATCTTGTAAAAATTCATCCTGAACGAATAACAAAGCAATTGGAAGAACAAGCAGAAACACTCAATTTTGATGGAATAGCATTTCCAGTGAGTTGGAAAGGGATTGATAAATTTGAAAAACAAAATCCTAAAAAAACTATACATTTTTATTTTGAGACGTTTCGGATTATTCTTAATCCATCTTCAGTCAAAAAATAAAGCAACACTTGGCAATGCTAGCAATTCAAAACCAAAAGACTCTGTGACGCAATAAATAACAGTGTGACGCAAAAGACGTCAAAAGCAAAACCAAGACCGCCAACCCTGTCAAATTCGCTAACAGTGAAAGCAGGACCAACAGGTATGCAGAAGGTGCTAAAACAAAACCTGCATAAGATCGTAATTTACGTAAATAAGCCAAGACCAGCAGCAAAAGACTATTCACAGAGCACTGCAAACGAAGGATGCAAAAATTTTGTTTAACATTTTCAAGTTCACAATCAGCACGATATGTCTACGTCAGCACCAACAGCAATGCACGCAATGTGTATTAACATAAGAACTGAACATCAACCAATTATTTGACATAAAATCTACGTATTGAAGAGGTATGAAGGGGTGGAAAAATTGTCTACATTAATCTCGGGTTGCTGTTCTTGTATCAGAAGTGTCTCTTTAATTAATAATTCGCGGTAGTTAAAAGCAGATGCCAAGATTTCAGGATTTTTAAAGTCCATGAAATGATCTGGATATGTGTATAAATGTTTGACTACATCGGTAGCTTGGTGGTTCGATTTTTTAGGATTGTGTTCATCCAGGCGAAATTTCAAATTTCTTTGAGTTTGTCCAATATAAGAATGACCACACGAACATTTAAGTTTATATACCACATTGCTTCGTTCCAGATGTGCTTGCTTGTCCTTGTACTTAAAATGATCTCCAATCGTATGTGTTTTATGAATGAGAGACAGATGAGCAAGTTCTTTCAGATATTTTCTAAAAAAGTTCCGCAATTCTTTTTCTAGTTGTAGAGATGTTTCGCCAAGGTAGGGCAGGTAAAGAAGAATTCTTCGAATGTCAGTCGTCTTTTCTTGCTTGTTTTTAGGAGTGTTTTTATAACGTTTGTTGAGAAATATTTTGATTTGTTTGTCTATAAACCAGTCCGGGTATCCATTGCTAAGGAAACAGGATTTAATATTTTGGAATTCTTTGTGAATTAATTGGTAAGAACTGCAAATTTCATAGGAACGATGTAATAAACTTTGAATTATACTCTTTTTGTATTGTAATGGCGACAAGCTTTCCCATTTATTGTACAGTCCTGTATGAGTGTTTTTCCTGTAGGTAGTTGATTCAATCCCGGTCTCAGTTTTTGTCAATAAGACATCCAAATATGCCAATTGTCCGTCTGCTTCCACCTCTTTTGAAAAGCTTACGTTTGAACGCACTTTGTTTAAATTATAAAATAACTGATCTATCTTTCTCTTTGGAATCAAACGTACAGAAAATATCATCTACATAACAGCAAATTATTTGAGGGGGGCACATTGCGTGCATTGCTGTTGGTGCTGACGTAAACATATCGTGCTGATTGTGAACTTGAAAATGATAAACAAAATTTTTGCATCCTTCGTTTGCAGTGCTCTGTGAATAGTCTTTTGCTGCTGGTCTTGGCTTATTTACGTAAATTACGATCTTATGCAGGTTTTGTTTTAGCACCTTCTGCATACCTGT
>Ga0210059_1006741_pt1 | contig 18366 bp, 13 predicted proteins | sample Ectturendosymbi2_FD_188042 | JGI IMG/M metagenome (GOLD analysis project Ga0210059, IMG submission 188042) | Ecteinascidia turbinata endosymbiont from Florida, USA - Sample 2 (SPAdes) (version 2) | ecosystem: Host-associated > Tunicates > Ascidians > Unclassified | place: Key West, Florida... | reverse complement strand
CCAAAGCTTGTCCCTCCACCCCATCCGTGCAACCCCCTCTCACCCCATCCGTGCAACCCCCTCTCACCCCATCCGTGCGACCCCCTCTCACCCCATCCGTGCAACCCCCTCATTCCGCAACTGGCTTTATGAAACCAATCCCGCCAAATTGGGGAATGGGTTGTTACGAAATAATGCAGTAAAGAGTTTGAGGAGAAGCGTGAAAACACTGGTTGAAACATTTCTTTTCCAAACGTTTTCGTGTTTCTGTCAAACACGAAAACGTTTGGAAAAGAAATTGGTGCGTTGTTAAAGAGTTGGTGCGTTGTTAAAACCTTTACAAAACAGTGCACTATGCTGGCCCGCTCAGAATGTTCTTTATGCACAAAATGTGTTGTAGACCTAAGTTGGAAGAGGTGCAACCAATAAAGGTCGGATGATGATTTTAAACCTCAGCTTAGAATGGTTAGCTATTAAGCTGAAATTGACATTTCGAACTTTGGAAAACGCAGAAAAAAACAAGTTAGAATTTTAACAAAACGTTCATATGGATTGCTAAAACATGTCTATTTATCCTTGAATTACAATTTTTACTGACAATGAAGAACAATCAATATATGTTCTCCAGATATCCTGAAATTTCTCCACCTTTGTTTACCATAGTGACTAAGACGTTGATTCTAGTCCTGAGTCTCACTGTTTTTACCTGGACTTTGGATAAGATGAAGCTGTGCATGTGTGATGTCTAGTCTTTCCAACAAGCGTTTCAACAGCAATATTTCGGAATCTATTCGACTCTTTAGTATCCATGGCGTTGCGGTGCTGGACAATGCCTGTAGAAGGAAGGAATGTAAAATTGATGACTTTGATCGAAGCTCATTTTTGGTGAAAAACGCAAACAATCAAGAAAAATCATTTTTTCCACAAGATGCTCTTTGCTGCTGCGACAAAAACAGAAGCCGCCATGTTTCTGAAACGAGCAAGTCATCAATATGTATTTCTTGCCAAGGATATGTTTACACCAGCGATTCAGTTTATGAGATCACATTAACTCATGGAAAGTTTGCAAGAATATCATGGAAACTGCAGCCGTTAGAATGCTATAAACAATCCTCAAAGTCTCTCTCAACCAAAACAACATTTCCTATCTTCTTACCACATTGTTCCCCATAATAAGACGCTCATCTCTTAACCACATTCTTTAACACACTGTTCTCCATAATAAGACCCCTAGAGGCAATGCCAGCCACCATGGCAGAACTGTATTTAGTAACTGAATAGCAAAAATAACTAGTCATCGAAGTAAGTCTGGACATCACCTCGAAATCCTCTTCACTGTAAAGCCGGTATACCTCCCCAGATCTGGAGCACTTCTCCGTCCTCTGTATGGCGCTGCATTTCGATATTCGCTTCTTGACCATAGTGTGGGTTCGAACTCGAGAATCGTAAACCTAAGCGCATGACTTGGATAAAGCGCCCCGCCACTCATTGCCAGCAAGCATGTTTATTTGCGATTGTCTTACCCACTCATGTCTAAATCCACTGTCGATGACAACGGATATATTGTCCACACAAAACATCTCTCCGAGATGGTCAGACACAATCACATGCCTGACGTCTCGAGAACCTTCAGGAACGCGACGGTCTTGGTATAAATTCTGCGCATATTTTACATAACACACAAATGCATCATTTAAGTTTGAAATGCGAGTCGTTCACATCATCTAAGAATAACAAAAATCATGAAACCGATCAAAACGTGTCAGAAATTACCCAAATAATAAAAGGTTTTCATTCAAATTGGTGATTTGGCGGTTTTGTTCCTTTTAGATCTTTATTTGCCATCCCAATTTGGATATGCTACAAATAGAAATAATTTAGAAGATGCATTTGGTAAACCGCAAACTGAAAAAGAGAAATATTCTATCAAAACTTTCTCTGTTATTAAAATATACAAAAATCATGAATTTATATTTATCGAAACTTCATGTCCAGAGTTATCTTCTTCAGTATCCGACCTGCTGCATTCCCACTGGCAAACTGCTGTGCAATTGAACCACAATCATATCTTCTGATTCTTCTCGTAAGGATTTCATGGCTACCTCTCTGGTTATCAGATCGTAGACTTGCTCGACTTCCTAAACAATACAGCAGGTTACAGCCGGTGCAGGTACAAGACCCATAGAAAAAAATAAGCCCACCTCTTTCGACGCCAAAAAGATAAAAAAGTCTCCAGCAATGTCATTTCTATTATGAAGTCTTGCAACGAGTCTTGAGCATTCGTCAACAATTTTCATTTCATCTGTTTGCCGGTACACAACATTGGCAGAATTTAAATTATTGTCTTCTATTTCTTTTCTTCGTCTACGTTCCTCATCCTCGCTTGCATTTTGATCATCTTCACTTTGATTGAAGTAACCGTGTTCTAAAAAATAAAGGTCAACCACCGGGATTCCTTCGAAAAAATCTTCCAAAGTCTTCATTTCGTGAACTTGGCTGATGATTATAACTTTAAGATCTTCCCGTAGTTGTGTCACAAACCTGCAAGACAATTGCTGAGTTGGCAAATCAACTTGTAACAACTAGTTCTGACAAATTTATGGGAGCAATCCAGACTGAAACACGGTTTTTAAAACTGTCAAAGTTTGTTACAAAAACCTAAAATGCAAGAGCGGATGAGCGAGAGCTCACTGACACAAATGTCTTACTTGATCAAAGCGAGGAGTAAGTCGGTGCACGTCGTTCGCTCCTGCACTTCATCAATGACGATATAATTGTACTTTCGTAGTATGGGATCTTCGAGCATTTCCCGCAGCAAAATGCCATCAGTGCAAAACCTAACATAGCACCAAAGCAACATAGCATCACACGAAGTAACAATGAAATCCTGTTTTACTGTTTGCTGTGTATTTACTCAGCCATCTGAAATATACTTCAGGTATCGCATGCACATCCCAAACTGGTAGACCTGCCGGTCACATAACAAGTCCCTGTGGGCCACATAACACCCCAAAAAAGGTAATTGAGATCATTTTACTCACATGCTTGGCCTCAATTGGTGGAAGAGAAAGTGCAGCCAATAATTTGCTACCATTGCAGCATTCACCAGGAAAGTAGCTGATGGATTCAATGTGCAGAGTAAGTGGACATTGGCAGACCGTTTGCGACATTTGAAAGGGAATACAAAGCGGGTGTAATGAGCTTTCCTTCTTTCACTGTACTATGCTAACTTTTTAACTACATTTGATTGAGGCCTTTCGAGATTCTCTGTTAAAAAGACAGAGAGCAACTCGACTCGAACAAGGTCATGGCTGGTGTCTGTCAAGAAAACAACATTTCCATTTCATTACGATATGTATTGAGATGAGAGCTTACTCAGCACAGAATCAGTCAGTGACGTGGCCAAGTCACATTTGTTGTGTCGCGAGTGAAGTAAAGTCACTAACGCTTCGAGCCCGAGTAAATCAAAGTCATCTGAAAACTTTTTCGATTCGAGTCAGACACCAATCATGACCTTGTTCAGGTCACAAAGTTCTTTGAGTCACATCGAGTTATTCAACTGCCCACTTCAGCCATTTTCCAGTCAAGAGAAAATAGTGTAGTTCATTCTACTTTTGATTTATATCCTAAAAACTCAAGTAGTTGAAATGAAACCTTGAAAGCCAAGTTTTGATGCTGATGCATGTTGTGTGTTAATTTTAGTGTTGATCAACGATGGGCACCATTTTGGTGAAAAAGCTACTTTGGGCACTATTTATAGTTGTGAAAGTAAATTAGGTAACATTTCTAAATCCTCAAGCAATTTTGGCATAGGTTATATTTATTACTACGTTGGGGATCCTCTGCACTTAACAGTTTTCTTATCAAGTGGTTTTCCCAGAAAACAATGCGCCGGTTACCAGGCAGTCGCAATTGTGAAAACTCGGCCCCAATAGCCACAAATGCATCTCACTCCCACAATCTTCCTTTTTATCTGTAGTTTACAAACGTAGATCTATGTACTTACAAGAGAAAAAGATCATTACCTTCATCCAAAACAAACCTTTTAGCTTAGAAACGTCGGCCAACGTGGCACAGTAATTTTGGTGATTCACCAACAATGTAGATTCATGTGGCGCGGTAATGAAAATGTTAATAAAAATTTGAGAGCTGGTTGTAGTTGAGTGTTAGGGTATAGAAGTGGTTTTGACAAAAACTAGCAAATTGAAGGAAAAACAGGCAAAAAAAATAAAAATAAGACAGAATTGTTGACATCCGAATGTTCTGGTTGCCAAAAATTATACGGAATGATTTACTGTACATTTAGAAAGACATGAAGATTTTTAACTAACCAAAACAAATTAAAAAAAACGATATTGTTTCCAACCCGAGTTTCCCGAACCTGAAACCCATTATTTTGCTATTTTATAGAATTCACATTAATGCTGTGCTACATCGGAATACGTCTGTAACATACTTAGGTGTTTTGTTGGATGAAACTCGGAGTTGGACTACCCATGTCATATGCTTAAAATTTTAAACTTTCGTTTGCTTCAAATAGGGTATATAAAATTTGAAACTTTGTATCAATTAATGCATTATATATCAATTTAATGTATCGATTAATGCATATCTATTACTGTTTCGTTTATAGCTATATCCAATATTGCATTGTATCCTATGGAACAGCTTGCGATTCGGCGCTTCAACCTCTTTATACTGTACATAATAATGTATTGCGTGGTCTCACATTTAATCATTCTAAATACCGTAAATCCTTTATACGAAAGCTTGAGTTTTTGAAAAATAAGGAATATATATCAATTAGGGCTATCTAAATTAATGCGCATATTTAATATTTCAATGACAATTCACCACAAGGACAAAGCAGCCAAATCTGCTCGCAAATTGTTTTACTTGGAAATCGATTTAGCGTTAATTACGCATCTTCAGTCCAGTAAATTGCAAGCAAAAGCTTACAGGTGGAATGATGAAGAAACTAAAGCAAGACTCTAACAAAGCACACTTTATCCACTTTCTCTTTATTGCCAACTGATTCTCTCAGATGTCAGGTCCGCTGTGTAAAAATATCTTCCTGGTAGCAAGAAAGCATATTTCAATATAAAGACAGCAAGGCTGGCTAGAAGGCTCGCTAATACGTCACATGCTTCTCCTTTCTTCCTCTTTATTGCGGAAGAGTCTCTTAGTAACCTGTTTGCTGTGAAAGAAGTTTGGTGACCTCCGCTTTCACCCAATCACATTTCGAATTAACAACAGTAAGGCCAGCTTTTCGCTAGAAGCCTTCTAGGCCATAGGTGCACAACCTTTTCGTTATTGCTGGCCGCAGTACGTTTATTTCCATGAATTACGGCCGACAGGAAGTTGAAGATATTTTTCTTTTTGCAATGCTTCTGTACTGCTCCCACACACTGAGCCTAGCCAGCTTTTACACGTCTGTTTGGCCGTCTTGCTTCTATCAGCCGCGCTCAAAAGTTTAAGACCACTTACGATTTTTCACTCTGGTTACATTTTGACTTTTCATAACTCGTTTGTGTTCTGCAATTTCCGTTGGATCGTCTGTGCATTTATTGATTTTTAACTACAAAAAATCATAATGTTCATCTAATGTTCACTGACGGTTGGTTTAGAAATACGAACATTTTAAACTATCTCCCCTGACACTTCCTGCATATTTGTGGTTAAATACCAATAATTTACGAAATTTTCGATCAGATAACCTGTCTCAAGTTAAATCTTGTAAGGAGATAATTTACCAGTAGGACAAAGAAAAATTCCAAGAAGACTTCTTAAAAATGATTAGAATATAAAATTTCATCTTCATTCTTTGAAAGTTTCTGCAAATGTCAAAATTGCTATGCAATGTTTTGAAAATTTCGGGGGGGCAAATGCCCCAAATGCCCCCCTGGTTGCGCGCCTGCCTGGCCCCAACTGGTTTTCTAACGAGACGCTTGCGCGAAGTGAACTGGTGCACAGCTCACTTGTCGAAAAATAAAACGTTCCTCCACTTTTCAGCGGTCCAATCGAGGTTAGCCTTTGCAAAGGCATATCTCTTAGCTTTCAAGAAAGGTACAAGCCTAGGTCAGGGGCCGGCGACCAACGGCATAGACGCCACACGTGCCACGCCAAGCAATTTCTGATGCATGCAGAAGCTCCATGTTTCACATATCGATTTTGTTTTGATTCACACAGAATGTATATTGACCTAGACTTGTATAAAAACGCACATGTTGTTGGCATACTGAATGATTTGAAACCTTAAGTCGGCGCACAGTTAGCAAAAGTTTGCCGATCCCTTGCCAAGGTTTTCTGGCAGGTTTACAGGCTCTGAACCTAAATTAATCACTCTAACGACATCTTATGGTAGATGTACTGACATCTGCACCTGTGAGCAACAAAGCTGATCGAACCTTTTTGATCGAAGTCGTGGGTGAGCGCTCTACCAACCCTGTGCAAGACCTGAAAACAAACTAAACGTCTAGAACAGGGGTCACCAACGTGGTGCCCGCGGGCACCAGGTCGCCTGTAAGGAACATATAGGTCGCCCGCGGGCCTGTTCTAAAAATAACATGAGAAAGGTCAATGCCTTCACATTAACGAATATCAATACCAAAATAAGTGAAGGTAAATTGAGCTTCAGAAGTGTGTATCAAACAAGTAGCCCTTCGCATTAATCTGTACACAAGAAGTAGCTCGCAGTTTCAAAAAGGTTGGTGACCCCTGGTGACCCCTGGTCTAGAATCTGACGACTGCCTGATGGACTGTAGTCTTGCTGAACTTCAGTTTTTCGGATATTTGCTTTTCTGAGTAACGCTTTTCACGTGATGTAACAATTTTTGCCTTCTCCACAACTGATACCCCTTTTTGTCCATGTTTTCAGCAGCAAAATTTGCAATAATTTTTAAGTATTTTGTTTCCAAGAGAAGCAGATCGTTAAAAAGTTCATTCTTAAAGGTTCTAATAGAAGCATCAGTTCTTTCAACATAAAGAGCAATGTGACGAAACAAGTGGGACAATTTTCCAAACTTGTAAAAATTGAATTTTAGACAAGTGGTCTTAAACTTTTGAGCGCGACTAGTATCCTCATACAGCAAACAAAGAGTTTATATTTTAAAGCACAGCCGCCATAACTTATATTTTTAAATGATATCTGCAAGGCCGCATAAATTTTTATCGAAGTCCGCATGCAGATTGTGTACCACTGTTCTAGTAGAAGTTTCACAGGCACTTCTAGTGCTTCTCATTATTTTCAAAACGTTATGTGCTGGCTCATCGGTCACTCTTGCATCACAGTGGTATAGGTTCTGGGAGTGCAGGGGTGCAAGTGCCCCCGCAAAAGTTGTGGTTTCTCGAAAATTTGGGAAAAATCTCAAAATATTTGGGAAAAAAGTTTTGACAATTTTAACAATACTAATGAAATTATATTTCTTTGTTATTGAGTGCATGAGTGCATAAATAAAAGTTTGGTACGTCATACAAAACACATTAAGTATATATACAATCAACAAACTATTTCTATTAACATCGTGTTTTAGTATGTGAGACCTGATGAGTACTGATTCATTTGTTGAAAGTTTTGGCAAAAAAGGCATTTCATTTACGTGCTTCGTTAATTGTGCAGCGCGAGAATCGAGTATGCTGCGGAGCGCCTACTTCATGGAGTCCATGCCAGGCGAACACAAAAAGCTGTGTTTTTAATTTTAAGTACAATGTTTGGATGAGCACATAAAGTTTGTTGCATATTGCATTATGTTCTCAGCTAGGTGTGAGGCTTTTTGCTGACAGCAACAGCTGGATTGTTAATAGAACGCCAAACCTCAGAACTGTTAGGCTGGTGCTCAGAGTAGTGAGCCAGCTAGCTTTTGGCAACGTTCTTGCACAGCCTAGCGTACTTTTTTCAGTTGAGTTATTAGAATCAAATTTGAAGTACCAATTTTTCTATTTTCAAGTCTGTGGCGACATGGTAGAGGAAACATAATGTACCAACAGCTACAGAAAATTTGTAGGGAGAAAGTTTGTCGCATAAATGTTTTTCGGGCAAATTTGGGAGCAAAATATCCTTTGCACCCCCAAAAATTGCCTGCTCCTACACCTATGCTGCATCATAAAGGAAAAAGTTATCTCCAGTGTAAATTGTGCTCTCAGCCGTTTAATTTTGAAATGCTTTCAGCATATTTGATGGCTATTGTGTCAATTGATACAATAAATATAAGGAAGAAATTCATTTGGTTGCGTGTTTGCTTGCAAAATTATTTTCAAGATGGTCATTTCAAGAAAAGCTGGACATCTTTAGGCAGCGTCGTGCAACCATGAAGTTAGCAAACGTAGAACAACCAGGAAAAGGATTCGTACTCCATTTCCAAAACAGTAACTACGACCGGTATCCTTGCCTCACAGGCTCCGAGGAGTGCTCAAAATTGTATTGCACGGGTCCATGTTTGTTGCCAGGAGTTTTTATAAGTAAAATACATTTAAAACTAACAGTGTAATTTCATCAGGCCGGTGTTGTTGCTTGTTCCATGTGCTGTGTGCGACTGTGGCTACAGTGTGTGGTAGGAACCTTGAGTTGTGGGATGTGGGTTTGTTGCTCGATTGGCGTTTATTCTGACTGCAAGATGTTGATTCTGTGCATGTGTAATCTACACAATGAGTCAATATATTATTTCTGCACAATATTGATGACTTCTGCAGCTATATGCCAATGTTCATACAGGTTTTTTTTTTAATGAAAATGTTAGGTACCCGGTAGGGATCCGATTTCTCTTATTCTAGGAACCCGATGATAATTTTATCTTATTCTAGGGACCCGAATCCGGTCCCTAAAACACCTTAAAAAACCCTGGTTAATAGGATGTGGACAAAATTAGGCAGAATCCCACTGAATGCCAAGGTGTGAAATGCACAGACGTCACTGCCATACAGAATACCAGCTGCTCGAGTCCGAACAAGCTAACAATACTTTTGATTTTTCTTAAACAAAACCAAAAGACAGAAGATAAATTCAAGATGCTGTGATGGTAAATCTGTTTTCAACGCAAGCAACAGAAAGGTATGCCATGCAGCGCAAATCATCATTTAACTGATTCATTGTTGTAGTTTGTTGTTGTTTACTATGACAGTCACTGCGTACTTGTAGAATATACAACCACCGTGATCATCTCTGAATGAACTTACTTAAGAATGGTGTGGCCGCTGAAGCACGCTATTTGTGGTACGTCGTAACCCACCTCTACGCCGACACTTGTAAAATCCATTTCTTGAGCAACCTGTCACACATGCAAACACACTCAATCAACACTGAACACTTTTAAAAAGATTGTTATAAAAGTTACTTCAGCTCAAAGCTTGTCCATGATCAATCACTGTATGAAAATTTTTTAAATGCAGACCTCCGCGTCGAGATCAGACAGAGCAACAATTACTGTAGAGTTATGCATTTCGTCAGCAAGAGGCGCCGTTTCAGTCATGCTTAATACTTAATGCAACAACTGACCTTTTCTCTTTGTGACAATAATTAATTTCTTGTGATGTGTGGATGTTTAAGTGACTTACGACAACACAGTAAATGAAAAATTCGTCGGTCAACTATATGTCAATGTACACAACATGCTCAAACACTCCGGTTGCTTCTGACCAGTAGCAGATCCAGGCCAGGCATTTGGGGGGGATGTCAAATAGGGGGGGGGCTGAAAAGGTCTTCACATGTATTAAATGCCATAAAATCTCCGGTGGTGACAATGTGTGGGCATAGTGATTACCTCAATGTCTGGGTATAGTGTTTGCCTTTTCTAAGTCAACAAAATGGCTGTGGATCTTTCAGGGAATTGCCACAGTTTAAAAGCGTCTTATGACATAAATTAGTAAGACTTTTGAAGGGGATCGAAAAAAATGGGCCCCGTATTTCTATTTTCACACGCTGCATAGTCACTCACAACACTGTTGTTGTCCAATCTCTTCTACAAAATGTGTTGAAGAGATTTGCCCTGAAACATACTGCGCGGTCGTGTCTAACATTATATCAGCTATCCTCAGCAAGATCAGAAAAAACAATGCCTGAAATGTATTCCTGACCTGATTAGCAGTAAAATGGCTCTTCGTACTCTAACAGGTGACAACTCAAGTCCAAAGACACGAGTGCAATAAATAGTTTAACGACAATTACGTTTCCTGAAAGGCATTTGCTATGACATTACGCCAATTTCAAGCAGCTCTGCTGGCTGTTGATCAGTGACGGATTTATGCATAGGCCAAATAGGCCATGGCCTAGGGCTTCGCGCTTTTGGGGGTCCCGCGCCGTGCAACTCTTTCCTATGACGACTCAGTGTTAAATAAAAATTTGCGAAACTGCGTAGAGGCATAACTTCACAATTTACCTTGAAACGAGCGGAAATGCAAATATCTACTCTAGGCTCATCAGTACAATAACAACGACAATACTGTGCATTTGGGTGTGAGAGATATGCAGGCCATCTGTATGAAAGCGGTTACAGAAAAAGAATGAAAAAGAAAAAAAAACGGCACTTAATTGAAGTTCAATTTTCCACTAACAAAAAGCTCGCAACAACGCAAGACACTGCAAAACTCCGATGAAAAGCAATGTTTTCAGTATTGGATCCTACGTTTGGTTGTTTTTGCAAGATTTCCCGCAACAGAGATTGCTTATTGGAACTCTATATGTTAGATAAATCAGCTAGATCAGTTTCTCGTGAGCTTTGCTTGGAAAAACGTGCCTGCACTGGGCTTAGCCTACTTCATATAGTTAGCTGAGAGTGTTGCGACAATGCTTTGCTGCTGTGAAAAACTTGTTTTCATGCTGTTTACCATCGGCCCATGGCCAGTGACGTAATTAGAGGTTTGAGCCAAGGGGGCAAAGCTTGGCTGAAGGGGGCCCACTGGTCACCAAAGGGGGCCCACTAGCCAAAACTCAGAAAAAGTTTAAGAAATGATAGTGAATCTCTGGATTTCGTGGATGTCCATACTAGATAAAAAAACGAAAACACCCCGAAAAATGCAAAAAAACAAATTAAAGAATACTAAATGACAAAATGTCAACTAAAGGAGCCCCAGTTTTTACATTTAGCTTGCCAGGCGGCTCGCCCCCTTGTCAGTAACGCCACTGCCTATGGCATAGAGCAGGAGCCTCCAAACTTTTTTGTCAGAGGGCCACATATGCTGTTACACAACAGTTTGAGGGCCGGACTTCTTACGTAATGTGATTGTTTCGGGAAAGGTTGCATTCCACCAAATCACAAATTTTGCGTTAACATATTCTTTTTTCATCATTGACAAAATGGCTTCGCCGGCCGGATGAAATGGTTTCGTGGGCCGCATTTGGCCCGCGGGCCGTAGTTTGGAGACCCCTGGAGAGGATTAAAACACTATATTTTGTATTCGTTGGAAATGACAACTTCAAAACGGCATAAAAAAGCCCTGTGTCCACTGAATGGATTGTGCTTGTTTGGTTCATAAAATATGTGGTTACACTATTACTGTAACAAAAGGAGTTTACGTACAGATAGTCAGATCGACAGCTGGACGATATTTTTGATGCCGGCAACACGGTCTCGCATGAAAATGTACCATATATCCGAAAAACAAACCTAATATTAATGCTAGAAATCACGAAAATTTAACGAAGAAAACGTCTGAACCACACAATAGAGCTATAAATTACAAAAAAAGATTGCAATGCCATTTGGTTTTCAGAAGAATGTAGGAAAGGCTTTAATTTATGTTGAAGATCTAACCAAATCGTGGAACCAAAGTCGGCACAACAAAAGATAGATTTTTGAGAGGGCACTACACATAAGAGGGGCATACTGACACGCTTTTGAGACAAACGACCAAATAGGTCATACTTGCTTGGGGCCCCAAAAACTAAGATGGCCTAGAGCCCCGCGCTCCTTAAATCCGTCCCTGCTGTTGATACCATGAACATGATATCAGAATGGCGTGATAGATGCACACTTGGTCTAAATGCGTATTGCACGATAATACATTTAACGCCTCTGATAAGAACCTCAAGCAGGTTTTCAATACCGTTTCATAGGTTTAGACTGCCGATGTAAAGAAAGAACTACCAAGCCCACTATCCCAGGTTCTTAAAGAGGTCATGGCCTTATTCCACAGAGCAGACACCGAGAGTCCATTGTCTAATAACTTGCATGTATATACAAGTCTTTCTGCTTTAGATGTGTCCATCCATAAACATTTTTCTTACTTTTTCGCCAACACCGCTACAACAATTACCAATCACAAAATGTAAACTGTTTATGAATGTATTGTTTATCTTTTGTAATTTGGGCGAGTCAAGTAGTAAAGAAGCTGAGTATTGGCTGCGTACTTTACGAGCAACATACAGTTTGTCATTTCGTTACCTTTTAGGCCACCATTATATCACAACGTAAATATTCAATAAAAAAGAACTTGTGCTGCATAGTGGTTCGACATTGAAAGCCCAGCCAGTGTCGGCGCCGGTTAATTTTTTCAGGAGGGACAAAACATTTAAGTGGGGGGGTGCTACAGTGACACAATTCCGCTTTTGCGCAATACTTATTCTTTCCTGATTGTTGTGTGGAAAGTTTAATCAATAGTAAATCAAGAAATTGTTCTCGTTGCTGGAATTACAAACTTGCAACTGATAAACAGTGATCAGGCAGTTGAGAAATTTGAACATGTTGTGAACGAAACTTTCCCTCAAAAACGTAAATAATCTCAGAAAAAATTAAGGGATGTTTTCTTTGAATCTTTAAAAAGCTGCAATCTTCTAGTGGTAACACTGAATTTTCGCAAGTCTAGATCCTTTCACTCGTTTCTCTGCTTTTATTAAATCTCGTTCAGAAGCTAAATGTACAACTTGAGACTTGCGAGAGTGAGCCATTGCGCGCCTTAGTCGGTGAAAGCGTTCTTTAAAACAGAAAACGAGTTTTCACATATATCAGCAGAAGCTCCAAACGCAAGAGAATGTTTGATGGCGAGCGAACAGATGGCGTTGTTTCAGAGGCTTGATAACATTCTGATAAAAGTCTTGGTTGCGTCAAGCTCTTGTGATCATCACCCTTAAATCTTGTAAAATACTGCTTAGCGGCGCTGCACTCCCTCTCCACAACGGAGGTGTTTGTCAGGTCCAACAGCGGCTGTATAGATTTCATGTCTTAAAAAGTTTCACACGCTGGATAAAGAGCGGAAAGTGCAGCATTCAGCTTTGAATCTCTTTTGTTGAAGCGAGCTTCCGATTCAAACGAAATGTAATCTCAAAGTTTTTCTACATTTTTTTAAGCGTGGGGCCTGTTGATTCTTACCTATGGGTCATGACCCACGAGGTGTTGACCCGTGACGGAAACAAGTTTGGTGGGTCACGGCAAGTCGGCTTAGTCAAACGTATGGTATCCCCTTCACGAACAATCTAGTGCTCACTACGCACATGCTTTTTGAATGATAAAAAAATTGTTAGCCACCAAGGTGCGACCATTGCGTTATTCAAGTGGTATATACACTGTACTACCGAGTAACACGGCTACTCTGTATACAGAAATTCTTGGCATCATTTTATGAGCAAATGTATCCGGGTCACAGTGTCATCGATCGAGTGACAGTGGGTCACAGTAGGAAAAAGGTTAAGAATCACTGCTTTGCAGCTTATCTAGTTTCCTCGCATCCTTATTCTGCAGCATATCTTGCACTGGCATAGATTGTAGCCATTTTCAATAAATGCAGTGCGAACAAGAGCTTCATCGCAACATCCCACACACCTGTGTAGCCAAAGAAGCGGCGGCATGAGCGCAGGGCTGGCAACTCACAACCGATCCACATTGGAAATCCATCGATTTGGCGAGGTGCGCACACCACTGAGGAATCTGAATAGAAAAAGTGATTGTTTGTTTGAAAAACGTGATTTTTATTTGAATAAATGTACATTTCTTCGAAAAAATTTACTATTAGCAGGGTTTTTTTAAGGCGTTTTAGGGACCCGATTCGGGTCCCTAGAATTGAAAATCGGGTCCCTAGAATCAAAGAAAATTATCATCGGGTCCCTGAAATCAGGTCCCTAGAATCAAAGAAATCGGGTCCCTTCAGGTCCATACCGGGTACCTAACATTTTCCTTAAAAAAACCCTGCTATTAGTAAGTTTATCTGGTAAACAAGCTTTTCCGTATTCTATACTGTACAATACTACTTCCTACCACTGTCAAGTAGCATTTGGAAGTTTTATGACACTTTGTTAAGTACAATACAAGGTTTAACTAAATTATTCATGTCGTATTAAACTTTTAAACTTGTTTAAATTTTTTCCCAAAATTTGACAAAATTAAAAATGTTATTGCATTCACTCCCCAGTTTGGCCATCTTGGCATGATGTTGCATCCACTGTTCTGACATCATAAGTGCTGTATTTTTTCTTGACGCTGGGGAACAAAAGGGTGTATGGTTTTAAATACGTCAGCCAAAAAGTGGTTTACGTGACGAAATTAAGGGTGTTCATCAGGTTTTTTACTTTTCACTCCCGCACTGGATGATACTTTCTGTGATTCGAATCAGGGACGGATCCAGCCAGTGAGGTTGGGGGGTTGAGTAATATTTGGTAGTCAAGTCTCATTACATGTTCACTACTGTAAGAGAGATGAAGTAGACTTCACAGCACTGCTGTGACGAAACAATGGAGGGCAAAATGGCTTTATATCGCGAATGTTATTTTCCGAATTGTACAAAAACATGGTGAATAAAATTACTTTCGTAGGTTTTAGGGAAGGCGATCGCCCCAATCGACCCCCATGGATCTGCCCCTGATTCGAGTCCCTTTTCCTCAAACTCGCCTCGAACATATTAAACTGAAAGGATAACATGCAACGTCTTTCACAGGTTTTACTAACTTGTGTGCTTTTGCCGCTGCCGCTTCTGCCGGTAACGAGGACGATGGGACTTTCGTCCACGGCAAGAACGAAGTCATCTTTCGCTTTCCATATTGGAAGCTGTTTTCGCTTCTCGAGAAGTACAAAGTACATGGAAGAATAAGGCAGGTCATCAAAGGGGTTTGTCTCTAAACTGGTTTCACTTGGACCTTCTTCAAACCTGTCTTCATATTCGTTGTCGCTGCTTTCGTCTGTGTTATCATAATCACTACATCGCAAGGAACCGTGCGATGGGCCGCCATTGTTGTGTCCGGTATTTAATGGATGCGAGATCAGTTTTTCTTCTTGATTAAAACTCCGTGAGCTGCTGCCTGAAAAGTTGTAGGTAAATTCACAAAATGTAGACGATGCGTAGTGTTATCAGAAACAAAATCAAACACAGCAACGTAATTCCGTTTAGTTTAGATCATTGGTATGTACACGTTTTTGGTTCATACTGACTATAACCAGACCCGTAACCAGGGGGGCGCAGGGGGGGAGAAGCCCACCCTAGAAAATTTTTCGCCTCCTGGAAAAATGTGTTGGACATAATTTAAAAATATTGGACTTTGTTCAAAAAATTCGGGTCCCTCTCGGAAAACTCTTCGCCCCTCTTGGTGTCCCAAGCTGGTTACGGGCCTGACTATAACTACTAAGGTAAATTAAACAACACATTGAAGAAGTTGAATGCCTTTAACATCTGTCAACAAGATGTGCCAGCTATCAAAGATTTTGACATACCAGATGTCAAGGACTGAGCATCAAGAAACAGGTTTTCCGCGTTCAGGATGTTTACAAAAGTATTTTTGGGGAGAAGTAGTTAACAAGGGCGTAGCCAGGGGGGGAGCGATAGGCACGGTCGCTTCTCCCAAATATCGGACGGCAATTATTGAACATCTGAGCAAAAATTGCATTGAACGCGTAAATCCAAGTATTTATTCCAGAAGACAATTTTGGCCCCCCAATTTTTTCCTGGCTGCGCGCCTGGGGGCTACTTGCGTAACTCTTCTATGATCTTCAACTCCCGGAAGTCCGAAAAAGTGTACGAAAAATTTAAACTAAAGCAGAAAAAATCGTTACAATGGCTACGAATGAACGCAAATAAAGACGAGCGGAGAAAAACATACTCAAGGATATCGATTCTAGGAAAAATCTTGTACTTGTTGATAAACCTTTGATGCAAACATCTGCGATATGACATTAAAAGCAGAACTAACTTTCGTTGACAATCTTCATACCTGTGTTTAATATACAACCATACACGTGATAATTTCAAGTACTGTCAGGAGATAGAATGTTCGAGCATTTTCCGCTGTTGGCAGGGCCCCGACAAGGGGGGGAGCGGGGGGCAATGCCCTGGGACGGCACTTTTGGTGAAAAGAAGTAATAGCAAATGGTCTTTCACGAATGAACCTGAAGTTAGATTTAGGTTTCAGATTTTGGTTAAGGTTGGACCTACCATACGTCCCGGTTTAAACATCTGTCCCGGTGTCCCGTCCCTGCTAGCCAAATGCCCAAAATTTCACTTCAGTGAATTTTTCAAAATTAACTCCAGCCTGATGATGCACTGTTATGAAATAATTCCGTTTTGAAAGGCTTGTAGCTGGGGGGGGCGGCACTTTTTGACTCGCCCCGGGGCGGCACATCCCCATGTCGGTGCCCTGGCTGTTGGCGATACTTACAGTGCAAAAATATCATTTCTAAGACATTGAAAGCAGTAATAACCTTAAGCGGCAGATGGCGATCAATAAAGCCGGTTCGCCTGATTGCTGTTGCCGATTAAATTCTATTTTTCCAACTCAATCGAGATGGTGAGCTCGTATGTCACGCCTCACCACTCCGGGCCGGAGTGGAGCTGTGAAATAGACCAGTTTCCCAAAAACTGCAGAACTCCACAACCCTGGCGTCATTGCCGGTTGCAGTAGGATGTGCCTTGGGCTCGGGTAAAACTAACACGAAGCACAAAGGAAACGATCCGTAACAATTACTTTGTCTTACCAATGTCAGTCACGTCATTCCCAGAGAAATCATCATCATCCAAGGACCAGTCTTGCAACAATTCAGCAGCGGTGTCCTCCATTTACATTCAGCATTGAGCCTTGCAACACATTGTTACCCAAAAACCTAATTTGACATGCTGTGGTAACTTCTGCGTGATCAGCATCGCATATGAGTGAACACTGCAGCAAATACAGTAGCTCATTTTGCCCATTTCAATGTTGATGACTTGGAGTTGGAATTTACAACATTGAAAAGATAAGCATTGTAAGGAGTTTTAAGACCAGGTTTGAGGCAAATTAAAATTATTTCTTAAGAATTTTATTTTGCCACATTTACTTTGAAACATCTTATGAAGTGTGGTAACGACATTGTTGCACAGTAAACAATGAAAAAGTAAATGTTTAGCCTAATCTTTCATGCGTGCAGAACTTCAAAAGCTTCTACACATGCCCAAGATCAATACTGTTTAAGTCATTGTTTATCAGCATGAAACCAGCAGCAAAATTTCTCAATTACAGTACAACATAAACCAAAGTTCATTTCAGTTGATGTCCAGAAGATGAACCAAGAACAAAAGCAGTCAAAGTTTCTCGTTAGCTTTGACACCCTCGCCAGCAAAACCTACGTTTACACCGGAAACGGTGCTGAAAGATTGAAACCGTTGTTGCTGACTTCTTTCTCATTGAAATGTACCATCCTGAAAGTAGGGATCTTTACAAAGTGTATGCAGAAGCCAAGAAAAAGTTGCCATTAGATGTTTAGATGATCTGAAAACTATGAAGAAAGGAAAATGATAAAGAAACAAAGAAAAATTATAAAGGAAATGAAGTGCTTAGTGAAATCGTTGCAACGAACACTTGACAGCAACGTCTCTAAATACTTCGTTTTTTCCTGAGAATCAACATAAATTCGATCGCTACGTCACTCAAACTAGCTGGTTTAAAGCTAAAGACAACTCCGACACGCAACCCAGGCCACATCAGTGCACAACAACTCAATCAGTCTCATATATTCCAGTTTCGTTGCTGACTGAATCACTGCGTGCAGGGAACGTTTTCAGCTTCACAGACGGCAGGCTTTGTCGCAGGTCATCTACCGGCATTTTAGAATGCTTCCTATTTCCAGTCACCAACCATTAACGACATTGCTCTTGACATTTCACGGAGAAGTTATGGGAGGAGCAGGGTTCCCACAAATTTTGACTAGAAATTCCCTAAAGATGAATTCAAAATTCCCAAAATTTTACACAAATTCCCTAGATTTTGCACAAAGAAGTGCGTAATTCTCACCTAACTTTTAGCACTTAAAAATACAGTATAAGGCTTATACTATAAGCCAATAAGGACGCTGGAAAGTGGGAAAATGACAGAGGTATTATCCAGCCTGCCCTTTCAAAAAGGGGCAACGAGGGTGGAAGTGCCTTTTTCATAACAGCATCATGGCAATTTCCTGATTTATCAAAATCGAATTGAATTTTAAGTCCATTACAGCTATTTGCGCA
>Ga0210059_1006740_pt1 | contig 18366 bp, 19 predicted proteins | sample Ectturendosymbi2_FD_188042 | JGI IMG/M metagenome (GOLD analysis project Ga0210059, IMG submission 188042) | Ecteinascidia turbinata endosymbiont from Florida, USA - Sample 2 (SPAdes) (version 2) | ecosystem: Host-associated > Tunicates > Ascidians > Unclassified | place: Key West, Florida... | reverse complement strand
GGTCGTAGACTGGCCCTCTGGTTCAGGTGACAATGAAGCCGGATCAACCAAGCTTCTTGTCGTAAACTGTCCCTCTGATTCAGGTGGCCATGAAGTGTGGTCAGTGAAGCTTTCATTGTCTTCGCCGACCGCGAAGTCCATGGGCGCAGAGCGCTCCCCTAAGGGGCCAAGTGTTTAGTGGCAACCGTTGATTGACGTCCATCTGGAAATGAAACGTAGGCGTAACGGGGATTACCTTCAATCAAATCCACCTCCTCAACTAAAGGATCCATTTTTGAATTTCGGACATGTCTCTTAAGTAAAACCGGTCCAAAGTGAATTTCCGGTGGTGGAGCGCCGCGCCCAGCCAAACAATCGCTCATGAGAGGTGCAGTTCGTTGCCGTACAAAGCAGAGAACGCACTGAGTGTAGAACATCCGGAAGAACCTCCTGCCAGTAAACCAAGGGAAGGCATGTCGACCTCGCGGACAAGGAAATGCCTTTCCAAATAACGCCATTGTACCTTTCAACCTGTCCGTTACCAGTAGGATTGTACGGAGTCGTGCGACTAGTAGATACTCCTTTTGAAGTGAGAAACTCTCGAAGTTCGCGACTCATGAAAGAAGCTCCCCTGTCGGAATGGATGAAAGCCGGCATACCGTAAACAGCAAATAGCGATGTTAGTGCCTTAATGACACTCTCAGTTGATAAGTCACGACACGGAAATACAAATGGGAACCGAGAGTATTCATCAACAACGGTCAGAAAATATTTATTTTGGTTGTTGCTAGGAAGAGGGCCTTTAAAATCGATATTGAGCCTTTCAAACACCTGCATGGCTTTGACAAGGTGGCCTGGTTCAGGCCAATAAAATTGCGGTTTGCACTCGCAGCAAATTTGACAAGTGGATACAACTCGTTTGATGTCTGCAATAGAATAAGGAAGATTACGAACGCGAATAAAATGCGCTAATCGGGTAACACCTGGATGGCATAACGCATCGTGTAACTGTCGAAGCGATTCGTCATCTGGTAAAGCACATGAAATACGAGAAAGAGCGTCAGGCGGAATATTGTCCCAACCCGGTTTATACATGATATCAAAACTGTAACACGAGAGTTCAATTCGTCAATGCAGTATTTTATCATTTTTAATCTTCCCCTTGTGCTTTTGATCGAACATGAATGTCACGGACTTTTGATCAGTGCGCAGTGTAAAATGCTTGCCTGTTAAATAATGCTTCCAGTGACGTACGGCCTCAATAATCGCTTGGGCTTCTTTCTTAATGGATGGGTGCTTTAACTCAGATCCCTGAAGCATTCTCGAGAAAAACGCAACAGGGCGTCCATTCTGATTCAAAGTAGCTGCTATCGCTACTTCAGAAGTGTCTGTTTCCACTTCAAAAGGATCACTTTCATCAACAGCCACAACCGCTGCATCTTCTATAGCTTGTTTAAGATCTTCAAATGCACGAACAGCAGCTTCATTTAAAGGAAAGCCTTCGTTAACAGTTAACGGACGAAGTCGATCCGTTTGAAATTATGTTTGCAATTATGCGTCTTGTGCACACACTGCACTGATTAGTTTTTCGCTGATTGCTTTCGAGTTACATGCAAGCGATTTATATTTTGTTTGGGTCATTTTCGCATTTACTGCAGTACTGTTAACATGTCTTTTCTTCCGTTTCGTTCGTCACCTTAGTTCGAGATTTAAGTTTATTAAAACCTTGACAACAGGTCATTCTTTACAGAAGTTCCATCAAGAAACATAACTCTCTGAGAAATATTCTCATTAGTTGCAAGTATCAGCTGCCCGTTTTCAGATCTGAGCGATTTAACTGCAGCATCCAGTGTTCTTTTGTTCACGCCATCAGCAGGCGCCGTTGCATCAGCCAATCTGACGATTTTATGAACATTCATTTGAAGATCTGAAACCATTTGGTTTTGACCGTCAAGTCTTAGATATTTCTGCGATTCCAAGAGGTTATTAACCCTAATTTCGTTCAAAACTTTTCGGTTCAACGTTCTGAGATTGACAGCCTCCTGTTCAAGTGTTGGATCTGGCAACCCAGCAATATGATATTGTTCACCCATGCTGAAATTTTTTGTTGCTGTTCCTTGTGGGCCCAAGTTCAAACTTTTTGTTCTGATGTCTCGATTCAAATGTTTGCGTGGTTTGTTATCGCGTCGCCGACTGCTGTGTTGACTGCCGCGGTTGCTTGTTCTAAAACACTTGTTGTTGAAGCTTGAGGTGTTCGTAAATTTACCGCGTCTTGTTCTTCGCGGGGGTTCCCGACGTGAATCACTTGAAAACCATTAGCATGAAGAGGCTTTCGCATCCAACTACTTCCATCACGTTTCAGATAGAATTCGTTTGCATAACTCAATCTGACTGCGTCATTGCTCTGCTCAGGCTCGCCCAAATGTGAAATCCTGTTTCCAGCCATCCCAATCCCTCCCTGCATACTTCCACCCAAAAGCGACAGCTTCGTATCTGCGTATTCTTTTGTCACCGCTTGGTGATTTTGTTCTGGCGCTCTCAGGTATGAGACATGGTTCCCATCCATATTTAAATCTCTTGCCATTGTCGACGCAGGGCTATAACAATTCAAAATTTTTTCTTCAATCCACTGTTTCGGAACCACTTCATCTTCATTTTGTGGATTTGAGTTTATATTTCTTATTGAATGTTGGTCCATCCCAATGTCGCCCTGCATAGTGCCCTCTTCAATTGGTAACCTTTTGCCTGCTACAAAATAAACATATGCTCGATTCGTCAAGTCATGATCTTCTTCTGGCCATATCACGTTTTTCACTAACCCTTTCACGCCCAAAAGTTTTTTTTTAATAATTCACTTTATTTCCTTTTAGTTCCTTGCAGAATAGACAAATAAGCATAAAAAGCGTGATTTTTATTTTTCATGAAGTTTGAAACGAAAATTAGGGGGGTAAATATTTTGGGACATATAATACCAATGGTATTTTATATTGGGATTATATGTCCCAATAGCATTCAACATACAAATGGCGTTCAACGAAAAACAAAAACAAAGAGTCTAACAACTTCAAATAGCAAACAAGAAACATCCACCTAAACTTTCGTAAATGTGTTCAGTTGTGGAATGGTGTAAAACATCCTGGGCACAGCGGGGGTACAACACCTGAGGAGAGGGCACAACACAGCGGGGGCACAACACCTGGTATGGTGTAAAACATCCTGGGCACAACACCTGAGCTTGTTGCCAAAAATTCAGACTCTCCTTTTTCCGAATGCTTTTTGAACTTCGGAACATTTTTTCGTGACTTTATCACTGTACCTACAGCTGAAAATGGCAAAGTATGAACAAGGTTGACACTAGTAAAAAGTCTGTCAAAAGACAACACTACATCAGAAATTTTTATTGTTGAACACAATTTAGTTACAACCCTCTCTCCAAGAGTTCCTTCAGAAAACTCATCATTTTCAGTTTTGCCAGCGTAGATATTTAGATCAAAAATATACCCAGTTTGTGCATCACACCTTTGCCACACTTTGACTCCCCTTTTTATAGGTTTCAATGGTAAGTACTGTTTTAGTACTGAGTGCCCTTTGAATTTGACCATCGACTCATCAATACTCTGGTGGGAGCTTTCACTCATCGCATGTGAAAAAGTTTGCTTCATGCAATTCACAAGTTCTTCGACGTGATAGAGCTTTGTTGCATTGTCAGGTTTTTTTGGACTGTTGAAATACAACTTAGACATAAGAATCTGAAATCGATTTCTTAAAATGGCATTTTTGATGAACTGATTTCCCATTGAAGAATGACTGGTCCAGTATTCACTGAGATTAGGTAGTCGGTTGTAACACATTACAAACATAACCCCTAAAAGAATCATCCCTTCTCCTTCGTCGGTATGAGGAATCGTAGCATTTTTTGGATGTTATGCAAGTCAATTCTTTCATTTGTACACTGGGCAATAAATATACACAGACTTTTTGGAAAGAAAACTTTGAAGGAATCAATTTCCTGTAGTGTTGAAGGCATTGCAACTGTAGGTTTGCATGGGATGTAGTCATGAGTGGGAAAGTTGGGTGTGAAAGAAGCTGTAGGTTGGTGCCGAATAAAAGAATTACGTGCAGCATTTTATTGCGGATCATTCTGAGGGGATCCCTACTTGTTGATGGTTGTGCCCCTGCCGCGTCATCATCACTACTACCAGGTTGTTGCACTTCCGACAAAGTATCTTCACTCTCATTAGCGCTTGTTTCGCTGCAATCCTCACTATCAGGTGAATACGATGACTCTGAGGAAGCATCATCATCACTGCTGCTCCTAAACAGAAACTTAGTAGCTTCACTTGGCCTTAATTTTTTAGCCATCTGAAAGTAGATAAAGAAAAGCTTATTCATTTTGCAGTATAAAAATACCAATGGGACAATTCGTCCCACTATAAAATACCATTTGGGACAATATGTCCCAATTACATGAAATGAAACTAAAAAGAAAAAACATATAACTATAATTGCTGGAAATCACTTGCAATTGAGATACACTTACCTTGAGTAGTTTACAATAAAATATTTCACTATATGTCCTCAACCACAACTCACCAAACCTAAAAACTGAAAACTGACTTGTGAGTTGGTCGGACTAAACAGCGATGATTCAAAGAATGATTCAATCGCGTGAAATTTTATGACGTGGCAAGAAGCGTAGTGCGTAGCTATACCACTGGGATACAAAACCGTTGAAGTTAAATGCGTGTTTATCCCAACGGTAACTTCGAAAATATTTTTGGGACGTATTGTCCCGTTGGTAGTGAAAGGGTTAAATGACCCCGCATATCCAAATCACTTTCGCCGGCACTTTTCGAGTCGGCGTAGCCTTTCGTCGCCGCGTCGCCTTCTTCGGTTGAAGACAATACGTTTTTTATTGCCATTTGAAAAATCTTTCGTTCACATATTTCTGTCTCACTGCGTCCTTAGGCCTTTGTGCCTTGCCAAGATTCACAATGCTTTGACCAGACATGTCAATGGCTTGACCTTTTCGCAAAAAGTTGCTGTTCACATATTCATATGAAACTCCGGCCACATTCGTAACATTTTGTCCCGTTTTTGGACTTCGTCCGAATTTGTCTACAGTCATTTATTATATCACCAAAATGTGCTGATTATATCCTGCAGCCCTTTTCCTTTTCGCATCTCTTTCAAAACAAAAAGACAAAGATGGCCACAAATAACTTCTTGCCTCGGTTGAATTTGCTCAGTTGGATAGAACACATCACCGAGGTAGTTGTTCAGTTCAGTTGGTGGGGGCAATCCGAACGAGTCAAAATACTACTTTTTATCACCACGTTTGAACCACGCGACCCAGTGCGTCCCATCTCCAGAAGTGTCGTCTAGGTTCATAATTGCGCACTCATTTCGTTCTGGTTTCTTTGGCAAAGTGTCTCTCAAGAAAACACCACGAAAGTTTTTCAAACCAATCTTTTTCACCGCATCTTCGATTTCAAAGTTACTTAGTGGTTTGTTTGGTAAGACCACGTTTTCAACTTGGATGTTCATTTATTCTAAACAAAACTTTCCGATTTCTTTGGCAACATCTTATAAATTTCCAAATCCACTGCTTCAAACTTAATGTATGTTTCATTTCGTTTTCTCGTCTGAGAAAGAATATTCTCAAACTCAACTTCAGAAATTTCGTTGTCAGTCAACGCCTTTGAAACCATGCTACGAATTGAGTTGAGCTGCATCTCAATCAAAGTTTTTTGCTTCTCATGTCTCTGGATTTTGTTGAAAAGGAATTTTTCAATTCCTTTCAGAAAAAATTGAGACACTTCCAAAAACCAAGCTTAATCCTTGCAAAATCTTTCCTGAAATGTTGCCTATGATTTCTTGAAAATTGGCTAAAAAGCCGACATTCAGCAGCAAAAACATACAAAACTGAACAAGTGTGAAACAAACATGAAAAGAATAGATCACATGATGATACTTTTTGACGACTGACTCTTGTTTAAATTTCTCAAAATGGATTTGTTTTTCGATTTCATGCATTTGTTGAATGCATTTGTAGGTACTTGCGCTCACGTAAGAAGTGCATTGTACTTTCAATTCTTTGGCAGCAAGGTTTGCATGTTCTTTGCGTTGGCGTATTAGCGCCATTTAGCGGTGAAGAAAATATTTGAAAAAAGCTCTAGTTAATCGGGTCATTGTTTTATTAATTACGTCAGCAAGTCCACACTGAGGCTATCGAAAGAATTTGTGTGTGTTCACTTTGCTAGTTCATGTCGGTTCTGCTTGACTGCGCCGCCTTTTTGACAGCGTATAGTTCCCTTCCTGCTGTTATTCAGTATTGAAACTGGCAAGCGAGTTTTCGGCAAAGTAGCGCTGGTGAGGACCAGTGACAGCGTCCCTTGGCTTTGCATCAATGCCCTATTTATGCAAGCGTTTTCTTTTAGCTCAAGAAAAGCAGCTACGGTGTTCAGACGATATTTTTTTCGATTTATGCTGCAAGTAAACGATAAAACGTTCTCGTTTTCAGTAAAAAATAAAATAGAGTAGAAAATTAAATAAAATGTCTTTAAGAAAAGCACAAAAAGACAACATCGCAGCTGTGGTGACTGGGAACAAAACTGTAGATTTGGTGAGTAACAGATTTCCGCAGCTATTATGAATGTTTAGTTATATACCAGCTTGCTGTTATACCAACTGAAGTATATTTTCGATTAGTCAGATCTCCCCAACCAAAACAGCTTACAAAAACACGCTACTGAATATAGGTTGGTGTAAAACAAATTGTTGCAGCCGGTAATGTGAAGGGGAAATTTAAACCGGCAAACTGATCAGAAATCAAAATATTTCCAAAACATTTGGCAAAAAGACCTTGATTCGTTCAGTTGTCTCCGGCAATGTTGAGCATCGGACGAGAGATGTTGGTTTTGGTTTAGGTCAGGAATGCAAAATTGGCTTGCAATTGACGAAAGATATCTTTAGAAAAAAAAGTATAAAGATATATCCTGGCCTGCTTTCACAATATTTCAAAAGTGTTTAGTCCTGCGTAAGGAACTCACGATCACCCAAGGTCGGCAATGAGAATGACTGAACTAATACAACTTTTTTAAATTCGGGAAGTTATGTCTGATCGGAATTGCTAAAGGTACACATCTATTTGCTGGATAAAAAGACGTACTCGTATTTGCCGCGAAACCCTGGGGGTTCTACCAAATAATTGTCATTCATATACATTGGGTTTAACTGTGACTACTAGATTTTACAGTTGAGTGAGTTTTTAAATGGGGGAACTTCATCTCCGTCATAGCCCCCTGGCTGCGTCATTGCTGCAACCCGTCTAGTTTCATTCAACAATCCATTCAAAATCAAGCAACAAGACCAGAAGTGTCCCGAGAAAATGTGTGGAGGTAATCTCCCAAAACACATCTGCAAGACTCCCGAAAAAGGTTATCTGAAAGTACTCGTACTTGATTAACGCAGTAGTCAAAAAATGATTCAAACGCTAAGTTTCGTTAGTTTCAAAATATTTTCCTCGTTAGCAATTTGCATAGCAAGAAAGTTTTCCCTGTTTACCTTCAGCTTTAAAAACACAATCAACAATATCGGTTATCCTTAAAATGGCTTGGGAATGCTCGCTACTTGTAAGCAATGCTACAACCTCTTTCCATTGAGCTTTAATTATGTTGGAGTGGTCTCGTTCATTTTGAAATGTGGTATACAGAGACCGAGTTTCAAGGGAGATATGTCCCCTCAACTAAATAATGTCGTTATTTGTCATGCACGTCATCGTGTATATTAAGTGAATTATCCTGCCAAGATATTACCGAGGAATTTGTGAGGTCCAATGATGCGAGGTTACGTGTGTTTGGAAAAGTATAAATAATATACCGATGTACAATGACAAACAACGGTGTGATTTAGGCGTACTTTTGGGCCATTGTAGGGCGCAACCATGCCAGTTGATGGAAATCTCAGAGATACATGTTTAATAATTGGAATTGCATTGTGTAACTGCTAATTAATTGAATCTCAGAAATACATGTTCATAAATTCTACCTTAATGTATTGCTGTTTTTTAAAGAATAATTGAAGCATTATGTTTGTTTTATTTACTTTGACAAAGGATACTTCAAGTATTAATACTAAAGTTTTGTTTACTTAGTAAAGAAGCAAACACCTAGTATACTAGCACAATACTATGTACCTGCACTACCATAACATGTGTGTAGCTAGGGGGGCACTTGGGGCATGGTCCCCAAAATTTATCATTTCCGTAATTTGCCTCTCATTTCGCAATTTTACAGAAATGGTCGTACTACGGTTGAGTGAACATGGTGATGTCATCGAAACGCAAACAACAATATTATAATTATATCACACAAGTTTGTCTTTGCCATACAAACAATTTTTCAATCCCGTATGTTTGTTTCTGACTCAAATACGCAACACCGTTGGATGTAAAACCTGAAGATTAAAGGCAAAATTCTTACAGTGAACTGAAATATCTTCACGGATTTGCGGTGCTTATATAACTTACATAACTTAAGTTGTGTATGAACTAGCTTACAAACCTCTTTAGTGTGCAAATGTTTTTGAATGAAATTAGCATTCATTAAGCTGGCAATACATTCTACAACCCATTCAAAGTAAATTCCTTAAGATGGGCATCGGAGTCATTCAAACGTTTTCCCATTTGGTTGATTTTCAACAACCAGGGACGGATTTAAGGAGCGCGGGGCCCTAGGCCATCTTAGTTGTTTTTGGGGCCCCACGCAAGTGTGACCTATTTGGCCGTTTGTCTGAAAAGCGTGAAAATGTGCCCCTCTTATGTGTAGTGCCCCCTCAAAAATCTATCTTTTGTGGTTCCGACTTTGGTTCTACGATTGCCTTAGATCTTAAACAGAAATTAAAGCCTTTGCTACATTCTAAAAAACAAATGGCATTGCAATCTTTTCATGGAATTTATGGCTCTTCCGTGTAGTTCAGAAGTTCTCTTCGTTAAATTTCGGTGATTTTTAGCGATTTCATTAGGTTTGATTTTCGGATATATACATTTTCATGCGGGGCCGTGTTGCCGGTTTCAAATATCGTCTAGCTGTCGATCTGATTATCTGTACATGAACTCCTTTATTTATAGCAATAGCAACCAAATATTTTATGAACCAAACAAGCACAATCCATTCAGTGGACACAGGGCTTGTTTATGCCGTGTTGAAGTTGTGATTTTGCAAGCAATACAAAATATAGTGTTTGAATCCTCTATGGCAAGCGGTTCTCAATTCATTTTGAAGCCCGCACCCCGTCAGGAAGGAAAAATCATTTTTGCACCCCTTGCACCATTTGATGTATTGTTTTTTGTATTATCAGAGAAGTTCGCACCCCAGGAAGTCCTTTCTCGCACCCCCACCTGAGAACCGCTGCTCTAAACCATAGGCCGATGGTAAACAGCATAAAGACAAGTTTTACACAGCAGCAAAGTATTGTCGCAACACCCTCAGTTAACCATATGAAGCAGGCTCAATGTAGACACGTTTTACCCAGTAAAGCTCACGAGAAACTGTTCTAGCTGATTTAACTAACATTTAGATTTTCAACAATCTTGTAAAAACAACCAAACGTAGGATCCAATAATCCAATACTGACAACATTGCTTTTCATCGGAGTTTTGCAGCGTCTGGCAGTCTTGTGTTGTTGCGAGCTTTTTGTCAGTGGAAAATATAACATCAAGTAAGCACTTTTTCTTTTTCATTCTTTTTCTGTAACCGCTTTCCTACAGACGGCCTGCATCTCTCTCACGCCCAGGTGCCCAGTATTGTCGTGTTGTTACTGTACTGATAAGAGTCTAGAGTAGACATTTGCATCTCCGCTCGTTTCAAAGTAAATTGTGAAGTTCTGCCTCTGCGCAGTTTCGCAAATTTTTATTTAAAATTGAGTCGTCATAGGAAAGAGTTGCGCGGGGCCTTAGGCCATGGCCTATTTGGCCTATGCGTAACTCCGTCACTGTGAACAGCACTTTACTTTATGATTTAATTTAAAAGCTGTGTTTATTGACTTCTTGACAGAGAATCTGGGAAGTTCCGGAATTACAAAGACATGGCAAGTACTTCTGTTGTACCTTTCATGACGACTTTTGCTGCTTGTGTTTGATTGTCTAACCAAATAAATACTGTAGCTGTAGCTGCAGAATCTGAAGCACTGTTACCAATATGAAAATACAGCTCGATTCCTCTAGCTAGGCTTTTCTTTTCAGTAAGAATAGTTACCAGCTGACTTCATTTTAAAACTAACCGGTTCATTTTAATGGAATATCAAAGAAGTGAATTCAAATTTTTAAGTATTGAGTGAAGCCCTTCTAGTGACAGCTGTATTACAGGTTTACAGGTAAGGAGCAAATTAGTTTTAAAATGCTTGGAACTTTAAGAAAAAGAAGTTAAAGAGCCAAATGATTGGTTTTTAATTCTGCTATAAGGAGAAAAGAACAAAAATAATCAAAAACAATGTTTTACAGTTAAGGTATACCCCAATGCAACATCTCACGGTATGCATTAAATTAAAGCAGCTATCGTGGACAATCCAGGAATCTGACTCTTATTTGCATTTTCAAAAGTAAAACCACTCTCGAGGAAAATCAACCGTGTTACCAAATTTCGTTTCCTAGAAACACCAGGTTCATAATTTTAATCCACACCATTGTAGTAAGACGCAAAAGGGAAACAAGTGTTGCACAGCGCTTATGTGATAGATTGAAGCGTGTAAGAACACTGTGATGCTCAACGTATACATTTTTTGCTTAATGAGAGGAAAGACAAAATCTAGCGCAATATGGAACATTACTCAATAAAAAACGCATGTGCTCTGAAAATATTCATTGCTTTACCTATTGCATCCCTTAGTATAGGCCCCAGTTAATCATAATTATCAACTGATTATAATAATAATTATTATTACTTAGACCAGGGTCACCAACCTTTTCGATACTGAGAGCTACTTCTTGGTATAGATTCATGCCAAGGGCTACGAGTTTGATACACACTTCTGAAATAAAAATTTGTTCAATTTGTCTTCAATTATGTTATCAATAAAAAATAAAGACACGTAGTCATCAATGTGAAGATACTGATCAAGTTTATGCTGTTGTCACAACAGGCCCGCGGGCGTCCCACGTGGTCCATGCGGGCGACCTGGTGCCCGCGAGCACCATGTTGGTGACTTCTGACTTAGACTTTATGGACATAGTAGCAAAAGCAATGCTACGTAATAGTGACTTATGGTTTTGTCACGGCAAGAACAACGTTAAATTACTCATGACTTTAACCAGATCAGTGCTATAAAAAAATAGGTGAATTATGGCCTGTGCCATAAAAGTGCTACAAAAAAAGAAAATGAACTGTAAGAGTTATTACAATATTATGTTATTGCATCGCTGTAAACTGTGTAATGTTTAATAATGTGGAACAACAATTGTAAAAATTTAAGAAAGCTTTTGCGTTGGCAAAATCCCATTTCAAATATATTTTGCATGGTGCATGTGGTAAGTCCAGATACTATGCAAAACTTGATAAAAAAATCCAAGACTTCTTCAGTAAAGGTATTTATATTTTCTATTTGGTTGTTCAAGCGCTGCAAGTACATGCAGGCGCCAGCGCTAAAAAAATCAGCTATGTTGAATCGAATGTGTCTTCAAGTGCAAGTTCACGCAGTATTATCGGTGAACTGTATTCAACGAATCTGGTATTGCTTGCTTCACAAAACATGAACCAAATTCTCTTTACAGAGTTGATAAAATTATCCTGTTTGACTTAACAATTTCACTGAGAAAGCCTTAATATAAAATCTGTTAACAATGGATTAGAATGCCGTCGGCTCCAAATTAGGGGAAACAATTTTTCTTTCAGAAGTTCTCATTTCGGTTTCAGCCGTGGGAATATGCGGCTCGGACTTAAAATACTGGGCGTACGGGAAATGCGGACGATTTTCATTGGACGGGGAACCAATGGTGATTGGACACGAAGCAGCGGGTGTCGTTGCTGAAACTGGGAACGACGTCAAACATCTCAAGCCTGGAGACTTGGTTGCAATCGAACCTGGTGTTTCGTGCAAAACCTGTGATCACTGCCAGAGCGGCCGGTACAACTTGTGCAAGGAAATGCGCTTCTGTGCCACACCTCCGGTACATGGCAACTTGTGCCGGTACTACGTGCACGACGCCGACTTCTGTTTCAAGTAAGTTTTGTTTGCTTCAGCCCCATTGTTTGCTACCTTTGCAAATAAATTATTAACCTCAGTGGCAAGCTGCCTTGCAGTGACCTAATCTGGTAAGAGACACTTTTCGAAATAATGCAATGACGCCTTTTCAAGTTTTCCACCAGTGAGATATTAGAGCTAACTGTCCTTAAAAAAGCCAATCGTAAAGTTTAATTATATTATGAATTAAACAACGAACTGAATAAGTGCAACAGGTTAAAAACAAACATGGAATCGAGTACAAACAAGAGTATTTGGCGCGTGTGTTTGACGCACCCGAAAAGCAAAACATAGCCCAGTCTTCGTACTTTATCAAGCAGAGTCATAGCAGCCGAAACATGCTTGTGAATAACATAGGCGTTATGGTTTGAGCTAACGGTAGCATACTACAGAGCCAAATTAAGAACTTTTTAGCCAACATACAGAAAACAGGAGTTTCGGAAGCTCTATTTTAGGTTGAAGGCACCTGGTTGAAAACGTTCGACAAGACTATGTAAGAACAAGTCACCAGAAATCCCAATTGTGGAGTGAATGCCAAGTTTTTCCGGTTTTAAACGTTGCTTCTTAACCATGAAAATAGACAATCTTGACATAAATTCTAGGAGTTAAAATTAAAGTATATCTTTTACCAGTGACCACATTACTATTAAGTTTGGCTATCATGGTCGCCAAGACCCATTTTGTAATGTAATGCTTCTTTGAAAGGTTTCATTTTCTCTCTACCTCAGTTGAGATTGCGTCACCAGAATATCCTTGGGTATGTGTTTTTTACATGAATGCATGCAATTGTTTTCCAAACAGGCAAGGCAAGACAAGGTCTTCGGTGATACCCTCAACATTGAAGTTTACTTTGCTGAGAAAAACTTCTGAAATGCAGTGGACAGTTTATTTCATGAATTTCTTTTTCAAATCACCTTCCAGACAAAAACGCATTCTCCTTGCAATTCATTTTGACTTGTTTCGACAGTACTGACTTATGTAGATAGATCCTAATTTTATTTTTCCAAACCTGGGCGGGAGCGATTTAGGCGGAAAGCCTTTCTAATAACTGTGGCGACATCTTAGTGTGTTTCGAAACAGAAAAATATGTGAATTCTGTGCATTCCTGTGAGAAGTTCGCGAAAACAAGGTCACCGTTTTCTGAAACGTTTCAATATATTAGTCTCTGAATCTTCTTGCTCATAATTACTGGACGGAAATGTGTACAGCTCCACAATCACTGGTGATCTCATTATTTTCAGTTGAATTTAGGCATGTTGCTTGACTGGAAATTTCTGATGATTACAAAACAAACTTTAAGCTGGAGTTTTGTCATATATGAAAGTTTGTTTGTTGACACTGCGCGTCTTTCGATCACTTTGTGCTGATCATAAATTTCCCAGATTTTGTCAATACGTAATTTTCACCTCAAACGTGAAGTTAAAGCAGTGATGCGAATTTGTGTCCATACCAGCAACAGAAAAACCAGCTCGCTCATGTATTCGACAAAGAAAAGCAAAAATATAACTACTTGCTTTATAACAAAACTACAATATTCACACGAAGTTAAGAGTGCCACAAAGTCTCCGGAATTAAAGCAGCCGGATAAAATCTCCGCAATAATTAAACAGGAATAAAGAGAAACTTTTATGACCTCTGGACGGCATCAATTTGCATACAGATAAAGTAACCTTCCTCAAAACTTTTTAACAAGATTTTGCATTTTTAGGCAACAGTTGCTACAGCTGTGAAACTATTTCCAACATTCGTATGGCTGTTCGATGCGTAGGTTATAGTCGATTTATTGTTGTAACTCTGAGATGGTGGAAATCAGTATAACACACGCAACGTTGAAAACATATTTTTCCACTTAATGCAACACATCACGGTGTGGGAATAATTTCGAACAGACAGCAAAATAATCCAAATTTCATTCAACGACTGCTTGCACCAGCACCTTTTTGCGTTTTTCCGTTAATAACGCATGGCTAAACATGTTCAGAAGATACACCACGGCGTAAGATAATGTGCTTTTGCGGTTACGGTTACACGAAGGCTTCCTGCCACAATCAACGATGAGGAGGGAGCAATGATTGAACCACTGAGTGTCGCCATTCACACGTGCCGCAGAGCCGACATCAAGACCAACAGTCATGTGATCATATTTGGAGCCGGGCCGATCGGCATACTGTGCGGCTTGGTCGCCAAGCAACGTGGAGCAACGCAGATCCTTACAGTTGGTAAAAGTAGATTTTTACATCAAAGAAAAATTTGCCCGGATGAGCATTGTGTATATGCTGTAAGCGATATGAGGTTGTAATAGGGTAGCCTGCAATAAAAAAACAAACACATGAATAGACATTGAAAAATTTAAAGCAGGAGTATCTGCGTTAGTTCAGTATCCGATTGGATCAGGCAAATAAAATTAGAAGCATATTTGGCCCAGCAATGTTTCCTGTGAAGAAAACAGCGAGTGAGGAAAGAACCACTGACACAAAAACGATCTAAGAAAGAGTTGAAACCATTTTGACCCTTAGGTTTGGAACATTCTTCAACTGTTTCAAAAATGTATTTTAACGACAAAAAAAAACTGAAAAACGGATTTTTAGAAGTTTAAATGAAGAAAAAATTGCATTTAGCTAAGAAATGTGAAAAAAAATTTTAGAACTAACGAACCAAAATCCAGTCCGTTGTCTTTGATGGTTACGTTACAAATGCTGAAAATACACGCAATAGCGTATTACTGGGCCATTCTTCTACGAATATTACTTGAGCGGATAGCTGACTAGTATCACAGTTGAGCTTATGTTGCCTCGTGTAACATTGGGAGAGCATTCAAAGATCTTACTCAGTGCCTACTCTCGACAAATGCATGTCAAGTGCAATCAGGGTAAAGCGGCGGTCGCATTACCACTCGCAAACAGTTTTTCACTGACGCATGCTTTGCAGAAAATTTCATAAATAAATCATGCTGTTTTTTTCCATGTCTCAACAACGGAATATTATAGTAAAAGCAAGTGATTATAAACATCGTAATTGATTTGCCACATATAACCGATACGAATTTAACAAACAACTGACAACTCTGGCCGAATCAAGCTACTTACTAATAATTCCATTCATTTTGAGTTAGCAAAAGTAATCAAGTGGAGTCGTAATTTACCAGTGTTCCTTACTTCAATAGCTAGTTAGTGTTTTTTCGAACGCATCACTTTAAAAACTGTGTAAATCTGTTGTCTTCACTTTAGCACTGTACATATCTAAAATTGTCTTGCTGCAGATATTGATGAGCACAGGCTTACAGTCGCCAAAGATCTAGGTGCAACAGATATCGTTTACTGCGTTGACAAAAGTTCTGATGATCCTGAAAAAGTATCGAAAGTCTTGCGATCTGTTGCCAAAGACGACGGTTGTCACGCAGCATTGGAGTGCAGTGGAGCGGACATCAGCTTGAAAACGGCCGTGCATGTATGGATTTCCCAAAATGCCGAATAGATATTTTTAATGTTATGTTTACTTGACGAAACCTTTTGAAGGCAATGACTTGCAGTGCAGCTTTCAGCAAGTAACGGCTGAAGTTGATTGACAGAAACATTGCAGGAACCCTGCCAAACACGACAAACTTTTGGATGTCAGTTTGCTGTGCAAAAAAATACATGGCATCAATAAAGCAACAAAGATAACTTTGCTACCACAAGGTCCACAAGATTTGAAACATCGTTTTGTTCACGGAACAAGACGAACGATGTTACCTTAGTCCAGGGGTGTGCAACTCGTGGCCCGTGGGCCAAAAGGGGCCCGACAGTCAGAGCCGTATCAGCTGCACTCCGTACCCTCCCCCAATTGGGGAGTCACGCTGTCACGGGGGGCCTAAAATTCAGTTCCGTCACCACTTAGCCCTCCAGAGAAAATTTCGATCCCCCAAATTAAAAAATGAAGTGCAGAAATCAGTGATGTTGGGGGGCCCTTTGAAAAAAGTGCTTATACATTACAGTTAATTTGGGCTCTTTGAAAGCAAGGTGCTTTACACTTACAGTTGCAAAGGGAGGGGCCGAGGCAAGTGCCTCGCTTGCCTTCCCTTAAACACACCATTGTTTTTAACCCTGACAATGATCTTCTATGAGAATATGAAACCGATTGAACACGTTCTGCTTCACCCGATATGTGTACTTTGTCACCTGATGTGCGTGTGTAAAACCTGTAACCTAATGTAAAGTTATCTTTAAATTGTTCAACACATTGAAGTTGCTGATGAGTTTATCACTTCAAAAAATCAAAGTTGTAATGGGATTTTTCATAATAACCTCGACACGCAGGTCGACTAAAAACAGATGGGTGGAAAATCCCTCTGGGTGGAAAATCCCTCAGTGGAACCCTGGTCACATGCGGCAAAACGCTTACTACTGTAGCTTGAATTGAACATATGAAGTTTTACTGCCGTGTTTTTGCACGCAATAACGACCAATAGCACAACAATCCGCTAGCAAGTTTCGCAACTTGCCTCTACAGGCAAAGGGAACGAACATGAGCGAACTGCGGGCTTGCGCTAAGCTTGTCGGGACCTCGCGGTCACGACTTTGCCCCAGGACCGTAACCAGGGGTGAGCGGGGGGCGAAGTCCCCCTAAAATTTTTCGTCCACCCTGGAAAAATGTGTTGGAAATAGTTTAAAAATATTGGACAGAGTTTAAAAATTTGGGCCCCTCTCGGAAAACTCTTCGCAACACCTGGTGTCTCAAGCTGGTTACGGGCCTGCTTTGCCCCGATGGGCCTCGCGTTCATTTATCCGGCCCTGCCTATATGCCTAGTTGTATACGACCACGAGTCAGGCTTCCACTTGATCAACGTATTTTGTGAAGAGATTGTTGTAAAAAAATGTACTATGTCTAGCCCAGGTAGTCTTCTCTTATTTTGTACTGCTTAGGAGCAAGATACCCTTGGTGCTTATGATCAAAAGTTACACATTTGCGTAGCCTGGTGTTCAGACAGCCAGCTGGAGTTAATTGTGTATTGTGCTCAGAAGAGTCTATTTTGGGAGTTGTCCCGAAACAGAGTATAGTGCAGTTAGTGGATTATGGATGTTAACCGTTGCGTCCACGTAGGCCTATGTCTATATTTGTTAACATTTATAGGCGATTTGAGATACAAAATTTTATTAATCTAAACATGTGTCATGCACCAGGATATTAACAGTCCAGACTCAGCAAGGTTTATGCATGCGTATTTCAGCCAGTAAAAAGCCCAATGCGCACGCTTGACAAGCATATTTCACTTCAGCTCATGGCAAAGTTTATTAGTTACCACTAATGAAAGAAAACGTTCATCGCGGCGCACACGCTTTTACCGGCCTCAGGTTTGCTCCTTCGGTGATAATGTTTTCACAACTGGACGATAGAGGATTGATTCTGCTTTCCTGCAAATTTTTTTACAGTTGCATTTCATTACGACATCTCTAAATAATCGCTGTCAATTAAACGACAATTATTGACGACCCAATTCCTTTTGTTAAGCTCGTTCAAAAAAATTTTGTTGGAAACTACGAGGCTATTATGGGTATTTTGGGGTAAATAGTTATAATGTAATTTGCACAATCTGCAAATGCTGTTCATGTTGTGAATTAAAAATACATTTTCAGAATATCTAGCCCCCCTGCACTAACATGAAGGCCCCAATGGAAGACTTTCTGGCGTCGGTTCCCAGACCCCCAGACACGGTGGGGTATTCGGGGGCAGTTACCCCAAATCTTTTTTGTGCCTCCCAAAATTTTGCTGTGCTCTAAAAGTTTCGTTTTAAACATATGATAAAAATAAAAATATTTCCCCCTAAAAATGTATTTTCCCCCAAAACCTTAAAACCTGGCTACGGGCCTGATTCAAAATCCAAAATTGTGTCTGCAGTTAAGGTTTTGAAGACCATTCGGCCTTTTTGTTTTGAAGACTATTTGACCTCGAGATATAGCATAACGTCGAAAACATTTTTTATAAATCACCATTAGGGGGCCCCTGTAAGCATTTTGGGGGGGCAGAGTTGGACTGATACGGCACTGCCGGCTGCTCAAGCTTTGTGGCCGTGTTGTGGTTAAAATTAACCCCAACATGTTGAACTTGTAGTGAACATAGGACCTCAAGAGAAATGTATTAAGATATACGTAAAATTCCGCTAATTTTTAGTAT
>Ga0210059_1006739_pt1 | contig 18367 bp, 12 predicted proteins | sample Ectturendosymbi2_FD_188042 | JGI IMG/M metagenome (GOLD analysis project Ga0210059, IMG submission 188042) | Ecteinascidia turbinata endosymbiont from Florida, USA - Sample 2 (SPAdes) (version 2) | ecosystem: Host-associated > Tunicates > Ascidians > Unclassified | place: Key West, Florida... | reverse complement strand
TTCAGAGCCCGATGAAGACATGCGAGTGGCGACCTCAAACAAAGAGCTTCACTGCAGCATGATCGTTGAAAAAAACAACAAAAGAGCCATGTTTGATTGTTGGTGTACTTTACTGCAAATTCATTGTGTTGTTATATCGTTGCAAATTGTGTTAGTATCAATTACTATTTGATTTCAGAAAAGGGGTACGAGAAAATTCAACGAAATCTCAGGGGGTACGAGTGGGTAGAAAGGTTAAGAACCACTGCCCTAACCTAATGTTAAGCTAACCTACCAGTCTGGAATCCCTTACAAGCGCACGCACGATTTTTTTAGTTGACCTTTAGTATCATGTGGCAAGAAATAATTCAATTTACGTGTCACGCTTCTGCAAAAACTGTCACGCTCCATACATTTTTTCGCTCAGAAAACCATATTTCTATTTAAACGTTTTTCAGTAAGCTGATAGACCCAGACTAACTAGGCAGAATTCTAATTGTTATAATAAGCTGACAATTCCGCACCTGAGTTTTGTAAAAGCCATCAGAAAAACATTTTTGTTGAATTTTGATCACATTAAAAAAGTTTTTCCAAAAAGCAATGTTTCACAGTTAGAGTTTCATTAGATTTATTTTTTAACAAAAAGTCTAACAAGATTTTGAAATGTATAATCTTAGCATGTGTGGTATAAATCCGACCACAAAGACCGAAGCACACAATTCTGTTCCATTCATTACAAAGGTTCGTGGTGATGCATAGTACTCAGCAACATCGACATACTACTCGATGACATATAATTTGGAAATGGGCAAGTAGAACAATCATTATATTTTCCCTATTTGTGATTGTTTGCTTTTTGTGTACTCGGACCATTATGAAAAAGTTCCGAGAACACCGAACTGTTTTCCGATATAGATATTGAGGTTGTGTTTCGCTGAAAAGATACCAGCACTTGCCACTCAAAAACGTGTTAACAAAACCATTCATCCACAATCTCCAATCAAAAATGTAAGAGAAGTCAAAATTTTTTTACCAGTGGTTTTTCAAGTGATTCCTCCAGTGTGATTCAAAACATGCGCTTGAAATATTTTGCTTGCTGGGGAATTTATGATATTGATCCCTTCAATAACAGTTTCTCATTTTGACGCAACCCACATATGTATTTTTAAAAGTTTAACGCCACACAGCAATATTGTGGGGAGTGGGTCCAAACGTCACTCGTTATTTTGACTGAAGCGTCTAGGCCAGTGGTTTTCAACCCTGTTTGTACTGCGACCCATTGTAGCAACCCACTATAACCCAACAACCCCCATCTAAACATGGATAAAGCAAATGTAATACAGCAATGTACATAAAATATCTTCTGGTGCCCCTTCCACAAATGGTTCTCAACCTCAGTGGGGCCTGCCACCTCCAGGTTGAAAATCACTGGTCTAAGCCAGCGCTCTTCAACCGGTGTGCACCAAAATATGCGTAGGGTGCACCACTAAGAAAGGCTTCAATGTGAACATGAACATAGTATGCTTATTCTGTCACCATACATAGTCTACTGCAGTGCTCTTCAACTGGTGTGCACGGTGCACCCTAGGCTACACTAAAATATGCGTGGGGTGCACCACTAAGAAAGAGTTCACAAAGGTGCATCACAAACATGTCACACTAAACAGATAATTTTTACAAAAACTTTCTGTTAGCAAAAATGAACCATTAACCAACCAATGACTTTCAGGATTTAACCGAGACTTTGCCGATTCTAAAGTGTGGTGCATAAGCATCACACCACATCAAGCTAAATCTAGATGATTAGTTGTGATTCATAAGCAACAGACTACGAGCCATTATCAATTGAATTAAGTAGCTGAGTTACTGAATTAGGGGACTTGCGTATTTAGACCAGGTTACTTGCAGACATGGGTGCTTATTAGTCTATGTTGGGGACACGGGCGAAGTGTCAGTAAGTAGGGTGCATTAGTTTGAGTTTTGAAGTAAATAGGGTGCATGAGTTCGTCAAAACATCTTTAAGGGTGCACTGTAACGAAAAAGGTTGAAGAGCACTGGTCTAAGCTATATCAAGAAAACAAACATTTTTCCATAACTGAGCGAAAATCTTGCATCAAAATTGTGCCTTGGACCCTGTCCTTCTTTATTAACTATCCAACAATTCGCACATAATATATAACAGTATGCATACCATGGTTCCAAAGCAAACTTCCATCTACCACAGTACCATTCTTCAGAAAGTCAACATATCGTTGCAAACACTTCTTATTGCATAGATCAGTGGTTCTTAAATGGGGTATGCGTACTCTTTAGGGCAGTAGTTTTCAATCTTTTCCATACAGTGACCCATTTTGCAACACAATTTAACCTAACGACCCCCTTCCAAAAATTTCTAGTCATACATATGAAATGCAGTTGTGTTTGCACAATAGAAAATCCCAATGACTAAAAAATAACGTACGATATCACTATGTTTAACAAAGACTCATTTATTAACTAATGCATATGGCAGCATCAATGAGACAGACCCGTGCCGTATGCAAATCACTCCACAGCACAACTCATTGAAAACTAGTTAGCTACCACAATCAGATATCTAATTACAAACACAGCACATCCTTACGTCACAAAGTTATTCGTGCATTACTAAATGCAACAGTACTGTAGTGGTCATAATCACACCTAAACAATTTTGAATGAAAAAGTAGGATATCGTTTTTGCCAGGTAATCAGGGGTGTAGTGCTACAAAAATAGGTGTGGGAACGCCATTTTCACCCCACTACACCCCTGATTTAGGTTAAGACCGAACTCTAACACCGAATATTGCTCAGGGGCCCTCACCTAGGAAAACTGCCAAAACACATGAAATTGCTGTTTTTACCAGTAAAAGTGGCCAGCCGGTTATTTTAACAATTGTTATGCTATTAGAAATATTTGTAATGGTGAATAATACAGTAGATTGCATCTAACTAATTCACTGTGACAAGAAAAAAATTATAAGAAGTTGTTGTTTCAAAGGTGGATGGTAGATGGCAACTATCTTTTCCACATTGACGGGAATGTAAAATGTTGGTGAAATACTGTTTCTGAGCAACGAGAAAATATCGGATGCGGTCTGTCATCCACATGCTTCTAAGATGAATTAATAACTTTTTCCTGTCTTCCATGGAACTTTGCAGAACTGCCATCAGAAAATCTTCAATAAGGGTCTTTACGTTTGTGCAAGGGGGGCTAACATCCAAAATTTTGACAAAAACTCCCAACTTGTAGTGCTTGTTATTTCAATTTTTTGGGGCTTGAAGTTTTGTTTGGGGGAGATTAGCCCACAACCCCCCCACCTCGTGGCAACGGGAATGAAACTTTGTAGTGGTACGAATATGTTTTTTGATATTGTTCGGAATGACAAACAGTTACACATACAGATTTATGACTTTTCAAGGTTACACACACAGTGATGTAACTGATGGGGTAAGAGGGGAGAATCGCCCCACCTGCCAAGCTACATGTAAAAACTGGCCTCCCCATAAGCTTATATTTCATTTTTAGTATTCTTTTGGTTTTCAGTAGGTGGTTGCTTTTTTGCGTTTTTCAGAGTATTTTCTGGTTATTTGGGGTTTCAAAATATAGCTGTCTACATCCGTAATCACATTAAATTCTCAAGTATTTTTCTGAGTGTTTGGCTAGTAGGCCCCCTACAATGACCAGTGGCCCTTTAAGTTAAGTTTTTCTCCTGGATCACATCTCTAGTAACGCCACTGAACACACGAGGCACTGGAGCTGCTCAAAAAAACCTGATAAAGGTTTTTATTCATAAAAGCTTTTTTGAAAAGAGATTTAATGCACCATTATGATTTCAGTGAAAAGCAGTCACGTATGAATGTCACGTCTGAAAATCTCCTTGTCACACACGATGTCTCGTCGACAACTGCCACGTTTTCCAGTCTGGCTAACCTAATGCTAAGCTAACACTAACCTAACACTACAGTAAGCTAACTTAACCCTAAGCTAACCTAACACTAACCCCTAAACGTAACACCTAAGCGGAGCCTGAAAAGAAGCAAAGAAAAAAAGACAAAACGAAAGTCGGCAAGGTGAGAGTCAAACCGAAAACCATTGGCATAGCAGCCGTAACACACAACCGTTGCACCACAAGCAGGACGGCGTATTCTTGACAAAGTGACCTTTTTCTTGGTATTATGCCATGCCATGAGACTGAATCTTCGACTGGCAGCACAATAGCTCCAGCTGATCTGTTGCCACCAGAATATCACCGGTAAAATAGACACTACCTAAAAATAAATGAAACCACAATCAATGGCAAAATAGCTGACAGTAAAGGCTGTGGCTACACAACCATAGATCATCCATTTCTTGCCCAGTTTTCCTCTGGGGAGGGTTGCGGGAGTAACAGCTGTAGGAAGACTTGAAATATAGTACCTCATAATCAACAGCAATCTCAGATAGCTCTGCTGGCTCCATACCAAGACAAGACCAAGCAAGGTCGGAGATGTAGTCATGTCACCTAGTTGGGTTTTTTTTCAGTCACAGACCAAAACGTTTTTGAAATGACTGAAAAATTAAGTCTTTTCAGTCAGAATGTTTGAAAATATAGGCTAAAAAACATTGTTATGGTGAGTTTTAATACAACTTTGAGACAAATGAGCGAAATGTTTCAGTGGCCAAAATGTCTCAGCAAAAAATGACTGAAACGTTTCAGCGAATAAAACAGCCACCTGGTCATTGGACAGTCTCTAATCAAGTATGAGCATGACGATCTCTGTAATTAAGTGTGAGCATTTTACATACACCACTAATGGTAGTTGCTCATAGATAGCTCAATGATTTTTTCTGCATTGACAATTCACTAGCATAATTCATTTATGCTCATCAATAAATAAGCTAAAGCAATAGCTACAGTGTTTGTTTGATCCAAGAATGAGTAGATTCTATTTATATCTTTTTTTAATCAGTTTATCTTTGCCAGCATTTGAAAAGCAGCAATGAAATATTTTTGTTTTGGCACCAAAGTTTTCTGCACTACCACATTATATCTAGCATCCACATGTCTTCAAACTCCTGCGTTTTATTTTTAGATTGTTTAATCGGTTTCTGCTGACTGCATGAAGTCGATCTTATAGGTTGTTGTCTGAACAGCTTATGTTTTAGCCGAAATTTAATTTTTCTGAATTTTGGTTTAATTTGACTGGTTAGCATGCCCCCCAAAAAGAAAAAGGAAGTTGAAAAGCCTCCACTTCTTTTGGGGCGACTTGGAACTTCCCTTAAAATTGGAATAGTAGGTTTACCAAATGTTGGAAAATCAACCTTTTTCAATGTGCTAACAAAGAGTCAGGTACGTTAATGTGATGATCAGCATCAACTGTTCTACTTAATTTATTTGAGGTAAAGCGTCTGATATTCTATGTAAGAAACTCATTGTCTAGTAAATATATGCCTTTGTTAGCCTTGGCATTAGCTAGTATAGCCCTTGAGGCACAGCAGAAGTGGCTGGCATAAGTTGCTCATTATGTGCAAGAAATGTTAAATCCTGCTACAACTATTATTTATTTTATGACATTAAGTTGTTCATTTGATAGAAAAGTTTGTGTGGACTTGCAATCATATAGCCAACTTTTTCCAACTAGTGTAAAAATTTATTAGCTTCCTTTTGCAGGCTGCAGCTGAGAACTTTCCATTTTGTACCATAGATCCAAACGAGAATCGTGTTCCCATACCTGATGAAAGGTGGGAGTTGCTGTGCAAACATCACAAGCCAGCCAGCAAGGTATTTCGGATTGAATTGAATGAATGTGTTGATGCAAGTTAGAAAGTTAATAACTTAATTTTGTTGGCATAATTGCAGTTGAAATTGCACATATTTTTTACAGTTGCTATGAAATGTGTTAACACTTTTTAATTATGCTACTAGAAAACGATTTGTTTGGTGCAAATAGGTGCTTACTTTTGATCGAGTGAAAATATATTGTGTTGATTTTTATGGCACAGAAACAGGTTATAGAATGTGCGATTCAAGTACCAAAACTTGGTTGATATCAAACTCCTTGTAAACTGTCTTTTCCAGGTGCCTGCATTTCTGTCAGTTGTTGATATTGCAGGATTGGTGAAAGGAGCCAATGAAGGCCAAGGTTTGGGAAATGCATTTCTTTCGCACATAAACCAGTGTGATGCAATATTTCACATGACAAGAGCGTTTGATGATTCAGAGGTATGTGAGTGTGCTGTGGCATAGCTTTTAGATGAAAGCATGAAGTTTTCATCTCATTGGCAAGGGTATGTCAAGTTTGCATATGGTCTACTGGTCCCAATACCTGAAATTGCTTGAACATTGATACCATTCATGCGAATTTGAGCTGGTATTCTATGGAAGCATTGCTTCTCTTATGTGTGGTGTTAGCCAAAATGATAGTCAATATATATTTTTTCTCTACATTTAGTGTAAATACACCAAATAATCTCCTAAATGCTGTTATGACATTATGTAAATGATAGCAAATTGGCATAGTTTGCATGAAAAAAGACCTATAATTGAGCAAGATCAGGTTCACAAATTAAACTTAGATTTCTGTTTTTTCTGTAAGTTTCAGAACTTTTTCAGGCTAATGAAATGCAATGTGCTCTATTGATATTCTTCAGAAACAGTAAATGCCATATAAAGTTGGATAAATGCTTTTTTAGCAATGTTTATCTTATTCCACTACGTAGTTGTCAGTTTTTGCTACTCACTGCATTTGAATTTTTCAGTGTTTTGTACTTAAGCCATTTAACGCACTTCACTATTACCTGGATATTTTTGCTTTTGTTTGCAATGTTCAATTGCCCTTTTTGACAGTAATTTTAATGGAGAAGTGGTGAGTTCAACTAACATTTCATTCACAAATTTATCAGCTGTTGGGTAACAGTTGCTGAGCATAAGCGATGTATTCTGAGAAAATATGCTAGTTTTGTCCTAAATTCATTTGATTAGAAGAAATTGTTAGTGTTGTGTGTACGGCAGATGGGTTCATATAGCTTAGAATAGCCCAAGCGCTATGTCTGTGAAAGTAATTTGCTTTTCTTAGTCAAACAGCTAAGAATTAGTAATTAATTAACCCTTGTTTTGCTTGTTTTTACAAGTCATTGTGCAGTGTTGATCTCTATTTTCCCAGTAAGCGTTGCTTCTGATTACACGAATTTAATCGTAAAAGAAGTCCTCTTGCCGTGTTCTATTAGATGCTCAGTTCGTAAGCGAATCGTTTTGTTGCAGAATACATTGTTTTTTATAGCACACTCCAAACCTAGTTTACTTTCTTGCTTGCGTTGTAATGTGTTGCTGAAACACCAGTAGAGCAACGCTAACGCTTAATCAAATGACATTTCTTTGTTGGCTACTTGACTTTTTGCATGCTGGACGTTTATATGTTGGCAGGTGGTGCATGTGGAGGGAGACGTTAACCCAGTAAGAGATATAGAAATCATTCAAGATGAACTTAGGTTGAAAGATGTTGAACACTTAACAAAAAGACTGGCCGATCTTGAAAAAGTTTATACGAGAGGTGGAGAAAAAAAGGTAAGTATGTTTCTAAAGCCCGACCTCGTGCCCTGCTTTTGCATAAAACATTCATATTTGTGTATTTCAGTACAAACTGGAATTTGATACTTTAACCAAAATCAAGAAGTTGATCGTAGATGAAAAAAAACACGTTCGTCAGGGAGAATGGGGAGCCAAGGAAATCGAAGTACTCAACGAACATTTATTCTTGACGTCTAAACCGCAGGTATTGCCATGCAACTATCCCCTCTCTGGCGGTTGCTCTGCTGTTCGCTCAGCGATGATTGCTAGAGCTTTCGTGAATTACCGGATCATTGTCGTAAATTAAACTGCAAAATACCCGTTACGCCTTATTGGTGTTTCCACTGCGAATGTAGAAAGCTGCAGTCAACTGCATTTTCGGCAGAGTTTCTTATGGAAAGTAAAAGTTCCAAAAAGGAAATTTAAATGGTTGCTATATTAGTGCTTCTTTCCTCCTCGTATTGTTCAGACGTTGATAAAATTAATCGAATGTTAATGAATGTGTCCTGACAAGTTTCATGGCGTGATTGAACTGAGGTCTATTTATGGCACGGTCACTAAATCTTTTTCTGTTGAGCTCCCCCTCTCATACTGGTCTACCAAATTCGTTGTGAAGGAATCAGAGCACTTATGAGAATCCTGGGTATTTGTTTCCGTAGCTTCATCGCTTGCAGCCACCAATGGCACACGATGAATTGCCGTTTGAAACTTCTGCTAATGTTGAAGGGGTATTGATTTGGGATAAAAAGGAAAGCTTATGAAAAGAGCTGTTTGAACTCAAAGCACTGTTACAACTATGTAACTTTGAAAATTTCAAATCTGTCCGTTCAGCTGTGCGCGCAGGCAGCAGGGATTCAGAAATCCGTGATGTTTTCATCTATTATAAGTTTGGTCCGAAGGTGAAAATTAAATGTACACAAATCTGGATCAAGTAAGTACTCGCCACAGTGGGTGTAAGCAAGGAATCGATCAACGAATTTTTAAAAGAAAATCGATTTCACGTAAAATTACGCATCCTCACTCCTTATTTAAATAGAAAACTTGATCAGATTTCGATTCCAATTTACCGTATTTTTCGGACCATAAGGCGCACTGAAAATCCTTAAATTTTCTCAAAAATCGAAAGTGCGCCATATAATGTGGTGCGCCTAATGTATTGATCTAGTTGTGCTTTCTCACATAGAACCAATTTTATGTGGTAAATGGTGCTATTTATTTAATTGCTAGATACGATTTTATTGTAAACAGACCATCGTGTTACGTAATAAACCAACAACAATTGCAATGAGCAGCCTACACAGTAGCTATAGCACATATCACACATCATATTACTCCACGAGCAGGGCCCCGACTTGGGGAAGTGCCACCCCGGGGTGAGTCGAAAAGTGCCTCCCACCACTACCACCACCAGGTGGTGGTAAAGACCATTTGCTGTTCCTTCTTTTCACCAAAAGTACCCCTCCAGGGGTCATTGCCACCCCTTGTCGGGGCCCTGTCCACGAGGCTCCTGACAACATTGTCACACACCGAATCAAACCTGTGCACAACTTTTGTTTTATTTGTGCCTAGCGGATTAGGTATGTGTAACAGTTTAAACTCCCTCGTATGTGCGGTAATCCAAGGGAGTTTTAATATGTCCGATTAAACTCAATCCTGTGTCACCTGAGTTTTGCTTCATTTAATGCGCCTTTTAATCCAGTGCGCCTTGCGCCTTATGTATTAAAAAAGAACAGCTAGCATTCAAATTTTGATACTGCCCCTTATAATCCGGTGTGCTCATGGTCCGAAACATACGGGTATCTGGAATAGTAACTGTAGTTTTCCAATGATCGTTTCGCGTTTTAGACAATGATAAGGCTATTTTGCGACAGACACCTGTTCTGCTGGTATAACGTGCAGATGATTGATATTTTAATCTAGCGTGAACAGGACGCTAGTCTTCCCACTTAATTGTGATTTGTTGCTTTGCCATCGTAGAATCTTTTGATGATAATTTTAATGTGAAACTGCAATGTAGAAATAGGCACCACGATCACAAAAGCATCTAGGGCCTAGATTCTAGGCATAAAAATGGTGCAGTCCTTTTCTATTGGACAACCCTGTAAACCCTGGTTCTACGTCCACACGTCCGTCAGTTGCTTGTCTTCTAGTTCAAGGTTTCCAAACTTTTTTGTCAGAGGGCAACATACGCTATTACACAACAGTTCGAGGGCCGGACATCATGCGTGATGTGATTGCTTCGGATTATATTACATTTTACCAAATCAACAAAATTTTCGCAAATATATTATTTTTAGACCGATATATCGGCCTGGCCGATATATGGGCCAATGGTTGGGTTTTACCGATATATGGGTATCGGCCAGATTGGCCGATATTATCGGCCTCAATAGGAGTTGACAAAATGCTGTTATATTCCTCACGCATGCAGACAACTTGCACAAGAAAGCACAACGAACCAAGTCAAGACAGTTATCTTGCAGCAACGCTAGCAGGTGTGTTTTCATAAACAAGCAGACAAGATGAACCATGGAGCACGCGTCGACCGTCGCAGCCGAAACAAAAGCATCATCGTTAATCAGATCAATTAAAAATCACAGCAAAATATTGAAATTGCTGCAATTTGAAAAATTTTAGCTCATAAATTCTGATTTTTTAAGTTTTTGAAAAAAAGATAAGGCATAGAATACATTATATATTTGATATATAATGAAGCAGAAAACAAGATTTAAAAATTTTGGAAATATCGGCTATCGGTCCATGAATGGCGGTTATCGGTATCAGCCCCAAAAAAGCCATATCGGTCGATCTCTGATTTTTTCAATGTTGACAAAATGGCTTCGCGGGCCGGATTTGGCCAGCGGGCTGTGGATTGGAGACCCCTGTTCTAGTTGCAGCTCATATTGTGGATGCTAAGGTTTGTAGCGTTGGTGCTTGAGAGGTTGATGAGACAGATTTCAAAGCGTTTGCGAATGCGTTTCAACATCTAAATCTGGAAGCAAGCACCCGCAATTAACTTTCAATAGCTCGCGTGCTTTGGGGATCATCAAGTCCATAAATTAGAACCAGTGTATGATGTGCATATCTGTATACGTTCGTTCGTCTTTTGTACGTCTATATGAAACCATTTGTAGCAAGTATAATTGTTATTTTACAGATATACCTCGTAAACCTAAGTGAAAAAGATTACATCAGGAAGAAGAATAAGTGGTTGGCCAAGATTAAGGCGTGGGTGGACGAGAACGACCCCAGTGCAGTCCTTATTCCGTTTTCTGGCGTATTTGAATTAAAGGTGAAATCTGTTGGTGTTGATGGATTTCTGTCAATTGAACAACAGGCAATACATGTTGGTGTTGGAGCTCTTGGAGTTGTATTCTTAAAAGCTTCAACTCTTTAGGGAATATAACATTGGACTTAGTAAATGTTTAGTCGATCCTTTCAACTTGCAATATTTGTTACCACATGCTTCGTGGTGGTCACCATCTAAAATATCGGTGTCGAGAGCACCAGGTGTTATGTGGTAGTACAGTAGAATTTGCCTAGTTCGTCACCTCAAGGGGATTAGAAAAAAGTAACGAATTAGGCGAAGTGACGAATTATGCAAACAGGTGAAAACTCTATCATACAAGCTCATATACTTTATCATAGTAACTCGTATACATAGTGCTCTTATTTGTAGTAAAATACAAGTTTATGACGTTATGGTTGAATGTAACAATTAATTCCTCTACTCTATCTGGACTCCTCCATTTGATCAAGCTCCTATTGAATCTTTAATAAACTTTTCCGCGTTCTCTCAATGGGGAGTCGGGTCGCGCTTCAAACCTCGTGTATAAATTTGATAAACAAATTGCGAGGTGCAACAATTCTCAGACAAAGATCCTTAATTTGTTTGAATTCCCACACGTACCAGCTGCTTAGACATCAAAAGCGAAACTGCAAATGACGAATTAGACGAACAAAACGCTACTCAGGGATAGAAAGAGGTGACGAATTAAGCAAATTGACGAATTAGACGAACAGAAATGTACACAAAAGATAGGGATTCTGCCGGGACCGACGAAAAAGTGACGAATTAGGCGATGACAAATTAGACGAGTTCTACTGTATTTTAAACCTGTTGAAACTTACTGTGTTTTAAATCCATTTGGTTGCTATTTGTTAATCGAAAGGCGTGTGGTGTGTCATCTTCTTTTTCGCACTTGGACATTGCCTGAACATTTCTTGTTCTTAGAATGCGACGTTCATTTGGTTGTAAAATGTGCCAGGTTTGTTCTTCGTTTACCAAGTGGCCACTGTGCTTCTGGTAACCATTTCTAAATCGGGCGTGAAAACTGTTGGAAAGAAATAACATTTTCTGAAAATAATCACAAGAGCTAGAGTTCATTTTTTTCTTATAATTTATCGACAGTTAAAACTTACTGACTTCCCTAGTCGCTTTGGTTGAACCACTTGGTAAAATCAAAAAGTAAACCATTGATTACTTTCCATAGCACGGTGACTGCTACAACTGCCTCTGTGTCAATCGACTGAGTTTCTTTGTAGCTTCTGGATGTTGAAGAATCAGAAAGGGCGAAGTATCTTCAGGCTGAATATAATGGCGCGGTTTCGTCGGCTCTGAACAAGATCATATTAACGGGTTTCAAAAGTCTGGGTTTGCAATACTTCTTCACTGCCGGCCCGGATGAGGTCAAAGCCTGGACGATCAAACGCGGAACTTTCGCCCCGCAAGCAGCCGGCCGGATTCACAGTGATTTCGAGAAAGGCTTCATTATGGCAGAGGTGATGAAGTTCGACGACTTCCGCGAGCATGGCTCTGAAGCTGCGGTTAAGGCTGCTGGCAAGTACCGTCAACAAGGAAAGTCCTACGTCGTGGAGGACGGCGACATTATTTTTTTCAAATTCAATACGCCCAGTCAACCGAAGAAGAAGTAGATGTGGGTTCCTTGATGCTGCGTTTCTGTTGTAGCGAATGATTGGATGACATGTTGCGAGTTGACCGCGATTCGGACGTCAGAATGTTCAGTATCTTCAAAATCGCGGCGTAGTTCTGAATTTGACACGTTGGCTCTGGTTTCCTGCTTCATTGAGCGCATGCATGGCTTTTGCCAGATTTCCTCAAAGCGTTCCAGATGTGACAAACTGGGGTTGTCGTGTGCCGTGGCCTAGTAAAGCCGGTTGTCTTTGGTCAGCCGTAAAAGAAATAACGTGTGCGACATGGCGTGGCCGACAATGACAACGCACTTTGAAAATCGTGGATCGCAAAGACAGAAGTTAATGTTACGGCGCCGCATGTGCTGTTAAATTTAGGTGAACAGAGGTGGAGCCCAGTCCTCCGAAATCCTGCCCGAGCATTGTTCGCTGGCAATCGACGCCAGCGAGCAATCGCCACATCGTATAATTCGGACGCTGGGTTCAAACCCGGGCCGTGCAGATGTTAAGGAAATGTGTTTAATGTTAACACGCATTTAAGACAAATAAATTACAGAAACACAGCTCAGTGGAGCTAACGTGTGGTGAAATTGTGATGATACCTGGCATAGGTGCATTGCAGGTGACGTGGGACTGGCGGATCATTCACAAACATGTTGAAACACAGTGTTGAATTATCTTATAAGTTAGAAGCAACTATACTGAAGCCGGGGAAATGCTGCCGTGTCATGAAACGAAACCGCTTGCATATGGATCAGATGGTTTTCTTTTCTAGCTTATTAACATGCATGTTGCTGTCTTACTGATATTCTAATCAACCTGTTTCAGCCCAAATCAAGCGATATAATAGATCACTACATGCGGTGCGCTGTCCCGAAGAAGTTTTATCTTCCACCGTTTGTGGGGCCGTTTTACATGCGCATGATTTGCGTTGTGGTTTTGCTGTTGGGTGCATGAGTGTATAGTCAGTGCCGTAACTGACGGGGGCACGGGTGCGTATCGTCCATCCGGGCAAGCTAAATGTAAAAACTGGGCCCCAACGTAGCTTATATTTCGGTATTTAGTATTCTTTTGGTTTTCAGTAGGTTGTTTTTCTGCATGTTTCGGAGTGTTTTCCGGTGATTACCGGTTTTAGCATGGACATCCACATCCCGATTCAACATTTCATTTCTTAACTCATTTTCTAAGTGTTGGCTAGTAGGCCCTCTTTTACTACCTTGATTCAAACCTCTAGTTACGCCACTGTGTGTAGCGACATAAAGAACTCGTATGTGGGTCTCCTTGCCATTCCAAGAAATTATCTCAACGAAAGTTTCTCCCGTGTCGCTCTGGCACTGGCCCACGGTTAAAGAGATCTGTTAGAAACAGATCAGTTCTGAGTTTGTAAGCTTGCGATCACATAAGGACTGCTGGGCAAGTAACTTGGTGTGCTGTTGCATATAGCAGCGCCAGGTCAATCCACGCTGTCTTCTGCAGAGTGGACTGAACGTTGTTGGCTTGGCATACGAGTTTTCTTACAGCTTGTAACTTATTAGCATTTTCATCAGTAGCTCTTTGATTGATGTGTCAGAATTTCACAGTTGATTAGTTTTTTTAAAGCAGAGTCTGTCAAGTAACCATGCCCTAGTGACACAAATTAAAGTAGATTGTTATGCTTTGGCGAATCACCCGTTTACTGCTGCTATCAAAACTTACCCCAACGATCCGGTGCTTCTGTTGAAATGGCAATGTGATGGTAGACCCGGACGATTCATGTTCATCGGTGCCTGAGTATGTGTTTAAATCTTGACGCATCAGTAACAACGATCAAGCAGCCAATGAAGATGTTGCGTATACTGTATACGTTGTTTGTCGCCTTAGTCCGTTGAAGCTTTGGTAGTGGTGAAAGAGTCGTGTTATTTTATAGAATAGCTTAGCAAGTTAAAATTTTTCTTTCTGTGCCATTGGCTGCGAACAATTTTTCGTGACTTGCGGTTTCCATTCGTTCAGCCACGTATTCGTTGTACTTTACTTACCAGACTACAGTATCACTCTGATGCAATAACTCCAGTGCACTTGTTAGCCTATTCATTTAAAAAAAGCCATTGGCGATAAGACCACATACTACCAGCCAGTTGCAGATCTAGGACAATTGGGTGCAATTTACCTCACAGACAACCACGACGCCTTTTCTGATATGCGAATAAACAGTCTTGGTAAATTGCCTGGATAGACAGGGTAACGCTGACATAACTGCGTTTGGTGTTTTTTTGCGGAAAGCGCTCCCGTGGAAAGTTATACAAATATTATGGAATGGTTTCCTCTGGAGATGGAGTAATCTTGTTACTGCGTCAGTGTTAAAAAAACTTTCAAAGTTGGTAGTGTAATGTTACACCCTCTGCGACTGCTACCACCAAACACCAAGTGTGAAAATCTGCCACTGCTAGCAGCAGTAAGTCTGCTAACGGTGTTCGATGGAAGAGTTTTTAAAATTTGCTTTGAAAATGTGGTTTGTGTTTTGTAGCGAGTAAGGCCCACAGCAATCGTTGCCTTTTCCTAAGAGTTTGTAGGCAGAGACAACGGGAGCGTGAGTAGGTTTGGACCCTCGTCTTTCAAACAAACTTAAAAATTCCCAACAAGCCATCCTAGTAAAATACTCAAGCATGCGGGCCACAAAACAAAAGTATCATTCAACTGGAGGTATGTTTAGATTCAACCTCTGAACTGATTGAATGTGTACATATATTGCTGTGAATCCAACTACAATGAGTTACATAAACTATCTGAGTAAAATTCATCACCCTGTGATGAAATTGACAGCCCAGATGTGTTTATAGTGGGGGGTTTCAACGTTTGTCAAAAAAACAATTTTGGTCAATTGCTATACCGTTCCTGCTTGGAACATGAAATGAAACTATCAGATGAAGTAATGCTTCCAGCTAATTTTTTCACCTATAGCAGTGATAGGCCTACTCATAGATCACGCAGCTGGCTGATATGCAAAACATGGAGATCTTGCACCAATTCATTATCTCAGATCACAGGCCGGTAGCTGCAATCATCAAAACCACAACACTGCCTCAAACCGTAGTCTATGATGACAGGACAAAACATGAGAAAAAGACATACTGGAACAAAGCCGCACAGCAACAAAAACTGAAATATCAACAGGCAAGCAAGATCTGGCTCTCAGAAATACCCTTTGAAGAAATTGTCTTGTATGACAACAGTAAGTGCAAAAACGCATTGGCATGTTAGAAACAGTTTTACAACAACTTAATTGTGTGAAGCCAACTAATAGCCCAAAACAATGTACCTGGGTAGAACAAGGATGTAAGAGAAAAACACAAGGCTGCCTGACAAGCTTACTTACACTGGATTGATAATCATAAACCCAAACGTGGACCTCTATTTGACAATACGAAAAAGTAAAAAAGAGTTCAAAGGTGCATTACGAGCTTGTCAAAAGTCCAAATAGAAACACAAAGCTGATGTCATGGCTAATGCTCTACGGGACAAATCTCCCAAAAAATTCTGGGGAAACATCAGAAAAAGAAATCATGGCTTCCATCTACAGTGGGAGGTGAAACAAGAAATGAAGTCATTGATATGTGGAAAAACATGGAAAACCACTTTGCGGCATTTTTGAACTCATCAAAAAACTGTGGAAGTGGTAAATTTGTGAAGCAAAATATAAACTCACATGGTAATTATGAAGGGATTGATGACTTCATGTGCAACAGCTTTAAAATTAAATCTCTACCGCCCAAACCAGCATTAGATCGTGTAGATGGCATTTTTGCGAATCACAGTTTTTATGCTGATTAAAATGTGTGCAATAATCCGAGTACAGTAGTCTATTCAATGTGCGTTTAATGGATTGAAAAATTCCACAGCAATGCATGCAAGCTGTCCTTGCACCTATCTGTAAAGACAGGAATGGGAACATGAGTGATTCCTGGACTGGGTACAACAGACCAGAGGTGGGCGTGGATCAGGATTCTGCGTTTTTCTTTTTTGAGCCGGAGCCGAAAATTTGTGAAAAAGGACTCGGGTCCGGACTCATTTTTCAATTTCAGCAGCAGCAAGAGTCTGCGTGGCCATTTCTTAAGTAAAAACAGGCGTAAATCTCGATTGGATCTATAGTAGCTGGAGTCTGAACAAGAATTGGATTCTGAAATTTGGAGAATTACCGGATTCGGATTCAAAAATTTTGGAACAGGAACGGGCATTACCCCCCTTGAGATTGAAACTAAGCACCAAGATTCTTTAGAAAACATGATTGTATTTTCATTTCGTTGCAGGAACGCTGCAGAAGAAATAATTATATAAATGTTAGGCAGATTGGTCTAAAATACTCCGTGTGTAGTGTCGTTTTCAGCCCCTGAGGATTGTTGGCATGACATTTTCCAGGCTTCAGCATGATCTATTCTTTAACAAACTTGCAAATGATGCAAAGGTTTTCGGGTGATAAAGTAAATAACTAAGTCATTTCAAGTAAAACTGCAAAGTTCGACAAAAAGTTTTGAATCTAGTGAAGTTGTTTCAGATCTTGTGAATTTTTTTGTGAATCGACTGATTTTGTAGAGAAGCCTGTGGCAGCATTGCTGTTGAACGCAGACATCGAGGCGGATAATGCAGCAAGACAGTGAATGGCTGGTGATAGCGGCAAGCCACGCATTTTGTGCTGTGTGAAAATAAGCACAAGTGAATCTGTAACCATGGGCGTCTGCAAAGAGGGAAAACGGACGTTTGCCCCCTAGAAATTTGGTCCAAAACCAAAAACGTTTGGAAAATCTGAAAACAGCAGTTCATTTTCGATTAATTAGTTTAATTCTTGCAATAGCAGTTTATTTGTCTGTATGACACACTGCACAAGAGGTAGGTTCGCTGTTCTGGTGTCATGAAGTGGTGAGCTTGCAGTTCACTCATGTTCGCTACTTCGCATGCAGATATGCAGGTTGCAAAGCTTGTGAGCGGATTGTTCGATCGTTACTCTCTATTGCGTAACAATAACATGGCAACAAAGGTTCAGTTACGGTTGTAGGCGTTTTGCCGCATGTGACTGTTGAACATCTTTGGCAGAAAATGCTGCGAGACAGTGACTGCTAATAGTGGTAAGCTGCGTAGTTTTGTACTGTGCAGTCTGAAAAGAAGCATGAATGGAAAAGAAGCATTGCTGCGCCAACGAAGCGCGATTTTTGCGACTACTGCCGTAGCAACAGGGGCGTAACGAGGTTAGATGGCGCCCGGGGTAAGTGGCACCCCCATGTTTGAACCTGAGATCTTTCGTACATTGTTGGGACTTTATGGCGCCCCCATAGTGATTCGGCGCCCGGGGAATTGTGACCCACTTTCCCCCTCGTTACACCCCTACTCAGCAGGGGGCATTTTCGTTATGGTGTACTGTTTAAAGGGCAAAGCGGTTTGTAAACGTGCATTGGCATTGTATCGTCAGCAACATGGAGATGATAAGCAAAATATCGACCTTTCCCCACTGGAAAAGTTTCTGCGGACACCCGTGCTTCTGACTTCAATTTTTTTAAGTTTCTGGCATTTTTCCGATATGTTTTGTTGTTTCTTACCTGCAAATACATCGAACAAAATATTTTAATTGTAGAAATTTTAATAAACCATATCTTTGCAATATTCCAAGTCTCGAGACTTGAGCTGAAACCTTCGAGACCGAGACGAGACCTCAGGCTCAAACCTTCGAGACCGAGACAAGCAAAAATGGGTCTCAAGACCGAGACCATTCTATTTGTCTCGGTTCAAAACCCTACAAACGAGACCATTCAAAACCCTACAAACCTCATTCTATTTGAATAAGGTTTGTAGGGTTTTGTTTCTAGTGTGGTAATTGTGTAATTGTGTCAGCTAACCCCCACTCTGTCTAAAACTTTGTGCTA